>JAABUM010000383.1_pt1 | contig 80968 bp, 73 predicted proteins | sample 5559161 | NCBI WGS metagenome assembly JAABUM01 (sample SAMN10711868, study PRJNA513369) | rock metagenome | isolation source: Antarctica rocks | place: Antarctica: Victoria Land, Siegfried Peak nord
CTCCTGATGAGGATGGCCTTCGGGTTCAAGAACACCGACGCCCTCATCGCCCTCGCCATGCTCGCCCTCGGCGGCTACCGACCCGACCTCCCCGGACGTCTCGCCGCATGATCCACCCACACATCAGTCAGGAGAGCCCAATTTAGTCACCGAGGGCGAAGGGCGACGGAGGCAAGCACGCGGTTGGGCAGCCGGCCCGGTGCCGCGAGCTGCGCTGACCAATGGGCGCGAAGCGCTCGTTCACTCCACCTCATCGCGGTTGTGACACCGACTGGCCAGCCAAATGAACTTCACAACTGCTGGGCGATGAACTCACGCGTCTCTCGGTCCGTCGAGTAGATGCCGACTCCGAGCATGCCGCGGGTGAGAAGAACCTTGTAGACGTTGTGGATCAGCCGGTCCACGTCGGCGTCTGTGACCTGGGTCCGTCGCGTCAGGACGGGGTCCTTGCTCGCGGTTCGATCGGCGACCCAGCGGTCCCCGCGGCGGACGAGGTCAGGGCCGATGATCACGCCGGCGTAGTCGTATTCGAAGCCCTGTGCCGTGTAGATGCAACCCACCTGCCCGAACCCGGCGGGGTCGCTCGCCCAAAGCGCAGCTGGCGGCGCTCCGCCCGTGGCCCGTTCGCCCTTGAGGTTCCACGGGTGGGACCACTGGCCGATCTTGACGTCGTGGACGAGCGAGCCATCGGCTCGTGGATCGCTCCAACGCCAGCAGTAGCCCGCGGTGATCCGTGCCCCGTAGCCCTGGGCCTGTCGGCTCTGCAGCCATCCCTCCAGCTCGTGCGGCGAGTCCATGAGCTCGACGGTGTAGCTCGCGTCGTCATCGGTCCACGCTCGAGCACCGCCGGGCCTCAGATCCAGCAGCCTCTCGACCCAGTCGATGAACTCCAACGAGCCGCCGCAACGGAACTGCGCGTCGAGGTCGATATGGGTCACCGCAATACCGCGCTCCTCAGCCGCCGCCGTGATGTCGCGGACCGTCCCCATCTCGCCCGGCCGGACGACCTGGTTCTCGTCCAGCAGAAAGACCGGGACGCGGGCGGCGGACAATAGCTCGTCGACCTGCGATCGGCCGGTGCGCATCGATGAGCGGGTGAACCGGTTGGCGGAGGTCTCCCGGATACGGTGGGCCTCGTCGAGGATGAGGCACTCGATCTCGTTGGGCGCGGCGGCCATGAACGAGTTGAAGTACTGGAAGGTTCGCCGCACGCGGGGTGCGCCGCGGGCCGCGACCTTGCGGAGCGTGGTGGTGAAGCTCTGCGAGCCGGTGGCGTGGATGACCGTGCGGCCCTGCCTGGCGAGTTCGCCGAGCAGGGAGAGCGCGATGACACTCTTGCCGCTTCCCGGGCCGCCCGAGACCACCACCGCCGTCTTAGTGTTGCTCTCCCGCGCTCTCGCGACCGCGTGCAGCACCGCGTTGTAGGCATCCCTTTGCTCGTCCAGGAGGACGAACATCTCTCGCCGCTGAACCTGCTCGGCGGCCAGCTGCATCAGCTGCTTCGACGGCGCGATCCGACTGGCTAGCAATTCGTCGGCGGCGGCGGCTCCAGACTCAGGTGCGAAGAATGACTGGATGAAGGCGGCCAGATCGCCGCGGTGCTGGCCAGTGAACAGCCGTACGCTGGGGTCGAATCCGCCACTGAGCAGGTCGCGAACGCCCTCATCACGGGCGTTGTGCAGATAGGCGACGCCGGCCACCTCACGGTGCAGCTCGGACAGGGTGGCCGTGAAGTCGGTCAGATACTCGCAGTAGCCGCGCACCTGGTCCAACGGATGACTGACGGGGCGGCTGCCATAGCTCGGCACGGTGACGAGTACGTCGCTGTCCTCGTACCGGTGCGCTCGGCTCCACTGCTTCATCTCCACCACGAGGTACGCCGGTTCCCCGCTCCGTGCCGAGATACCGGCCAAGACGACGTCGGCGCGCTTGCTGGTCAGCGGGAGCCGGTACTCGATGAGCATCTCCACGCCCCCGCGCCCCGCACCGACCAGATCCGCAGCGAGGACCGGCAGGCTCATGCCCCAGGACCTCCGCTCGCCCGGAGACGGGCGTTGTCCGGTCTGGTGGGCCATCTGGTCGGCGAGCATCTCCTCGAGCCGCGCTTCCAGCACCGAGAACCCGTCCGCGGACTGGCGCAACAACGAGGACAACGTGGGACTCCCGGGCAGCACGACTGGCGTGCGGGGGAAGCATGTCCACTGAGGGAAGCTCGTCGATCCGCGATAACGGTCAGGACTCTACGGTGCGGCCCGCGGATTGCGGAGCACGACACTGCGGCGCCTTGAGGACGACAGCGGCGATACTCGGGGCAGCCAATGCGCGTGCTTGGTGGTCCGGCCGTCCGCGTAAGACGCCTTCGCTGTCGCACGGTACGGCCCGCGGAGCTAGTTGCACGAGTTTTGGCACGCAGCATCGAAATTCACGGTTGACGAGCCGTCCTCCTAGGTCATCGAAGCTCGAGACCGTCGTGAGGACGTTCGCGACCACCCGCAGGAATCAGTAGGTCGGAGAGCAGGGCCCCGAACCGGTCGAGCTCGTGCGCGGGGAGCCAGGAGCGCGGCCGCCAGATCCACGACGAGATCGCGAGAAGAATAGGGTGGCGACGTTCGACCTGGAAGGCGGTCAGCGCGGTTCGCTGCTGGCCGGTCATCACTCGGCCTTGTGCCCCACGACGGCCTCGTCAACCAGCGGCGCCCACGCACCCCGCACGGTTCTCGGCAGAACGAGGTCGGGCCACAGGTCGACGAGCAGGACTCCGTCGACGTACGTCCGGATGTCGTCGGGTTGTCCTTCGGTCAGGACGATCTCGTAGAGGCGGGCGCGGTCGTTGCGGTCGCCCAGCGCGAATATTCGACCAGGCTGTGACCAGTTCAGGGTCAGCGGCAGCGTGACCGTGGCCAGCGCTCGCTCGGGAGACAGGCGCGGGAGGCGGTTCGGCACCCAGGTCTGAGCGCCGTGCGGCCCATTTGCTGGGCTGAACTCGATGCGCGGCTGCACCTCGAGCTGGAACCCGGCAGCATGCAGCAGGCGTTCGAGCGTCTCCAGCGACGGCGACTTATGGCCGTGCTCGTAGGCGGAGACCGCGGTGCGGGATGTCCGCGACCGGCGGGCCAGCTCCTGCTGGCTCAACCCGGCGCGCAGACGCGCCCCCCTGAGCAGTGACGTCATGAAGATCTTCCTTGAGTATCCGGTCAGATAACGTATCAGATCGGATACTCCCCCCGGCTTAAGGCGATCTCCGATATCGGCCGCCGAGTGACCATGGCGTTCCCGGTGTCGCCGTGAGACACTTTGGCTATCGCACGGTATGGCCCTCGGAAGCGGTAGTCGCACGAGTTGTTGCACGTACCAACGGAATTGGCGTCTGACGAGTGTCGGTTCTAGCGTCTGAAAATCGGAAGGTCGGCGGTTCGACCCCGCCCCTGGCCACTTCCCAAAACCGCAGGTCACACGTGTGACCTGCGGTTTTGTCGTCTCTGGCGGTCGTCGCGGGGCGGCCGTGCGACAAGTCGTGCCACATCTCCGTTACCGTCTGAACTGGACATTTAACCCTACTGATCGAGAGATGCGCACGACTTCCCGCGCTCCCGGCCAAGCGCGTGGACGGTGCTGGGATTGCCCGCAGACCGGCCCGGCATTGCCGGCGCCGCGCTCCACGCTGTCGATCCGGACAGGGCCAGTTCCGGTTACCAAGCTGGCGTCACGCGGCGGCCAATAGGAGTCGGTTCGTGACGGCGGACGAGTGGACCGGGGCGCGTGAACGCGCGCCGTCGGTGGTGCGCCGTCTGGCACATCGAGCGGACGCGTAACGCCACATCCCCGGCTCCGTCACCCACGGCCGGTGCACCCGCACCCGCCCCACCCGGTAGTCGTCGATCCGCTGTGCCTGGACGCACTGTAATCGGAAGGAGGTCAAACTACCCCTCAGGTCGCCGTGTCGGCGATGAGCCGCTGATACCCGAAGGCTGGTCGAGGCGGAGGAACAGGGATCGGTGCTGACCTATAGCTGTCCACCCCAACGCATAGGGTCAGGCCTGTGGGGTTGACCGTGCACGTCGACGCGCGGACGGACCTGCTCGCCGACTCGCTGGGCAGCCTTCTTCAGCAGCCGCTCGGCGGGGTCCTCTCCCGCGAGTTGGTTGTCGTCGCCGCCAAGGGCGTCGAACGGTGGCTCACCCAGCGGCTCTCTCACACCCTCGGCACCGACGAGCACGGCAACGGTGTATGCGCCGGAGTCGACTTCGTCCGACCCGCCACCCTGATTGGCCTCCTCACCGGCTCGGACGAGGCCAACCCGTGGGACCCCGACCAGCTGGTCTGGCCCGTCCTCTCGGTCGTCGACGCGAGCATGGCCGAGCCGTGGTGCGATGCGCTCGCCCGGCACCTGGGGAAGGGGCGCGAGGGCGATGCGTTCGAGCTGCGGCAGGAGCGGCGCTGGACCGTCGCCCGCCGGCTTGCTGGTCTCTTCTCCACCTACGCGCGGGACCGGCCCACGATGCTCGAGGACTGGGCGAACGGCGGGGACGGCGACGGCGCGGGGGGCCGCGTCGACCCCGACCTGGCCTGGCAGCCCGAGCTATGGCGCCGGGTCGCCGCGACCATCGACTGCCCCACCCCGGTCCAACGTCACCGCGACACCGTCGCCGCCATCCGGGCCGGCGCCCCGCTGGCCCTCCCTGACCGGCTCTCCCTCTTCGGCTACACCCGGCTCGCCGTCACTGAGCTCGAGCTGGTCGCCGCCGTCGCGGAGGTCCGCGAGGTGCACCTCTGGCTACCCGTCCCCTCCCCCACTTCTTGGCACACCCTCGCGCGGATCGTCAGCACCGGCCCGACCAAGCGCCAGACCGACCCCGCGGTCGAGCACGTCCGCCATCCCCTCACGGCGGCCCTCGGCCGTGACGTCCGCGAGATGCAGCGCGCCCTCACCATCACCGCCGGGACACCCGCCTCCGACGACGACACCCAGCACCACGACACCCCCGACACCCCTCTCGGCTGGCTCCAACATGACCTGCGTACCGACACCGTGCCCGACCGCACTACCCGGGCGGCTCGCCAAAAGGACAGCGCAGACCGGTCCGTCCAGGTCCACGCCACCCACGGGATCCCCCGCCAGGTCGAGGTCCTCCGCGACGTCCTCACCGGCCTGCTCCAGGACGACCCCACCCTGGAGCCGCGCGACATCATCGTCATGTGCCCGGACGTCGACGCCTATGCGCCGGCCGTCACGGCCGCGTTCGGGCTGGGTTCGCTCATCGAGGGCGGGCACCCCGGCCACCAACTGCGGGTGCAGCTCGCCGACCGTGCACCCCGGGTCACCAACCCCGTGTTGGCCGTCGCCACTGACCTGGTCGGCATCGCCGCCGGGCGCGCCACCGCCAGCGAGGTCCTCGCGCTCGCGGCATCGCCCCCGGTGCGACGGCGGTTCGCCCTCACCGACGACGACCTCGCCACTGCCGAGACCTGGGCCCGGCAGTCCGGAGTCCGGTGGGGGCTCAGCGCGCCGCTGCGCCGCGCATACAAGCTCAACAAGTTCGACCAGAACACCTGGCAGGCCGGCCTCGACCGGCTGCTGGCCGGAGTCGCCGTCGCCGAGCACGACCTCCTCGTCGGTGATGTGATGCCCCTCGACGACGTCTCGAGCTCCGACATCGACCTCGCCGGACGACTGGCCGAGCTCGTCGCCCGCGTGCAGGACTGCGTCGAGCGCCTCCAGGACGCCGGCCCGGTGCGCGAACGCCTCGCCGTCCTCCGTGAGACGGTGCTCTCGCTCAGTGAGACGGCCCCCGGGGACGCCTGGCAGCTCGCCCAGTTCGAGCGCACCATGGCTCGCGTCGCCGCCGGCGTCGACGCTCACGCCGCCCCCGAGACCCAGGTGCGCCTCACCGACCTGCGCGGCATGCTCGACGTCGAGAGCGGCGCTCGCCCCACCCGCGCCAACTTCCGCACCGGCAACCTCACCGTCTGCACCATGGTGCCGATGCGGTCGGTGCCCCACCGGGTCGTCTGCCTGCTCGGGCTCGAGGACGGCACCTTCCCCCGCACCCAGACCGTTGACGGCGACGACGTGCTTGCCCGCGACCCCATGACCGGCGAGCACGACCTGCGCAGCCAGGACCGGCAGCTGCTGCTCGACGCCGTGATGGCCGCGACCGAGAAGCTCGTGCTGCTCTACACCGCGGTCAACCCCAGCAACGGGCAGGAGCGGCCCCCGTCCGTACCCCTCGGCGAGCTTCTCGACGCCCTCGACCGCACCGCCGCGCGACCGGTCCGGGACCAGATCCTCGTCCGGCACCCGTTGCACCCCAACGCCGTTCCCAACCTCACCCCTGATGCCCTCACCCCCGGTGAGCCCTTCAGCTTCGACCCGGCCGCGCTGCGCGGGGCCCGGGCGGCGGCCAACCCCCTGGACCGGCCCACCCCCTTCCTCGACGCACCGCTCCGCGAACCACCACACCGACCCGACCTAGCCCTCACTGACCTGCAGGCGTTCTTCGCCAACCCCGCCCGCGCCTTTCTGCGCCAACGGCTCGACATCGCCGCCCCCGGTGACGTCGACCAAGGCGACGAGAGCATCCCCGTCGACCCGAACGCGTTGGAACAGTGGGCGGTCGGCGACCGCATCCTCCGCCGCCTCCTCGCCGGCACGGATGCGACCGCGGTGTTCGACTCCGAGCCGCCGCGCGGTGGGCTGCCGCCGGGCGTCCTCGGGGCCCGCCTGCTCGACGACGTCGGCCGCAAAGCGGCGCAGCTGGTCAACGCCACCGAGCCCTTGCGGGTCGACCCCGTCGGAGCCATCCCCGTCGACGCTGCACTCCCCGACGGTCGGCGGCTGGTCGGCACCGTCGCCGACGTGCGCGGCGAGCGCATCGTGCGGGTCACCTACTCCTCGCTGCGCCCCCGCGCTCGCCTCGCCGCCTGGGTCGACCTCCTCGCCCTCTCGGCCGACGACCCCAGCCGCCCCTGGTCGTCCGCGGTCGTCGGTCGGTGGGGTGGCCGGGCCAAGGCCGCGCAGGTGGACCCCCTCGCAGCCGAGGCGCCGAGCCTGCTGGCCGACCTCGTCGCCGTCTACGACGCGGGTATGCGTGAACCGCTGCCGCTACCCGTGGGGACGGCCGAGGCGTGGGCAACCGAGGTGAAGCGCGACAAGACCCCCCGGTGGGCGGCGCGAGAGAGCTGGCAGGGCAAGAACAACAGCGGCACCTTCGCCGAGAACCGTGACGCCGCGTTCGGCATGGTCTTCGGCCCGGCCTCCTCGTTCGACCACATCTCCGGTATGCCGCGGGTCGGCGAGGACCCGCGGCGGCAGAAGAGCCGGCTCGGCGCATACGCCGTCCGGGTCTGGGAGCCGTTGCTGCTGCGCGAGCGGATGAGGACCCTGTGAGCACTCTCAGCACTGAACCGTTCGACATCACCGGTCCGCTGCCCACCGGAACGACGTTGCTGGAGGCGAGCGCCGGCACGGGTAAGACGTGGACGATCGCCTCGCTCGTGACGCGCCACGTCGCCGAGGGGCACTGCCGCCTCGACGAGCTGCTCGTCGTCACCTTCGGGCGGGCGGCGAGCGAGGAGCTGCGGCAGCGGGTGCGCGAACAGCTCGTGGCCGCCGAGCGGGTGCTCTCACCGGAGCGCGATCTGGCCGACCCAGCAAGCCCCGACGACACGCGTACCGACTGTCATACCGACCCTCGCATCCGCCCCCTGCTCGACCTGCTCCGGCAGGGTGGGGCCGACGACATCGCCCAGCGGCATGCCCGGGTGCGCGAGGCGCTGTCGACCTTCGACGGGGCGACCATCGCCACGACTCACCAGTTCTGCCAGATGGTGCTGACCGGGCTGGGGATCGCCGGGGACACCGACGCCAGCGCGCGCCTCGTCGAGGACCTCGACGACCTCGTCGAGGAGGTGGTCGACGACCTCTATGTGCGCGGGTTCGCCCAGCAGTCAACGGTTCCCGAGTTCACCCGGGTCGAGGCGGGGGCCATCGCCGCGACCGTCACCCGCGACCCGCAGGCGCGCATCGAGCCGGCCAGCGTCACCCCGGGGACCGTCGCGGCCCGACGGGTGTCCTTCGCCAAGGCGGTCCGCGACGAGTTCGACCGTCGCAAGCGGCGGCTCGGGGTGCTGAGCTATGACGACCTGCTCAGCCAGCTGGCCGAGGCGCTGGCCGACGACCACGCGCCGGCCCGCGACCGGATGCGGCAGCGGTGGCGGGTGGTGCTTGTCGACGAGTTCCAGGACACCGACCCCGTGCAGTGGCAGGTGCTCGACCGGGCCTTCACCGGCCACGCGACGATGGTGCTCATCGGCGACCCGAAGCAGGCCATCTACGCCTTCCGCGGCGGCGACGTCGTCACCTACCTCGGCGCCGCCCGCACGGCCACCCGGCACGCGACCCTCGACGTCAACCACCGCAGCGACGCCGGTCTCGTCACCCGGCTGCAGGCGCTCCTCGTCGGCGCCGAGCTCGGCGACCCGGAGATCCTCGTCCGACCGGTGGTCGCCTTCCACGAGCAGCCCCGCCTTGTCGGCGCCCCGAACCCAGAGCCGTTCCGGCTGCGCGTCGTCGACCGGGCGGCGCTCGGCGCGCCTCCCGACGAGGGCCTGCCCGTGAGCCGGCTGCGGCCCGTCGTCGCCCAGGACCTCGCCGACGACGTGGCCCAGCTGCTCACCTCGGGTGCGAACTTCGACGGGCGGCCGCTCGAGGCGCGCGACGTCGCCGTCATCTCGGACACCCGGGGCAAGCTGGCGGAGGTCGCCCACGCATTGCAGGAGCGGGGGGTGCCGAGCGTGTTCGTCGGGTCGGGCAGTGTGCTGACAACCTCCGCCGGGCAGGCCTGGATCACCCTGCTGCAGGCGCTGGCCCAGCCCCACCGGTCGGCGGCGGTGCGCGCGGCGTCGCTCTCACTCTTCCTCGGTCGCACGGCCGCCGAGCTCGCCACAGCTGACAGGGGCGGTGACTCCGTTACCGCCGAGGACTCCGAGACCCTCCGCGGCTGGGCCGACGTCCTGCGCCAGCGCGGTCCGTCGGCCGTCCTCGAGCTGGCCGGCGCCGACGGCCGGCTTACCATCCGGGTGCTGCGCGAACCCGACGGCGCGCGCACCATGACCGACCTGCGCCACACGACCGAGCTGCTCGACACGGCCGCTGCTGACGGGCATACCGCTCCCGGGGTGCTCGCCACCTGGCTCAGCCGGCAGCGGGCCGAGGACCTCACGACCGTCTCGGCCGACCGGGTGCGCCGGCAGGACAGCGACGCCGCGGCGGTGCACCTGCTCACCATCCACGCGAGCAAGGGGCTGCAGTTCCCCGTCGTGTATGCGCCGTCGCTCAGCGACCTCTTCACCCGGCGGGAGGACCACCCCCTCTACCACGACCACGACGGGGTGCGGTGTGTCGACGTCAGTGGCGGCGGGGGGCAGCGGGAGGCGGCCGCCCTCGCCGACGCCGAGGACTCGGGCGAGGAGCTGCGCAAGCTCTACGTCGCCGCCACCCGCGCGCAGGGGCAGCTCGTCGCCTGGTGGATCCCCAGCACGCAGAACACGGGGATGTCCGCGCTCAACCGCCTGGTCTTCGGGCGTCGCCCGGGGGACGGGCAGGTGCCTTCAGCGTCACCGGTCCGGCCGGACGCGGAGATCCGGCGGATCACCGCGGCGTGGCAGGACGCCGGTGCCTTCGCTGTCGAGACGTGCTCCGTCGACTCCAGCACGCGTATGCCGCCCGCGCCCGAGGCGGGGTCGCTCGCCGTCCGCCGGTTCACCCGGGCGCTGGACCGGTCGTGGACGCGGACGTCCTACAGCGCGCTGGCGCACGCCGCCGCCGAGTACGAGGCGCGGGACCCCGACCGGTTGCGGGCGGTCAGCGAGCCTGAGGACCCGCCGCGGGAGGACGAGCCGCCGCTTCTCTCAGCCGAATCCAACTCCTTGGCAACGGGATCCGAACGGGTCCTGTCCCCCATGTCGGACCTGCCCGGCGGTACGACGTTCGGATCCTTGGTCCACGCCGTGCTCGAGCACGCGGACGCGTCCCTTGCCGAGGGCGACCCAGCGTGGCGCGCGCAGCTGCGTGCCCATATCGGCGAGCAACGGGTGTGGTGGCCGGTCGACCTCGACTCCGAGGTGCTGGCGTCCGCGCTCGCCCTGGTGACCGACACCCCGCTCGGCCCCTTAGCCAGCAACATCACGCTGCGGCAGATCGGTGGTCGCGACCGGCTGACCGAGCTGAACTTCGAGCTCCCCCTGGGCGGCGGCGACCGGCGCTCGTCCCAGGTGACCGCCGCCGAGCTGCGCGACGTGGCGGCGCTGTGGCGGCACCACGTCCCCGCCGACGACCCGCTCGCGTCCTACGCCGACACCCTCGACCACCCGGCCTACGCCCAGAGTCTCAACGGCTACCTGTCGGGCTCCCTCGACCTCGTCTTCGGGGTCGGCGAGCCGACCGACCGCCGCTACGTCGTCGCCGACTACAAGACCACCTGGGTGGGCGAGCGCGACCAGCCTAACTACGCCGACGCCTACGCTCCCGACCGGCTGGGCGAGGCGATGGCGCGCTCGAGCTATCCGCTGCAGGCGCTCCTCTATTCCGTTGCCCTGCATCGATTCCTACGCTGGCGACAGCCGGGGTACCGGTTCGCCGACCATTTCGGCGGCGTTCTCTACCTCTACGTGCGCGGCATGATCGGCCCGGAGACCCCGGTCGTCGACGGGCAGCCGTGCGGGGTCTTCGCATGGCGCCCGAGTGAGGGACTGGTCGAGGCGGTCTCCAGCCTGTTCGGCGGGCGGGTGCCGGTCGCATGACCGAGATCCGGCGACGGCCACCCTTCCACCGTGACGTCGCGCGGCACGCGAGCGGTCTGCTGCGCGACTTCAACGCGGCCGAGATCCTGACCGCCGCTGACGTGCACGTCGCCTCCCGAGTGGGGCACGCCGTGGGCGAGACCGACGAGTCGGCCCTGCTGGCCGTGGCGTTCGCGGTGCGCGCGGCCCGGCAGGGGTCGGTATGCGTGGACTTCCGTGATCTCGTCGAGCTCGCGGCCTCCCCCTCCGGCGACGACGCCGGCCTCGCCTGGCCCGACCCGGGTGGCTGGGAGGAGGCCGTGGTTGAGAGCCGCGTCGCCGCATACGGCGTCGTCCATCACGACCTTGGGCGGCTCTACCTCGACCGCTACTGGCGCGAGGAGTGCCAGGTGGCCGACGACCTCGCATCCCGTGCGGGGCTGCCGGTCATGGTGGACGCCGAGCGGCTGACCTCGGCGCTCGGGGCGGCGTTCCCTGGGACGGGGTATGCGGAGCAGCGCGAGGCCGCGCGGGTGTGCTGCACGCATCGGACGGCCATCATCACCGGCGGGCCGGGGACGGGGAAGACGACGACCATCGCCCGGCTCATCGCGTCGTTGATGGCGCTCGACGGCTCGCGGCTGCGGGTGGCGCTGGGGGCGCCGACCGGCAAGGCGGCGGCGCGGATCACGCAGGCGGTGCAGGCCGAGACGACGAAGCACGACTTCCCCCTGGCCGCCGCGGATGTGGTGTCCTCGCTGTCGGCCACCACCATCCACCGGCTGTTGGGCTGGCGCCCGGAGAGCCGCAACCGGTTCCGTCACGACCGGGCCAATCCGCTGCCCTTCGACGTGGTCGTCGTCGACGAGACGTCGATGGTGTCGCTGAGCCTGCTGGCCCGGCTGCTTGAGGCCGTGCCGCCGCACGCGCGGCTTGTGCTCGTCGGGGACGCCGACCAGCTGACGTCGGTCGAGGCGGGGGCGGTGCTGCGCGACCTCGTCGACGGTCTCGGCGAGGGGAGCCATGCGGTGGCGCACCTGCGGACCAGCCACCGGTTCCGCGGCGCCATCGCCGAGCTGGCCGACGCCGTGCGGGTGGGCGACTCGGCTGCCGCGCTGAGCATCCTCGAGTCCGACGACCCCAGCGCGGCGCTGGTCGACGACATCGAACCAGCGGTGCGTGAGGCGGCACGCGACCTGCACGACGCCGCCGATCGCGGTGACCGCGGTGCCGCTTTGGCCGCGCTCGGGCGCCACCAGCTCTTGTGCGCGCACAACTCCGGTCCGTTCGGGGCGCGCTGGTGGAACCGGGAGGTGGCCTCGTGGCTGGCCACGTCCCTGGGCGTCGACTATCTGCGCGGCTGGTACCCCGGGCAGCCGCTCCTCGTCACCGAGAACGACTACAGCCTGGGCCTGTTCAACGGCGACACCGGCGTCGTCGTCCGCGACCCGGAGACCGGGCGGCTGTCCGCCCTCCTGGGCGACGGGGCCGCGGCGCAGGGTCGCGACCTGCACCTGAGCCGGCTGGCCGAGGTTACGACCGCCCACGCGATGACGGTGCATCGCGCGCAGGGCAGCCAGTACGACGAGGTGTCCGTCGTTCTCCCAGAACCTGGGTCGCGGCTGCTGACGAGGGAGCTGTTCTACACCGCGGTGACGCGGGCGCGGCATACCGTGCGGGTGCGTGGTTCGCGTGAAGCGGTCGTGGCGGCCGTGGAGCAGCGGGCGGTGCGAGCCACGGGGCTGGCCGACCGGCTGCGCGCGACCTGAGCAGCCCTCATCTCGCTCCCCGCCACCCACTTGACTCACCGTCGGGCCACTTGACTCACGGTGCACAGGGGGTCAAGCGGCCTGATCGTGAGTCAAGTCCGGCCCGAGCAGCAGTAAACCGACACCGGCCCGGCGCCTACTGGTGCATCTCGGTCGTCGACCGCACCTCCGCGGGCACGTTCTCGGTCTCGGTGGGCGTGTCCTACAAGCACGTCAAGTGGATGCGGCCACGAGACGACCCACCGCTCGGTGTCACGCTCCCCCGACCGGAACTGCTGCAGCATCCCCCCGTCGGAGCTGACTGCGCACTGGGCGCGACGCGCCCGGCCCTGCGCGCGGGTGCACTCGCACCTGCTCGCGCCCATGCCCCCCGGGGCGTTCCCCGGCGTCGACGACACCGACGTCTTACGGTTCCTGGAGGACACCCGGACGCGCTGAACCCCGTTGAATCACGGGGGGATCAGTACGCCAGGGCCGACCTGACCGCGTCAGCGGAAGCCCGCCCCACCTCTCGACCGGCCTCTGCTGACGGTATGCGGGTGCTCGCCGCCAGCGGGTTGGTCCCGAACGCGGCAACCGAGGCGGCATCGGCGTAGACGACGTGGACGCGCGCGTCGCCGAGCTCCGACAGCCCGTCAGCCAGGGGGCGACCCAGCATCGTCGGGCCGTCGGCGAGGGTCGGCGAGAGGACCAACACCCGGTCGGCACCGGCCGCCAGGTCGGCGTTCGCGCCTGACCACACACCGCCGTCGACATAGCGGGTGCCCGACACCGTCATCGGCGGCCAGACGCCCGGCACCGCGCAGCTGGCGGCGACGGCGTCGACGAGGCCGACCCCGCACTCGCGCGTGAACACGACCCGCTCCCCCGTTGCGGCCGCGACCGCGATGACCCGCAGGTCGCGGTCCGGCCACTCGTGGTTCGGTAGCCGGGCGGCCATGACCGCGCGCCGGTCATCCTCCGGGACGGTCTGTGCGGCGAGGGCGAACGCCCCGATCCGCCGCCGCACGTCAGCCATCGAGGTCGCCCCGGCGGTCGCCGCCTGTAGCTCGGCGACGAACTGCTCGAGGTCGATGTCGACGGGGATCTCCGCCGACCGCGGGGCGAGCTGGGCGGCATACAGGTCGGCCAGCGGTGTGCCCGAGGTGATCTGGGCGCCCACGCTCGAACCCGCCGAGGTGCCGACGACGAGCTCCGAGGCCAGCACCGAGGCACCCAGCTCGGCGTCGGCGTCCGTGATCCCCATAAGGACGCCCAGCTCCCACGCGATGCCGGCTACGCCTCCGCCGGCCAGGACCAGGGCACTACTCATGTCCGCCATCCCTTTCCGGGTCGGCTGGCCCGGGTTTGACCACCGCCCTCACCTCGTCGAGGTTTCGCCATGGTCGGAAGATCGAGGTCATCAGCCCCAACCAGACCGCCCCGAGGGCGAAGCCGGCGATGACGTCGGAGACGAAGTGGGCGGCCAGAGCCACCCGCGAGAAGCCGATGCCGAGCACCATGACGACCGCGACTGCCACCACGACCCGACGCCACGTATGCGTGAGAGCGGGCAGGAGGAGCAGCAACAACACCCCGTAGCCGACAACCGCGGCCTGAGAGTGGCCGCTCGGGAAGCTGGCCCCAGGCTCGTTGACGAACGGCTGGGACACCATCGGTCGGTCACGGTGCACCAGGGTCTTGACTGCGGTGTTGAGCAGGGACGAGCCGGCGATCGTGACCACGGTGAAGGCCGCCAACCGCCACAACCGCCGGAACAACAGGTAGACCGCCACGACGACGGTGAAGATCTGCCACGCCAGCGCCGAACCGGAGTCGCTCAGGAAGCGCATGACGGCTACGAACACCGGCTCACCGAGCCCGAACTCGTGCAGGGCGTCGCGCGCGCCCTGGTCAGCCCCTGACAGCGGGCCCCACTTGTCCTCGACGAGGAACAGCAGGCCGAAGAAGGGAATGAGCAGAACGCCGACGGTGGCGAAGAACCGGACGCTGCGCTGCCAGTCTCGTCCCGTGGCGACCTGGGTGGCTGGAGATGAGTGGTCGATCGGGTCGGTCACGGTGTGGCGTCCTCCTGAGGGGAAACCGTCATCCTCGCGCAGTCACCTGGGTGCCGCCTGCCGAACGGGCCGCAGCCGGCTCACCGAGGCAGCTCGACGATCTGCGCGCTGGCCAGAAGCCTATTGGTGATCTCGAGCCGGCCCATGGTGCCGCACGGCTGGCGGCGTCGGTCGGTCGGCGACCCGGGGTTGAAGATCCGGAACCCGTCGTCGGTCACGTTCATGGGGATGTGCGAGTGCCCGTAGACGACCAGGTCGGCCGTGGGGAACCGTCGGCGCATCCGCGGCAGCCGTCCGGACGTCGGCCCGCTGTCGTGGATCATCGCCAGCCGCAGTCCAACCAGCTCGAGCTCGAGCGTCTCCGGTGCGCCCCAGGCGGCAACGTCCGGACCGTCGTTGTTGCCGAGCACGACCCGCACCGGCGCGAACGCGGCCAGCTCGTCGAGCACGTCCGGAGTGCAGACGTCACCGGCGTGCAGGATGAGGTCGACGCCGTCGAGGTGAGCGGCGACCGCTGGGGGGCAACGCTTCCAGAATCGCGGGGCGTGGGTGTCGGAGAGGACGGCCACGCGCATACTGATGCCCGGGCTCACCCGGCACCGACCGGGGACAGCGGCGACCCACTCGCGAGGATCGCTGACGTCAGGGCCTCGGCCGGCACGGCCGGTGCGCGGGGGTTGGTCACGAGCACCAGGTCGAGGTGCGGCAGCTTGGGCAGCCGGGCCGACGCCGGCATCTCGACGAGGTCGCCGGGAGTCAGGGTCCTGGCCATCGGCGCGATCCCGAGCCCCGCGCGGACGGCGGCGAGCACCCCGTTGACGCCCTTGACCGTGCAGGTGATCCGGCTTGGGCGACCCGCGTCCTGGAGCGCCTGCACCGCGAGCGAACGGCTCAGGCTGGGCGCCTGGTAGACGACGAGCGGCACCGTGGCGTCCGGTTCGACCCGCACCCCCTCGGCCGCGACCCAGCTCAGCGGGTCACGGCGCACCAGTCGACCGCGTTGTGGCCGCGGTAAGCCCGCGGCCCGCTTGACGAAGGCGACGTCGAGATGCCCGGACTCGAACCGCTTGAGCAGGCTCTCGTTCTGCAGGACGGTCAGCTCGAGGTCGACCCGGGGGTACAGCTGGCGGAAGCTGCGCAGGATGCGGGGCAGCGTGGTCAGGGCCAGGTCGTCGGTCACGCCGAACCGCAGGCGCCCGGCGATGGGGGTGCCGGTGAAGTGGTCGAGAGCCTTTTGGTGAGACGCGAGGATCTCACGAGCGAAGCCGGTGAGGGCCTCACCGTCGGCGGTCAGGGTGACGGTACGCGTGTCGCGGACGAAGAGGGGCCGCCCCACCGCGTCCTCCAGCCGGCGGACGTGCTGGCTGACCGTCGACTGCCGAACCCCAAGTGCCGCAGCGGCTTTGGTGAAGCTCAACAGCTGTGCGACCGAAAGGAACGTCCGCAGCAGCTCCGGTTCGTACACCTCCGACTCCTTCCGTTCCACCGGCCCCTATCGCGTGATCATCGCGCGGCGCGATCAGAGTAATGCCACCGATTATGACAGTCGATGACCGGGGCAAGCGCAGACTGGATGGCGTACCACCGACCGCACCCCACCAGGACGACTCCCCGTGAGCATCATCGAACGCCCCTCTGTCCGCACCAGCCGCCACGACCCCGATGCCCCTCCCCAGGACCGGCCGCTCGACCGCTCCACCGAGACACCGGCCAACGCCAGCACCTTCGAGGCGCTGAGGAACCGGAACTTCCGGCTGTTCCTCACCGGCCTGCTCATCACCGGCACCGGCGGATGGATGCAGCGCATCGCCCAGGACTGGCTGGTCCTGACCCTGACCGACAGCCCGCTCGCGGTGGGCATCACCACCGCGTTCCAGTTCGCCCCGACGATCCTGCTCGGCCTGCACGGCGGTCTCCTCGCCGACCGCTTCCCCAAACGTCGGCTGCTCCAGGCCACCCAGGGCGGCATGGCCGTGGTCGCGGTCGCGCTCGCCGTCTTGACGTTGTCCGGACACGTCCAAGCCTGGCACGTCTACGGACTGGCCCTTGTCCTCGGCGTCCTCACGGCGGTGGACAACCCGACCCGCCAGACCTTCGTCACGGAGATCGTCGGCGTCCGACAGATCCGGGGAGCGATCAGCATCGTCTCGTCGACGTTCCAGATCGGGGCCATGGTCGGCCCGGTGCTCAGCGGCGTCCTCATCGCGCTGGTCGGTCCCGGCTGGGCGTTCGCCGTCAACGCGGCCAGCTTCCTCGCCCCGCTCACCGCGCTCGCGCTGATCCGTCCCGCCGAGCTGCACGTGACGGACACCCCCCGCGGTGGCCCGGCCCGCATACGGGACGGGCTGCGGTATGCCCTCGACACCCCCACCGTCCTGTGGCCGGTCATCATGGTGGGCGCCTTCGGGTTCTTCACCATCAGCCTGCCGGTGACCCTCGCCGCCTTCGCCAAGCACGACTTCGGCTCCGGGCCCAACGGCGCCGGGCTGCTCAACGGCGCGGTCGCGGTGGGGGCACTCGGTGGCGCGCTGTTCACCGCCCGCCGGCGCCGTCCCTTGCGTCTGCGCACCATCGCGTCGGCTGCCGGCCTGCTCGCCGCTGCGCAGGTGCTGGCGTCGTTCAGCACCCGCCAGGGCGTGCTCATGGCGCTCGTCGTCCTCGTCGGCGCCGCCAACATGGGCTTCCTGACCTCGGCGCAGTCCCTCGTGCAGCTGACGGCACCGGCGCAGCTGCGGGGTCGGGTCGTCGGCCTCTACATGATGGCCTTCATCGGCAGCGGCGCCGTCGGTGGGCCGGTGGTGGGCTTTCTCGACGAGCGTTTCGGCGCCCGGATGGGCCTGCTCGTCGCGGGTCTGGTCCCGGCCCTCGTCACCATCGCGGTGGCCCGGCACCTCGCTCGGCGCGGGTCGGTGCGCCTCGGCCTGACCCACATGACGGTGCAGCTCCCCCGACCGACCCTGGTCCCCCGCGGCCACTGACCCCGACCGTCGCTCGACTCGACTGACAGTCGAGCGAATCGGCCGCCGGCATACCGGCAGTCAGGTGGCTTGACTGACAGTCGAGTGCGGGCCTTGGAGCCGGGATCGTCGTCAGAGGGGGAGCTGCCCCAGGATTCCGGCGGGGTCGTGGCGCTCCCGAAGGGCCGCCAGCCGCGACCGGTTACCGCCGAAAGCCGCGGCCGCCTCGTCGGTCTCTAGGAAGCCCGGCCGCAGCTCGACGCTGTAGACACCGAGCCGGTATGCGTCGAGCGCGCGCAGCGTGTCGCGGGCCCACGTCATGCACTCCACCGCGTCGTCGGCCTCGCCCCAGATGGCGTTGAGGGGGATGTTCCACTCGCCGTACCGGCCCCAGAAGGCCGTGTCGGTGTCACCAACGTCGGCCAGCGCCCCGCCGGTGTGCTGGAAGTCGATGCGGCACGCGGGCGTGGGCGCCGCCCGGATGCGGTCCGCGAGCGCGTCCGCGAGGGGGCGGTCGAGCGTGGGACCGGTGAACACCGACTTGCCGAAGAACGAGCCGCGCGGACCGTCCCCGGGCTGGGGCAGCCGGATCGGCTCGGGCTCGGCGCCGTCCTGGCCCGGGATGGCGAACTCGGGCAGTCGCCCAGGTAGCGGCCGGAGGACTCGCGCCGGTAGAGCGGCGCGGAGCGGGCACCCGCCGCAACGGCGGAGGTCGCGTCGCGGGCGTGACCGATGGCAGCGTCGTCAGCGCCGCTGCTCGCGCATGCGGTGTAGACGAAGAGGACGGGCTCGTCCGGCGAGAGGGGCGACCAGCCGAGGACGGCGCCCATCGTCGTGTCGCGCGGGAGGCCGGGAGCGACGTCGACGTAGGTCGCCAACGCGTCCAGCCCGACCACCAACCGGTCCACACAGACCGGGCCGATCTCGTGGCTGCGGAGCTCTGCTGACGTCACGACCCCGACGTACGGAGCGCCACCGCGGACCGCCCACCAGAGGTCGGCCTCCTCACCCGCGCTCTCGTCCGAGAGGTGCACGATCTCACCGGACGGCAGGACCAGCTCGACCCCCACGATGTGGTCGAGCGTGAGCCCCATCGACCGCGTCAGGTAGCCCACGCCCCCGCGCGTGGCGAGCCCCATCCCGGCGTGCCCGACGATTCCGACCGGCACCACCCGGCCCATCGGTGCGAGCGCGTCGAGCATGGTGGCCACGGTCGCCCCACCAGCGACGACCACCCGGTCGCCGTTCGGTCGGGCCGTGCTGAGGTGCGCTGACAGGTCGAGCATGACGGCGTCGTCCGCCACGCAGGTCGAGCTCAGGCCACCACCGCGCACCGTGACCGGGGCGCCGGTTGCGTTCGCCGTCGCCATGACGGCCCCGACGTCCTCGACCGACTGCGGGGCAACGACGCATACGGGATGTCGGCGCGAGGCGTCGGGGAAGAAGACCCGGGCCAGGGTGTCCTCGTAGCCGGGCGTGCCCGGCAGGAACACCTGCGCCCCGAGTGCGGCTGCAACTGCCTGGCGGCGGCGGACGCTGAGGACTGCTCAAGCGTGGTCTCACTCATCGCTGCACCCGTGTTCTCGACGCCGTCGGCCCGGTGGTTCGCTGTCCGGCTCAACGTATGGCTCCCTCCGGGCCGCCGCCGGTGAATCGGACACTTCCGCCGCGACCCTGACGGTCAGGGGCGGCGGATGCCGATCGCGCCCTTCGCGGTGGACGGGTCGACGACCGTGCCGCCCTGGACGACGACGGCGTCGCCCCGGTCGACGAGGCGGCGGGCGGCCCGCCGCACCGGCTCCAGCAGGGATTCCCACCCGTGAGCCTTCCCCGGCGCCGCCGCGGCAGCCGCGCGCGTGACCTCTGACGCGCATACCGTCGCCCCAGCCGCCCGATCGGAAAGCATGGCCAGGATGCGTTCCTCGAGGTCGTGGTCCGCGGCGGTCACCCCACGTCGACGGCAGGCCGCACTGCAGTAGCGCACCTGCTCCCAGTCGCCCCGCCACTTGGCCCGCCACTCGATCCGGCGCCCGCAGGACACACAGGTCTTGTCCTCGGGGACCGAGCTCTTCGCCGGACGTCGATGGGCCACCGCACCAGTGTGCGGGTACGTTGCCCCGCATGGACATCCGCGACTACGCGCCCACCCGCGAGCAGTATGCGTACACGTTCGGCGGCGTCGCCCCCGCCTTCCGCGTCAAGCCGGGTGACGCCCTGCGGCTCTGGTCGGACGACGCCTTCGGTGGCACTCTGCAGCACGTTGACGACCTCTCGACCGAGAAGGTCGACATGCGGTTCGTCAACCCGCAGACCGGGCCGTTCTACGTCGAGGGCGCCGAGCCCGGTGACACCCTCGTGCTCCACCTGGCCCGCCTGGAGCCCGCCAGGGACTGGGGCGTCTCCGCGGCCATCCCCTTCTTCGGCGGCCTCACAAGCACGGACCGCACGGTCACGCTGCAGCCCGCCCTGCCGGACACGACATGGGTTTACCAGCTCGACCGGGAGCGCGGCACCGTGGGGTTCGCCGCACGGCATACCGACTTCGTCGTCGAGCTGCCCCTCGCCCCCATGCTGGGCACGGTCGGGGTGGCCCCGGCCGGCGGCGAGGTGCGCTCCTCGCTCGTGCCCGAGCGGTTCGGCGGCAACATGGACACCCCGCAGATGCGCGCCGGCACCACGGTGTTCCTCGGGGTCAACGTCGACGGGGCGCTGTTCTCCATCGGCGACGGCCACTACCGCCAGGGCGAGGGTGAGGCCTGCGGCACGGCGGTCGAGGGGGCGATGACGACCACGCTGGTCGTCGACCTGGTCAAGGGGCACGCCCCCGCCTGGCCGCGGCTGGAGGACGACACGCACTGGATGACCGTCGGGTCGAGTCGCCCGATGGAGGACTCGTGGCGGATCGCGAACGCCGAGCTGGTGGGCTGGCTCGGTGAGCTCTACGGGCTGCACCCGCTCGACGCATACCAGCTGCTGTCCCAGATCTCGGAAGCGCCGATCGCCAATGCCGTCGACGCGAACTACACCGTTGTGGCCAAGGCGGCGAAAGCCCTTCTGCCGCAGACGGATGCGTTCGGCGGAATCCATGCCGACCTGCGCCGACGAACGCGGGACCTCTAAGCCAGAACTGGGCCCCCACTTGCAGGTCGGCCCCCGGTTAGGAGAGTGTATACAGTCTACCGTCCGTTCCATCCCCAAGGAGCGCTCATGCCCGTAGGTCCGATGTGCCGTGACTTCGCCCGACGCACTCCGCTTCCCCTGGCGGCGGTCGTCGTGGCGCTGACCGCAGCCGGGTGCTCCTCGATCACCCCGGCCGCCGACGGGGGCGCCACCACCGCGGCCGGAGGATCGGGTGGCTCGGGCGGGGACTCGTTCGGTACGCCCGCCAATGCCTCCGAGGTCAGCAACGGTGGGACGCTGGTCATGGCCCTCTCAGCCGAGCCGGACAAGCTCGACCCGGCCCTGTCGCGCAGCCTCTACTCGCGCTACGTCTTCAACGCCATGTGCGAGAAGCTCTACGACGTCGACCAGTCGGCCAAGATCGTGCCTCAGCTGGCGAGCGCGCTGCCGACGACCTCGAGCGACGGCAAGACGGTGACCATCCCGGTGCGCGAGGGTGTGAAGTTCGCCGACGGCACGCCGTTCGACGCGACGGCCGTCAAGGCGACCCTCGACCGCAACCTCACCCTGTCGGGCACGGCGCGCAAGAGCGAGCTCGGCCCGATCGACACCGTCGAGGCCACCGACGCAAAAACCGTTGTCGTGCACCTCAAGCAGCCGTTCGCCCCGCTGACCGCGGCCCTCACCGACCGGGCGGGCATGATCGTCAGCCCCACGGCCGCAAGCGCGGCCGGCGCCAACTTCGCCAACAGCCCCGTCTGCGTCGGTCCCTACAAGTTCTCCAAGCGGGTGCCGCAGAACTCCATCGACCTGGTCAAGGACCCGAACTACTACGACGCGGCCAAGGTGCACTACGACGGCCTCTCCTACCGGATCATCACCGACGCCAACATCCGGTCGGCGAACCTGCGATCGGGTGACGTCCAGGTGGCCGACTCGCTGTCCACCCAGGACGTGCCCACCCTCCAGAAGGACAGCTCGCTGACCATCCTCAGCTCGCAGTCGCTGGGCTACCAGGGGCTGACCTTCAACACCGGCAACGTCGCCGGCGTCGGCAAGCCGGCCCAGAAGATCGACCGGCCCGAGGCGTCCAACCCCATGGTGCGACAGGCCTTCGACATGGCCATCGACCGCGCCGGGCTGGTCAAGGTCATCTTCAACGACCTCAACACCGTCGCCTGCTCGCCCATCTCGCCCCTGAGCGAGTTCTCGTCGACCGCCGCGCAGGCCTGCCCGGCGCACGACCCGGCCAAGGCCAAGCAGATGCTCCAGAGCGCGGGTGTGACCGTGCCGTTCCCCATCGAGATGTCGATCTCCAACAACCCCGACAGCCTGCGGTTCGCCCAGGCCCTGCAGGCGATGGTCAAGGACGGCGGCTTCGACCTCAAAATCAAGCCGGTCGAGTATGCCGCGCTGCTGGACCAGCAGGACCGCGGCGAGTTCTCGCTGCTGGCCCTCGGGTGGTCCGGCCGCATCGACCCCGACGCCAACATCACCAACTTCGTCGGGACCGCCGCGAGCCAGAACGTCGGCGCTTACAGCAACCCGCAGGTCGACCAGCTGCTCACCCAGGCGCGGCAGAGCAACGACCTGGCCCAGCGCAAGGACCTCTACGGCCAGGTGGTCACCCAGCTGCAGAAGGACGACCCGCTGATCTACCTCTACCGGCAGCGCAACCTGACGGGCGTCACGACCAAGGTCAAGGGCGTCCAGGTCTTCCCGGACGGCGTGATCCGGGTGGCCTTCGCCGGCGCGGCCAAGTAGGAGCAGCGCGCGCGTGCAGCGTTACCTGCTCAACCGGGCCTGGCACTCGCTGGTCACCCTGATCCTCGCGACCCTCGTCGTCTTCCTCGGTGTCCGCGCCCTCCCGGGAGACCCGGCCCTCGCCCTCGCGGGCGAGGACCGGACCCCGGAGGCGCTGGCCGCGATCCGCAGCGAGTACGGCCTGGACCAGTCCCTCCCCGTGCAGTTCTGGCGGTTCGTCAGCCACGCGGCGCAAGGCGACCTGGGTACGTCGATCCGCACCGGCGCCACCGTGAAGTCAATGCTCAGCACGGCGCTGCCGGTGACGATCGAGCTGTCGGTGCTCGCGATCGTCATCGCCATCCTGCTGGGTGTGACGACCGGTGTCGTCGCGGCCGTCCGTCGCGGGCACCCGGCCGAGTGGGCCGCCAACGCCTTCGCTCTGCTCGGTCTCTCGGTGCCGCACTTCTGGCTGGGGCTCATCGCAATCCTCTACCTCGCGGTCGCGACGGGGCTGTTCCCGGCCTCCGGCTTCGTGTCCTTCTGGCAGGACCCCGCAGCCAATCTGCACCACCTCATCCTGCCGTCCGTCATCCTGGGCACCGGCCTGGCCGCGATCATCATGCGGCAGACCCGTTCGGCGATGCTCGACAACCTGTCGGCCGACTTCGTCCGCACGGCCGAGGCCAAGGGGCTCCCCCGGCGGACGGTCATCAGCCGGCACGCCCTGCGCAACAGCCTGCTCGTCGTCGTCACCATCGTCGGCCTGCAGCTCGGGGGACTCATCTCCGGGGCGGTCGTGACCGAGCAGATCTTCGGCCTCCCGGGCTTCGGCAAGATGACCATCGACGCGGTGTTCCAGCGCGACTACCCCGTCCTGCAAGGAGTGACCCTGGTGACCGCGACGGCCTACATCGTCATCAACTTCGCCGTCGACCTCCTCTACTCCTTCGTCGACCCCCGGGTGCGCGTCGGAGGTGAGGCGGCATGAGCGCCGACGCGGCCCTGGCCACCGAACCCATCGCGCCCATCAGTCGTGAGTCGTCCCGGCTGCGGCTGGTGGCCCGGCGGCTTATCCACTCCCCGCTGGCCCTCGCCAGCTTCGCCGTCCTCCTACTCGCCATCCTTATCGCGCTGCTCGCCCCGGTGCTCGCACCGTATGCGCCGGAGCAGACCGACTTCTCCCGCACCCTCTCCCCTCCGGGCACGCCGGGACACCTGCTGGGATCGGATGACCTGGGCCGAGATGTGCTGTCTCGCATCATGTTCGGGATGCGTGCCTCGCTCCTCGTCGGGGCGCTGTCGGTCGCGACCGCGCTGGCCATCGGGGTGCCGCTCGGGCTCGTTGCCGGCTACTTCCGGGCCGCGGACGCGTTCATCTCCCGGTTCACCGACCTGCTGCTGGCGTTCCCGTTCCTCATCCTCGCTGTCGGCCTCGCCGCCATCCGCGGGGCCAGCCTGGCCAATGCGGCCGTCGCCATCGGCATCGCCCAGATCCCCGGGGTGATCCGCATCGTCCGGTCCGACACCCTCCGCCTCAAGTCCCTGGACTTCGTCGCCGCGGCCGTCGTCGACGGTGCCGGCGATGTCTGGATCCTGTTGCGGCACATCCTGCCCAACGCCATCTCGGTAATCCTCGTGCAGGCCACCGTCGCCATCCCCGCTGCCATCCTCGGCGAGGCGGTGCTGTCCTTCCTCGGTCTCGGCATCCAGCCGCCCGAGCCCAGCCTCGGCACCATGCTGGCCAGCGCGCAGCAGTTCGCCGTCCGCGCCCCCTGGGCGGCGGTCCTGCCCGGCATCGCCATCATGCTGTTGGCGCTGGCGTTCAACGTGTTCGGCGACAGCCTGCGCGACGCCCTCGACCCGAAAGCGAGCCGACGGTGACGCTGACCGTGGAGAAGCAGGGACGCGACGCGGCCAGCACCGGACCGGTGCTCGAGGTCGAGGGCCTCACCGTGACGTTCCGGACGGAGAGCGGCACGGTCAGTGCCGTCGACGACGTCGACCTCACCCTCGGACGCGGCGAGATCGTCGGTGTCGTGGGCGAGTCGGGTTGCGGCAAGAGCGTGACGGCGATGAGCCTGGCCGGGCTGCTGCCGCGCAGCGCCGCGGTCAGTGGCTCGGTGCGGCTTCTCGGGCAGGAGCTCGTCGGCGCCTCGGCCAAGGACCTCCGCGAGGTGCGCGGGCAGAAGATCGCCTACATCTTCCAGGAGCCGATGACGTCGTTGAACCCGGTGCTCACGGTGGGCCGCCAGATCGCCGAGGTCCTCCAGACCCACCGGAAGCTGTCCAAATCGGCCGCCCTCGACCGGGCGGTCGAGCTGCTGCAGTTGGTCGGCATCCCGTCGCCGCGGGAGCGGGTCAAGCAATACCCCCACCAGCTGTCCGGCGGGATGCGCCAGCGGGTCATGATCGCCATGGCCGTCGCCGGAGACCCCGAGGTGCTCGTCGCCGACGAGCCGACGACCGCGCTCGACGTCACCGTGCAGGCCGGCATCCTCACCGTGCTACGCGAGCTGCGCGACCGGCTCGGCACCAGCATCCTCATCATCACCCACGACCTCGGGGTCATCGCCGACATCGCCGACCGGGTCGTCGTCATGTATGCCGGTCGGGTCGTCGAGCGCGCCGGCGTCGATGAGCTCTTCGCCTCCCCCCGGCATCACTACACGAGCGGGCTGCTCGCGGCGGCGCCGACGGCCGGTCGGTATGCAGGCACCCACCGGCTCCAGGAGATCCCCGGCCTCGTCCCCGTGCTCAGTGAGCAGCCGGACGCCTGCACCTTCGCTGAGCGGTGCCCGGCGGCTCAGGACGACTGCCGTTCGAAGCGGCCGCCGTTGGCCGCACTCGGCGGAGCGGGTCCGCAGGCGGCACCGGCACCGCCACCCATACTGAACGCATCGGCGCACCTCGTGGCCTGCTGGCACCCGCACGACGCGACGAGGGGATCCGACCGATGAGCACGGCAACCGGCACACCTCAGGACCGGGCCACGGCCGCCGCCGACGTGGTGCTGGACGTGCGCAACCTCGTCATGCACTTCGGCCCCGTGCGGGCCGTCGATGGCGTCTCCCTCCAGCTGCGAAGCGGCCAGGTCCTCGCCCTGGTCGGCGAGAGCGGTTCGGGCAAGTCCACGGTCGGCCGGTGCATCGTGCGGCTCCTGGAGCCCTCTGACGGCGAGGTCCGTCTCGAAGGCACCGACGTCACCCACCTGTCCCGTCGCGCCCTGCGCCCGCACCGCACCCACGTCTCGATGGTGTTCCAGGACCCTGCCGGGTCTCTTGACCCGCGGATGCTCGTGGGTGACGTCGTCTCCGAACCGCTGCGCCTGCAGCGGGGACGGCGGTCGCGAGAGGCTCAGCGGGAGAAGGTGTCGGAGGCGCTCGGCCGGGTCGGCCTGCGTCCCGAGGTGGCCCGCCGCTACCCGCACGAGCTGTCCGGTGGCCAACGCCAGCGGGTCAGCATCGCCCGGGCGCTGATGAGCGACCCGACCCTGCTCATCGCCGACGAGCCCACCAGCGCGCTCGACGTGTCGGTGCAGGCGTCGGTGCTCAACCTGCTCGCCGACCTGCAGCGCGACATCGGCTTCGCCTGCCTGTTCATCACGCACGACCTCTCGGCCGTCGAGTACCTCGCCGACGAGATCGCCGTGATGTACCTCGGGCAGCTGGTCGAACACGGCTCTCGGGAAACGATCTTCAGCCGACCCGCGCATCCCTACACGCAGGCCCTGCTCGCGGCTGCGCCCGTCGCCGACCCGGTCCGCCAGCGCTCGCGGCAGCCTGTGCTCCTCGGGGACGACATCCCCTCAGCGATGGACCCGCCGAGCGGCTGCCGGTTCCACACCCGCTGTCCCGTGGCCGTCGAGCGCTGCGTCACGGACGTGCCGCTGCTGCGCCCGGTCGGCAACCGCACCGTGGCCTGTCACCTCGTCGACGACGACGGCAACGGCCCCGATGTGCGTGAGCAGAACGACACAGCGCAACGGTCGAACGCCCCCACCACAGAACAGGACTCCCGGTGACCTTCACCACCCGACCGACCCTCCAGGGCACCTTCGGGATGGTGTCCACGACGCACTGGATCGCCTCGCAGTGCGCCATGCGCGCCCTCGAGCGTGGGGGCAACGCCTTCGACGCCGCCGCGACGGCCGGGTTCGTCCTCCACGTCGTCGAGCCGCACCTCAACGGCCCCGGTGGGGACATGCCGGCCATCATCGCGACCGCCGACGACCCGTCCCCCCGGGTGCTCTGTGGGCAGGGCCCGGCACCGGCCGGCGCGACCATCGACCACTTCACCGGCTTGGGCATGGACCTCGTCCCCGGCTCCGGCCCGCTCGCCGCCGCCGTCCCCGGAGCCGTCGACGCCTTGCTTCTCCTGCTGCGCGACAAGGGAACTCAGAGCATCGGTGAGATCCTCGAACCGGCCATCGGGTATGCCCGCGATGGGCACCCACTGCTCGAACGGGTGGCCGCCACCATCGGCACCGTGCAGGACCTCTTCACCTCCCACTGGCCCACCTCGGCCGAGCTCTGGCTGGCGGGCGGCGGCCCCCCGGCACCGGGCCAGCTGTTCCGCAACCCCGCGCTCGCCGAGACCCTCGAACGGCTTGTGCGGGCCGGCCGCGACGCCGGAAACTCACGCGAGGCCCAGATCGACGCCGCCCGGCGCGCGTGGGGCGAGGGGTTTGTGGCTGAGGCGGTCGACGCCTTCATGCGCCGGCCCCACCCCGACTCCAGCGGTGACGCCCACCCGGGGCTGGTGACGGCGCAGGACATGGCCGACTTCGAGGCGACCTGGGAGGACGCGACCACCCTCGACTGGCACGGGGTGACCGTCGCGAAGACGAGGGCCTGGGGCCAGGGGCCGGCGCTGCTGCAGACCCTGCAGCTGCTCGACGCCCACGGTGACGAGGCGGACGAGGCGGCCCTTGACCCCTCGACCGCGCAGGGCATCCACGTCCAGACCGAGGCGATGAAGCTCGCCTACGCCGACCGAGAGGCCTGGTACGGCGACGTCGACGACGTCCCCCTGACGACCTTGTTGTCCCCGGGTTACGCGCAGGAGCGCGCTGCGCTCATCGGCGACCACGCGGCTCTGGAGCTGCGTGCCGGCAGCCCGGATGGCCGCACCCCCGTGCTGCCCAGGCATACCCAGTCGTCCGACACGTCACTGCGCCGGGACGCCACAACGGGGGAGCCGACGGTGTCGGCCTCCGGGGTGACTCGGGGCGACACGTGCCACATCGACGTCGTCGACCGGTGGGGCAACATGATCTCCGCGACCCCGAGCGGCGGCTGGCTGCAGTCGTCACCGACCATCCCGGAGCTGGGCTTTGCACTAGGTAGCCGGCTCCAGATGGCCTGGCTGGAGCCGGGACTCGCGTCGTCACTGGCACCCGGGCGGCGGCCGCGCACCACCTTGACGCCGACCTTGGTGCTGCAAGACGGGGTGCCGGTCCTGGCGTGCGGGTCTCCCGGCGGGGACCAGCAGGACCAGTGGCAGCTGATCTTCCTGCTCCGGCATCTCGTGCAGGGCCAGGACCTGCAGGAGGCCATCGACGCGCCGATGTGGAACACGCCGGCGTTCCCGTCGTCCTTCTGGCCGCGGGCCACCGAACCCGGAGTCATCGTTATCGAGGACCGCGTCGACCCGGATGTGGTGGACGGTCTCCGCCAGCGTGGCCACGAGGTACGGCTCAGCGACCCCTGGAGCCTGGGGCGGATGTGCGCGGTGCGCCGCGATCCGGTGAGCGGCGTGCTCAGCGCCGGTGCCAACCCGCGCGGGATGCAGGGTTATGCCGTCGGCCGCTGACGTCGGCGAACACACGGACGGGCATTGGTGCGCCGTTTCCCGGTGCGGGGGCGTTGGCGTCGACCAACGCCCGTTCGTCTGCATCCGGCAGGTCCCTCAGATGTTGGCCATGGCCGCCGTCGCGGCCGCGCGCAGGTGCACCCGCACGGCGGCCTCGGCCGCGTCGGGATCGTGCGCCTCGATCGCGTCGACGATGCGAATGTGCTCGGCCCACGAGTGCGGGGCACGCTGGGCCGCGCCGATGCGGAAGACCCAGTGCACGTGGAGATAGAGGGCGCTCGACATCTGCATGAGCCAACGATTTCCGGTGATGGCGATGCACAGCTTGTGCAGCTCGTTGTTGAGCTGGGCCACCCGATCGAAGTCGCGCTCCTCGGTCGCGATGCGCGCCGCCTCGAGCAGACCGCGCAGGGCTCGGACGTCGTCGGGCGTCGCACGCTCCGCGGCCAGCCGGGCGGACGTCGCCTCGAGACTGCCGCGGATCGCGAACAGGTCGCCGATCGTGTCCGCGTTGGGGGTCGCCACGACAGCGCCGCGACGCGGGGTCATGGTCACAAAGCCCTCGGTCTCCACGACCCGCAGGGCTTCGCGAACCGGATTGCGGGACACCCCGAAGTCGGCGGCCAACCGCTCCTCCGTCAGGCGCGTCCCCGGCGGGTACTGCCCGTCGACGATGCGCCCCCGGATCTCCTCCAGCACCTGTTCACGCAGTGCCTGGTGGCGGTGACCGATGGTGCCCGACCGGTCGTCCTCACGCATACGTCGAGCCCCCAGAGCCGAATCCGCGCCCTCACGACGCCGTGGTCCTGCGACTGTATACCGAAGACAATGCCCGACGTACGAGGTGCCCCGGCCCGCCAACCCACCGAACTCTCGTCTTCGTCGGTTCGGCGGTCTGGACGGACGTCGAACCGACGAAAACGTGAGTCCGGTGGGGTTTTGGGGTGGGGTCAGTGGTCAGCGCAGCAGGGGGTGGGGTGGCGCTGCTCGAACGGGACGGCCACGCCGTCAGCGGCCGACCGGACGTCGAGGACGACGCGACCGTCGACGAAGTGCGGCCGGACGAAGTCCTGGGTGTCGACCACCGCGTCGGGGTCGAGGGGCTCACGGTGCCCGAATATGACGACGTCGTCGACCGCCGAGCGGGCCATCAGCTGCGCCACCGTCATCCGACCGACGAGGTCGTCGACGCCAGGGAAGCGGAACCGCGGACCCGACCGGCGTGCGGTATGCCGCTCGGCCGGTTCGGCGAGAGCCGCGGCACCGTCCCCGGCTGACCTCCACACCCCGACCACGCCGTCGGACTGAGCCGCGACGACGACCGCCCCATCAAAAAGTGGGTCGCCATCACGAGATTCGGGGGCGACGAGGCCCCGTGAGGCCGAGCATCGCGTGCTCGGCCTCACCGGTGGTCCGCCAGTAAGGAGCGGTCACGCCTTGGGGATGACCCAGATCGGGTTCGTGTGAACCACAGGTCGGCCCATGGGTCGGCGTCGCCCAGGACATCAGCCGCGGGACCCTTGGGGTCCACGGCCGCGCCGCGCAGTCCCACGGCGCTGCGGTTGCCTTCGGTGCGCACGGACACGACGACGGGGCCAACTAGGCCGCCGTGGTCGACGAGACCCGGCCCACCCGCAGGCCGTCGAGCACCGCGGCATACGTGAACGTCTCGGCTTCGACGTGATCCGCTGTAGTAACGAGGCCAGGAGTCACCGAAGGTCGTCTGCGGCCCTTGGCTGCCGTGCACCGGGTCGCCGTAGCGCCCGTTGGCGGCGAGGTCGGTGGGGCTGCCGCTCCGGACCGCGTCGTCGAGGTAGACCTGGTGCGAGTCGGAGTTCGCGGTGATCCACCACGCCTTGCCCTGGGCGCAGCGAGTCCCACAGCCCACTAACGGTGCTCGTCATCCAGTCGAAGCCGCCGGCGCTGGTCGGCCACCGGTCGCGCCAACCGCGGATCTCGTGCGGGGAGTCGAGGCCCTTGCGCGCCGGGTGGTTGGCGAAGAAGGCGGCGTCGTCGACACGGCGCTTGGCCACCGAGGCGGCGAGGAAGTCGAGACCCTCGAGGGCGTGCTGCTCGTTGGCTGCCGTCGAGGCCGTCCAGCTGTTGACGACACCGTCGAAGGTGTTCTCGAACTCCTTGAGGACGCCCACCTCGTTCCTTCCCGGGTGGACGATGACTGTGCCGTGCTCGGCGGCCGGGACGTTCCACTCCAGGCCCTGGAAGACGAGGGTCTGGTCGCCGAACACGTCACGCGCCCGCACGGTGTCGGGGTTGACCCTTGTCGACACCGACCTTGGCGTGGGTCACGCTGCCGTGGTCGGTCATGACCAGCCAGCCAGGCCGTAGGCCGAGCCGTGCTGTGCGCACCTGGTCGAGGACGCGGTACTGCGCGTCGCTGCTGTACTGCGTGTGGATGTGGTGGTCGCCGGCCAGCCACTGGAACCGGCGCCCGCAGCGTCCTGCCCGGTTGCCGGGGACCGCCCGGTCGGCAGTGGTGTCGTCGGTGCGGATCCCCGCCGCAGCCACGGGCGTACCTGAGCCGGCGATGCCCGCGGCGGCGGCCGTCGCGCCCAGCAGGCCCGCTCGGCGCAGAAAGCCGCGCCGGCCCAGCTCGGCCGGGACAGCTCGGAGTCGGGGATGCTGGGGTCGAGGACGGGGGTAGCGGCGAGATCGACGTCGTCGTGCTGGTGGTCATGCTGGTGGTCATGCTGGTGGTCACGCTGGTGGTCATTGTGCGACCCGTGCTCGTGCTCGGACCCGCCGTGGGAGTGCCGTGTCATTGCTGCCTCATGTGTCGCGCAGTCGCCGTCCGTCCGCCCCCAGCAGCCAGGCCCCACCAGGTGAACGCCACGAGTGCGGGGCACGGGGCCTGAGCGAACGGCACCCGTCAGGCAGACAACCGACCCCCGCTCCCGACGTGGCCCGGCATTCGCCATCCGGGAGGAACCTCGGCGACGAACTCCTCCCAGTCGGCCCGGAAGAGGCAAGCGACTCCCGCCGCGCGATCCTCGCGCGATGCCCTGGAGGCCGACGGATGAAGAGGCGACATGTCCCGCATGGTTCTCCGGTCCGCGCTCGGCGCGGCCGCCCTGGTGGCGGTGCTCGCCGGCTGCGGTGGCGCCACCACCTCGACCCCGGCCGCTCCGGCTGCCACCTCAGCCCCCTCGTCGACCACACCGTCGTCGAGCACCTCGTCGTCGACGGCGTCCGCCAGCACGTCACCGGCCACGAGTACGACGATGTCCACGTCCTCAGCGCCGGCGACGACCCCTGCGGTCGCGGGCGCGGCCATCTCCATCAAGGACTTCATGTTCACCGTGCCCGCCTCGGTGCCGGCCGGCGCGTCGATCACGGTCACGAACAACGACAGCGAGGCGCACACGGTGACGAGCAAGGACGGCGGGTTCGACGTCAAGGTCGCCGGTCGAGGCGGTACCGCGCAGCTCACCGCCCCCGCCAAGGCAGGCAGCTACAAGCTCACCTGCGACTTCCACGCCAACATGGCGGGCACGCTCGTCGTCGGCTAGCCGCCAGCCGAACGAGCTCAGCGCTGCTCGGGCGGAGCGTCGCGCAGCTGGCAGATGAGGGTGCAGGAGCACGTTCGGCGGCCGGCATCATCAGTGAGGGCGATGGCGATCGTCGCCGTCGTGCGGCCCGCCCCGAGGACCGTGCCCGTCGCGGTCACCTCACCTGAGCTGGCCGGTCGGTGGTGGATCGCGTTGATGGTCATACCCACGGCCGCGCGCCCGGGGCCGGCCAGGAGCACCGCCATCATCGAGCCGACCGACTCGGCGAGGACCACCGAGGCCCCGCCGTGGAGAATCCCGTAGGGCTGGGTATTGCCCTCGACCGGCATGGTGGCGACGACCTGGTCGTAGCCGACGTCCGTGAACCGGATGCCCATCCGCTCGCCGAGGGCGCCACGGTTGGCATTGAGCTCGTCGATGGTCATCCACGGTATGCGGTCGTCAGGTGTGCTCATGGGGTCAGGGTGCCACGGCCTGAGCCGCGCCCCTCCCCTGCTGACCGAACGGGTGGGCCTACTCGGCCAGGTGCATCTCGGTCGTCACGGGCAGAGAGCCGTTGTCGGCCGACGTGTAGGTCACCTGCGCCACAGGGTTGGTACCGCTGAACGAGAAGTCGTTGACCACGATCCTGCTGTCGCCGTGGATGCCCGTGCCGTTGCCGCGGTGGTCCAGAACGCCGCTCTTGGCGTAGACGGTGCCCGTGTTCGGCCTGGTGCCGTTCCCGCGGTAAGTCAGCGTCGACGTGGTGTTGCGGTCCGAGAGGATCGCGATCCCCTTCGTCGCTCCCGTCGTCGGTGCGGTGATGGTGAGCGAGCCGTTCCCGGTGGTCGTGAACCGAGCCCCCTGCTCGCCACCGGATGCGCATACCCGCGGGTTGCCGTGTTGGCCCCACTCGGGACCGGGCAGGTGAGGTAAATGGTCACCCCGAGGGCGTCGAGGTGGTCGTTGCCGGTGACCGACGTGAGCACTGGGCGGACCGGGACGAGGACCCGGGTGGTTGTCGGCGTGGCGCTGTCGAACGAGATGCAGGGGTTACCGCCAGGCGGGACGTACAACAGCTGCGCGGTGTCGGTGCACGACGTCCAGTCGGCCGACGTCGTGCCGTAGTTGCGCTGCGCAAGGCTCATGGCCGCAGGCATTACGGTCATCGCGGTGGCACCCGTCGTCAACGGGTTGCCGGCCGCGAGAGCCGCGAAGTCAGCGGCGTTCTGCGCCTGACGCCGCGTGTCCCGGGCCAGGCCGAGGTAGATGACCAGGTACGAGCATCCCGGTGACTCGGCGCAGCCGGACAAGGTGCACCAGCACTGAGCCGGCCGCACCCACGGTCTTCGGCGCCTCAGCCCGTCAGCGGTCGGCTGCGGCCTGCCGGTCTATCCGGTCGTCCCGCACCTCACGGGCGGCGCGGGCCTCCTGCGTCTCGCGCTGGGCCCGCTGGTCACGCTCGTCCTGCTGTTGCGTGAGGGTCTCGTCGTGCTCCGCGCGGGCCTGCGCCAACGTGACCTTCGCGTCGGGGTCCTGCTTGTTCTCGGCCTCCTCGAGGGCGGCCAGCTCCGGCAGCAGCGCGTGCCGGGCGCTGAAGGTGTTGACGATCGACAGGGCAACGGCCGCCAACGGGATGCCGATGAGGGCACCGATGGGCCCGAAGAGCGCGGCGCCGGCGATGACCGAACCCAGCGCCACCGCGGGATGGACGTCCATGGTCCGCCGGCTGACCCGCGGAGTGAAGATGTAGTTCTCGATCTGCTGGTAGACGGTGGCGAAGATGGCGATCCACAACACGTCGATCGGTGACTCGACCAGGGTGAACAGGGCGGGCAGGGCCACCCCGATGTAGGTGCCGATGGTCGGGATGAACTGCCCCACGATCCCGGCGAGCAGGCCGAGGGGGAGCCAGAACGGCACGTTGATGGCCCAGAAGAAGCCGATGTGGAAGAGGGCCGACAGCCCGGCGAGCACGAGCTTAGAGATGACGTAGCCGCCGGTCTTCTCCACCGAGATCCGCCACACGGTGACGAACACCCGCTGGTAGCGCGGGGACAGCCAGGACCCGATCGTCTGGCGCAGGCGGGGGCTGTCGGCCGAGAGGTAGTAGGCGAACACGAGGATCGTCAGCCCGTCGAAGATCAAGGTGGCGATCGACCCGAAGATGCCGAGCAGGCCACCTCCGTAGGTGCCGGCAAGCTGGCCGAGCTTGTCGGGCGTCAGCTGAATCGACTGCGTGATGGTCGTGAGGTCGAAGTTGGTGTGGAAGGTGGTGTTGACCCAGGTGATGAGCGAGGTCACGGTGCTGGGCAGCTGCTCCCCGAGCTGAGACAGCTGGGAGTAGAACACCGAGCCGAAGATCTCGGCGAGCACCGCGAAGATGATCAGCCCGGCGAGCATGACCAGACCCGTGGCCAGACCACGCCTCATCCCCCGGTTGGCCAGACCCAGCACCAACGGCTCCATCGCGATGGAGACCAGCCAGGCGAGCAGCAGGATGAAGAGGAACGACGACAGGGCGCTAAACGCCCACAACCCGATCGAGAGGACGAGCAGCAGCCCCAAGATGACCAGCGCGGTCTTACGCACGCTGGCCGTGTTGAAGGCCACCCAGGTCGGTCGGGCCTCGCGGGGGTCACCGTAGGCTGGGACCACAGCATGGGTGGCCAGAGGCATACCGGCTGCACCGGTCTCCCCGGCTACCGGACGTGCCCTTCGGTCAGCCACTGCGCCAGCCTACGGCCCCACCGGGCCGGACGCCCCCGCGAACAGTCAGCGTGGCCCGAGCAACCGACTGACTTCGCTCTCGCGGTATCGACGGTGGCCACCCAACGTGCGAATGGCCGTCAACTTGCCCGCCTGCGCCCATCGCGTCACCGTCTTGGGGTCGACGCGAAACATCGCGGCGACCTCGGCCGGTGTGAGCAGCCGTTCGTGCTCCACTGTGTGCATCCCCATTGCAATCCCGCTTTCGTCAGCCTTGATGTACCACCGAGTGGACATGTGCAAGGCGTGGTCTAGTCCGGCTCCCCAAGAAGGAACGTACCTCGATGGTCTGGCGAAAGGGAAGGTTTTCCTGGTTTTCGGTCAAAATTTGACAAATCACAGGTGAACGGGACGTAGATGTGCTTCGCACCACCCCCCTTGCGAGTCCTCAAAGCAGGAAAGCGACCCCCGCCATGACGGCACCCCCCACCACCCTGTTCACGCACGAGCAGGTGGCGTTCTGCCACGACCCGGACACCGGGCTGCGAGCGATCATCGCGCTCTACTCGACGGCGCTCGGCCCGGGGCTCGGAGGCACTCGGTTCTACCCGTATGCGTCGGAGCAGGACGCCCTCGCCGACGTCCTCAACCTCTCCCGGGCCATGGCGTACAAGAACGCGATGGCCGGCCTTGACCACGGCGGCGGCAAGGCGGTCGTCATCGGCGACCCGGCGGCGGACAAGACGCCGGACCTGCTCCGGGCCTACGGTCGGTTCGTCGAGAGTCTCGGGGGCCGCTACGTCACCGCCTCCGACATCGGCACCTACGTGGCCGACATGGACGTCATCGCCGAGACGACCCGGTTCGCGACCGGGCGGTCCGAGGCCAACGGCGGCGCCGGCGACTCGAGTGTGCTCACCGCGTGGGGTGTCTACCAGGGCATGCGAGCAGCGGCCGAGCAGGTGTGGGGAGAGCCGTCGCTGCGGGGTCGCAGGGTCGGCATCGCCGGGGTCGGCAAGGTCGGGCACCGGTTGGCCGACCTGCTCGCCGAGGACGGCGCGACCCTGGTGGTGACCGACGTCGCTGCCGAGGCGTGCGCCCGGGTGGTCGCGGTGCACCCGGCCACAGAGGTCGCCTCCGACACCCCGACGCTGACCGGGCTCGACCTCGATGTCTACGCACCCTGCGCCCTTGGTGGGGCGCTCGACGACGCGACGATCGAGCGTCTCCAAGCCGCCGTGGTCTGTGGGGCGGCCAACAACCAGCTGGTCACCGACGGGCCGGGCGGCTCGGCGGACCTGCTGGCGCAGCGAGGGATCCTCTACGCGCCCGACTTCGTCGTCAACAGCGGTGGCGTGATCCAGGTGGCCGACGAGCTGCACGGGTTCGACTTCGACCGCGCGCACGACCGCACGACGCTGATCTACGACACGACCCGAGCCGTCTTCCAGGCCGCGAAGGACCGGTCGCAGACGCCCGCGGAGGCGGCGAGGCACCTGGCCGAGCAGCGGATGACCGACGCGTCGCCGGGCGGTGTGTGGCTGCCGGGACGCGCTGGTGTGAACTAGGGGCGAGCTAGGGCATGGCGGTAGGTGGAACGTCAGCGGCTGAGGTAGCGTTAGAACCACGAAGGCACACGATTCCCGGGGCCGTTGCGCAAAGGTCGAGGACGTTCGTCCGCGACATGAGTGATGCCGCCCTGGCAGACGCATGAGGGGGTCACGCCATGGGGCGCGGCCGGGCGAAGGCCAAGCAGACCAAGGTCGCTCGGGAGCTGAAGTACTTCTCTCCCGACACCGATCTCAGCGCGCTTGAGCGAGAACTCCACGGATCCACGACGCGGATTGAGCCGGAACGCGGCGCCGTCGTCGAGGACGACAACGATCGGGCCCCCGCGTCCGGGCACAGCTCGGACGACGGGGACTACGGCGAATACGGGAAGTGGGCTTCCAGTCAGCGGTAACGCTGGCCCGCCCGCAGACCGATTCCTCATGCGTCCCTGACGGGGCCTTCAGCGCGGGCCCGAGTGCCCCGCGCTGGTGGGGTGCGCACAGAAACTACAGAGGCGGGCTCAGGCTGCTGGGTGGTCCCCGACCACCTGGACGCTGCCGCCGTCGACGCCTTTGGCACCGCGGACCGTCTCGACGGTCGGGTCCGCGTCCCGCGGGTCGGCGCCGACCTCGCCGAGCACCCAGGCGGGTATGCCGCGGGCCTGGCTGAGCCGGACGGCCTCGCCCGCCTGTGCGGCGGGCAGGATGACGACGAAGCCGACACCGATGTTGAGGGTGTGCTCCAGGTCGGAGCGGGGCACGCGGCCCAGCGCCTGGACGAGCCGGAAGACGGGCGACGGGGTCCAGGTAGACCGGTCGACCGTGGCCAGCGTGCCGACCGGGAGCACCCGGGCCAGGTTGGCGGCCAGCCCCCCGCCGGTCACGTGGCTGAGCGCGTGGAGGCCGAGACCGGGCGTGCGGATGAGGGCGAGGAGGTCGGCGGCATACACCCGGGTGGGTTCGAGCAGCTCCTCGCCGAGGGTGCGGCCGAGCTCGTCGACGTGCCGGTCGAGGCTCCAGCCGGCGGCCGCCACGACTCGGCGCACGAGTGAGTAGCCGTTCGCGTGCAGGCCGCTAGAGGCGAGGGCGACCACGACGTCTCCTGGCACCACGCGATGGGGGCCGAGCAGCTCGGCATACTCGACGACGCCCGTGGCCGCGCCGGCGACGTCGTACTCGTGGGGCTCGAGCAGGCCGGGGTGCTCCGCCGTCTCACCACCGACCAGCGCCACGCCCGCCTGCTCGCAGGCCCGCGCGATGCCGCCGACGATCTCGGCGATGCGCTCGGGGACGACCTTGCCGGTGGCGATGTAGTCGGTCATGAACAGCGGCTCGGCCCCGCAGACGACGATGTCGTCGACGACCATGCCCACGAGGTCGAACCCGATCGTGTCGTGCTTGTCGAGAGCCTGGGCGATGGCCACCTTGGTGCCGACGCCGTCCGTCGAGGTAGCGAGCACGGGGCGGGCCATGTGGGTCAGGGCGCTGGCGTCGAACAGTCCGGCGAAGCCGCCCAGGCCGCCGAGGACTTCAGGGCGCCGGGCGCGGCGGACGGCGACCTTCATCAGCTCGACCGCCTTGTCACCGGCCTCGACGTCGACCCCGGCGTCGGCATACGTGATCGGCTCGCCCACGCCGACGACCCTACCGAGATCCCGTTCGTGCTCCCGACCGCACCGACTCCCGTACCCCCACCGCACGAACCACGCGGGGTCACGCGGCCCGCGCGGGGCTACGGGGAGGGGACGTACTCCGGGACCACCGGGTGCTCGTGACCGATCCGTCCCGCGCCAGCTTGCTCGCCGTCACGGAGGCGGGCGCCTGGTCCTTCTCCACCCACGCCTGGATCGAGGTGAGCCAGTCGACGGTGTCCTCGCCCGGGCCACCGGTGCAGTGGTAGACGCCCGGCAGGAGGAAGAGGCGCATGAAGTCCTCGGTCACCGCGCGCCCACCCGACCGCGCCATGGCGTCCCGCACGTAGTTCACGGTGCCGCCCGGAGCGATGAGCGGGTCGGCCCAGCCGTGGTAGACGATCAGCTTGCCGCCGGAGTGGTCGAACCGCCGGAGGTCGGTGTTATCGGCGTTGTAGACCTGCGCCATGGCCGTCAGCCGCATGGCGTCACGGTTGGGGTCGAAGTCGAGGAGACTGTAGGACGCGCCCGGGTCCTTCGGGAAGGCCAGGTAGCGCAGCACCTCCTGGGCGTAGTTGCCGCCACCGGAGAGCGCCGCATCGGTGCCGATCGAGTAGCCGGGCCACCCCGCCTCGGAGCCCCGCTCGAGCCCGGCCGGGTAGAGCTGGCGACCCCGGTCGTCGGTCGGCGGCGCGTAGAAGGCGCGGGCGACCGCGACCTGCTCGGCGGTGAGACAGGTGGCGCCGTCGGTGCCGTCCGGGCACTGGATCACCGCAGGGTCGACCGTGCAGGAGTCCGGGTTGCCGACGACGCCGTCGACCTTGCCGTCCGCCCCGTCACAGCGCGCCAGCACGGCGGCCGCGAGCACCCGAGCCTTGGCCTGCGTGAGGATCACCGTGCCGTCGGCCCGCCGGTTGACCGTCTCCAGGTGTCCCTGGGACAGCGGAGCGAGGTAGTTCTGGTAGAGCGCGGGGGCGCCGGCGACGATCCCGTCGAAGTCGTCGGGGTAGCGCTGAGCCTCAGAGAGTGCCTGCCGCCCACCGGTGCTGCAGCCCTGGAAGTACGAGTACGACGGCGCCCGCCCGTAGAACCGCTCGGTAAGGGCCTTGCCCGCCTGCGCCGTGACGTGCGGGGAGCGGTAGCCGAAGTCGATCTCGGCGCGGTGGTTGTCCAGCGCCCACGAGCCGTCGCCCTGGGTGCCGGTGTGGCCGGAGTCCTCGGCGGCGACGGCGAAGCCTCGGGTCAGGGCCTGTCCGCACGAGGCGATCGGCGCCGCACCACAGAAGCCGCCGCACCCGGTCTGGAAGTACCGCCCGTTCCAGTCCGTCGGCAGGCGCAGGGTGAAGTGGACGCCGCCGACGGCGCCCGTGACCTCGCAGTAGCCAGCGGCGGTGCCGGCGGCCGCCACGGTGGTCCCCGTCATGACCTGCGCTGACCCCCCCTGCACCGAGACGCTCTGCCCGACCAGCTGACCGCAGAGCATCGGCGCCGGAGCGGGCCGCCCCGATCCGGCCTGAGCCGGGAGCGCCACCCCGACGAGAAGCAGACCGCTGACGAGCAGAGCGAACATCACCCGCGCGCGAGGGCCGAAGCCGACCCCGGTCGCCGTCGTACTCGCCGCGTGGGCCTGACGCATACTCGCTCCCGAGGGTCCGCCCCCCGGATCGACGCGGAGGGACGACGCCAGTGCACCGGCTGTGAGCGCGTGCCGTCAAGGGCCTGATTAGGGCTTTGTGCACCGATACTCGCCCATGTTCCTCCCAGCGGCCCGAACCGGCGAGATCGGTTCGCTGGGAGGAACAGCAGCGGTCTACAGGCCCAGGACGCTGCGAGCGAGCCGGGCCACGGTATGCGTCGGCGCCCGCCCCGGGGCCGGCGGCAGGAGCGCCGCCAGCACCTCGTCGACGAGCTCCGCGGGGAGGAGGTCGCCGGCGTTGCCCCGGAACTTGGCCGCCACCTCCGAGGTCGCGAGCGGCTGGTCGGGGTTGCCCCGCGCGGTGCGCACCCGGCCGGTGCCGCGGCGGCCGTCTTCGAGGTGGATGGTCACGGTGGCCGGTCGCTCCCGGGGCAGCGCCGCCGACATCGCCGGGTCCTCCACGAGCTCGACCTTCCGGGCCAGCGCCGCGACCTCGGGTCGGGCCAGGCCGTCGGGCAGGAACGTGCCGGCGTCGAGCACCCCGTCGGTGAGGAACGCCGCCAGCGCGTAGGGCAGCGAGAAGCGGGCCTGCATGTCCGACGACACGTCGGTCTCCGAGAGCGAGGCGGCGAAGGCGAACGACGCCACCTCCACGCGCTCGATCCCCGTTGCCGGGCCAGGGCGGACGTCGGCGAGCGCCAGCCGCGCCGCGTCGAGAGCCGGGTGGATCCAGCGGGCACAGGCATACGGCTTGAGGTAGCTGTCGAGGATGGTCCAGCGGGCGCCGAGCGCGCCGACGGCCAGGTCGTCGTCGAGGTCAGTGCAGACCGCCCCGTCGAACAGCCGGCGGTAGGCCGCGTCGTCGCACCGCGCGCCCCCGGCCACCCGCTCGGCGGCCAGCGCCCCGTAGTAGGAGCCCAGCCCGGTCCAGGCGTTGCGGACGGTGCCACCGCGAACCGGGACGTCGAGCGTCGCGGCCAACGGCAGACACGACCCGAGGAGGTAGGCGTCGCCGAGACGTTCGGGGGCCAGACCACCCAGCAAGGCGGCGGCGAGGCCGGCCGGCCCGGGACCGTGGACCCCGTGCGGATGCAGCCCGACGCGCAGGGACGACGCGACGCCGCTGCGCATCCCGACCTCCGCCGCGACGACGAAGACCTCGAGCAGCCGCTGGTCGTCGACGTCGTGCTCCGCGGCGGTGTGCAGCAGCACCGGCAGGATGTGCGGTGCCGGATGGGCGGTGGGTACGGGAGGCAGCCGGTGGCCCTGCGGGTGGAACGACCCGCCCGAGTCGGCGTCGAGCCACGTCGCTGCGGTGCCGAGGGTCATGAGCCGGGCGAACGGGGTGGTCGCGCCAGGGGTCTCGGCGTCGGCGAGCGTCGCGAAGAGCTGCTGCACCTGCGGGTAGCGCAAACCACCGAGGAGGGCGCCCAGCGTGTCGGCGAGGAGCAGCCGGCCGAACTCCTGCACCGGAGCGGGGATGTCGTCCCATCGGGTGGTGGCGGCGAAGGTCGCGACGGCCTCGCGAATGGAGTCGGTGGCGGCAGTGACGGTCGTGGCGGTCATGAGGACTCCTGGGACGGAACGGGGGCGAGGCCGGCACCCACGGCGGCCGCGAGGTCGGCCAGACCGGGGACGACCCCGGGAAGGCCGCCCGAGAGCACGACACCGCCGATGCCACTGATCCCGCTCGTCAGCACTGCGACGCGGTCGGTGACCTCAGGCGCCGGCGCGACGAGGAGGAACCGGTCGCGGACGAGCCGGGCGGGCTCGTCGTCGACGATGTCGGCCGCCGTTGCCGAGCCGTGGTGGAGGTAGTCGTGGCGGTCGGCGACCTCGCGCACGAGGGTGAGCTGCTCGGCGTCGAGCCCAAACCATGCTGGGGCGGCGGCCATCCGCGACGCGCACGAGCCCAGGAGGGCCGCCGATGCCGAGGCCGCCTGGGCGGGGTCGGGCACGACGAGGGCGCGCAGGAAGAGCCACACGTGGGTCGCCGGGTCGTCGGCGCGGGCCAGCGCGACCGCCCGGGCCACCGTGCCGGGGTCGGTGCCGACGTCGAGGAGCACACCGCCGAGAGCGTTCGCCGTCACGGTGATGGTGCGCGGACCCGACGCTGCCCCGAGCAGCCGACCGGCCAGGAGGTCGGCACCGTCGTCCGCCCGCAACCGATCGCGCAGCAGGGCCAACCCGGCCGCGTGGGCCCGTAGGGACGGGACGGCGAGGCCCTCGTTGCGCACCGAGCTCTCCCCACGCCCCACGACCGCGAACGCCCGCCCCGGATGGTGGTTCTCGAGGGTTCGCAGCGCGCCGCCGACCGTGGCCGGGTGCCGCAGGCCCAGGCTCGCGACCACCGGGCCCGCGAGCGCGGCGGAGGTCGTGGCGAGCACACGCTCGCTCTCCAGCCAGCAGTCAGGCATCAGGCGGGGGCTGTCGGCCAGGCCGACGCCGTCGAAGCCGACCTCGACCGCCCGCCGGGCCAGGGTCAGCGGGTCGGTCTCACCCCACGGCCGGGCGAGGTTGAGCAGGAGCCGGGGCCGCGTGGTCACGGCGCGCCGACGACGGCGGCGACGGTCGGGGCGAACGACCCCGGGGCGCCGACCACGCCGGACGCCCACAGCTCCGTCGCCAGCCACCCGGCGGCGAGGGCGTGGCCGAGTAGGAGCCCCTCGCCCGGTGGCTCATCGGCGCGCACCGCCGCCCTCGGCGCGCGCACCACCATAAGAGCGGCTGCGACGTCGCGCAGTCCGTCGTCCATGGCCGTCGCCGCATCGGCGTGGGCACCGGCGCTGACGAAGGCGCAGGCGGCGGCCGGCAGGACCCAGGTCGTCAGCCCGGCCACGGGCGAGGTGGGCAGGGTGGACGACGTCGCCGAGGCCGCGTCCTCGGCCAGCCCGGCGGCGACGGCCGCGTCGAGCCACACGGACGCCGGCGGGACGCCGCAGGCCAGGGCCAGCGCCGTCAGCGCCTCGGCGAGCGTCGGCCGTTCTCCCGCCGGAGCAGACGACACGAGCCGCTCCCCCTCCGCCAGGAGCGAGGCATACCGGCTGCTCAGCGGGTCACCTCGGTGCTCTCGGTGACGAGATAGAACTTGAAGTCGGTGCGGCCGGCCGGCCCGCGCTCCGCCGGGATCGGGTTGTCCTGGAACCATTCGAGGTACTTGGCGTAGGCCTCCTCGTCGGCGTAGTGCATCTCCGCGATCCGGTAGAAGCTCAGCCCCTCCGGCACCGTGGCGCTGCCGCCCGATGCCTGGCGCACGGGGCGGAGCACCTTGTTGAAGACGATGCGATCGAGGTGGGGGTTGGCGAGCAGGTCGGGTGCGTGCACGTCGAAGAGCCAGCGCTCGTAGTCCTCGGGGGTGACTCCGGGCTGGATCTCGTAACCGAGGATGGTCTTAACGCTCATGGCGCTCCTTGTGGTGGTGGGGCTGAGAGTGGTGGGGCTGAGGGTGGGGTGCGGTCGAGGGGCCGGCCGACGGTCCAGTCGTAGGACTGGGCGCCCACGCCGAAGCCCTCGAGCCGCACGCGGTAGGGCACGACCCGCATACCGACGAGGTCGGCGACCACCTGCGCCCGGTCGCGCGATGGCGCGCGGTCGTCGCCGCGGGCGAGGTGGTCGGCGCGGTGGCGCGCGTAGACCTCCCACGTCCAGTCGTCGTCCATGACCTGGGCCGCGCCTCGCACCATCACCGTGCGGTCGGGAAGGCGGCCGAGGTCGAACACGTGGGGCCGCTCGTTGGTCGCGGACGGGGCCGGGGCGCCGACCCAGGTCGTCAGGAGGCGCGGGTCGGCCGCGAGCTGAGCCAGGCGCCGGTGGACGCGGCGCTGCACCAGCTCGACGACTAACCCGTTGGCCAGGAAGGCGGTCATCGACCGGCTGACCGGGTAGCCGTAGGCGTCGAGGGTGGTCACCTGCGCGAAGCCGGCCTCGTGGTGGACGAAGGCCTCTGCCCGGTGGACGACGTCGTCGGGTGGGCGGGTCACGTCGGCCCCCCGGCTACCGGGGCTGTGGCGAGCGGGGGGACGAGGCGCCAGAACGTGGCCGTCGGGCTGGTTTGCCGCACCGCCCGGCGAGCGGCGGCCGGCGACCACTCGCGGTCGGGGATGACGACGTGCTCGACGTGCAGCTCGACGGGTGCGGCGAAGGGGAACGGGTCGAGGGTCACGACGCCCGGGGCGGAAACTGTTGCCGTCAAGGCGATCCGGGGTCCGCCGGGCCACAGTCCCACGGCCGGGAGGAGCACCGGACGCGCCTCGTGCTCGAGGTCGCGCAGCTGAGGACCCCAGGGCACCGCTTCGCCCTGCCCGGGCTGCGCCGGGGCCACGGACAGGAAGAGGGAGAGCAGGTCCCACAGCTGCAGCAGCTCGTAGTTGTGCCAGAGGCGGGTCTCGAAGGCGGCCCGGGGCTCTCGTTCGGTCCACGCCAGCTCGGTGGCATCGACCCACCGACGCTGCTCCGCCCGGACCACGCGCTCCTGCGCCGCGCGCGCCTGCGGGCCCTGACCGACGCGGGAGCCTCCATCCGGCGCCGACCACCGGGAGCGGTAGAGGCCGGTCCAGTGCATCCCAACCAGCAGGCCCGCGTAGATGTCGGCGGCACTCACCGTGGTGACCCCGTGCCGGTAGAGGCGGATGTGCGCACCGGCTTCGACGTCGATGAAGTGCAGCGGCCGCCGGGCGACCTCGTCGTAGAGCACCCGCGCATCCGGGGTGCGCCAGCCCTCGTCGTGGCGAGCCGCGGCCGTGACGACCGACGGTCCGGGGCGTGGCGCCTCGATGTCACCGTTCCCCCAGGCGCCGGCGAGCAGGCCCGCGAGACGGCCGTGTTCGTTCTGCGGCACCAGGCGCAGCGCCCCGTCGTGCCGGCTGAGGATCACGAGGCGTCACCACCCGCACGCCGGACGGCTCGCGCCAGCTCCGCGACCGGGATACCCGCACCGAGGTCGTGTACGGCCTCGAGCACGTCGTGGCCCGCGTCGCCGAACCGGGCCTTGAGCAGCCGCGAGGCCTTGGCCCGCAGCTCGTCGCGGCTGAGGGCGCGGTCGGCGTCACCGCGGGGACGGTCGGCACCGGCCTCGCGGTGCGACCCGTCACGCAGGTGCGCCGTGACCCGGGCGGGGCGACCGGAGGGGTATGCCGTGTCGAGGGCCGGGTCGTGCACGACCGTCACCCGAGCCGCCAGGTCACGCACGTCGTCGGCGCGCACCCGCTCGTCGATCATCGTCGTCTCGTCGAGCCGGCCGTCGAGCAGGGCCACCGCGACCGTGGTGGGGACGCTGAACCGGGCGGCGAGCTCGCCGTTGGCCACTGCGTCGAACGTCGCTGCGCCGGCGAAGGCGCGCACCTGCACCGAGTCGACGTCGGCGCCGCGCACGCCCTCGGCGACGAGGTCGGCCACGGCGTCGTTGACCCCGTGGAGGTGGGCGCAGGTGGCGTGGACCTTGACGTAGCCGCCAAGCACCTCAAAGGTCTCCCAGGCGCCGTCGACCGCCAGCGGCGACGGGTCCCAGGCCGAGGCAGCGACCGATCCCAGATGCCGGGCGAGCCCTCCGGGCGCCGCGGCCAGCCCGGCCACCGCGGCCAGCCCCTGGGCTGCACCGGTCTGCACCGACGAGCCGAGGAAGGTGTGCGACCCCGCGTGGCCCGCGAAGACGGTGTGCACGTCCGTGAGCAGGACGGCCGACCCGGCCAGCTCGATCGCGCGGAGGGCCGCGTCGGCGTCGCCCGGCGCGAGGAGGCGCGCGGTGGCCGCCGCCACCGCCACCTGCCCCCAGGTGCCGATGTCGTGAACACCGGCGGGGGTGCCGCCCATGGCGCGACCGACGCGGACGCCGGCCTCATAGCCCGCGAGGACGGCCGACAGCAGCTCTGCGCTGTCGGCGTCGGTGTGCTCGGCCAGCGCGAGCACGGCCGGGACGACGTGGGAGGCGGGGTGACCGCGGGCCAGGCGATGCCGACATCGTCAACTTCGCCCACGGGGCGTTCCTGGCGGTGGCGCTCTACATCTCGGTCGTCATGGTCAACACCCTCGCGTGCACCCGCTGCTCGCGCTCCTGGTGTCGGTGCCGGTGATGTTCCTGCTCGGGGCCGCCGTGCAGCGCTTCATCCTCTCCGGCGCCATCGGCAAGCCGCTGGAGAACCAACTGCTCATCACCCTGGGCCTGGCGCTGCTCATCGACAACCTCCTGCTGCTCTTCTTCGGCCCCAACCCCCAGTCGGTCAAGCTCCCGGGTGACACCGGCGTGGCAATCCTCGGGGCGGTGGCCAACGTGTCGCGGCTGCTCGCGTTCGGTGTCGCCCTCGTCCTGGCCGGACTGCTCTACGTCCTCCTGCGGCGTACGCGTCTCGGCACCGCGATCCGTGCGGTCGCGGCTAACGACGCCGGTGCCCAGCTTGTCGGGATCGACACGCGGCGCATCTACATGGCGACGTTCGCCATCGGTACGGCCTGCGCCGGGGCGGCCGGAGTGCTTGTCGCCCCCCTGGTGACCATCGAGCCCACGACCGGCGAGCTGTTCAACATCATCGCGTTCGTCGTCGTCCTGGGCGGCATGGGCAACGTCGTCGGCGCGCTCGTCGGCGGTCTGCTCATCGGTCTCACCGAACAGCTCGGCGCCCTGCTGCTGCCCGGCCAGAGCCCGCTGCTGTCGATCTTCGTCGTCTTCGTCCTAGTCCTGCTCCTGCGCCCGCAGGGGCTGTTCGGGAGGGCGTCGTGAGCGCCGCCACCGCCCCATCGGAGCACGAGCAGGAGCGCATGACCGCGCCGACCGCGCTCCCCCGCCCGGTCTGGGGGCGCCACCTCGTCATCCTCGCCGTTCTCACGGTCGTCCTCATCCCGGTCCCGCTGCTGCTGCCTCCCGCGACGCAGGCCGTGGCCGTCCGCGTCCTGATCTTCGCGCTCATGGCGGTCGGCTGGAACATCATGAGCGGCTTCGGCGGCATGTTCAGCTTCGGGCACGCCGCCTACTTCGGGCTCGGGGCCTACACCAGCGTCTGGCTGCTGGTGAACCACGGCGTCTCCCCCTGGGTCGGCCTGCTGGCGGGGATCGTCGTCGCCGCACTGTTCGGTGCGATGGTCGGCTTCCTGGCCCTGCGCTACCGGCTCAAGGGCGCGTACTTCGCCCTGTCCACGTTCGCCTTCGCTGAGATGCTGCGGCTGCTCGCCATCAACAGCGACTTCGTCAACCGGGCGGTCGGCTACAACGTGCCCCTGCGCCCACAGTCGTCGCTCGCCTTCATGCAGTTCGAGCCCGGCTCCCCCGCATACTTCTGGGTCGCACTGGCCCTCACCGTCGCGGCGATCGCGGCGAGCATCCTGTTCCTGCGCTCGCGGCTCGGGCGGTTCACCGTGGCTGTCCGCGACGACGAGGAGGCGGCCGCGGCCTTGGGGGTCCCGGTCATGCGGACCAAGATCCTCACCATCGCCCTGTCCGCCGCCATCACCTCGGTGGCCGGCACCTTCTACACGCAGTACTACTTCTTCGTCGACCCCGACGTCGCCTTCGGCTCGAGCGTGTCGATCCAGGCGATCCTGCCGGCGGTCATCGGTGGGGTGGGCACGATCTGGGGCCCGGCCATCGGCGCCCTGGTGCTCGGCCCCCTCAACGACATCACCGCCACGCTGCTGCGCAACCCCCCGGCCGCGCTGAGCTTCCTCCAGGGCCGGGCCGGGCTGGACGTCATCGTGTACGCCGTCCTCCTCATCCTCATCGTGCTGCTCCTGCCGCAAGGCGTCTACGGCGCGATCCGAGAGCGGATGCGACGCCGATGAGCCTGTTGGAGGTCGCCCACGTCACCAAGTCCTTCCGCGGGCTCACCGCGGTCGACGACGTCTCGTTCACCGTCGAGGAGGGCAGCATCCTCGGCATCATCGGCCCCAACGGCGCCGGCAAGACGACACTCTTCAACGTCGTGGCGGGCGCGATCGCGCCCGACGCCGGGACGGTCCATCTCGACGGTCGCGACGTGACCGGGCTCGCCCCACATCGGGTCTCGCGGGCCGGCATGGCCCGGACGTTCCAGCTGATGCGCCCGTTCGGCTCGGTCAGCGTGCTCGAGAACGTCGCCGTCGCCGCCATGGCCGCGGGGACGAGCCGGCGTAACGCCAGCCGGGTCGCCGCCGACGTGGTCGAGCGCGTCGGCATCGCGCAGTGGCGCGACGTGCAGAGCAGCAGCCTGCCGACCGCGGGGCTCAAGCGCCTCGAGCTGGCGCGCGCCCTGGCCGGGAAGCCCCGGGTGCTCCTGCTCGACGAGGTGCTCGCCGGTCTCGTTCCCTCGGAGCGCACCCCGGTCATGGAGCTGCTGGAGCACCTGCGCAGCGAGGAGGGCGTCACCCTCGTCTTCGTCGAGCACATCATGGCTGCCGTCATGCGGCTGTCGGACTCGGTGCTGGTGCTCGACCAAGGCCGCGTCCTCACCTCGGGCAGCCCGCACGAGGTGACCAAGGACCCCCGCGTCATCGAGGCCTACCTCGGAGAGGAGCCCACCGATGCTGCGTATTGAGTCGGTATGCGCGGGCTACCGCGGGCTGCAGATCCTGCACGACATCGACCTCGAGGTCAACGAGGGCGAGATCGTCGCGCTCGTCGGCGCCAACGGCGCGGGCAAGACGACGACGCTGCGGGCCATCTCCGGCGTCATCCGCCCGACCTCCGGCCAGATCGTCTTCGACGGCCAGCGGGTGGACAACGTCCGGACCGCCGACCTCGTGGGCCGCGGGCTCGTCCACGTACCGGAGGACCGGGCGCTCTTCGGGCCCCTCACCATCGAGGAGAACCTGCGCATGGGGGCGTGGACCCAGCGCAAGACCCCGGTGGGCGAGTCCCTCAAGGAGGTCTTCGACCTCTTCCCCGTGCTCGGCGACCGGCGCCGGCAGACCGCGGAGACCCTCAGCGGCGGTCAGCAGCAGATGCTGACCATCGGACGGGCGCTCATGGCCCGCCCGCGGCTGCTCATGCTCGACGAGCCGTCGACCGGCCTGTCCCCCAAGCTGACCTGGTCGGTCCTGGAGGCGATCGGCGTCATCCGCGACCGCGGCGTCGCCGTCCTGCTCGTCGAGCAGAACGCCGGCCAGGCCCTGCGCCTCGCCGACCGCGCCTACGTCATGGAGAGCGGCAGCGTCGTCCTCTCCGGCACGGGTTCCGAGCTCGGCGAGGACGACCGGGTCCGCGCGGCGTACCTGGGGCTCTGAGCCATGAGCCAGACCGCGGCCCGTGAGGCGACGCGCGCGCTCGGCGCGTGGGCCTCGGGGCTGAGGTGGGAGGACGTCCCCGCGCCGGTGCGCGAGCGGATGTCGTTGGTGCTGCTGGACTCTCTCGGTGTCACGGCCGTCGGCTCGCGCCTGCCGGAGCAACGGGCCCTGGTCAAGGCCTGGCGAGCCGGACCCGGGCCGGCTCCGCTGGTGGGGTCGGGACGCACGACCGGTGTCGAGGCCGCGGCCTGGCTCAACGGGACGGCCATGGTGCGCCTTGAGATCGACGAGGGCAACAAGTACGCCGCGGGGCACCCGGCCGCTCACGGGCTGTGGGCCGTGCTCTCGCTGGCCGCCGACCTCGACAGCACGGGGGCCGACACGGCGGCGGCCCTCCTTGTCGCCTACGAGGTGGCAGCCCGGTTCGGGCGGGCCACGAGGCTGCGGGCCGGTGCCCACCCCCACGGCAGCTGGGGGGTCGCCGGGGCCGCAGCCGGGTGCGGCCGGCTGCTCGGTCTCGACGCCGAGGCGCTCGCTGCGGCGGTCGACACCGGCGCCGGTATGCCCGTCGCCGGGCACTTCTCGTCGGCGCTGGACGGCCACGAGGTGCGCAACGCCTGGATGGGCGCGAGCAACGTGTCGGGCCTGGCTGCCGCGCGCCTGGCCGCCGCCGGGGGCGCGAGCTGCACCGGCACCGCGGCGCGCTCGCTCGGTGAGCTGCTGGGCACCTTCGAGCCGGCCGCGCTCACCGACGAGCTCGGACAGCGTTGGGACGTGACGCGCGGCTACTTCAAACGACACGCGGCATGCTCCTACACTCACCCGGTCGCCGACGTCGTGCTCGGTATGCGCGCCGACTTGCGCGCCGCCGACGTGGAGTCCGTCGTCGTCGAGATCCACGCCCTCGGAGCCGGGCTCGCCGCGACCACGTGGACCACCCGGTTGTCCGCCCTCTTCTCCATCCCCTTCGTCGTCGCCTCAGCCCTGGTGCACGGTGAGGTGGGGCCACGCCAGTCCGCGCCGGACGCGTTGCTGGACAACACTGTTCGCGACCTCGCGCAACGGGTGTCGGTCCGTGAGGCCGCCGACCTGACGAGCCGGTTGCCGTGCGAGCGCCCGGTGCGGGTCACCGTGCGGATGCGAGACGGACGCACATACACCGGCGACGCCCCGAACCCGATCGGCGACGCCGACCACCACCCGCTCGCCGAGGCCGACGTCGTCGCGCTGCTCCAGGGGTGGCTCCAGGACCCCGACGCCGTCGAGACGGTGCAGCGGGTCGCCGCCGGGCTGCCGGACGCCCCGCACGTCGCCCCGCTGCTGCGAGAGCTCGCCACATGACCGTCCGCCGAGAAGGAGCGCCCGTGCACGTCTGGTCCGTGACCCCGATGCACGTCGACCCCCAGGAGCTGGCGCGCCGGCAGGCCCGCTACGACGCCCTCAGCCCCGCCGGGCTGCGGGTGGAGCTGGTCGACATCGGCGCCGACGCACCCCGGCAGCTGGCCACCGAGCAGGACGTGCGCGACTCCGAGGGCCTGGTCGCCGAGGCGATGCGGAACGCCCCCGGCCACGCCGACGCCCTGATGCCCGACTGCTTCCTCGACCCCGGCGTCCTCGAGCTGGCCGCCGAGCTCGACCGCCCGGTCTTCGGGCTGCTGCGCACCTCCGCCACCTGGAGCGTCCTGTCGGGCCGCCGTTTCGGTGCCGTCACCCGCAACGTGGCGATCGGTGCGGAGGCGGAGCGTCAGGTCGAGCACTACGGCTTCGGGTCGTCGTTCACCGGGGTGGACGTGCTCGACCTCGGCGTCGACGCGATCCACCAGGGCGACCGCTGGGGCGACGCCCTGCGCCAGGCGGTCGATCGCACCAACCGCGCCGGGGCCGGCGCCCTGCTCAACGGTTGCAGCGCCGTCGACCTGCCGGCTGACGCGGCCGGCTGGCCCGTGCGCGTGGTGGACCCGACCGCCCTGACGCTCCGGCTCATCGGCGCCGGGGAGCTCGCGTGAGCGCCGACGGCCCGGACCTCGTCGTCGCCGGGGCCGGCGGCGGTCTGGCGGCGGCGCTGCGGGCCGCCGAGCTCGGTCTCGACGTGCTCGTCGTCGAGGTCAGCGAGCACTTCCGTCGGGGCAACAACACCTCGATGTCGACGGCCATGGTGCCCGGCGCCGGCACGCGGTTCCAGCGCGAGGCCGGTCTCGACGACTCCCCTGCGCGGTTCCTCGCCGACGTCATGGCCAAGACCCATGACGAGGCCGACCCGCGCCTGGCCGCGGCGCTCACCGACGTGAGCGCACGGCTCGTCGAGTGGCTGGTCGACAGCGTCAGCCTGGACCTGCACCTCGTCACCGACTTCCACTACCCCGGCCACTCGGTCGACCGCTGTCACACCCTCGAGGGCCGCCACGGCACGGCTCTCCTGGACCACCTCGTGCAATGCGTGCGCGACCACGACCACATCGACCTCCTCGTGCCGGCGCGGCTGGTCGACGTGCGGCTCGACGACGACGGCCGGGTCGCGGCCGCGGTCCTCGAGTCGCCCGACGGTTCCACCGAGGAGGTGCCGACCCGAGCGGTGCTCCTCGCGACCAACGGCTACGGCGCCGACCGCGACCTCGTGCGCGAGCACCTGCCCGAGATCGCCGACGCGATCTACCACGGCAGCGAGGCGTCGCGCGGTGACGCGCTGACCATCGGCCGGAAGCTGGGCGCCGACGCCGCCTTCCTTGACGCATACCAGGGGCACGGTGCGCTGGCCCATCGCACGTCGACGCTGGTCGGGTGGGCGACGGTCATGCACGGCGCCGTCATCGTCGGTGCCGACGGCCGTCGGTTCGGCAACGAGACCTCCGGCTACAGCGAGTACGCCGCGGTGATCGCCGCGCAGCCCGGGGCCGCCGGATGGATCGTCCTCGACCAGCGCATCCACGACGCCTGCCTCGTCTTCACCGACTTCCGCCAGACCGTCGACGGCGGCGCCCTGGTCTGGGCCGACGACGTCGACGGCCTCGCGGCGGCCGCGGGCCTGCCCGCCGACGCGCTGGCCGAGGAGCTCGAGGCCACCGCCCGCCTGGCCCGCGACCCGTCGACCCGGCCGGACCGGTTCGGGCGCAACGAGTTCGAGGCCCCGCTGCAGCCGCCCTACGCCGCCGTCAAGGTCGTCCCCGCACTGTTCCACACGCAGGGCGGGCTCGTCGTCGACGGGTCCGCGCGCGTGCTGCGCGAGGACGGCACCCCGATCGCGGGCCTGTATGCGTCGGGCGGGGCGGCCGAGGGCATCTCCGGTCACGGCGCGGCGGGCTACCTCGCCGGCAACGGGCTGCTCCCCGCGCTCGGCCTCGCGTTCCTCGCCGCCGAGGACGTCGCCGGCGCCACCCCTCACCCGTCAACCGGCGTCACCCCCCACCCGACCATCCCGGAGGCATCCGCATGAACCGCCTGAACACACTCGTCAAGAACGTCACCGTCGTCCGCCCGGACGCCGGGCCCGACGACGGCGAGCAGCTCGACATCGGCATCACCGACGGGACGTTCACCCGGCTCGAGGCGAACATCCCCGCCGAGGACGCCGACGTCGTCATCGACGGGCGGGGCCTGCTCGCGTTCCCCGGCGTGGTCGACGCCCACCAGCACTGGGGCATCTACAACTCGCTGGCCGACGACACCGACACCGAGAGCCGGGCCAGTGCGCAGGGCGGGGTGACCACGGGCCTGACCTACATGCGTACGGGGCAGTACTACCTCAACACCGGCGGGCCGTACCGCGAGTTCTTCCCGCAGGTGCTCGCCGCGTCCGAGGGCCGCTCGTTCATCGACTACGCGTTCCACCTGGCGCCGATGTCGCGAGCACATCGACGAGATCCCTTCGATCATCACCGACCTGGGTGTGACGTCGTTCAAGATCTTCATGTTCTACGGCAGCCACGGTCTGCACGGCGCGTCGGCCGACCAGAGCTCCTTCCTGATGATCCCGCCGAACGAGCGCTACGACGTGGCGCACTTCGAGTTCGTCATGCGCGGCATCCAGAAGGCCCGCGCCGAGCACCCGGAGCTGGCCGACCAGATCTCGCTCTCGCTGCACTGCGAGACGGCCGAGATCATGACGGCCTACACGAAGCTGGTGCAGGAGGCCGGATCGCTGTCCGGGCTCGCGGCCTACAGCGCCTCGCGGCCGCCGCACTCCGAGGGCCTGGCCGTCACGACCGCGGCGTTCCTCGCCGACGAGACCGGCCTGCCCAACATCAACCTGCTGCACCTGTCGTCGGCCAAGGCGCTGAAGGCGGCGATGCGTATGCAGGCGACCTTCCCCCACGTCGACTTCCGCCGCGAGGTCACGATCGGCCACCTGCTCGCCGACATCACGACCGCTCACGGCCTGGGTGGCAAGGTCAACCCGCCGCTGCGACCGCGCGAGGACGTCGAGGCGCTGTGGGAGCACATGCTCGCCGGCAACCTCGACTGGGTCGTCAGCGACCACGCCTGCTGCAAGGACGAGCAGAAGTTCGGCGACCCCCGCGACGACATCTTCGCGGCGAAGTCCGGGTTCGGCGGCGCCGAGTACCTCCTGCCGGGTCTAGTCAGCGAGGGGCGCGAGCGGGGCCTGTCCCTCAAGCGGATCGCGGAGCTGACGTCGTGGGCGCCCGCGCGTCGCTACGCCCTCCCGACCAAGGGCACCATCGGGGTGGGCTACGACGCCGACTTCTGCCTCGTCGACCCGTCGGCGTCCTGGACGGTGCACGCCGAGGACTCGGAGTCCACCCAGGAGTACACGCCGTTCGAGGGGTTCGAGCTGGACGCGCGGGTCACCGACACGTGGGTGCGCGGCCAGCAGGTGCTGGAGCGCGGCAACGTCGTGGGAACGCCCACCGGCCGCTTCCTCAAGCGCGGCACCCCCTGATTTTCAGGCCGCCTAATAGGAGCGCAGCGCACCGTCGGGCGCACATGAGGAGCGCAGCGCATGGAATTCCGTGCGCTGCACTCCTTATTTTCTGGCCGGCCCCCGAGAACCGTGCGCTGCGCTCCTATTAGGCAAAGCGCGGCGAGTAGAGAATGTGACGGCAGGACATGGCGCCGCCAGCAGATGGCGTCCGTAATTCCAGGCGTGTACGCGTCCGGCCATGCTGGTGCGCAGGCGAAGCCACCTAGGGGTGGAGCAGGGCGTTCTCGGCGCCCCCGGCGACGCCGGTGGGCACACCGTCGGCGTCGGCAAGGAGGTCGATGCTGGCGTCGTGGCCCGTTCGCACCGAGATCGGCAGCGTCTCCAGCACGTGCTTGCCGATGCGGCCGTCCTCGGGGAGCTCGATCGGGTAGGAGCCGGTGAAGCACGCCGAGCAGAGGTCGGTCGGCGGCTGGTTGGTCGAGGCGATCATGCCCTCCTCGGAGATGAACCCCAGCGAGTCGGCGCCGATCGACGCCCGGATCTCCTCGACGCCGAGGCCGGTGGCGATGAGCTCGGCGCGGGTGGCGAAGTCGATGCCGTAGAAGCACGGCCAGCGCACCGGCGGTGACGAGATGCGCACGTGCACCTCCTTCGCCCCGGCCTCGCGCAACATCCGCACCTGCGCCCGCTGGGTGTTGCCGCGCACGATGGAGTCGTCGACGACCACCAAGCGCTGGCCCCGAATGGTGTGCTCCAGGGCGTTGAGCTTGAGGCGAATCCCCAGCTGGCGCAACGTCTGCGACGGCTGGATGAAGGTGCGCCCGACGTAGGCGTTCTTGACGAACCCCTGCCCGAACGGGATGCCGCTCTCCTGGGAGTAACCCACCGCGGCCGGCACCCCGGACTCCGGCACCCCGATGACGAGGTCGGCGTCGACGTGGTGCTCGCGGGCCAGCTGACGGCCCATCTCGACCCGCGCCTCGTGGACGACGCGGCCGCGGATGACGGCGTCAGGGCGGGCCAGGTAGACGTACTCGAACACACAGCCCTTCGGCTGTGCCGGTGCAAACCGGTGCGAGCGCAGCCCGTGCTCGTCGATGGCGATCAGCTCTCCGGGCTCGATCTCACGGACGACGGATGCGCCGATGGTCTGCAGGGCGGCGGTCTCGGACGCCACCACCCAGCCGCGCTCGAGCCGGCCGAGCGCGAGGGGACGCACGCCGTAAGGGTCGCGAGCGGCATACAGGGTGTGCTCGTCCATGAACACGAAGCAGAAGGCGCCCTTGAGCAGCGGAAGGATCTCGAGGGCGGCGGTCTCGACCGGCTTGTCGGGGTCGGCGGCGAGGAGCGTCGTGACCAGCGCCGTGTCGGACGTGTTGCCGCGGCCGAGCTCCCCACGCTTGCCGGCGGACACGCCCAGCCGCTCGGTCACCAGGTCGCGAAGCTCGACGGTGTTGATGAGGTTGCCGTTGTGCGCCAACGCAACCGAGGTGTCGCCCGTGCCGCCGAGGGTTGGCTGCGCGTTCTCCCACGTGGACCCGCCGGTCGTGGAGTAGCGGGTGTGGCCGATGGCGATGTGTCCGCGCAGGGAGCCGAGGGCGCTCTCGTCGAAGACCTGGCTGACCAGGCCCATGTCCTTGAAGACAAGGATCTTCTCGCCGTCGCTCGTCGCGATGCCGGCGGACTCCTGCCCGCGGTGCTGCAACGCGTACAGGCCGAAGTAGGTGAGCTTGGACACCTCCTCGCCGGGAGCCCACACGCCGAACACCCCGCACGCGTCCTGGGGGCCCTTATCGTCAAGGGTGGTGGGGTCGAGATCGTGCGAGAGTCGTCCGTCTCCGCGAGCCACACCTCAGTCTCCCACAGCGCCGACCTCCGACCCTCAGCGGCGCCGCTCGACGAGCACGGCGAGAAGGGCCGCCAGGAGAGCGCCCAGGGCGGCGAACAACACGGCGAAGAAGGCGATCTGGGAGCCCAGGCTGTAGTCGGGCGCTGTGTCGCTGACGATGGCCACGACCGTGCCGACGACGAACCCAAACAGCACCCCGGTGACGATGAACCGGAGGAAGTTGGGCGTCCGGGGCGGTGCGTACCTCACCTCACGAGGGTATGCCTCGCTCACAGCGACGCGAGCGGCAGGACTCCCGACAGGTCGGCTCGTAGTCCTGAGGCCCGGACCGTTCCCGCGTCGAGGGCGTCGCGCCAGGCCAGGCCGCCGGTCGCCAGGCGGAGCCAGGTGGCCGCGTCGGTCTCGAACACGTTGGGTGGCGTGCCCCGTTTGTGCGCCGGACCCTCGATGCACTGCACCGCGCCGAACGGGGGCACCCGGACCTCGACCGAACGGCCGGGGTGCTGGGTCGCGAGCTCCTCGAGGGCATACCGGACCGCCATGGCGACGACCGGCCGGGGGACGTCGGTCAGCTCGGGCCCCGCGGCGAGGCACTCGCTGACGGCAGCGTGACCGGCGGCGACGTCGACGCGGCGGCGGGGAGGCACGCCGTCATGGTGCCACCGAGCGACTCGCGAAGGCGCGGGATGACCTCGTTCGCCACGGCGCTGAGGGTCGACTCGACTCCCTCATAGGGCGGTGTGGGGCGGGGCCAGTGCGACACCACGTCGGTGAAGCGCAGGGCGGCCGCGCGGGTCACGAGATCCTCGAAGACGTCCGGACTGCTCAGTGAGAAGACCGGCGACGAGTCGAGGTTGAGATAGCGGGGGTATGCCGCCGGGTCGCGGCCAGCGGCGGCGAGCGCCTCCTCAAGGGTGCGGGTCGACTGCGCCAGCCCCTCGAACCACTCGTCGAGCGACTGCACCCGGGCGCCGTTGGTGATCCAGCCGTCGGCTTCGCGCGCGGCGAAGCGGACGGACCGAGGGCCGTTGGCCGCGGCGAGGACGGGGACGTGGGCGACGGGCGGCATCGGGCGCATACCCCGCAGGGTGAACCAGGTGCCCTCGCTGGTGACCAGGTCCTCCCCGGCTTCGCCGTGGGCCCCCCCGGCTACGCCGTGGGCCCCCCCGGCTACGCCGTGGGCCCCCCCGGCTTCGCCCGGGGCCCAATCGCGCAGCCGCAGGTAGAGCCGGGTGAACTCCTGGAACCGGTCGACGCGCTCCTTGGTCGTGAGGGCCGGCTGGCCGAGGACCTGCGAGTCGAGGTCACCGCCGTTGCCCACCCCGAGGAGGAACCGGCCGCCCGAGATGTCGTCGAGCGACTGGACGTCACGGTGCAGGGCGGCGGGGTGGCGGTAGTTGGGCGAGGAGACTAAGGTGCCGAGCCCGATCCGGTGCGTGGCCAGGGCCGCTGCGGTCAGGGTGGGCGTCGTGCCGAACCACGGCGAGTCCGGGAGGCCGGCCCACACGAGGTGGTCGTAGGTCCACGCATGGTCGAACCCCAGCTCCTCTGCGGTGCGCCACTGGCGTTCCGCCTCGGCCCAGGGTCGTTCGGGGAGGATCGTCAGGCCGAAGCGCACGGGGGCCACCCCCGCCCATCAGGTCCGGGCCACGACGCCATGCCCCGATGATGGCACGCTGAACGGGTGGGGAGTGCCGAGCGGGACCCCGGTTCGCCGACCGGATCCGAAGTGGACCGGGTGCGCTTCGAGCATGACGAGCGGGGCGGCGTCACGGTCCTCGTCGACGGCACGCCGCAGTCGCACGTCCAGCCCGACGACCCGGAGCTGCTGGTGTTCGAGTACGTGCAGCACCTCGCCCTCGTCATCGGTGCGCTGCGACCCGAGCCGCCCGCGCCGCTCGGGGTGACCCACGTCGGAGGTGCTGGGCTGACGCTGCCGCGGTGGGTCGAGGCGACGCGGCCGGGTTCGACGCAGATCGTGCTCGAGCCGGACGTGGCCCTGACCGAGCTGGTGCGCCGGGAGCTGCCGCTGCCGAGACGGCACCGGATCCGGGTGCGCCCGGTCGACGGGGCGACGGGGGTCCGGGCCCTCGCGGACGCGAGCGCGGACGTGGTGGTCGTCGACGCATACACCGAGGGCCGGGTGCCACCCGAGCTGACCACGGTGACGTTCCTCGCGGACGTCCGGCGGGTGCTGCGACCGGACGGGGTCGTGCTGCTGAACATCGCGGACGAGCCGGCGCGGCGCTACCTGGCCCGCGTCCTCGCGTCGGTGACGGCGGCAGGGTATGCGGACCGGCTGGTCGTCAGCACCGTCGACGTGCAGCGGGGGCGGCGGTTCGGGAACAGCGTCATCGCGGCCGGGGTGCGCCGGCTCGACGTCGCGGCGGTGCGGCGGGGCGTGTCGCGCGTGCCGTTCCCGACCGGGGTCCGACACGGGGCGGAGGTCGAGCGGCTCACGGCGGGGGCGCGGCCGCTGAGCGAGGAGGACGCGATGTCGTCACCGACGCCACCCGAACCGGGCACCTGGTACCGCCGCTGAGGCCGGGCCGTCCGAGGTCGGCTCCCGTTCCCGTTTCCCGTATTGAGGAAGAGACCTAGGTCCCTCCACAACCCCCCGGCCGTACGGGAAACTCGGGAGGAACCGAACCTCAGCGGACAAGGGGATGCACGTATGCGTGCGGAGAAGCAACGACGACCAGGCCACCGGCGCTCTCAAGCTGGAGGCCCTGCGGTGGCGCCAATGGTCGCCGCCGCCATCGGAGCGGTGAGCCTTCTGGCCGCCTGCAGCAGCGGCGCACCCACGCCGGCGACCACGTCGTCCGCAGCCGGGTCCGCGACCGGCTCGTCCTCGTCGACGACGGCGGCGACGTCCACGACGTCGTCCGCCACGGCAGCGGCCGCCGCCTGTGTCAAGGACCCCCAGGCCGTGACCGCCGTACAGCCGGCGGCTACGTCGACCGGCGCCCTGCCCGCCGACCTCGTCACGACGCTCGACCAGGCGGCCGCGGCGGGCGTCAAGGAGGCGGCCTCACCCGGGGCCATCGTCGGCGTCCGGACGCCGAAGGGCACCTGGATCAAAGCCTACGGCGACTCCGACCCCATCAAGAAGCAGGCCATGACCGCCGACATGCATGTGCGGATCGGCTCCGTGACCAAACCCTTCACCGGCACGCTGATCATGCAGCTCGTCGAGCAGGGCAAGATCTCGCTCGACGACCCGATCAGCAAGTACGTCCCGGGGGTCCCCAACGGTGACCAGGTGACGCTCAAGCTGCTCGACATCATGCGGAGCGGGGTGGCCAGCTATTCCCGCAACGATGAGTTCGTCAAGCTGATCTTCGCCACCCCGGATCGGGTGTTCACCCCTGACGAGCTGCTCAAGTACGGGTACGCGCTCTCGCCCGCGTTCGCTCCTGGCGCGGATTTCGAGTACTCCAACTCCAACACCCTGCTCCTGGGGAAGGTCGTCGAGAAGGTCACCGGAAAGACCCTGCAGCAGGCCTACCAGTCGATGATCTTCGAGCCGCTGAAGCTGTCGCAGACGACGGCCGCCGGGACGTCGCCGGATATGCCCACGCCGTTCGCCCGCGGCTACACGCTGCAGGGGGTCAGCGGCACCACCCCGGCTGACGCCACGAACTACAACCCGTCGTGGGCCGGTGCCGCGGGGGAGATCGTCAGTGACGCCGCCGACATGCTGACCTTCGCCCGCGCCGTGGGGACGGGGCAGGGGCTGCTGAAGCCGGCCACCCAGGTCACGCGACTCAACACCTGGGCACCGGCCGGCGGCTACGGCTTCCAGTGGGCGTGCGCCGGCGGGTGGGTGGGCCACACCGGTGAGCTGCCGGGCTACAACGTCACCGTCTGGTACGACACGACCACGGACTCGTCGGTGGTGGTCGCCGCGAACAGCGACATCGCCTCCGGCGGCTGCTCCGCCTCGCCGACGCTGACCGACAACCCCACCGAGCCGATCTGCTCGTCACCCGGGGTGCGGGTCTTCGTGGCGGTGTCCAAGGCGCTCGGCCACGAGTTCGTCCCGACGCCCAAGAGCTGACAACCCGACCGGACTCACGTGTTTGTCGGTTTCGGGCCCGCCAGGGGCCGCACCGACAAACACGTGAGTCCGGTCGGTTTGGGTCAGCGGCCGAGGACCGCCGGGAGGGTGTCCTCGTGGGTATGCCGCAGCGTGGCCAGGTCGATGGTGAACAGGTCGTCGAGCTCCAGACCGTCGACGCGGTCGTCGACGACGCCCAGGCGGGTCGCCTCCAGGTCGGCCGCCTCGGCGAGCGCGACGAAGTCGTCCTCGGACCCGGGTGAGACCGAGACGAGCACCCGCCCGGCCGACTCGGAGAACAGGGCGACGAACGCCTCGTCGTGCACCCCCGCGACCGACACCCGCACCCCGGTGCCGTAGCGCAGCACCGACTCGGCCAGCACCTGAGCCAGCCCGCCGTCGGAGAGGTCGTGAGCGGCGTCCAGCACTCCCGTGCCTGCAGCCTCGACGAGCAGGCGGCCAAGGCGCATCTCGTGCTCGAGGTCGACCACCGGGGGCCGGCCGCCGAGGTGGCCGTGCACGACGTGCGCCCACTCCGACCCGTCGAGCTCGTCACGGGTCGCACCGAGCAGCCACACCGACGAGCCGTCGACGCGGAAGCCCGACGGCGTCCGCGCAGCCACGTCGGCCATCACCCCCAGCACGCCGATGACGGGCGTCGGGTGGATCGCGACGTCACCGGTCTGGTTGTAGAACGACACGTTGCCTCCCGCAACGGGGATGCCCATGGTCTTGCACCCCTCGGCGACGCCCTTGACCGCCTCGCGGAACTGCCACATCACGCCCGGGTCCTCCGGCGACCCGAAGTTGAGGCAGTCCGTCACGGCCAGTGGGGTCGCCCCGGCGGTGGCCACGTTGCGGTAGGCCTCGGCCAGCGCCAGCTGCGCGCCGGCGTACGGGTCGAGCTTGGCGAACCGTCCGTTGCAGTCGGTGGAGACGGCGACCCCCCGGCCGGTGGTCTCGTCGACGCGGACCACCCCGGCGTCGTCGGGCATGGCCAGGGCGGTGTTGCCGAGGACGTAGCGGTCGTACTGCTTGGTCACCCACGACTTGTCGCAGAGGTTGGGCGAGCCGAGCATCGTCAGCAGAGTCTCGCGCAGCTCGTCCGGCGTACCGGGTCGCTTCAGAGCGCCGGCACCGTTGTGCTGCAGTGCATCCAGGTATGCCGGTCGCTCCAACGGCCGTTGGTAGGCCGGGCCGTCGTGCGCGACCGACCGTGGCGGGACGTCGACGACGACCTCGTCGTGCCAGGTGATGACGAGCCGCTCCCCTTCGGTGACCTCACCGATGACCGTCGCCTCGACGTCCCAGCGGGCCGTGATCTCGAGGAAGCGGTCGAGGTGCAGAGGCTCGACGACCGCCATCATGCGCTCCTGCGACTCCGACATGAGGATCTCCTCGGGCCGCAGCGACGCGTCGCGCAGCGGTACGAGGTCGAGCGCCACCCGCATCCCGCCGTCGCCGTTGGACGCGAGCTCGCTGGTGGCGCAGGACAACCCGGCTCCGCCGAGGTCCTGGATGCCGGCGACCACGTGGGCGGCGTAGAGGTCGAGGCAGCACTCGATGAGCACCTTCTCGGCGAACGGGTCGCCGACCTGCACGGCCGGGCGCTTCGTCGGGCCCCCCGCAGCGAAGGTCTCCGAGGCGAGCACCGACACGCCACCGATGCCGTCGCCGCCGGTCTTGGCCCCGAACAGGACGATCTTGTTGCCCACGCCCCGGGCGGACGCGAGGTGGATGTCCTCGACGCGCGTCGAGCCGACGCACAGGGCGTTGACGATCGGGTTGCCCTGGTAGCAGTCGTCGAACACGACCTCGCCGCCGATGTTGGGCAGACCCAGGCAGTTACCGTAACCGCCTACTCCGGCAACGATGCCCGGCAGCACCCGCTGCGTGTCGGGGTGGTGGAGGTTGCCGAACCGCAACGAGTCCATGATGGCGATCGGCCGGGCGCCCATCGACATGATGTCGCGCACGATGCCGCCGACTCCGGTCGCAGCCCCCTGGTAGGGCTCGACGTAGCTCGGGTGGTTGTGCGACTCCACCTTGAAGGTGACCGCCCAGCCGTCACCGATGTCGACGACGCCGGCGTTCTCCCCGATGCCGACGAGGAGCTTCTCGCGCATCTCGTCGGTGGTGTTGTCGCCCCAGAGCGAGAAGTGGGCCTTGGACGACTTGTAGGAGCAGTGCTCCGACCACATGACGGAGTACATCGCGAGCTCCGCCGAGGTCGGGCGTCGACCGAGGATCTCGCGGATGCTGGCGTACTCGTCCTCCTTGAGGCCGAGCTCGCGCCAGGGCTGCGCGGTCTCCGTCGTGGTCGCGGCTGTGGTCACGGTGTCGATGCTCACGCCGAGACCGCCTGGGAGAGAACGGAGCTGAAGAATGCGAGGCCGTCGGTCGAGGGGCCGTAACCCGGCTCGACCGCGTGCTCGGGGTGTGGCATGAGGCCGACGACATTGCCGCGCTCGTTGGTGATGCCGGCGATGCCGCGGTAGGAGCCGTTGGGGTTGTCACCGGCATACCGGAAGACCACTCGGCCCTCCCCCTCGAGCCGGTCGAGGGTGGTCTCGTCGGCGACGAACCCGCCCTCTCCGTTCTTCAGCGGGATGGTGATCTCGGAGCCGGCCGTGAGGTCGGAGGTCCAGGCGGTGGTGGCGTTCTCGACGGTGAGGACCTGATCGGTGCAGACGAACTTGCGGTGGTCGTTGCGGATCAGGGCACCGGGCAGCAGGTGCGACTCGCAGAGCACCTGGAACCCGTTGCAGACGCCCAGCACCGGCAGGCCGCCCTGGGCGGCGGGAACGAGGACGTCCATGACCGGTGCGAACCGGGCGATGGCGCCGCAGCGCAGGTAGTCGCCGTAGGAGAAGCCGCCCGGCAGGACGACGGCGTCGACGTCACGCAGGTCGCGGTCACCGTGCCAGAGCGTCACTGCCTCAGCGCCCGCCGCGCGCACGGCTCGGGCCGCGTCCCGGTCGTCGAGGGAGCCCGGGAAGGTGACGACGCCGACCCTCACGCGCCGGTCCCCGCCTCGGCGTCGGCGGCGACCGAGACCACGTCCTCGATGACGGGGTTGGCCAGCAGCGTCTCGGCCGCCGCCCGCGCGTGGGCAAGGTGCTCGTCGGTGACGTCGCCGTCGACCGTCAGGACGAACCGCTTGCCCTGGCGGACGTCGGTGAACCCGTCGATGCCGAGGCGGGGCAGGGACCGGGCGACGGCCTGCCCCTGGGGGTCGAGGATCTCGGGCTTGAGCATAACGTCGACGACGATGCGTCCCATAGGGGCAGGGCTCCTGGTGGTCACGGGGGCGGCACCCCAGGGTATCGGTGGCCGGCTAGCCGAACCGACGGCCGGTCAGCCGCTCGTAGGCCTCGACGTACTTCGCACGGGTGCGCTCGACGACGTCGTCGGGCAACGGCGGCGGCGGCGTGCTCGAGCTCCGGTCCCAGCCGCTCTCGGGCGACGTCAGCCACTCGCGGACGAACTGCTTGTCGTAGGAGACCTGAGGGTGCCCGGGCTCCCACTGGTCGGCCGGCCAGAAGCGCGACGAGTCGGGCGTCAGCACTTCGTCGGCGAGCACCAGGTGAGGAGGCCCGGACGACCGGTCGACGCCGAACTCGACCTTGGTGTCGGCGATGAGGATGCCGCGCTCGCTGGCGATCTCGTTGCCACGAGCCAGGATCCGCCGCACGAGGTCGTCGACCTGCGTGGCGACGTCGGCGCCGACGAGGTCGGTCACCTCCGCCGCGGTCATGGGCAGGTCGTGCTTACCGACCGGGGCCTTGGTCGTGGGGGTGAACACCGGCTCAGGCAGCCGGTCGCCGTCGACCAGGCCCGCTGGGAGGGTGACCCCGCTGACCGAGCCGAGCCGGGCGTACTCCTCGAGGCCGCCGCCGGTGAGGTAGGCGCGGGCGATGCACTCGACCGGGACCATCTCCAGGCGGCGCACCAGGACGGCGCGGCCGGCGACCTCGGCGGGCACGTCGAGGGAGACGACGTGGTGGGGCACGAGCGCCTCGAGCTGGTCGAACCACCAGAGGGAGAGCTGCGTGAGGACGGCTCCCTTGTCAGGGATCGGGGTCTCGAGCACGTAGTCGTACGCCGAGATCCGGTCCGACGCGACGAGGAGCAGCTGGGCGTCGCTGGGGCGGCCGTCGGCGTCGAGCGGGGCGTAGAGGTCTCGGACCTTGCCGGAGTAGACGTGCTCGTAGCCGGCCAGCTCGGGGGCGTCGCTCACGGGACGGCGACCTCTCTGCGCTGGGCGGCCAGCGCGATGTCGGTGCGGTGGTGGGAGCCGTCGAGGTGGATGCGGTCGACCGCCCGGTATGCCGCGGCCCGCGCCTGCTCGAGGTCGACGCCGGTGGCAACCACGTCGAGCACGCGCCCCCCGGAGGAGACCAGCAACCCGTCGGCGTCGTGCCGGGTGCCCGCATGGAGCACGTAGACCTCGCCCGACCCGGGGTCGACCGCCTCGGCGTCCTCGATGCCGGTGATGGCGCCCCCGGTCTGCGGACTGGCGGGGTAGCCGTCAGCCGCGACGACGACGGTGACGGCATAACCGGGGTCGACCCGCAGCGGGCCGAGGTCGTCGAGCCGGCTGGTCGCGGCGGCATACAGGAGCTGGCCCAGCGGGGTGCGGAGACGGGCCAGGGAGACCTGCCCGTCGGGGTCGCCGAAGCGGGCGTTGAACTCGACGACGCGGGGGCCGCGGGACGTGAGCGCCAGGCCGACGTAGAGGACGCCGACGAACGGCGTTCCGCGGCGGTGCATCTCGGCGATCGTCGGTCCGGCGACACGGTCGACGACGAGCCGGGTGAAGTCGGTCGGGACCCAGTCGAGCGGCGCATAGGCGCCCATGCCACCGGTGTTGGGGCCGGCATCGCCGTCAGAGACTCGCTTGAAGTCCTGGGCGGGCGGCAGGGCGCACACGGTGACTCCGTCGGTGATGCAGAAGATGGAGGCCTCGGGGCCGTCGAGGTACTCCTCGATGAGCACCTGGCTGCCGTCCTGCGCGAGGCAGGCCGCGGCGTGGGCACGGGCGACGGCCCAGTCATCGGTGACGACCACTCCTTTGCCGGCGGCGAGCCCGTCGGCCTTGACGACGTGGGGGGAGCCCAGGGCATCGAGGGCGGCGTCGACCTGCTGGATCGTCGTGCACACGTGGGCCATCGCCGTGGGCACGCCCGCAGCGGCCATGACCTCCTTGGCGAAGGCCTTGCTGCCTTCGAGCGCCGCGGCGGCCGCAGACGGACCGAAGACGGGGATGTCGGCGGCGCGCAGCGCGTCGGCGACCCCCGCGACGAGGGGGGCCTCGGGACCGATGACGACGAGGTCGACGTGGTGCCGTCGAGCGAGCGCGACGACGGCGTCGGCGTCGCTCGGGTCGGAAAGGGGCTCACACCGGGCGAGGGTGTCGATGCCGGGGTTGCCGGGGGCCGCGATGACCGCGTCGACCGCGTCGTCGGCCACGATCGCCCGCACGAGGGCGTGCTCGCGGGCGCCGGAGCCGATGACGAGGACAACGATGCCGGGCACGGCGACCACCCTATGGGGCCGCGCGCCCCCAGCGGGTGGAGAGCGCTGCGAGCGCTAGGGCGCTCGGGTATACCTCCACCCAGAAAGGGTGGGAAGCGAAACGCGGGGCGCGGTGCTCCCGGGAGGCAGGGGGGACAATCACCCGGGAACACCGCGCAACTCGCTCCGCGCCGCTGGGAGGGGGACCCGCGGCAGCGGTGCAGTGCCGATCGCAACCGACACGTCCCACAATGGCAAACCTGCGGTCGGGAGTAAAGGCCCGCTGTGGCGGAGTACAGTCAGTGTCGGGATCCCGCCATCATGTGCCACCCGTGGCCGACCGCGGACGGAGTGCGATGACGCCGGACGGTACGCCGGTCGGGGCCGCTGCGGGCCCATCGGACGGCCGGGCCGACCTCCGCCCCGCCACGACAGTCGTCACGCCGGACTCGGGCTGGCACGGCACACCGGAAGACGACCCGACGCGCGTGTATCTCACGCTGATCCGGATGGCCCGGCCCACCCGTGAGCTGCTCCTGTGCGAAGGCATCCCCGCGACCCGGCTCGACCCGGCTCTGCACACCCTGGCGCTGTGGGGACTGGTCAAGCTCAGCCCTGACGGTGAGGTAGACGTGCCGCCGCCGGCCGAGGCGATGGTCCGGCACGCCGGCCGGTTGGAGCGCCGGGCCAGTGCGGCCCGCGCCAGTGCCGACGCCCTCGCTCGGGTCTACAACGCGGCGCGCACGTCCGCCCTGGGCGACGGCGAGCTGGATGGTGAGGTGCTCCGAGATCTCGAGGCCGTCTCCCGGGCCACGAACGAGGCCATCGCCCAGGCCGAGGGCGCCGTCCGGATGTTCCGGGGCATGACGGTGCGCACCCGGCTGCTCATCGACGCTCCCCTCGCTTCGCACCGGGAGCCCAGCGTGGGCGCCGGCGGCCGGCTGCTCGAGATGCTGACCATCTGGGACTCGGCGGTCCTCGAGCTGCCCTACGTGTTGCCGGTCATGGCCGCCCGCCTCGAGGGGCGTGAGACGCAGCGGTTCCTGCCCCTCGTGCCCATCAGCGTCATCGTCGTCGACGACCAGGCGTGCATCGTCGAGTGGACCGGCGACGGTGATGGCACCGGGCCCCAGGGGTTGTTCGGGACGTCGGCGGGCGCCGTCGGCGCCGGCCGCGCGTTGTTCGAGCGCTTCTGGCAGCTGGCGACACCGGTGACCGTGACGGACGAGCCGCAGGGGCTGGACGAGCGCGACGCGACGGTGCTGCGGCTGATGGCCGCCGGGGTCGCGGATGCGTCGATCGCTCGCCAGACCGGTATCTCCCAACGGACCGTGGAGCGCCGGGTCCGCTACGTGATGGAACGACTCGGGGCTCAGACCCGCTTCCAGGCGGGCGTGCAGGCTTCCCGTCAAGGCTGGATCTGAGGACCGGCGCCCGATCCACCGGACCGACCCGCGGACCCATGACGGGCCGGCCGAGGGTCCGGACTAGACTCGTGCGTTCCCATGCAAGGGGGGATCCCGTCAGATGGCGCGGCTCCCCCGACAGCGCGACGTGCCAGGCGGGTGTGTGACAGGTTCGAACAGCGGGACGTCTGCTCCGACGTCCCCAGCCCTCATCGCCGACGAGATCGCCAGGGAGATCGCCACCGAGCAGGCGCACGTCGACCGGGTCTACGCCGAGCTGGCGAAGGCCGGCGAGCGCGCCGGTCTCGTCGAGGCCGACGGTCTCGCACGCGGACGCACCGACCGGGTCGGCGAGGCCCGCGACGAGGAGCTGACCGGGCTCTTCGAGCGCGACGCGCTCGTGCTCCACGCCGTTCGCCGCCGGCACGCACTGGAGAGCCAGTACGAGGGCCTGGTCTTCGGCCGCCTCGACATCGACCACCCGGGGCGCGGCGAGGGCAACGGCAACGGCTCCGAGGACCACACGCCGCCGCTCGAGCGGGAGGTGCGCTACATCGGCCGCCTCGGCGTCCGCGACGAAGAGTACGAGCCGCTCGTCATCGACTGGCGGGCTCCCGCCGCCTCGCCCTTCTACCGCGCCACCCCCGTCGAGCCGATGGGCGTGCTGCGCCGGCGGGTGCTGCGCTGCAAGGGGGCCGATGTCGTCGGAGTCGAGGACGACCTCATGGTGCCGGTCGCGCCGGACGACCTCGTCGTCGTCGGCGACGGGGCGCTCATGGCCGCCCTCACCCGCAGCCGCGGGGCGCAGATGCGCGACATCGTGGCCACCATCCAGCGTCACCAGGACGAGGCGATCCGCGCCAGCGCCCGCGGGATCACCGAGATCACCGGCGGGCCGGGCACCGGAAAGACGGTCGTCGCCCTGCACCGGGCGGCCTACCTGCTCTACTCCGACCGTCGCCGCTACGAGTCCGGCGGCATCCTCGTCGTCGGCCCGTCCGCGGCGTACACGTCCTACATCGAGCGCGTCCTGCCCTCCCTCGGTGAGGAGACCGTGACCCTGCGGTCGCTCGGCGACGTCGTCGACGTCGTCAGCACCGAGCGCCTCGACCCGCCGGCCGCGGCCGCGGTCAAGGGATCGCTGCGGATCCGGCAGCTGCTCTCCCGGGCGGCGCACGACGCCGTGCCGGACGGGCCGACCGAGTTCCGTGCGTTCGTCGCCGGGCAGGCGGTGCGGCTCGACCACCGGGCCCTCGACCAGGTGCGCTCCCGGGTGCTGCGCCAGCACCAGCGCAACACCGGTCGGGCGGCCGCGAAGCAGCTGTTGGGCGAGGCGGCGTACCGGCAGAGCGGGCACGCCGACCGCGAGGAGTTCCTCAGCCGCTACGACGACCACATGGAGGTCGAAGGGTTCCTGGCGGCGTGGTGGCCCCAGGTCGACCCACGCGAGGTCGTGCTGTGGCTCGCCGACGAGGAGCGCCTGCGCCGGTATGCGCGGGGCGTGCTCGACGACGCGCAGACGGGCGTGCTGCTCGACGCCATGCGGGTCACGCTGGAGACGGGCAGGTGGTCGGTGGCGGACGCGGCACTCGTCGACGACGTCGCGGCTCGGGTGGGCGCGATGCAGGAGGAGCCCAAGGAGGAGCGCGGGTTCTACGAGATCGAGGAGCTCGACGACGTGCAGTCCCACGGGGTGGCCGAAGTCCAGCCATCGGCGCGGCCCGACGTCGTCGAGCCGGCCTACGTGCTCAACCCGGCCACCGCGCGCGAGCGACTCCTGGTGGGGCGGCCCGGTCGACCCGAGGAGTACGCCCACGTGTTGGTCGACGAGGCCCAGGACCTGTCGCCGATGCAGTGGCGGATGCTCGGTCGACGCGGCCGGTATGCGTCGTGGACCGTGGTCGGCGACGCGGCCCAGAGCTCATGGCCGGACGCCGCCGAGTCTGCGGTCGCCCGGGACGAGGCGTTCGGGACGCAGCCGCGCCGGCTGTTCCACATGGACACCAACTACCGCAACGCGCGGGAGATCTTCGACTACGCCGCCGCCGTCGTGCGGGTCAGTGTGCCCGACGCCGATATCCCACAAGCGGTGCGGGAGACCGGGATCGAGCCGGTCGACGGGTCGCTGGGCACCTCGGTGCAGCAGGCGGTCGAGGCTGCGGTCGAGCAGCTGCTGGGTGAGGTCGAAGGGTCGGTGGCGGTCATCACGCCCGCCGTGCACGCTGGCGCCCTGGCGGCCATGGCAGGGTCCGGGGGCGGCCGGGTGGTCGTCACCGACCCGATGGCGACCAAGGGCCTCGAGTACGACGCCACGGTCGTCGTCGACCCCGACGCGATCGTGGCCGAGTCACCGGGTGGGGTACGCGTGCTCTACGTGGCGATGACACGGGCCGCCCATCGGATGACCGTCCTGCGCTGATGCTGACGAGCTGACGCTGACCAGCCCGGCCGATGTCGTCGTCTCGTGGACCTGTGCGTGAGCCCGGAGTCTGCCAAGGTGAGCGGATGTCTCCGCAAACAGAGCTGCGCCGGATCACGACCGACATCCCGGCACGGATGGACCGCCTGCCGTGGGTGCGCTGGCACTGGCTGATCGTCATCGGTCTGGGCACGGTCTGGATCCTCGACGGCCTCGAGGTCACCATCGTCGGGTCGCTGTCGGACGTCCTCAAGACCACCGACCACGGACTGGGGCTCTCCAGCTCGCAGATCGGTCTGGCCGGTGCCATCTACGTCGCCGGCTCGTGCCTGGGTGCCCTGGTCTTCGGGCAGCTCACCGACCGGTTCGGTCGCAAGAAGCTGTTCATGATCACCCTCGGCATCTACCTGATCGGCACCGTCCTCACCGCCTTCTCGATGAACCCCATCTGGTACTTCGCCTGCCGGTTCATCACCGGCGCGGGCATCGGTGGGGAGTATGCGGCGATCAACTCGGCCATCGACGAGCTGATCCCCTCGAAGTACCGCGGCCGGGTCGACATCGCCATCAACGGGTCGTTCTGGGTGGGTGCCGCGGCCGGCGCGATGATCACGGTGCCCCTGACGAACGGCATCGTCGACCCCTCTTACGGATGGCGCGGTGCTTTCGCCCTGGGGGCCATCCTCGCCCTCGTCGTGCTGCTCGTGCGCCGCAACGTGCCCGAGAGCCCGCGGTGGCTCTTCATCCATGGCCGGGAGAAGGAGAGCGAGCAGATCGTCACGGAGATCGAGAAGACCGTGGAGGACGAGAGCGGTGAGCGGCTGCCGGCCGCCGAGGAGTCGATCACCATCCGCCAGCGCCACACCATCGGCCTCCCCCTCATCGCCAAGACCGTCTTCATGACCTACCCGCGGCGGGCGATCCTGTGTTTCGCGCTCTTCGTCGGGCAGGCGTTCCTCTACAACGCCTTCTTCTTCACCTTCGGCGACGCCCTCGGCACGTTTTTCGGCGTGAAGTCGGTCGGCTGGTACATCGCCGCCTTCGCGGTGAGCAACTTCGTCGGCGCTCTGGCGTTGTCCCCGTTGTTCGACTCCATCGGCCGGGTCCGCATGATCGCCGCGACCTACATCATCTCCGGCGCCCTGCTCGGTATCGCCGGCTTCTACCTGCACTCCTTCAGCGCGGTTACGTTGACCCTGGCCGGGATGGTCGTGTTCTTCTTCGCCTCGGCCGGCGCCAGCGCGGCATACCTCACCGCCAGCGAGGTGTTCCCGATGGAGACCAGAGCCTTGTGCATCGCCTTCTTCTACGCGATCGGGACCGCGACCGGGGGCATCGCCGGGCCGCTCTACTTCGGCGGGCTGATCGAGAAGGCCACGGCCGGCAAGGACATCACCGGCCTCGCCCCGGGCTACTACGTGGGTGCCGGGCTCATGCTGGCGGCGGGCATCATCGCGATCTTCCTCGGGGTGCACGCCGAGCAGAAGTCCCTCGAGTCGATCGCCAAGCCCCTCACCGCCGAGGACGACGCCCCGGAGCCCGGTCAGGAGAAGTCCGCCGCTCACGCGTGACGCAGGGGTCAGGAGTGCGAGACCGTCAACCGGGTAGGCCACGTCGCCGGACGGCTTCGGCCCCGCTGGGGCGACTGACGGCGAAGGCGGCCACGTTGGTCGTCGGGCTCACTCGCCACGCGGTCGTCCCCGGGTCGCGATAGGTCTCCGGCGTGCCGCTCGTGGGATAGACCTCGACCACGTCGTCGTCGAGCCACACCTCGGACCCCGTCTCCACCGCGATTCTGGCGCCCCGTCCGGTCAGTCGCACCGGGGCGTCGACCCACAGGTATGCCTGGGCCGGCAGCTCGGCGCTGTCGCCCGAGAGGGCGATCGGGTCGCCGACGAGGCTCCGCGCCGCGGGCTCGACCTCGCTGATGAGGCGGTCACCGTCGAGCCGTAGCCGACGCGGCAAGGTGAGGCAGCCGGCCACGGCCTCGGCGTCCACCGGCTCCGGAAGGTCGGCCTCGCGCGCCCACCCGAAGAAGAGCGGTCCGCCGCCGGGTGCGTCCTGCAGCACCTGCGGGGCGTAGCAGACCTCGCCCCCGTCGGCGTAGCCCCCCGCCCGGGCAGCATACCGGGGGAGCCCACCGTCGTCCTCAAGGCTTCCCACCGCATACACGACGCGGTCGAGGACGCCGGCCTTCCACAGCGAGACGAGCACCACCCACGACCCGTCGACCTCGACCAGCTGGGGACACTCCCAGACGTCGGCGACCGCCAGCGGACGCAGGACCGGGTCGGCCGATGACAGCCAGACCCGTTCGAACCACCACGCGGCGAGGTCGTCGCACGACCACAGCAGCAGCGCGGGCCCGTCATCGAGCCACGCCCCGAGCAGGGCCCAGCGCCGGCCCGACCACGTGAAGACGAACGGGTCGCGCATCTCCTTGACCCCGACGCCCTCCGGCGCACGGCCGACCACCACCGGAGCGGACCACTGGTCGAGCCGCTCGTCCGACGCGTAGCGAAGGCAGATGGTGGAGTCGGCCGGTCCGTCGTGAACCCCCGTGTAGACCGCGGCGACTCGTTCACCGTCGACCACCGACACCCCGCTCCAGCAGCCGCCGCGGTCGGGGCCGGCGGGCTGCGGGCGAAAGGCCACCGGATGCTCCTGCAAGGTCGCGAGGTCGGTGCTGCTGACATGACCCCAGGCGATGTTGCCGTGCCGGGCCGCGTCGGGGTTGTGCTGGAAGAAGACGTGCCACCGGCCGGCCCAGTGGACCAGTCCGTTGGGGTCGTTGAGCCAGCCCCGCGCAGGGGCGACGTGGTAGGCGGTCACCCGCGCGCGCGGACCGGGCGCATGTCGTGGCGCTCGATGATCGCCTCGCGGCCAGGGCCGACGCCGATCGCGGAGACGCGGGCCCCGATGAGCTCCTCGACCCGCTCGACGTAACGCTGCGCATTGGGCGGCAGCTCCGCGAAGGTGCGGCAGCCGGAGATGTCCTCCCACCACCCGGGCAGCTCCTCGTAGACCGGGACGGCGTGGTGAAAGTCGCTCTGCCCCATGGGCATCTGGTCGTGGCGGACGCCGTCGACGTCGTAGGCAACGCAGATCGGCACGGTGTCGAGGCCGGTGAGGACGTCGAGCTTGGTGACCACGAAGTCGGTGACGCCGTTGATTCGCGTGGCGTAGCGGCCTATCACCGTGTCGAGCCAGCCGCAGCGGCGCGGGCGGCCGGTCGTCGTCCCGAACTCGACGCCGGTCTTTCGCAGGAACTCGCCGTGGGCGTCGGTCAGCTCGGTGGGGAACGGGCCCTCGCCCACACGGGTCGTGTAGGCCTTGAGGATGGCGATGACCTGGTCGATGCGGGTCGGCGGTATGCCTGAGCCCGTGCAGGCGCCCCCGGCCGTCGCGTTGGAGGAGGTGACGAACGGGTAGGTGCCGAAGTCGACGTCGAGCAAGGTCGCCTGACCGGCCTCGAGCAACACCGTGTCACCGCGGTCGAGGGCCTGCTCCAAGAGCAGGGAGGTGTCTCTGACCATCGGGCGGAGCCGGCCGACGTAGGAGAGCAGCTCGCCGACGACGTCGTCGGCGGCGACGGCGCGCCGGTTGTAGATCTTGGCAAGCACCTGGTTCTTGACGTCGAGGGCCGCTTCGACCTTCTGCCGCAGGATGTTCTCGTCGAACAGGTCTTGGATGCGGATGCCGGTGCGCGACATCTTGTCGGCGTAGGTCGGACCGATCCCCCGGCCCGTCGTTCCGATCCGCCGGGAGCCGAGAAACCGCTCGGTGACCTTGTCGAGGGTGCGGTTGTAGGGCGTGATGACGTGCGCGTTCGCGCTGACAACAAGTTTCGAGGTGTCGACGCCGCGCGCTTCGAGGCCGGCGATCTCCTCGAACAGCACGGACAGGTCGATGACCACGCCGTTGCCGATCACGGGAGTACACGTTGGGGTGAGGATGCCGCTGGGCAGCAGGTGCAACGCATACTTCTGCGCCTTGTCGCCCTCGCCGATGACGATCGTGTGGCCGGCGTTGTTGCCGCCGTTGAACTTCACGACGTAGTCACAGCTGTCGCCGAGCAGGTCGGTCGCCTTGCCCTTGCCCTCGTCGCCCCACTGGGCCCCCACCAACACGACGGCCGGCATCGGTCCACCTCTTCCGCTGGGTCCTGCTCGACATCGGGTCGCTGGGCGGCGCCAGGCTATCCGCTGCGCTCGGCCCCGTCCAACTGACGGGGCAGGCCGTAACGCGTGGGCGTCGGACGGGCCGCCACCTCGCCCCCCGCGGTCATCCGCCCGGCGCGGACCGCCTCGGCGCCGAGCTGGAACCGGGTGCGCGCACCGAGGTCGACCATGAGCCGGGCGACCCGCCGGCGTACGGTCCGCAGGCTCCAGCCGAGGTAGCGGGCGATCGCCTCGTCCTTGAGGCCTCGGGAGAGCAGCGACAGCAGGTATGCGTCCTCGCCCTCGTCACCCCGGTCGGCCGCGATCGGCGCCGCCTGTTCCCACATCTGGTCGAACAACGCGATGAACACCTGGACGAGCATGGGGTCCCGGACGACGACGTAGTCGGCGGAGGCATCGCCCCACACACCCGCAGCGACGACCGCCCGGTCGCCGTAGACGGCGAACTCGCTCGGCACGCCCTCCAGCACGCGCTGCCGCTCGCCGACCTCGGCCCACTCGGCGACCCATTGCCGGCCCTGGGTCGTGCGCAGGACCACGTCGTCATAGATGGTGCGCTGCTCGAGGCCCGCCCGGATGGCCGCCTGGGTGTTGACCACGAGGTCGGGGGCGACCCCCGACCCCACGGCCGCGCTGATGGCGGCGTTGCGCACCGGGCCGCAGGTCTCCTCGTTGAGGCTGCGCAGGAGCGTGGGGGCGAGCTCCACCGTGATCGGGGCGATGGCCGGGACGTCGCGGGGGACGTCGAGGTCGTGCAGGCGCGCCAACGCGTTGCGGATCGTCGCGAGGTCGCTGCGGCGCTCTCGTTGGCGGGTCTCCTCCAGCTCGAGCAGCCGGGCGATGGTGTCGCGGGGGTCCTCGTCGATGAGGTCGGCCCCGGGGAGGTCGGGGTGGGGCGGCTCAACCATCGTGGCATCTTAGGGCCATTGGCAGCGTTTGACCAGTTCGGTGGTCAACGGTCGTGGTTGGATATCATCGGTCGCTTGGCGCCTTCTGGGGATGACGCCGATGGCCGCGCGGATGGCTTTGGCCGGTTCCGCTGCCCACAAGGGGGGCAGGTGCCGGGGAATGGACACATCGGGGGTCCATTCCCCGGCATTCCTCTGTCTGGCGACAGTCACCTTCTGACCGAACGAGTCAGGACCCGAGGAACGCCAGCAGGGTCGCGTTGAAGACTTCCGGATCGTCGAAGATCACCGGATGGCCGCAGCCCTCCATGCGTCCGACGTCGGCCAGTACTTACTCTCGGCCCCGCGGGCCGGCGGCGGCCTAGAGGCCGAGGGCCTCCGCGGCCTCGCGCGACGAGTCACGCAGGAACGTTGCCGTGCGCTGCTCCTCGTCATGCTCACCGATCGCCCGCGCGGCGCGGTGCAGTGCACCGAGGGCACGCAGGAAACCCTGGTTGGGCTCGTGCGACCACGGCACCGGACCCTGCCCGCGCCAGCCCGACTTGCGCAGCGCGTCGAGCCCGCGGTGGTAGCCGGTGCGGGCGTACGCGTACGCCTCCACCGTCCGGTCGCGGGAGAGGGCCTCCTCGGCCAGGATCGCCCAGGCGAGGCTGGAGGTCGGGTGCGCCGCAGCGGCCTGCTCCACCTGCCCCAGCGTCGGCCCCAGCCCCAGCGTCGGCCCCTGCCCCAGCTCGGCGGCAGCCGGGTCGGCCGGGAGCCGCGTCTCCGGGATGCCGAGCAGGCTGCCGTCCGGAGTCAGGCTCACGCGTGGGTCCCGGCGGCGCGCAGGTGCTCGCAGGCCTCGACGACGCGGGCGGCCATCCCCGCCTCCGCCTCCTTGCCCCAGGCGCGCGGGTCGTACAGCTTCTTGTTGCCGACCTCGCCGTCGATCTTGAACACGCCCTCGTAGTTGCTGAGCATGTAACCCGCGACGGGGCGGGTGAACGCGTACTGCGTGTCGGTGTCGATGTTCATCTTGACCACGCCGTAGTCGACCGCGTCGGCGATCTCCTGCGCCGACGACCCTGACCCGCCGTGGAAGACGAGGTGGAACGGCTTCTCGTCGGCCGTCGCGAACTCTTGGTGCACCGCGTCCTGCGCCGCCTTGAGCACCTCGGGCCGCAGCTTGACGTTTCCGGGCTTGTAGACGCCGTGCACGTTGCCGAAGGTGAGCGCCGTCATGTAGTAGCCGTTGTCCCCCAGGCCCAGCGCCTTGGCTGTGGCGATCGCGTCCTCCGGCGTCGAGTAGAGCTTGTCATTGATCTCGTTGGCGACGCCGTCCTCCTCGCCGCCGACGACGCCGATCTCCACCTCGAGGACGACCTTCGCGGCCTTGCACAGGTCGAGCAGCTCGCGGGCGATCTCGAGGTTCTCCTCGAGCGGCACCGCGGAGCCGTCCCACATGTGCGACTGGAAGTACGGCAGCCCGCCGCCCTTGACCCGCTCGGTCGACGCCGCCAGCAGCGGCCGCACAAACCCGTCGAGCTTGTCCTTCGGGCAGTGGTCGGTGTGCAGCGCGATGTTCACGGGGTAGCTCTTCGCCACCTCGTGCGCGTAGGCCGCCAGCGCCAGCGAGCCGGCGACCATGTTCTTGACACTCCCCCCGGAGAGGTACTCGGCGCCACCGGTGGAGACCTGGACGATCCCGTCGCTCCCCGCGTCGGCGAAGCCCTTCAGCGCGGCGTTGAGGGTCTGCGACGACGAGACGTTGATGGCCGGGTAGGCGAACGAGCCGGCCTTGGCCCGGTCGAGCATGTCGGCGTAGACCTCGGGCGTGGCGATGGGCATGGTGACGAGCTCCTCGGGGAGGGGACGATGGCGCCCCAGCATCCTTCCACGGCGGGCCGGGCGGTTTGCAGATCCGTCTCAGCCGATCAGCCGGTCCAGCCGGTCCAGCCGGTCCAGGCCTGGTCCCAGAACCGCCACTCGAGGTCGGTCGCCCGCTGATAGGCGGCGAGCATCGCCGCCTGATGGTGGGGAGCGGCGGCGGCCAGCTCGTCCACCGCCCGCTCGGCCACCGCGACGGCCTCGGCGAACACGTCGCCCTCGTAGGTGTCGATCCAGGCGGCATACGGGTGGGTGTCGTGGCGATGGGGGACGAGCGAGCGCCCGACCTCGAGGTAGACGCGGAAGCACGGCAGCACCGCGGCGGCGGCCACCTCGACGGGTGCCGTCGCCGCCGCACGGGCCAGGAAGCCGGTGTATGCCGCGCAGGCCGGGCTCTCGCCGGCCACGCCGGGTGCGTCCGGGTCGATGCCGCGGGGCTCGAGGATCGACCGGTGCAGCTCGCGCTCCGCGACGACCGCCCCCTGCGCGAAACCGGCGAACAGCCCGACACCCGCCGTCGTCGGCATGCGGGACGCGATGACGGCGAGGGTACGCGCGTACGAGGCGAGGTAGTGGGCGTCGTCGAGGAGGTAGCGCACGAAGACGTCGTCGGGCAGGGACCCGTCGCCGAGCCCGACGACGAACGGGTGAGCGAGGATGTCCCGGCATCTGGGTTGTATTGTGTCCCAGGCCAACTCGGCGAAAGGACGCGCCGTCATGTCCGAGTGGTCCTCCGGTCGACGAGGTGGTCGACGGGCCCGTGACCGGCGCCGACCTTCTGGTGGGCACCCGACCGTAGGGCCCGGGTGAGGAAGTCCTTGGCCGCCGCGACCGAGTCGGCGAGGGTCGCCCCCGTCGCGAGTCCCGCCGCGATGCCCGACGAGAGGGTGCAGCCGGTGCCGTGTGTGTTGTCCGTGGCGATGCGCCGGGTGCGGAACCACTGGGGACCGGCTGCCGTGAGCAGCAGGTCGTCCGCGTCGTCCCCATCGCCGTGCCCACCCTTGACCAGGGCCGCACCGGCGCCGAGGGCCAGCAGGGTGTGCGCGGCACGCGTCATGCCGGCGGCGTCGCTCACGGGCTCTCCGGTGAGGGTCTGCGCCTCAGGGAGGTTGGGGGTGACGACGGTCGCCAGGGGCAGCAGCAGGGTCCGAATGGCCTCGACCGCGTCGTCGGGGACGAGCCGGTCGCCGGACGTCGCCACCATGACCGGGTCGAGGACGACGTGGGGCACCGGTTGGCGCCGAAGCCGGTCCGCGACGGCCGCCACCAGGGCGGCGTCGCCCAGCATCCCGATCTTGACGGCGCGGACGTCAAGGTCGGAGACGACCGCGTCGTACTGCGCGACGACGAACTCCGGTGGGACGGGCAGAATCCCGTGCACACCGACGGTGTTCTGGGCGGTGAGCGCGGTGATGACACTGGCCCCGTAGACCCCGAGCGCGGCCGCGGTCTTGAGGTCGGCCTGGATGCCGGCACCACCGGACGAGTCGGACCCCGCGATGGTCAGCATCACCGGAATACGTCCCGCCATAACGGCATTCATCGCGCCTTCGCCAAAACCAGACGATGGTCGAGGGCGCGGTCGACCGCGGCGCGGATCGCGGCCGCCGCCGCGGCTGGGTCGCTCGCCGCACCCACCGCGGAGACCACGGCCACCCCCGCGGCGCCGGCGTCGACGACGGAGGCTGCGGTGGCCGCCGAGATCCCGCCGATGCCGATGAGGGGGATCGGGCGGGCCCTCCCACCGGCCCGCGCGGCGCCCCTCAGCCGCGCGGCCAGCACGCGGACCCCGTCGAGCCCGAACGGCGCGGTCGTGTCGGTCTTCGTGGGCGTCGGCCAGACCGGGCTGGCCGCCACATAGTCGCAGGCGGCGAGGGTGTCGAGGTCGTCGAGCTGCTCGACGGTGTTGACGGACCAGCCGACGATGGCCCGGTCGCCGAGCACCCGCCGGGCCTCGACCGGTGAGACGTCGTCGAGCCCCACGTGGATGCCGTCGACCGATCGGGCCACGGCCAGGTCGTCGTTGGCGAGCACCGGCACCGACGCGGGCACGGCGAGGCGGACGGCCACCGTCGTCGCCGCCAGCCGGTCGGGGTCGTCCTTGTCGCGCACCTGCACGCAGGTGACCCCACCCGCCACCGCTGACGCCGCGACGCGGGGCAGGTCGGAGAACGTCGGGTCGGTGACGAAGTAGACCTTCACCGCGGACTCGACCCGGCCGACCTCTCGAGGTGAACCGAGCGACCCGGCATGCCCCGTCATGACCGCTCGATCCGGGCCGAACCCATCCGTTCGGCGTCGAGGGCGGCCAGCTCGTCGAGCAGGGCGACCCGCAGCGAACCCGGCCCGTCGGCTCGGGCTCCGGCCCGCTCGCCGGCCACCGCAAGGATCGCCATCGCGGCGAGCGCGGCCTCGAACGGCCGCTCCCCGGCGACTCCGAGGGTGGCGCCGACCAGGGCGGAGGCGGAGCACCCGAGGGCGGTGATCATCGGCATCCGGCCGTCACCGCCGTGCAGCCGCGCGACCCGGGTGCCGTCGGTGACCACGTCGACGCGGCCGCTGACCACGACGATCGCGGCATACCGCTCGGCCACCTGGCGGGCGGCGTCGACCGCCTCGTCGCTCGAGGCGAGGCTGTCGACGCCGCGGCCGGCGTTCACGACCGTGGCGATGGCCATGATCTCGCCGGCGTTCCCCCGGATCACCGCGGGGCGGTGCTCGAGCAGCCCCGCGACGAGGTCACGACGATAGGCGGTGGCACCGACAGCCACCGGGTCGAGGACCCAGGGCGTGCCGGCGGCGACGGCCCCCTGCACGGCGGCGGTCATCCCCTCGGCCCACGACGGTGACGGGGTGCCGATGTTGACGCACAGGGCGGAGGCGATCGCCGCGAACTCACCCGACTCACGGGCGTCGTGCACCATCGCCGGCGAGGCGCCGACGGCGTTGAGGACGTTGGCGGCCAGGTCCATCGAGACGAAGTTGGTGATGCACTGCACGAGCGGCGACTCGGCCCGCACCCGGCCGACGATGTCGGTGACCGCCGCGCTCAGCTCCGCAGTGGTCTGGCTGGGCTGGCTGGTCTGGCTGGTGGCGGGTGTGGTCGGTGTGGTCATCGCAGGCTCCCTCGCGCCGGTACTAACCGGATCAGGTTCGTCGGGTGTCATCTCAGCCCCAGCGGGGCACCCCGGCCTTGGTGGTGGTCGTGTCGAAGCTCGACCAAGGCACTGTACCTAACGGCTGCACGCCACCCGTCCCCTGACCCGTGGCACCATCCGGGCCATGACCGCCATCGGCGACAGGGCTCTCGCCACGTTGCGACCCCGTCTGAGCGCCTTCTGCTACCAGATGCTGGGCTCGCCGTTCGAGGCCGAGGATGCCGTCCAGGACGTCCTGGAGCGGGTGTGGCGGTCGCGCCGGTCCTTCGACCCCTCCCGGGCCTCGCTGTCGACCTGGAGCCTCCGCATCGCCCACAACGTCTGCGTCGACCGGCTCCGTGGCGCGTCACGGCGACCGCTGCCTCGTGACCTGAGTGGTCCTGGCATCGACGTGGGGGCTCCGCTCGTGCCGGCGTTCGACGTGCCGTGGCTGATGCCGGCGCCCAAGGCGTGGCTCGGGGAGACGGAGTCGAGCCTGCCGATGGAACGCGCCGCCGACGTGCGGTTGGCGGTCACCGCGGTCCTCCAGACGCTTCCCGCCCGGCAGCGGGGCGTGTTCCTCCTGCGCGTGGTGATGGGCTGCTCGGCCATCGAGACCGCGACGGTGCTGGACTCGACGGTCGCCGCGGTGAACTCGGCGCTGCAGCGCGCCCGCCTGGCCGTGGGTCAGGAGGCGGGCCGGACGCGAGCGCTGCGCTCGGGGCACGTCGAGCGGTATGCGCGGGCCATCGAACGGGCCGACCTCGAGGCACTCGTCGCCCTGGTCTCGGACGACGTCATGCTCGAGATGCCACCCGTGCCCGCGTGGTCCCGCGGCCGGGAGGACTACCGAGCGTTCATGGCGTACCTGTTCGAGTGGCGGGGGACCGACTGGGTGACGCGCCTCGTCGACGCCGTGGGCCAGCCCGCCATGCTGCTCTACCGGGTCACGAGCGACGGTCCCGTCCCCCACACGGTGCAGCTGCTGGACGCCGACGCGTCGGGCGCGGTGAGCCACGTGCTGGTCTACCAGGTGCCTGAGCTGTTCTCGATGTTCGAGGCGTCCGTCGGTGCGCCGACCGGTGCGCCGACCGATGAGTGGGCGCCCGCTCGTTCGTAGAAGGTCGTGACCCGACCCGACACCGCGAAAGGACCCTCCCATGGGCCGCCTGATCGTCATCCAGTTCATCACGCTCGACGGGGTCGTCGAGGACCCCGACGGAAGTGACCGCACCAGCTTCGGCGGCTGGGCGATGCGCCACGGCCCGCAGGCCATCGCCGGAGACAAGTTCCGGCTCGGGCCGATCCTCGACCAGGGCACGCTGCTCTTCGGCCGCCGGACCTGGGAGCTCTTCGGCACCCTGTGGCCGGGGCGCGACGACCCGTTCTCGCGGGCGATGAACGCGGCCACCAAAGCGGTGGCGACCCACCGCCCGATCGACGCTGACATCTGGACGAACTCCACGGTCGTCCAGGCGCCGCTGACCGACTGGTTGCGCAGCACGCTGCCCACCACTGACGTCGTTGTCATCGGCAGCGGCTCGGTGGTCGACGCGGTGACCGAGGACGGCCTGGTCGACGAGTACCGCCTGCTCATCTTCCCAACCGGACGGTCACCCGCTGGGAACACCAGCGTGCCGATGCCGTCGCGCGATCCAGGAAGCAGGCGGTCGCCCGGCAGCGGGCCTGGTGGGACAACCTCGACCCCGCCACCCGTCAGGCCAGACGCGACGCCTACACCGCCAGGTTCGCCCGGCTGTCCGTGCACGAGCAAGGCCAGCTGAAGACTGCCCTTGCAGCACGCCGGATCCAGGTCGGCGACAACGAAGCACACCGACACAAGTTGTGGATGGACTCGATCGGCGACGTCGGGTACCGAAACCGCAGCGTCGAGCGCGCCGCCTGGTTCGCCGGACTCCCCCCACCCCTACAGACGGCCTACGTCCAGCAATGGCGCGAGCACCGAGAACGATACGACATTCCCGCTGGCCCCACCCTCCCCGTCGCCGCGGCACGCGACTTCGCCGAACTCACCGCCGGCCCGACCGGTGCTACCGATCGCGACGGGCAATACCTCCAGTACGAGCAGCGCCGCCTGGTCGGTGACGCAGACGCAGACGCCAACCTGACCGGGTAAGGGGACCGCGCATACCTCGACCCGGACAGACCCCAGGGTCGGGTAGCCGGAGGGAGTTTCACCCTCCGGCTCCCTCAGATCCCGGCGTGACAGTCTCCTGTCACCGGGCTCTTGTCACCCTGGTCACCAGGCTGAACGGACCCACCTCCACTGCG
>JAABUM010000385.1_pt1 | contig 80236 bp, 71 predicted proteins | sample 5559161 | NCBI WGS metagenome assembly JAABUM01 (sample SAMN10711868, study PRJNA513369) | rock metagenome | isolation source: Antarctica rocks | place: Antarctica: Victoria Land, Siegfried Peak nord
ACCCTGCGGGGATGATATCATCCCCGCAGGGTCGGCCCCTCGCTGTCTTTCGACTTGTTCTCAACCCGATCAGGAAGCGATCGCGCGCACCAGTTGTGGGGTCGCCTTGCGGCGCAGCCAATCGGCCATCCGGCGGTAATCGTCGGGGGTCGCCGTCGCCGCGTCGATGCCGTGCCGCGCGAATACTTCATTGATTCGCGTGGCACGTTCAGCGTCGTCCAGCTCGGGATAGGCCGCCGCCGCCTGCCGCAGACACTCCTCGCGCGCGCCGCCCTCCTCCTCGTCGGGCGCGGCCTCCGGGGCGTTGGCCGACCCGGCGAACGCGGCGAGACCATCCCAGAGGGGACGATACTCCGCGCAGAGCGCATCGAAGTGGCCGCCCGGGCGCGCGGCGTCACCCGGCACCAGCAGCGGGCGGACGAGCGCGCGGAAGGCATCGTCGTCGGTCGGCAACGTCTCGGGGAGGCTCGACGACGGCAGGGCGACCTCGGAGGTGTTGGCACCGCTACCGACGCGCGCGGGCGCACCGGGCGTCACCGGCAGCCAGAACGCCTCGCGCGGGACCGCCCCGGCCATGCCGCGCCGCTGCCGCAACTTCGTGGCGTGCGCCGCGATCGCGCCGAGCCGGTCGCGGATCAGCACGTCGAGCGCGCGCGAATAGGTGCCGCGCAGCGTCACCAGCACCGGCTCCGTCACGCCCAGATCGGCGAGTTCGCGCGCGACCGCCATCACGTAGAGCCGCCCGCGCAGCTTCGCCTCGCTGCCGTCCTGCGACTCGCGACGACGGCGATACTCGTCGCGCGTGAAGCGCTGGCGGGTGTCGCGGTCCTCCCAACCGAAAGCGGTCTGCAACACGGCGAGATGGATGGTGGAGAAGCCCCAGCCCTGCTCGCGCTTCGTCTCGAACTTCAGCGCCTCGTACGCCGCGCCGACCGGCGGCGCGTGCGGATCCAGTCCCAGATTGCGGATCCCCTCCTCCGGGAGGAAGAAGCCGCCGCGACTCTCGAAGTCGTCGCGCGCGGAGCGGCTGTTGCCGCCGTGCCATTGCAGGGTCGCGGGCCAGGTCGCACGGCCCGTCGCCCGCGCCTGGCTGTACTCGCCGCCGAAGAGGTCATCGCCGCTCATCGCTGTTCTCCTTGCGCGCATCGCTGTTCATCGCCGCCCGCCGCCCGGCACCGCACGCGCCACCAGCACGACACTCTGATTTTAGCACACTTGTTCGTGTATTTCAGCACATGGGAGGTACGATCCGGCGTGCCTGCGATCTCCCGCCAAGTGCGGGCGCAGCAGGATAGACGAAGGGCTGAGCGGTTTGGGGAAGGGCAGGCCTGTGGCGGCGTGCAACGCGGGAAGAACGCCAGATCGTCAGAAACCGGCCAGCCCGATCGTGCGGGATGACATGGCTGCCAAACCAGGAGGGGAGGTTTAGCGCTCCTTGCCCATACCTCAATGGTCAACTACACTCCTCGCGGCCCGTGCCACCAGCCATAGGAGGTGACGTATGAGGTACACGACAGCTTCAATTTCGTTTACCAGTCACCAACTCAAGGAGGCACGCCATGAATCTGACGCTCGCGCGCGCCATCGCCTGCTCCGCTGAGGGCTGCCGGGTGCAGTTGCTCACTGACAGCAGCATGACCGACGCGCCCCTCGCCCCGCTCATGCGCCAAATCGGCACCCGCGTCCGCCCCGGTCACATTGTCGCCCTCGACCGCAGCGTGTCTCCCCCGGAGATTCGCTGGCGTTTCGGCGGGGATAAGGTGGAGGCCCTGGTGGGCGACCGCGCCACCCTGCGCGGCCAGCAATTCCGGCTCACCGATGCGCGCCCGGACGACGAGCGTGCGATCCCCATCCGCATCGGCGATACGGTACTCGTCCGCAGGGGCGGCGCGGCGGACGAACTCACAGTCTTTGATCTGGTGGAAGATGGATGTCCGCTCCACCCCGAGCGCTCGGAGGCGGACTTCCCGCAGATCGAGGCGACGTACCGGGGGTCGGCCAGGGCCCGACCGATAACGACCGTTCGTGAGACAAGCAGACGCACGGGCAGGGGGTTGTCAGCATTGTGCTGACAACCCCGCTCATCGCCGATGCCTGCGGTGTTGCAGACGAACGCGCCGCTGTATTAGCCCGATTCGCTGGTGTGGAGTCCGGTCCTGCCCCGGCTCCGCGCGTCGGAAGGGGTATCCCGTTCGGGCAGGCGCCCACGCGCCAGGTACGGGAACCGCCCTTCAGTTCGGACCGCACGCCATCTCGCCACGTCCCCTCACATCGCGCCCGACAGAGGCACACGGATATCGGCTGGCTATGCCTCCTCGATCCCGGACGCGGCGGTTGGGCGCACGCTATCGTTGCCGTCGTGCCGATGATGGCCTTGCTGCTGGATCAGCTTGGCGACGAGGCCGGTCCAACCGGTCTGGTGGCTCGCGCCGAGCCCCGCGCCGTTGTCGCCGTGGAAATACTCGAAGAACAGGAGCCGATCGCGCCAATCGGGATCGGCCTGGAAACGCTCGACCCCGCCGAAGGCCGGGCGGCGTCCGGCACCGTCGCGCGTGAAGAGGGCGATCAGGCGTCGCGAGAGTTCGTCCGCGATCGCGTCCAGCGTCAGGAAGTTCCCCGAGCCGGTGGGGCACTCGATCGTGAAGTCGTCGCCGAAGTAGTGGTGGTAGCGCTGCAACGACTCGATCAGCAGATAGTTGACCGGGAACCAGACCGGACCGCGCCAGTTCGAGTTGCCGCCGAAGAGGCCGCTGCGCGACTCCGCCGGTTCGTACTCGACCACGTAGCGCACTCCAGCATAATCGAGGGTGTAGGGGTGCTCGGCGTGGACGCGGCTCAGCGAGCGGACGCCGTGCGGGCTGAGGAATTCGGCGGGATCGAGCGCCCGGCGCAGCAGTCGCTTCAGGCGGTGCCCCCGGCAGATTGCCAGCAGGCGGCGCTCGCCCGCGCCCGGCTCCTGCCAGCGCGAGACGAGGTTCGCCAGATCGGGGCGGTGCTCCAGGTACCATTCGAGCCGTTCCCGGAACTCCGGCAGCGCCGCCAGGGTCTCCGGCTCGATCGTCTCCACCGCGAAGAGGGGGATCAGCCCGACGAACGAGCGGATCTTCAGCGGGAAGCTGCTCCCGTCCGGGAGGCGCAGGACATCGTAGAAGAACTCGTCGTCCTCGTCCCAGAGGGCGATGCCGTTCTCCCCGGTGCGGTCGCCGATCGCGGCCATCGCGGCGGCGATCCCCAGGAAGTGCTCGAAGAATTTGGTGGCGATCGCCTCGTAGACCGGGTTCGCGCGCGCCAGTTCGAGGGCGATCGTCAGCATGTTGAGGCTGAACATCGCCATCCAGCTCGTGCCGTCGCTCTGCTCCAGGAAACCGCCAGTCGGCAGCGGCTTGCTGCGGTCGAAAACGCCGATGTTGTCCAGACCGAGGAAGCCCCCCTCGAAGACGTTGTTCCCCTCCGCGTCCTTGCGGTTGACCCACCAGGTGAACGACAACAGCAACTTGTGGAAGACCCGCTCCAGGAACTCCCGGTCGGCCTCGCCGTGATGGGTCCGCTCGATCAGGTAGACGCGCCAGGCGGCCCAGGCGAGCACCGGCGGGTTCACGTCGCCGAAGGCCCACTCGTAGGCCGGGTTCTGGCCGTTCGGGTGCTGATACCACTCCCGCAGCAACAGATCGAGCTGACCCTTGGCGAAGGTCGGATCGAGCAGCGCCAGCGGCAGACAATGGAACGCCAGATCCCAGGAAGCGTACCAGGGGTATTCCCAGGCGTCGGGCATCGACATCACGCGCTCGTTGTAGAGGTGGCCCCACTCGTGATTGCGCCCCAGTCGCCGCTCCGGGGGCGGGGGCGGCTGGCCCGGATCGCCGGCCAGCCAGCGCGTCACCACGTAATGGTAGAACTGCTTCGACCAGAGGAGCCCCGCCATCGCCTGCCGGAAGACGAGGGCGAGATCCGCCGTCTGCCCCGGCACCAGGGCCGCGTAGAAGTCGTCGGCCTCGCGCTGGCGCGCGGCGAAGGTGGCCGCGAAGCCACTGAACGGCGCGGCGGTCCCGACCACGCCGAGCCGCGTCGCGCTCTCCCGCCAGTCGCGCGGGGTGGGCGACGGGACGCGCGGCGGCAGATCCTCCTCCCCCGCGCCGGGTGGCTCGTCGCCGATAACCGAGGCACCGGGCGCGACGATCAGGCGCAGCCGGACCGTCAGCGTCGCCCCCGCCGCGATCGCGCGCCGGTAGAGGGCGGCGGCCTTGGTGCCGTGTCCGGCCCGGTTAATCGCCGCGCCCTCGCCGTTGACCACGTAGCGATGGAAGCCATCCTTGACGAAGGGGGTCGGGTTCGGCACGCCGTAAAGGCGCCGGAGATCGGTGTCGTTCTCGGTGAAGAGGAGTTCATCGGCCCCCTCGCAGAGGAGGAGCTGTTCGCCGAGGAGCGGATGGGTGCCCCCGATCGCCGGGAAGGTCGCATCATCGGCCCCCCGGATCGCCGCTGTGGTCAATTCTCCGCGCCGTTGCCCCGGCCCCCACGACCAGGTGTTGCGATACCAGAGGGTCGGCAGGAGCCAGATCGTCGCCGCCTCCGGCCCGCGATTGGTGACGGTGAGGCGGATCGCGATGTCGGTCGGCGACTCCTTGGCATACTCCACGACGACATCGAAGAATCGCCCGTCGTCGAAGATGCCGGTGTCGAGCAACTCGAACTCGGGGTCGTCGCGCCCGCGCGCGCGTGACTCGGCCAGCAGGTGTTCGTAAGGGAACGTGGCCTGCGGGTAGCGATAGAGCATCTTCAAATAGGAACTGGTCGGGGTGGCGTCGAGGTAGTGGTAATACTCCTTGACATCCTCGCCGTGATTCCCCTCCGGCCCGGTGAGGCCGAAGAGGCGCTCCTTAAGGATCGGGTCGCGCCCATTCCAGAGGGCCAGCGCGAAGCAGACCCGCCCCTTGTCGTCGGAGATCCCCGCCAGCCCATCCTCGTTCCAGCGGTAAGCGCGGGAGCGGGCGTGGTCGTGCGGGAAGGAGCCCCAGGCGTCGCCGTTCGCGGAATAATCCTCGCGCACCGTCCCCCAGGCGCGCTCGCTGAGATACGGCCCCCAGCGAGTCCAGGCGGCGTGATCGGCGCGCAGGCGGTCGCGTTCGGCGGTCATGGCCTACCATTTTGTTGCAAGGATGATCGCTACAGATGATCGCTACAATGGATGTGGCACCAAGCGTCTCGCCGCGCTGTCTGGGAGAGCGTCCCCGGTACCGCCCACAGTATCTCATATCATCTAGCGCGCCGGTCACGCACCGTAGCGTCGCATACTGGCTGACCCGCCCTTACCCAGTCCGCGCAGGGGACTGGATGCAGCGATTCTACGCTGATGCACCAGACCGTATATCGTCGATCGCAACCCCATCGCTCGTTCAGGAGCCGATCTCCACGACCAGATACGAGCCCTCGGTCGTCACCGCGAACGTTTCGGCGGTGTATGGCCCCGGCACCAGCCCCGGCGCGGGCACGTCCTCGCCGGGCGCGACCGCCGCGCCCTGTTCCACGCTGACCTCGTAGCGGCGCACGCGCAGGCGGTCCGGATCGCACCAGGACCGCCCGGTGCGGATGTCGAACTCCCAGCCGTGCCAGGCACAGGTCAGGATCTCGCGCGCCCGACTGTAGGTAATCTCGCCCGGTACGCGCGCCTGCGCGAGGCCCCACGTCTTCCCCTCGCAGAGCGGCCCGCCCTGATGGGGACAGCGGTTCCGCAGGGCGAAGAACTCCCCCGCCAGGTTGAAGATCCCGAGCGAGCGCCCTGCCACCTCCACGATCTTCCGTGCGCCGTCCGGGATCTCGTCCGCGCGCGCCACGATGTAGCGTGTCATCTCAATCCCGCGCCGCCATATCCATATCCGGCAGGCGATAGAGCGCGCGCGCGTTCTCATAGAGGATCTTGCGGCGGATACGCTCGTCCAGGCGCGGGGGCAGCACGGTGTCCGGGGCATCCCAATCCCAGTGCGCGTAATCGCTGGCGAAGATCAGACGATCGGCCCCGATCTGATCGATCGTGCGCAGGAGGTCGGACGCGTGCTCTGGCTCTTCGACCGGCTGCGTGCAGAACCAGACGTGCTCGCGGAGGTATTCGGACGGCTTGCGCTTGAGGTGCGGCAACTCGTCGCCGAGCAGGGCGTGGGTGTTGTCCAACCGCCAGGCGAGCGAGGGTGCCCACCCGAAGCCATTCTCCGCCGAGACGACGCGCAACCGCGGGAAGCGCTCGAAGACCCCCTCGTAAACCATGCTGATCAGGTTGGCCTGCATCGACTGCGCCGGGCCGACGTGGTCCTCGATGTAAAAGGAGGGCCAGCCTGCCCCGGTGATCGGCCCCCCGCCGGAGCCGAAGGCATGGGACATCACCGTCAGCCCGTGCTCCTGGCAGGCGGCGTAGATCGGCCAATACTTGCGCCGCCCCATCGGCTCGCGCGGCCTGCCGCTGAATTGCACCTGCACGAAGCGGGGGTCGCGGGCGCGGCGCGCGATCTCCGCCACCGCCAGATCGGCGTGCTCGAACGGCACCACGATCGAGGCGCGCAGGCGCGGCTCCCGATCGAGCCATTCGGCGGCCTGCCAGTCGTTCACCGCCGTCGCCAACGCCGCATCGAACTCGGGGTTGAGTTGCGACCCCACCCCGGTCAGCGGGTTCAGTATCCCGAAGACGACGTTCCACTCGTCGAGCAACTGCCGCGAGGTGAACGCGGGGTCGGAACCGGCATCGCGCCCGGACGGCGGGTAGGCATCGTTACGCCGGTTCAGGAAGCGCGGGTAGGTGGCACCGGACGGCCCGCGCAGCCCGTAGGTCTTGATGTATTCGAGCCAGCGCGCCGACAGATACGGATAGAGATCGCGCTCGGAGTCGAGCTCGTTGTGGATGTCACAGTCGATCAGCGCGGGCCGGGTCCGCGTCGCGGTCGCGGCGCGCGGCATGGTGGTAGCCATGAGCATTCTCCTTGCACAACGGCGTGATCAGGACCGGGACGGCGACGCGGGGAGGCCATAGAGGGCGCGCGCATTGTCGCCACGGATGCGCCACGCCAGTTCGGCGGGCAGCTGCGACAGGACCGCCGTTAGGGGATCGGCGGTGTGCCGGTGCGGGTAATCGGAGCTGAACAGCAGCATCTCGTCGGAGCCGATCTGCTCCAGCGTCAGCAACACTTCCTCCGTCGTCGGCGGCGCATCGAACGGCTGGAGGGTCAGGCGGACGTGCTCGCGGATGTAGGCGGAGGGCGCGCGCTTCACCCACGGCACCAGCGAGCGGAGATTGCGCCATTCCTTGTCGAAGCGCCAGAGGAAAGCCGGGAGCCAGGTGCAGCCGCTCTCGATCAGGGTAACGTGGAGCGCCGGATAGAGGTCGAAGACCCCTTCGCTGACGATGCTGGCGAGCTGCGACTGGAAGACCTGCGCCATCCCGGCGTACTCCTCCGCGTAATAGGAGGGCCAACCGGACGGGAACGGGGGATTCCCCGGCGCACCGCCGAAATGGATCCCGGCCACGAGTCCCCGCCGCGCGATCACCTCCCACAGCGGGCGGTAGAGGCGGCTCCCGTACGGGTGCTCCGAGCGCGCCGGGAGCAACACCTGCACGAAGCCGGGATGGTCCGCGACCCGCTCGATCTCCCGCGCGGCCAGTTCCGGCAACTGGGTCGGCACCACGATCGACGCGCGCAGGCGCGGCTCCGGCCCGAGCCACTCGGCGATCTGCCAATCGTTGACCGCACTGGCGAACGCCGTCGCCGCCTCCGGGTTATGCAGGCTATCGATCGCGTAGAGGCAATTGAGGATCGCGAACTCGATACCGAGCGGGTCGAGGTGCTGCTCGCGCAGCAGGGCGAGGCTCGACCCGGCGGGGCCGTCCATCGGCGTGCTGCCGGGTCGCGCGACGGGCGGCGCGGCTTTCGGGTGGTAGGTGCTCTGCGCCCCCTTAAAGGCCGATTGCGCGACGTGATCGATCCAATAGGGCGGCAGATAGGGGAACAGCGCCTCGACCCCCGGCACCCGGTTATGGACGTCGCAATCGATCAGCGGCGCGCGCGCATCTATGACACCAAACGTCGTCGCCTCAGTCGCGATCATCGTTTCCTCCGCCGCCGGACAGCCCCTTCGCCACGCGGCGCATCGCGCGATACGGCCACCGCGCCATGCATATCTTGCTGGCGCGAATCGGATAGGCGCAACGCTATCCCTACATCGTTGCGATAGCCGATCGATGCGACCGCGCCACACCCGCCCCCAGGACGATAGCACGGGTCCGACTCGGTGTCAAAGCGGTGGTATTACCAGAGGGCACAGGCAGGAAAGCTATTCGCGGCGACGGCGGTATGCGGGATGGTGGCGCGGTGCCATCCCTCCAGCGACACGCCGGGGATCACCCCCGGCTCACGCAGGCGACCCGTATCCCAAGCCGAGTTTTGGGGCTTCTCCGGTGCCGTTTCTGGCTCCCCGCAGCCGAGGCGTGTACTCGTGCGCGGGGTACTCGATCCCCCGGCACACCGCACTGTCGGGCCGACCGGGCCGCGTACGAGGCGCGTCACTCTACCGGGCGGCACCGCCATACTGCGCCTCGTGCAGCCGCGAGTAGGTCCGCCCGGCGGCGACCAACTCATGGTGCCGCCCCTGCTCGGCGATGCCGCTCTCATCCACCACCACGATCCGGTCGGCCCCCTGGATCGTCGCCAGCCGGTGCGCGATCACCAGCGTCGTGCGCCCCTCCGAGAGCTCGGCGAGCGCCCCCTGGATGGCGCGCTCCGTCTCGGTATCGAGCGCGGAGGTCGCCTCGTCGAGGATCAGAATCGGGGGATTCTTCAGGAACATCCGCGCGATCGCCAGGCGCTGCTTCTGCCCACCGGAGAGCTTCACGCCGCGCTCGCCGATGATCGTGTCGAGCCCGGCGGGGAGGTCCTCGATCAGACCGCCGAGCCGCGCGCGATTCGCCGCGTCGATGATCTCCGCCTCGCCCGCGTCGAGCCGCCCGTAGGCGATGTTCTCGCGGATGCTCCCCGCGAAAAGGAAGACATCCTGCTGCACGATGCCGATCTGCCGCCGCAATGAGGCCAGCGTCATCTCCCGAATGTCGATCCCGTCGATCGTGATCCGCCCCGCCGCGACCTCGTAGAAGCGCGGCAGCAAAGAGCAGATCGTCGTCTTGCCCGCGCCGGACGGCCCGACGAAGGCGACCGTCTCGCCGGGGCGGATCGCCAGATCGATCCCCCGCAACACCCGCTGTTGCGGCGTGTAGCCGAACTCGACCCCCTCATAGGCGATAGCCCCGCGCAGGGTGTCCACCGCGAGCGCGCCGGGCGCGTCGGCGATGTCGGGCGCGGTGTCGAGCAGCTCGGTGTAGCGCTTGAACCCGGCGATCCCCTTCGGATAGGTCTCCAGGACCGCGTTGATCTTCTCGATCGGGCGGAAGAAGACGTTGACCAGCAGCAGGAAGCCGACGAAGCCCCCCTCGCTGAGGCTCCCCTGCACGACGAAGTAGGCCCCGGCCACCATCACCACCAACTGCGTCAGCCGCATACTCAGGTAGCTCAGTGACATACTGGCGGCCATCAGGCGATAGGCGTCGAGTTTGGTCGTGCGGTAGCGGGCGTTGTCCTCGGCGAACAGGCGACGCTCGTGGTCCTCGTTGGCGAAGGCCTGCACGACGCGCATCCCACCGACATTCTCCTCGATCCGCGCGTTGAACGCGCCGACCCGCCCGAAGAGCGCGCCCCAGGTCCGCGTCATCCGCCCGCCATAGCGGCTGGTGAGGAGCGCGATGATCGGCACCAGCGCGGTGGTGATCAGCGCGAGCGGCGGATTGATCGCGAACATCAGCGCGAAGGCCCCGATGAAGGTCATGATCGCGATGAAGAGATCTTCGGGGCCGTGGTGCGCGATCTCGCCGATCTCTTCCAGATCCTTCGTCACGCGCGCCACGAGGTGGCCGGTCTTCTGATTGTCGTAGAAACGGAACGACAGCTTCTGAAGATGATCGAAGCTCTTGCGGCGCATCTCGGTCTCGATGTTGATCCCGAGCATGTGACCCCAGTAGGTGACGATCGCCATCAGGCCGGTATTGAGCAGATAGATCCCCAGCAACGCGGCGGCGGCAAACGCGATCAGCCCCCACTCGCGGCTCGGCAGCAGCTCGTCCACGAACGCGCGCACCGCGAGCGGGAAGCCGAGTTCCAGCAGCCCCGCCAGGACCGCGCAGGAGAAGTCGAGGGCGAAGAGCCGACGATGTGGCAGGTAATAGGTGAAGAAGCGTCGCAGCATCGAGGTCGGCCATCCTTCGCTATCCGGTATCACGTCGGTCGCAGCGCGCCGATCATCCGGCGGCGGGCGTGCCACAGCCACACCGGGCGCAACGTTGTCCGCCGTCTCACCATCCAGTATAGCGACCGGAGCGGGGGGACGGTATGGCCGATCGGACAGGCGGCGCTCGGAAGAGGCAACGAACTATTCGCCAGCGCGAGGCGAGTGCGCTATAGTGCTCGGGGGCATGGGGCAGAGGGGACCGCGCGATGCCTCCCGCCGATACGCGTGCGGCGGGCGCGGCGCTGACGGACGGGCGGCCAAGCTGACCGTCCGATAAAGGGGAGGGGGAGCATGGGAATCGTACTCGAACCGCGTGCGGCGACGGCGGCGGAGCGCATCGCCGCGCTGCGCCTGATCGACACCGACGTCCACAACGATCTGCCGAGCCTGAACGACTTGCGGCCCTTCCTGCCGCGCCGGTGGCACGCCTGGCTGGACAATGGCGGGCCGGGGGTCGCCTCGCGCTACTACGCCAACATGGGTTCCGGGCGGATGGACGACGCGGTGCGCGAGGAAGACGGCCTGGCGGCGGGCGACCCCGGGTGGGTCGTGCAGCAGCTGATGACCAAGTACCGCATCGACATCGGCGTCCTCACCGGCTCCAACGCCGGCCTGAGCATCCAGCACGATTACCGCTTCCAGGCGGCGATCGCCAGCGCCTATAACGAGTGGACCTTAGAGAAGTGGGTCCGCCCCTTCGATTGCTACAAGGGCTCGATCGCCTGCACCGCCCAGGACCCGGCGGCGGCGGCGCGCGAGATCCGGCGGCACGGCGACAATCCCGGCATGGTCCAGGTGCTGATCGCCAGCGCCGCGCGCCTCCCCTACGGCAACACGTATTACTGGCCGCTCTACGCCGCCGCCGTCGAGCACGGCCTGCCGGTGGCGATCCACGTCGGCGCGGAGGGGACCGGGCTCGCCAACGCCCCGACCGGCGTCGGCTACCCGAGCACCTACCTCGAATTCCACACCGACCACTCGCAGACGATGATGGGGCATTGCGTCAGCCTGCTCAGCGAGGGGGTCTTCGAGGAATTCCCGACCCTCAAGTTCGCCTTCATCGAGGGCGGCACCGTGTGGGCACCGTACATCATGGGTCGCCTCGACCGGCAGTGGCGGGCCAATCACGCCGAGGTGCCGTACCTCAAGCGCCTGCCGAGCGAGTACCTGCTCGACCACTGCTACTTCAGCACCCAGCCGATCGAGGAGCCCGACAACCACCGGCACCTCCTCCAGATGCTGGCGATGATGCGCGCCGAGCGGACGGTCGTCTTCGCCAGCGATTACCCGCACTGGGACTTCGACAATCCGCTGATGGCCTTCAATTTCTTCCCGGCGGACCTCAAGCGGCGCATCTTCGTGGAGAACGCGCTGGAGTTGTACGGCCCGCGCCTGCTGGCCGACAACAAGGGGGCGTGATGGTCGCCACCACGAGCGCCCAGGACACCGCCGTCGCGCGCGCGGCACGGCTGCGCGCGATCGATGTGGACCTCCATCCGCAGATCACCGACTGGGGCAAGATCGCCCCGTATGCCCCCGCCGGGCAGCGCCACCGCATGACCCGTAGCAGCGGCCCGCCGATGGCGAAGCACGGCTTCAAACAGGTCGGCGTGCCCTTCGGCACCGCGCCGCGCCCCACGAGTGCGGACGGCAAGCCCGGCCCGCCCGCCGCCGACCCGCGTTGGGTGCAGGAACACTACCTCGACGCGCGCGGGGTCGATCTGGCGATCCTCACCACCGACCTCACCAGCCTCGGCGTCCAGCCGAACATCGACGTGGCGGCGGCGGTCGCCAGCGCGATCAACGACTGGACCCTCGCGGAGTGGGTCCGCCCCTCGGAGCGTTTCAAGGGCTCGCTCCTCGTCGCGCAGCAGGACACCGCATCGGCGGTCGCCGAGATCGACCGCCTCGGCGACGATCCGGGGCTGGTCCAGGTGCTGATGAGCAGCGCCTCGGAATCGCCGCTCGGGCGGCGGCAGTACCACCCGATCTACGCGGCCTGCGTGCGCCACGGCCTGCCGCTGGCGCTGCACAGCGGCGGCGAGGGGGCGGGCATGTCGCCGCCCGCGACCGCCGTGGGGCACCCGTCCACCCATTTCGAGTGGTACGGCTCCCTGCCGCAGATCTACATGGCGCACATCATGAGCATGATCACCGAGGGGGTCTTCGAGAAGTTCCCGACCCTGAAGGTCGTCCTCTACGAGGGGGGCATCGGCTGGTTGCCGCACATCATGTGGCGCTTCGACAAGAACTGGAAGGCACAGCGCGCCGAGACGCCGTGGGTCAAGGAGCCGCCGAGCGCCTACATCCTGCGCCACTTCTCCTCGACGACGGACCCCCTGGAGGCGCTGCCCGGCCCGGCCCTCGCGGCGCTCTGCGCGATGATCGAGGCGGAGCGGACCTTGCTCTTCGCGGGCAATTTCCCGCACTGGGAGTTGGGCGACCCGTTCGCCATGCTCGATGAGTTGCCGTCCGCGTTGCGGCGGCGGGTGACGGTGGAGAATGCGCTGGCCCTCTACGGCGAGCGGCTGTTGCGGCCCAATGTGGCGGCGGGGGCGCACTGAGACAGCGGGAGTGTGGGGAGGCATGGCACAGCACATCGTCGCGCAGGTGGGGGACATCCCGCCCGGCGGGCGCAAGATCGTCCGGGTAGCCGGTCGCGAGGTCGGCATTTTCAATCTCGAAGGGACCCTCTACGCGCTGAAGAATGTCTGCGCGCATCAGGGCGCGCGCGTCTGCCTCGGGAAGGTCGTCGGCACGACCCTCCCCTCCGACGTCTACGAGTTCACGTTCGGCCTGGAGGGGCGCGTGCTGCGTTGCCCCTGGCACGAGTGGGAGTACGACATCGCGACCGGCGAAGCGCTCTTCGACCCGAAGGTGCGCGTCGTCACCTACCCGGTGGCGATCATCGACGGCGCGGTCGCGGTGACGATCCCGGAGCGCTGAGCCGGTGGAGTTCGTGATCTACTACGACGCGGCGGGCGAATTCGAGGTCCAGGCGCTCGCCCTCGCCCGCCGCCTCTTCGCCGTCTACGACGAAGCGATCGACTCGCTCGCCCTCCTGCCAACCGACGACGACGAGCTGGCCCTGTACCTGAACGGCCAGCTCGTCGCCTCCCAGCGGCGCGACGGTCGCCCGCCGACAGTGGCGGCGGTCCGCGCGCTCCTCGCGGGGAATTGAGACCGAGCCGCCGCCGAAACACCGCACCGCACGCATGCCGGGGTCGCCGTGGCCCCGGCTTTGCTTGTATTCGCCTGACGCGGCGATCTCTGCGCGACGAATGGCGAACAATCGGTGAGGAGGTGATGCGGTGCGGGTATGTGTGACCGGGGCGGCGGGGAAGGCCGGGCGGGCGGTGGTAACGGACCTCCGTGCCAACGATCATGAGGTGGTGACGACCGATCTGGTCACGGCGAGCGTCCCCACGGTGGGGCCGATCCTCCAGGCCGATCTGACGGAGTACGGGCAGGCGGTGGAGGTGCTCCAAGGCGTGGACGCGGTCGTCCACCTGGCGAACATCCCCGCGCCAGGGCGTTTTACCCCCGCCGTGACCCTCAGCCGCAATCTGGCGATGAACGCCAACGTCTTCCTCGCGGCGGCGCAACTCGGGCTGCGGCGGGTTGTGTGGGCCTCCAGCGAGACAACGCTCGGCCTGCCATTCGACACGGCCACGCCGCCGCGCTACGCCCCGATCGACGAGGATCACTACCCCCACCCATCGTCGACCTACGCCCTCTCGAAGGTCGCATCCGAGACGCTGGCCGAGCAGATCGCCGGGTGGTCGGGAATCCCCTTCGTCGCACTGCGCTTCTCCAACATCATGGGGCCGGACGATTACCGGCGCTTCCCCGGCTTCCAGGGCGACCCGGCGCTGCGGCAGTGGAACCTCTGGGGCTACATCGACGTGCGCGACGCGGCAGCGGCCTGTCGGCTCGCGCTCGACGCGCCGGTCGCGGGGGCGCAAAGCTTCATCATCGCGGCGGCGGACACGGTGATGGACCGCCCCTCCGCCGATCTGCTGCGCGAGGTCTTCCCCGACGTGCCGCTGCGTGGCGCGTTCGGCACATATGACACGCTCCTCGCGATCGACCGGGCGCGCACGATGCTCGGCTTCGCGCCGCGCCACTCCTGGCGCGATCAACTGCCGCTGAACGACTGATCGTATACAGACTTGTCCAAATGAAAGAAACGAGCTGACACGATGACGATGCACTTCATCCGACGCGGTCAGGGCAAACCTCTCCTGCTGATCCACGGCCTGGGCGGCAACTGGCGCTCCTGGGAGACGATCCTCGAGGATCTGATCGCCGCCCGCGACGTGATCGTGCCCGATCTCCCCGGCTTCGGGCAAACGCCGCCCCTCCCCGGCGCGGTGACGATCGCCGCGCTCGCCGACGCGCTCGAAGAATTCCTGGCAGAGCACGATCTGCGCGGGGTGGATGTGGTCGGCAGTTCGATGGGCGCGCGACTCGCGCTCGAACTGGCGCGGCGCGGCGCGGTCGGCACGGCGGTTGCGCTCGATCCGGGCGGTTTCTGGAGTGCTGGTGAGCGACGCTTCTTCGGCACGTCGATCGGGCTATCGCTGCGGCTCGTCGGTGCCCTGCAACCGCTGCTGCCAGCCCTGGTCAGCAACCCGATCGGGCGCACGCTCCTCTTGCCGCAGTTCTCGGCACGCCCCTGGGCGCTCTCGCCCGAGGTGACCCTGCACGAGTTGCAGAGCTACGCCGCCACTCCCTCGCTCTATCCGGCACTCGATGCCCTCGTCCACGGCCCGGATCAGGAGGGCATCCCCGCAGCAGTGCAACGCGCGCCGATCCTGATCGTCTGGGGGCGGCAGGACCGCGTCTGCTGGCCGACCCAGGCGGCGCGGGCGCAGGCGCGCTTCCCCGGCGCGCGTCTGCACTGGTTCGACGATTGCGGCCACTTCCCGCACTGGGATCAGCCGCGCAAGACGACCCGGGTCATCCTCGCCGCGACCGGCTGACCGCAGCAGATGATCGCTCGCCCCGCCCACGTACGACAGCGGCTCGTGGTAACCGTTGCACATAGGGTTAAGAACATCAGGGCTATTCGAGAGATAGTTAGCGGAAGCAAGTGATGAGGAAGTCAACAGACCGATCGATGACCTGTGTGGCCTGGTCATAGGTCCAAACGCTATGCGTCCAGTCCTCCAACAATGCTATCTGCTGGTGCTCGCGCCGCACATCGCTGATGGCTTGCCGGTTTTCTGTCGAGACATAGTCGTCAGCTGTAGCAAAGAAGACAAGGGTCGGCGCGGTAATAGCCCGGAAGCGACCTACGATATCTGCGTCGTGTGCTTCCTGCCAATAGCGGCGCTGTACTCACTGACCGCCCTCTTCGCTTCAATCGCCACCCGGTTGCATCGGGTCGACAGGCGGGTCAGGCACCCACGCAACCACTGCGGCGATCTCAGCGCCAAGGTCACCGGCGGTCGCTAAAGCAGTGGACCCGCCCATACTCTGTCCGAGAAGGGCTACCTGGTAGCCATCTCTCCTGTATAGATGAACGAGTTCTTTGGTCGTGGCAATCCAGTCATTGAAAGACGAATCGAAAAAGTCGCCCTCCGAATCGCCGCTGCCATACTGGTCGAAGCGTAATGCGCAGATGCCGCGCTGCTGAAGTTGGCGGGCGAGCCGTACGAAGAACCGGTTTGGCCGATTGTACTGCTGATAAAACCGTGACAGACAAGGACAATCTTTTTGCTTGGTGCAACGTGCAAGGCGGCCGCAATGCGGCGACCGTTTACATTGACCAATTTAAGTTGTTCAACCGCACACTCCATACAGGCGATCATAGCACAACCCGCACAGCGTGCTAATAGCACTATCACTTGCAGTCAGACCACCTGCTTGACAGGCCACCGGGGCACCCATACCATGCCGTCGTCGGGTAGAGACGGTCGCGTAGCGGCGACACGCGATGGGGCGTGGGCGCGCGAACGGCGTCGAACGGAAGAGGATACGATGGCGGAACGGGTCAAGCTGGCGATCGTCGGGTGCGGCGGGATGGGGCGGCGACACCTCACCGGCCTGGGCGAGCTGGCGCGCAGCGAGCACAACAACATCGAGCTCGTCGCGGTCTGCGACCTCAACCGGCGCAACGCCGAGGATCTGGCCGACGAAGCCAGGGAACTCCTCGGCACGCGCCCGCGCGTCTTCGAGGATGCGGCCCGCATGGTCCGCGAGGTCGAGGGGTTGGAGGCCGCCGATTGCCCGGTGGACACCGCCGCGCACCACCGCGTCGCCACCGCGCTCCTCGATCTGGGGCTGCACACCCTCTGCGAGAAGCCGCTGGCGCTGACGATCCGCGCCGCCGATCAGGTGATCGCGGCGGCGCAGCGGGCCGGGAAGATCCTCTCGATCGCCGAGAACTTCCGGCGCGACCCGATCAACCGCCTCGTCCGCGCCCTCCTCGATGACGGCGCGATCGGCGAGCGCCAGTTCATCATGGAGACGAGCGTCGGCGGGCGCGATAACCTCTTCATCACCCCCTGGCGGCACATGAAGCTCGGCGGCGGGCTGACGATCGACGCCGGGGTCCACAACGCCGACATCCTCCAGTACTACTTCGGCGACCCGGAGCGGGCCTACGGGCAGGTGCGCCTCTACGAGAAGCTGCGCTACCACCGCGATACGGGCGGCCCGGGCGGCTTCTACGAGAAGTGGGCCGAGACGATCCCGGACACGATCGCGCCGACCGGCGAGGACGCGATGTTCGGGCTGCTCAACTTCGCGAACGGCGCGATCGGGCAGTGGACCTTCCATCACGGCGGCCACGGCCAGCCGTTCAGTCACCGGATGGTCTTCGGCACGCGCGGCTCGCTCGCCGCCCCCGGCGATCGCAACGGTCGCCCGATCCGCCTCATCCTCGACGACGGCACAGACATCGCCGACGAGCGGATCCTGGAGTGGGCGCCGAGCTATCGCCTCTCGCCGGTCGCGGCGTCCCTCTTCGGCGGCGAGCGTCCCTGGACCTACTCGTTCGACTTCCCAACCACCGACCGCAAGATCCTGGCGCTCGAATACCACGAGTTCGCCGAGTGCATCCGCAACGGGACCGCGCCGGAGGTGAACGGCGCGGTCGCGAAGCGTGCGATCGCCCTCGTCTACGCCCTCTTCGAGTCGGCGCAGGAGGGGCGTCCAGTGACGATCGCGGAGGTCGAGGCGGGCACGGTCGACGCCTACCAGCGCGAGATCGATGAGCACCTCGGCCTATTGGATGGGGCCACCGCAAGTCGCTGAGAACCGGTGGGCGGGTGCATTTGGCCCGCCTGCCGACCGGCGCGAAGGAGGGAATTGCCGACGTGAAGATCACGCGCATCACACCCTATCTGGTCGAGCGCTGCCTGATCGTGCGCGTCCATACCGACGCGGGACTCGTCGGGGTCGGCGAGGGGGGGCTCTGGCCGCACCACCGGCTCGTCTATGAGGCGATCAACGATCTCGCGGAGTATTATGTCGGGCGCGATCCGGGGCTGATCGAAGGTCACTTCCAGGCCGTCACGCGCGATACGCACTTCAGCGGCGCGGCGCTGAGCGCGGCGCTGAGCGCGATCGATATCGCCCTCTGGGATATCCTCGGCAAGTCGGTCGGCAAATCGGTCGCGGCGCTGCTCGGCGGCAAGGTCCGCGAGCGCGTGCGCGTCTTCGCCAACGCGACCGGCGACTCCCCCGCCGCCTTCGCGGCGAGCGCCCGCGCGGCGGTCGAGCGCGGCTACACGGCGATCCGCGCGACCCCGTTCCTGCCCGACTGGGAAGGGCGCCCCGGTAGTCGAACGATCGGCGAGGCGACCGCGATCGTCGCGGCGATCCGCGAGGCGGTCGGCAATGACATCGATCTCGGCCTGGAGATCCACCGCAACCTCGGCCCCGACGAGGCGATCGTGCTGGCGCGCGAGTTGGCCCCCTTCCGCCTCCATTACTACGAGGATCCGACCGCGCCGGAGAGCCTGGAGGCGCTGCGCTATGTCGCGCGCCACGTCGATCTGCCGATCGCCTTCGGTGAGCGTTGCCACACCCTCTACCAGTTCAAGGAACTGCTCGATACCGGCACGGTCGCGCTGATCCGCCCCGACCTCTCGCTGGCGGGCGGCTTCACGCAGTGCAAGAAGATCGCGGCCTTGGCCGAGTCCGTATTCGTCGGCATCTTCCCGCACCTGATGGGCGGGCCGATTAACCTCGCCGCGTTCGCCCAGTTCGGCGCGGCGATCCCGAACTACGCGCTGATGGAGAGCGGGAGGAGCGAACTGAACGCGATCGTGGACGCGCCGCTGGTGCCGGAGGGGGGCTACGTGACGGTCCCCGACCGCCCCGGCATCGGGGTCGAGCTGTGCGAGGAGGAGTTGGCGCGCTTCCCCTATCGCCCGCACCGGATCGCCCCGGCCCGGCGCGCCGACGGCGGCGTGGCCCACTGAGCGCCGCCCGCAACGGTGGCAGGAGAAAGGCGGACCATTGAAGATCACCGATGTGCAGGCGCACGCCGTCTGGGGCGGCGCGCGCAATTTCCTCTTCGTCACGGTCGACACCGACGAGGGGATCTCCGGGGTCGGCGAAACCGGCATCACCGGGCGCGAGTTGGCGATCATGGGCGCGCTCGAGCACCTCCGCCCGCTACTCGTGGGCCTCGACCCGATGCGGACGGAACACATCTCGCAGTTGCTCTATCGCGGCGGCTTCTTCCCGGCGCAGCGGATCGTCGGCAGCGCGATCGCCGCGATCGACATCGCCCTCTGGGACATCAAGGGGAAGACGCTCGGCGTGCCGGTCTACGACCTCCTCGGCGGCCTCGTGCGCGACAAGGTCGTCTGCTACCCGCACAATGGCGGCGACGGGATGACGACCGAATCGCTGGTGGCGTCGTGCCTGCGCTCGAAGGAGGAAGGCTGGAAGTTTGTCCGCTGGGGTCTGCCGCACGACGGCGCTGTTCTGGAACCGCGCCGCGCGGTGCGCCAGTCGGTCGAGCAATTCCGGGCGGTGCGCGAGGCGATCGGGGACGACATCGAGATCTGCTTCGATGTGCATACCCGCCTCGATCTCCCCGACGCCGTCACCCTCTGCAACGAGGTCGCGCCCTTCCGCCCCTTCTTCATCGAGGATCCGTTGCGCTCGGAGAATCCCGACTCGTTCAAGACGCTCCGGCCGCGCACGACGGTGCCGCTCGCGGCGGGGGAGCAGTTCAGCTCGAAGTACGAGTTCCGCCAGCTGATCGAGGAGGAGTGGATCGACTTCGCCCGGATCGACCTCTGCATCTGCGGCGGCTTCACCGAGGCACGCAAGATCACCGGCTGGTGCGAGACGCACTACATCGGCCTCGCGCTGCACAACCCGCTCGGCCCGGTCTCCTCGATGGCCTGCCTGCACCTCAGCCTCGCCACGCCGAACCTCGGTGTGCAGGAGCAGCCACGCCGCCCCGGCACCGCGCTGACCGATGTGGTCCTCGGCCAGCCGACCTGGGAGGATGGCTACCTGCTCGCCCCCACCGCGCCCGGCCTCGGCATCGAGTTCGACCGCGAGGCGGCGAAGCGCTACCCCTTTCGCCCCACCGAGTTGCCGCACCTCCGCCGCGCGGACGGCGGCTTCACCAACTGGTAGCACGGAGCGAAGGGGAGGACGGGGAGCATATCGCCCCTCGTCCGCCCCTTCCGTTCTTCCGCCCCGCCGCTCATCGCGCCCCGATCGCGCCCCGCGCTGACAGTGGTGTATAGTGTCTGACACCACGCTACCGTCAGACGCACGATTAGAAACAGGGGCCCGGGAAATGTCGGGACACGCCGCACTCGAAGCGTTCCTCTCCGCGCAACTCGAACCGCTGCGCGGGCGCTTCCGCGAGGTTAACATCCGCCTCACCGCGCCGGAGGGGGTCGAGGTCGTGCCGGGCGAAGCGCTGCTCGATCCGGCCATCCTGCGGGAGACGATCGCGCGCTTCGGCGAGCGGATCGGTACGAGCAACCAGCGCATCGCCGGGGTCCACTGGCTCGGCCAGCTCGGCTATGCTGTCCTGCCGCCGGTCGAGATGGCCATGACGCGCGCCGGGATCGGCCTCGATGCCGGACTCGCCAACCTCGGCATCGTCCAGCCGAACGGGCAGCCCGCCGACATTCTGATCCGCGACCTCGGCGGCACGGTCGTCCTGCCGGAGCGCTACACCGGCGACCTCCCCCTCGACACGGTCGGGCGCACGATCGCCTCGGCGGATGAGTTGCGGGCGTTCGTCCTGGATGGCCTCTTCGGACGGACCTTCCTGACGCTCATCGAGCGGATCCACGCGCTCACCGGCGTCTCGCCGCAAGTGCTCTGGGGGCAGGTCGCCTACGAGGCCGATCTCTTCTACGGGCAGCTACAACGGGCCGCGCCCGAGGCCCTCTCCCCCGCATGGGCGGAGGACCGCGCGGCCCTCTTCGACCGCCGCTGGTGGAGCGTCGCCCCCAGCGCGAACCCGCTCGATCGACCGACGCGCGCGGTGACCGTGCTCGACAAGGCGAGCGGCGAGCCCGCGACCCGCGTCCTCCGCTCCACGTGCTGCCTGATCTATCAGGTGCCGACCGGGAAGATGTGCGGTGCCTGCCCCCTGGCGTTGAAGAAAGAGACGGTTATCGAGAAGCGGGCCATCGCGCCGGAACGGCGCGCGGCGCACGCCTCGTAACGCCCGAAACGACACGCGCTCGCAGGAAGAGGTGAGATGGCAAACTACGAGTTGCTGCGCGAGTTGATGGAATTGCCTGGCCCGACCGGCCAGGAACACCGCGTGATGGCCTGGCTGACGGAGCGCTGGACGGGGCGGGCCGAGCGTGTCTGGCGCTCGAAGGTCGGCAATCTGCTGGCGCACGTCGGCGGGCAGGGGCCGAAGCTGCTGATCACCGGGCACACGGACGAGATTGGCTTCGTGGTGCGCGGCATCGACGAGCGCGGATTCCTCTGGCTGGCGAGCGGGCAGGCGGGCGGGCAGCCGCGCCTGCGCTTCCCGGTCGGCCACCCCGCGCTCGTCCTGGGGCGCGGCGAGCCGGTGGAGGGGATCTTCGCCACCGCGACCGGTCATGTCGTCAATGAGGCGCAGCGCGCGCGCGATCTTACTTTCTCCGAACTTTTCGTCGACATCGGCGTCTCCTCGCGGGAAGCGGCGCTCGCCAAGGGGCTGCACGTCGGCGCGGGAGTGATCTGGAACCCGCCGACCCGCCGGGCCGAGTCGCGCATCTACGGCAAGGCGATCGACGATCGCGTGGCGCTGGCGATCATGACCGAACTCCTCGAGGGGCTCGACCCCGCGACCCTCGCCTACGATCTCTACTTCGCCGCGACGGTGCAGGAGGAGATCGGGCTGGCGGGAGCAACCTCGCTACGGGCCGATCTCGATGCCGATCTGGCGATCGCGATCGACAATGGCCCGGTCGGCGACATCCCGACCCTCACCCATCAGCAGCTCCCAACCGAACTCGGTGCGGGGCCGGTGCTGGTCCACAAGGATCACTACGTGCACTACCACTACGATCTCCTCTGGCGGATTGCCGACGAGGCCACACGGCAGAACATCCCGATCCAGCACGCGGTATGGGAACAGTTCGGCAGCGACGGCGCGGCCCTCCTCCGGCAGGGGATCCCCACCGCGCTGATCGGCCTCTCCACACGCTACACCCATTCCGCGTTCGAGATGATGGATGAGCGCGATCTGGAAGCGGCGATCCAGCTGCTGCGCGCCTTCCTAACCGCCCCGCCGCGCTAGCGACGGCGTCGTAAGCCGCTTACGCGGATGGCAGAGCCCGAGAGGTGCGACAGTGCACTCCTCGGCCTTTTTGTCTCGTGGTATGGCGCGCACTCGACCCAAAAACGGCACCGAGTGTCAGTCGTTGTTGTACTTCGTCGCGATCGGACCCGGCGGGTCACTGATCCGTCGGGTGCGTTTCGGGCGCGGCGTAACCTGCGGCGGGGAGTTGGGAACGTGTTCCTCGACGGGTAATCCCTCCCGGCGTGCGAGCTCGTCGATCGCCCGCGTGATCACCTGCCCCTGCGTTACATGTAAGGTCGCCGCCAGCCGGACGACCTGGGCGATCGTCCGCACCGGGAGCCAGAAACTCGCCGTGCGCTTCTCGACCGACATCGTGTTCCCCTCCGTATCGTAGTCGCTGGCGCAACGGGACGCAACGGCGCGCCCATTCCGGCAGGCTGCCTACCCGGTCGCAGGTGCATCCGGCGCAACTCCGCGCTGAGCCGCGTCGGTGAGATGCTGGGTGCCGCACGAGATTGACAAGGACGCCGAAGATTCCTTACACTCGTCGCTACTTGATAAAATTCAGTATCTTTATCAAGTACGGATGGCGCACATAGTCAGGGACGGGAGAGTGGTGCTGATAACAGGAGCCCCTCGCACGCATGGTGCCATCGTACCCGCCTCGGCGCACGCCTATGTCGCCACCCTGGGCGGTGGCCGCGCATCTACACCCAACGAGGCCGTACAGCTATCAGCGTACACGACAGCGCCCTGTTCCGGGCGCGATCACCACCCTATCAGTCGAGGAGATTCCGCAATGAGCGCGCTTGTTCAGGAAGTCCTGACCGCCAATGAAAACTACCGCACCAACTTCGGGTCGAAGGGCGAACTGCCGATGCCGCCGGGGCGACACTTCGCGATCCTGACTTGCATGGACGCGCGCCTCGATCCGGCCAGGTTCGCTGGCCTCGCTGAGGGGGATGCCCACGTCATCCGCAACGCCGGGGGCCGCGCCAGCGACGACGCGATCCGCTCGCTGGTGATCTCCTACAAGCTGCTCGGCACCCGAGAGTGGTTCGTGATCCACCACACCAACTGCGGCATGGAGACCTTCGACAACGCCACGATGGCCGATCTCCTCGCGCAGAGCCTCAAGACCGCCTCGGTCGACGCGACCGGCTGGCACGATGGCGGCGAGGGTCCGGGCTCGGATGCGGGCGCGCAGATCGACTGGCTCACGATCAGCGATCTCGCCGCGAGCGTCGTGGAGGACGTGCAGAAGATTCGCAATCACCCGCTCGTCCCCGGCGACATCCCGATCTACGGCTACATCTACGATGTGCGGAGCGGGCAGCTGAACGAGGTGCCGGACGCCACCAAGGTCGGCGCGACCGCCTGAGGCGCGACCACCGCGCGAATCACCCGGGGCATCATCGTACACGAGGAGCACGTAGGGGACGGGCCAGTTGGCTCGTCCCCTCATGTTCCTGGCGCATGTCATCTATGCCACGAATCAGCCTTGCCCGCAGAGACACAAGCCGAGGCATCGGAGAGAGACCTTAGGCATCAAATTCCGTAGCATCGGTAGTGCCACGAGCGCTCAGGCAAGGTGTGACCGGCACCGGAGTGGGTACACTGGACGGGTTATTAACGGCGAGGTCGGCCACTGGTTGACAGCGCGATCCCCCCTCCCTAGACTGGCGGCGGTCGGCACCGGGCAGCGTGCCAACGATTCGCGATGGTGGGAAAGAGGGGACGATGAAGATCAGCGACGTGCGCACGGTCGGCTTCTGGGACGGGCGCAGGAACAGCCTGGCGATCGTGGTCGAGACCGACGACGGCCTGATCGGCCTCGGCGAGGCCGGGAGCAACGCCCACCAATCGGCGATCGTCGGGATCATCGGCAGCTTCAAGACCTGGCTGGTCGGGCAGGACGCCACGCGGATCGAGCACATCTGGCAGTACCTCTTCCGGGGGGCCTTCTTCCCCGGCGGCAATCTGCTCAGCGCGGCGGTCTCGGCGATCGACATGGCCCTCTGGGACATCAACGCGCAGGCGCTCGGTGTCCCCCTCTACCGCCTCCTCGGCGGGCGCACGCGCGACCGCGTCCCGGCCTACTGCCACATCGGCCACCACCAACTGGACGGCGTGGTCGAATCGGCCCAGGCGGCGGTCGCGGAGGGGTGGCGCTACATCCGCTGGGGGATCCCCGAGCAGGGCGAGCGCCACGAGCCGACCGTGGTGATCCGCGAGAGCATCGCCGGCATGGAGCAGCTGCGCGCCGCCGTCGGCGACGAGATCGAGATCTGCTTCGACATCCACGCCCGCCTCGACCCGGCGGACGCGATCGCCCTCTGCCGCGGATTGGAGGCGACCCGCCCCTACTTCATCGAGGACCCGATCCGCTCCGAGAACGTGCAGATCTATCGCCACCTCCGCGCCCACATCCACAGCCCGCTGGCGATGGGCGAGCACTACGCCTCCAAATGGGACGTGCGGCAGCTGATCGAGGAGGATCTGGTCGACTTCATGCGCGCCGATCTCGGCATCATCGGCGGCATCACCGAGGGGCGGAAGGTCGCGGGGTGGTGCGAGGCGCACCAGATCCGCATGGCGACGCACAACCCCTTCGGCCCGATCTCCTCGGCGGCGAGCCTGCACTTCAACCTCGCGATCCCGAACGTGGGGGTGGCCGAGCAGCCGCGCCGTCCCGGCACCCTCATGACCGACATTTTCCCGGTCCAGATCGACTGGGAGGATGGGTATTTGCTGCCGAACGACGACCGTCCCGGCCTCGGGATCGTCTTCGACGAGCGGGCCGCGCAGGACTCGCCACCCCGCACCGAAGAACGCTTCGGGCGCTTGCTGCGGCGGGACGACGGCTCGCTGACCAACTGGTAGGGTGAGATACGGCGCGCGGCCCACCAGGGGGCGTGGCCGCGCGCACGGGAGAGGGACGATGACGGACGCAGAGGCCGCAGCAGCGCGACGCGACGAACCGTTGGCGACACAGTCCGGGGCGGCGGGCGGTGCCGTGCAGATCACGGCGATCAAGGCGATGCAGGTGCGCGCGCCGGGATCGCTCCCGCGCCATGAGACGCTGATCAAGATCGAGACCGACGCGGGGATCGTCGGCTATGGCGAATGCGGCGCGAGCGGGCCGCTGGCGCGCGCCGCGCTCGCCTCGCTGGAAGGGCCGCGCCTCCCGCAGCTCGGGCTGATCGGCAAGGATCCGCTGGCGATCGGCGTCCACTACCACAACCTCTTCCACGCCTACCCGCAGCGCGCGCGCTACGCCCGCGTCTTCAGCGGCGTGGACATCGCCCTCTGGGATCTCGCTGGGAAGATTTTGGGGCAGCCGGTCCATCGCCTCCTCGGCGGCCCTTTCCGCGACGAGATCGCCCTCTACTCGCACTGCGGCGGCGGCGATTTCCTCGACCGGGGGGAATGGCGCGACCGCGCGCAGGAGTTGCGCGACGATCCGAAGGGTTTCCGGGCCTTCAAGGTCGATCTGCACCACCCGCTCGGCGTGCCGATGCAGGGTGCGACGCCGAGCATCGGCCCGCGCGAGGCGCGGCGGGTCGGGCGGGCCTACGAACTCGCGCGCGAGGCGTTGGGTGCCGACATCGACATCATCGTCCACGGCCACTGCGAGCTCGACCTGCCGAGCGCGATCCGCATCGCCGAGGCGGTCGAGCCGATCATGCCGTTGTATTACGAAGACCCGATCGCGCCCGGCTTCTCCGAGTCGTGGCTCGCCCTGCGCCGCGCGACACGCCTGCCGCTGATGACCGGGGAAAACCTCGAACTCCCCGAGGCGGCGCTCCCCTTCCTGCAACACGCGGCGGTCGCGGCCCTGCAACCGGACCTGATCAACTCCGGCGGCATCACCGGCACCAAGCGGATCGCCGATCTCGCCGCCCTCTACCACATCCCCATCCATCTGCACAACGTCAGCGGCCTCGTGCTGGCGATGGCATCGCAGCAATGGACGGCGGCGGTCTTCAACGCGCCGCTGATGGAGTGCCGCCGCGACGACGGGCAAGCCTGGGCCGCCGCCAGCAACGTGCCGATCATCCGCGAGGGTCGGATGCGGGTCTCCGCGCTCCCCGGCCTTGGCCTCGACTTCGACCACGACCGCCTCAAGGCGGGCCGCATCGACGGCGAGCCGTGGTGGGGAGACGAGTCGTGAGAGGATAGTCCGTAGCCCGTAGGATGATGCGCTACTGCGCTACTCAGAATGCTTGGCTCTGGTCCCCGGAGGGGACTTCGTGGCCGCAGCCCCTGGCCGGGACAGTGTGCCCTTCATGGGTAGCGGCTGCCCTTCATAGGTACTTCAGTCCCGATCCACAGCATGTCAAGCACATTGCGCTTCGCTATACGGGATCGCTACCGACAGGGGATCGGCGGCGACGATGACAAGAGATGGTACTGGCCGGGCGGGGAATACCGCGCCCGGCCAGTACGTTGTCAGGCCAACGACTTTGTTTATAAAGTCGAGCGATTTCGTGAAGATGCGCGCCGCGTCTCGGCTACCATCGGGCGGGGCCGCGCACCGGAGGAGACGGGCGAGGGTGTCGCTACGGGTGCGACCCGCACCGTCGCTACCGCCTGACGCCGCGCCATACCGGAGCAGCAAGAAAGCGGCGCGGCGGCAACGCTACCGACGCGCCGCTTGCGGCTTACGTGTTGGCGAATGCGGGGATATTCATCGCCCACCCGGCCCGGTCGGCGATCTCCACCGGCAGGAGGATATCTTCCGCCGCTCCGGCCCCACCGGCGACCCGTTCCAACAACCGTCGGATCCCCAGGCGACCAATACTCTGGGCGGGCTGGGTGGCGACGATCAGCGGCGTCCGCATCAGGCGCGAGTCGTCGATCAGGCTGGAAATCTCGAAGAAGGTGGCGACCGCGATGTCGTCGGGTGCGCGCACGCCGGCGGCGGTCAGCGCGTGTAACGCCCCCAGCGCCAGGCGGCTGTTGCCGACGCAGATCGCCTCGGGGAGCGGTCGCAGCTTCAGCAACTCCCCGACCAGTTCATACCCCGATTGCTGCGTATGCCGCCCGAGCTTGATCAAGGCGGGGTCCGGGGCGATCCCCGCCCCGGCCAGCGCTTCGCGGTAGCCCGCCAGGCGATCCTGCCCGAGCGAACCGGCCAGCGGCCCGCCGACGTAGGCGATGCGCCGCAGCCCCCGACCGAGCAAGCGCTGCGTGAGCGCCACCGCCCCGGCGCGGCTGTCGCTGCGGACGACATCGGCCTCGACCCCGCCGATCTTGCGGTGGAGCATCACGAACGGGAGCCCGTGCGATTGGAGGCGGGCCAGCAGGGCGGTGCTGTTGAGGGTCGCCACGATGGCGATGCCGGCCACGCGACGCCGCAGAAGATTCTCGATGTAGCGCTCTTCTTTCGCCAGATCGTCATCGGTGTTGCAGAGGAAGAGGCTGAAACCGTTCGTCCACGCCTCATCCTCCGCGCCGCGCGCCATCGCCGTCCAGAAGGTCGTGGCGATATCGGGGACGACGAGCGCCAACGTGTCATTCTGGCGCGACCGCAGGCTACTCGCCATTTGATTCGGGACGTATTGCAGCTCATCGATCGCGACGAGGACGCGCGCCTGCGTCTCCGCACGCACGTATTCGGCACCATTGATCACCCGCGAGACGGTGATCACCGAGACTCCTGCCCGTTTCGCCACGTCCTTAATCGTCGGGGCCATGCGTCCTCATGCGGTTGTCGCGGCGGCACAGCGCAGGCCGACATGGCCGCGCCCCCACGATCGTAACAAGGGGGCGCGACCGGCGTCAATGATTCCTCGCGCAGGGTCAGACGTGGAGGATCACCAGCCCTTCCTCGACCGTGACCGGGAAGGTTTCGACCTCGTCCGGCAACTCCTCGACCCCCTGCTCGACGGTGACCTCATACGTTTTCACGCGCATCTTGTGGGGGTTGAAGATCGAGCGCCCGGTCAGGATGTCGAACTCCCAACCGTGCCAGGGGCAGCGCACGATCTCCCCGTCGCGCGCCCAGATGTATTCCCCGGGTTTGGAAGGCATCGTCATGCCCTTGATCGAGCCGAGGCAGAGCGGTGCCGCCTGATGCGGGCAACTGTTCCGCAGGGCGTAGTAGCTGCCCTGCACGTTGAAAACGCCGATCGAGCGCCCTTCGGCCTCGACGATACGGCGCGAGCCGGGGGGGATCTCCCCCGCCCGCCCGATCACATGCTTGCCCATCACCCCTCCGCTCGCTCAGGCCAACCCATACCACTCGCGCGCATTCTCCGAGAAGATGCGGCGATGCAGCGCCTCCGGCAACTTCGGGAAGGCGTGCGTGGGCGAATCGAAGTCCCAGTGCGGATAGTCGCTGGCGAACATCAGGACGTGCTCGGCGTCCATCATGTCGAAAATCTGGAGCAGTTGCTTCGGGTTGTCCGGGTTTTCGAGCGGCTGGCTGGAGAGGCGCACATGGTCCCGCATGTACGCGGAGGGGGCCTTGGTCATCCACGGCACCTCCGAGCGCAGCGCCTTCCACTCCGCATCCAGCCGCCATAGCAGCGGCGCGACCCAGGAGACGCCCCCTTCGGTCAACGTCACGCCGAAGCCGGGGAAGCGCTCGAAGACACCCTCCGTCAGGAAGCTGACGAGATGCGCCTGGAAGGCGAACGACAGGCCGGTGTGCCACTCGATGTAATGGGTCGGATAGCCGGGACTCGGCTGGATGTTGATGCCCATGCCGTCGGTGCCGGGGTGGATCGCGAAGCGCAGGCCGTGCTTCTCGCAGGCCTCGTAGATCGGATAGAACTGGCGCTGGCCGAAGGGAGCACGCGCACCCGAGTCGGTCATGACCTGGACGAAGTGCGGATGCCCGGCCCAGCGCTCGATCTCGCGCGCCGCCGCGACTGGATCCTGGACGTTCACCGTGATCGAACCTTTGAAGACGCCATCGTGGTTGTACTTCGAGAGCCAGGTATCGGCCAGCCAGTCGTTGAAGGCGGCGGCGATGGCGGTCCCGAAGTCGGGGTCCGGGTGGAGATTGCAGAAGGCGCGCGGCAGCAGGATACAATAGGCATGCCCGTACTCATCGACGAGCTGTTTGCGCAGGAAATCGGGGTCCGAGCCGGTCGGGCCGCCGCCCGGCGGCGTGCTGTCCAGCCGCGCGCCGTGGACCGGGTTCCCGAAGAGGCCGCGCCCACCGCCCGTGTAGCGGTCCCGCCAGGGCATCGGCAAGTATGATTTGATCTCGTCGATACTACGCGGCGAGACGTGGACATCGCAGTCGATCAGCCCCTGGCGTGCCCTCGCTGTTGCCACCGTGACCGGTTCGGTGATCGTCATGTCTGTTCTCCTCTCGGTATCGCTGTCGGACAGTCGTGCCCTGTCGCGCCGAGTTTACCGCGCGACGACGCGTCGTGCTGCTCTCGGCTCACTCGCTCCCCTCCTCCGTGCCTGCTACGCTTGTGGTAACGATACCATAGCCTGTCAAGAGCACGTCGGAAACCTGTCGAGCGCCGCAGACTCGCTGGTATGCCCTGTGCCCACCGGCACAGCCCTCCCGCGCGTACGATGAAATGCGCGCGCCGTTGCCCACCGGATGCGGCTGTCCGCGCGTCAGCCTCCCCTGGTCGGCACCCGCGCCCGCCCCCGTCGTCAGACCAGCGACTTGACAACAATCGGGCGTCATGATAACGTCACCAGGCTGCATGGTATCGTTATCAGAGCGAAGGGAGGACAGCCATATCGGGGCTGGTGACCGTCGCCCGACTAGACGAGTCACCCCCGGTGCCCACCGAGCTTCGCGCGGCGCTACGGTGGTATGGTGGCGGAGAGGGCGCACTGCGGAGTGCGCGGAGTTTGCGAAGGGGAAGGGATAGGGACGATGGTCAGGACGCTTCCGATGACGCGACGACGCTTTCTCGGGCAACTGGCCGTGGCCGGGGGTGGCCTCGCCCTGGCCGCCTGCGGTGCCAGTCCGCGCGAGCAGGCGGCAACGGCCACCACCGCACCGGCTGGGGCACAGGCGACGGCAGCCCCGACGACGGCGGCTGCTCCGACAGCGGCTGTGGCTCGTTCGACCGGCACCGCCGCGAGCGTTGCGACCACGGCCGGTGCCGTCACCACCCCGACCGCCGCAGCGGCGGCTCAGGTCGGCTCGACCAGCTTCATGAACTGGGACGACATCAAGGGCACCCCGATCGAGATGGTGCTCCAGGCGTACGAGAAGCAGACCGGGCGGAAGGTGGAGAACGTCCCCAATCCCGGTTCCGGCACCGAGTACGAGACGAAGGTCCGCACGATGCTGGCGGGCGGCACCGCCCCGGACATCATGCGCGTCAACGACGACTTCGTGCGCTACTACTCGGTCAAGCAGCAGGTCCGCGACCTCACCCCGTACATCAAGCGCGACAATATCAACCCGGACGACTATTACGCCTCGATCTACGACTTCGCCAAGCAACCGACCGGCACCTATGGTGCCTGGTCGATCGGGAATCAGCCGCGGGTGATGTACTACAACATCAACATGTTCAAGGATGCCGGGGTGCCGCTGCCGCCGAAGGACTGGGCGAAGCAGGGCTGGACCTGGAACGACTTCCTTGAAACGGCGAAGAAGTTGACCAAGCCGGACAAGCAATGGGGCGCGCTGGTCTACGACGACACCGGCTCCGAGCAGACCTGGACGGTGAACAACGGCGTGCCGGACGGTATCTTCGGCAAGGACGGCAAGACCTTCACCCTCGCCAGCGCCAAGGGGGCCGAGGCGATGCAGTGGCTGGCCGATCTCACCCTCAAGCACAAGGTCCAGCCGGAGCGCGGGCAGGTGGAGCAGGGGACCACGCCGAACCTCGGTAACAATCTCTTCATCGCCGGCAAGGTCGGGATGATCTTCCGCACACAGGGCACGATCAGCTACTTCCGCAAGAACGTCCCCAAAGCTGGCGATCCGGGATCGTTCGAATGGGATGTCGCACCGGTCCCCGGCAATGTCGACCAGAAGTCCGAGGGGAGCCTGATCTGCTTCGCGATCACCAAGCCGGCGAAGAACCCCGATGGTGCCTGGGAGTTGCTGAAATTCATGGGCGGCCCCGAGGGGAGCAAGATCTTCGCGGAGCAGGGGGCGTGGATCACCGCCTATAAGCAGGGGAATAGCGCCATGAAGCCCGGCGCGGCACCGCCGGCGAGCTATCCGGCGAATCTCGCGCTCTTCTCCAAGGCCACCGAGTTCGCCACGGTGATCAACTTCACCGAGAATACCGAGGCGGCACGCAACGTCTATCGGCAGGAGTTCGCCAAGGTCTGGAACGGCCAGGATTCGGCGCAGACGGTCCTCGACCGCGTGCGGAAGGATGTCGAGGAGGCGCTGAGCGGCAAGTTCTAGCGGCGCGACTTGTGGTCCAGCGGGCGGCGCGGGGGAGATCGCGAACCCCTCGCGCCGCCCGTCACCGATGGAAAGGGCACTATGGCAGTCAGGGCAAAGGCGCTCGCGCGACCCGCGATCCGGACACGAATCTCGCGGCGACGCCTGCGGCAGAACATCGAGGGCTGGTTATTCATCCTACCGGTGATGATCGGCGTGATGGCCTTCTACGTGGTCCCCCTCCTCGTCTCGTTCTATACCTCGTTCACCAATGCCGACGGCCTGACCCAGCCGCAGTGGGTAGGGTTGTTCAACTATCAGCGCCTCTTCACCCGCGATCAATTCTTCCGGCGCAGCATCATGAATACGATCTTTTACGTCGTAGGCCATATCCCGCTGACGATCGGGCTGGCGCTGTGCCTGGCCCTGCTTTGCAATCGCAAGATGCGCGGGGTCACCTGGTTCCGTACCGCCTATTTCGTCCCGGTCGTCACCAATGTCGTGGCGGTCAGCCTGGTGTGGAACTTCTTCTACTCGCCGCGCGGCGGGGTCATGAACTGGTTCCTCTCGCTCTTCGGCATCGGCGGGCCGTCCTGGCTCACCGACGGGAACTGGGCGATGCCGGCGGTGATCATCGTGAGCGTCTGGTTCGGCGTCGGCTTCCCGATGATCATCCTGCTGGCGGGACTCCAGGGGATCCCGGAGATGTACTACGAGGCGGCGAAGATCGACGGGGCTTCGGCCTGGGGCCGTTTTCGCTATATCACCATGCCGCTGCTGACCCCCGCGCTCTTCTTCCTGTCGATCACGCAGTTCATCTCCTCGTTCCAGGTCTTCGGCATCATCTACGTCCTCACCGGCGGCGGTCCCGCCCGCGCCACGAGCGTCTACATCTACTACCTCTACCAGAACGCCTTCCAGGACTCGCGCCTGGGTTATGCCTCGGCGATGGCCTGGCTGCTCTTCATCGCCATCGCGCTGATCACGTTCATCCAGTGGCGATTACAGAAGCGCTGGGTTGTCTACGATTAGCGGCGACGGGGATGGTAGCGGAATCGGTGCAACAGCACCCGGAGCATCCGGGCGGCCTGATACGGTGAAGGAGATGATCGATGGCCCAATTGAGTCGCCCTCTCGCGCGCCCGGTCCCGCCCCGGCAAACGCGGCTCGCCGTGCAGCTCCGCCATTGGGGCGTGAATCTCATTTTCTACGTCATCATGTCTGCCCTGGCCGTCGCCTTTCTCGCACCGCTCCTCTGGATGATCACCGCCTCCCTCAAGCCGGAGTATCTGGTCCTGGCGATCCCGCCGACCTTCATCCCGCGCCACTTCCAGTGGGAGAATTATGAGGCGGTCCTGAAGGTCATCCCGTTGTTCGCCTACAATAGTTTTAAGCTCGCCTTTCTGACGGTCGGCGGGGTCCTGCTCGTCACCCCGCTCGCCGCATATGCCTTCGCGCGCCTCGAATTCTGGGGGCGCGATTTTGCCTTCTCGATCCTGCTGGCAACGCTGATGGTGCCGAGCATCGTCACCCTGATCCCGCTCTACATCATCTATAAGAATATCGGCTGGATCGACACGCACTACCCCCTCTGGGTGCCGAAGGTGCTGCACTCGGTCACCGCGATCTTCCTGCTGCGCCAGTTCTTCCGGCAGATCCCGATGGACCTGGAGGATGCCGCGCGCCTCGATGGGGCCTCGACCTTCCAGGTCTACTGGCGGATCATGCTGCCGCAGGTGAAACCGGCGCTGGCGGCGGTCGGCATCTTCGCCTTCCTCGACTCGTGGAACGACCTCTTCGGCCCGCTGATCTTCCTCAATACCCTCGAATTACAGACGCTGCCGGTGGCACTGAAGCTCTTCCAGGGGGAGTTCTTCACGCAGATCAGCGTCCTGATGGCCGGGGCAACCCTCTCGATCGTCCCGGTGCTGATCGTCTTCTTCGCGGCCCAGAAATACTTCCTCCAAGGCATCACGATGACCGGTATCAAGTAGGTCGGTGCGGCGGAATTTAGCACCACACGAGCCACATGGCCCACCGGGGGTGACACCACGCCCGGTGACGCAACGCGAGGAGCAGCATGGCGATGGAAACGAGCCAGCCGTGGTATCGGCGCGTGCGGCGCTGGGGCCAGACCAACCTCACCGAGCGCGATCCCGTCCGTTACGACGGCGACTGGTGGCGCGAGCATTGGCGGCGGACCCGTATCCAGGGGGTCATCGTCAACGCCGGAGGGATCGTCGCCTACTATCCGAGCCGGCACCCGCTCCACTACCGCGCGCGCTTCCTCGGCGACCGCGACCTCTACGGCGCGATCGTGGCGGCGGCGCGGGAGGACGGCCTGGCGGTCCTGGCGCGGATGGACTCCAACCGCGCCGACAAGCGCTTCTACGTGGAACACCCCGACTGGTTCGCGCACGACGCCGATGGCGTCCCCTATCGCGCGGGCGAGCATTATGTCGCCTGTATCAACGGCCCCTACTATCGCGAGTACCTGCCGGGGATCCTGCGCGAGATCATCGAGCGTAGCCACCCCGACGGCCTCACCGACAATAGCTGGAGCGGCCTCGAACGGTCGCGCATCTGCCACTGCGGCCACTGCGCGGCGAGCTTTCGCGCCGCGACCGGCCACACCCTCCCCCGCCGTGCCGACTGGGACGATGCGGCCTACCGCCAATGGATTCGCTGGAGCTACGACGCGCGCATCAGCCTCTGGGAGCTGAACAATCGCGTCACGCAAGGGGCGGGCGGCGCGGACTGCCTCTGGGTGGGGATGAACAGCGGCGAGATCACCGGTCAGGCGCAGCGTTTCCGCGACTACAAAGCCCTCTGCGAGCGGACGCCGATCATCATGCTCGACTCGCAATACCGGCAGAGCGCGCGCGGTTTCGGGAGCAACGGCGAGAGCGGCAAGCTGATCCACGGCCTGCTCGGCTGGGACGCGCTGATCCCCGAGAGCATGGCGATGTACGGACTCGGCCAGCCGACCTTCCGTCTCGCCAGCAAGCCCGCGCCGGAAGCGCGCCTCTGGGCGCTCGAAGGGTTCGCGGGGGGCATCCAGCCCTGGTGGCACCACATCGGAGCCTACCACGAGGACCGGCGGCAGTATCGCACCGCCGAACCGCTCTTCCGGTGGCACGAGGCCAACGAGCGCTACCTCCTCGACCGCCAGCCGGTCGCGACGATCGGCGTCGTCTGGACGCAGGAGAACGTCGATTACTTCGGGCGGGACAACGCCGAGCAGAAGGTCAGCCTGCCGGAGCGCGGCATCGCCGGGGCGCTGCTCCGCGCGCGCATCCCCTACCTGCCGATCCACGCCGACCACATCGCGCGCGACGTCGCCGCGCACGGCCTGAAGGCGCTGATCCTGCCGAACATCGGCGCCCTCAGCGACGCGCAATGCGCCGCCATCCGCGACTTCGCCGCCGCCGGGGGTGGCCTTTTCGCCACCGGCGAGAGCAGCCTCTACGACGAGTGGGGGACCCGGCGGCCCGATTTCGCCCTGGCGGATCTCTTCGGGGCGTCTACCACCGGCACCTTCCACGGCGCGGAGGCGGCCTCGGGAAGCTCCTGGGATACCTGGGCGATGCACACCTATCTGCGGCTGACGCCGGAGTTGCGCGCCGGGGTCGACGGCCCGCAGATCGGCGACGAGCCTGCGGTGGGTGACGGCGAGCGGCACCCGGCCCTCCAGGGCTTCGCGGAGACCGATGTGCTGCCGTTCGGCGGGCGGCTCGAAGTGGTGCGCGTGGCGGGCGACGCCGAGACGCTGCTCACCTTCATCCCGCCCTTCCCGATCTTCCCGCCCGAGATCTCCTGGATGGACCAGCCGCGCACCGCCGTCCCCGCCCTGCTCGTCCGCGAACCGGCGGGTAGCGGGCGCGTCGCCTACCTCCCCGCCGACCTCGACCGCTGTTACGGGCGGGATAACCACCCCGACCACGCCGATCTGCTGGCGAACGCCATCCGCTGGGTCGCGCACGAGGACGTGCCACTGCGAGTCGAGGGACCGGGCTTCGTGGACTGCCACCTCTATCGCCAGGAGGGTCGCCTGATCCTCCACCTGATCAACCTGACGAGCGCCCAGACTTGGCGCGCGCCGATCCACGAACTGATCGCGGTCGGGCCGTTGCGGGTCACACTGGAGTTGCCGGACGGCGTCGCCGGGCAGACCGGAAAACTCCTCGTTGGCGAGGGCGCAGTCAACGTCGCGTGCGAGGGGAACACGGCGACCGTAACTATCCCCACGGTCCTCGACCACGAGGTACTGGTCATCGAGTGATCGGCGGGTAGCCCGAAGACCCGACACGCAAAGGGTGGGGGCGCTGGTCTGTTCACCAGCGCCCCCACCCTCGTTGTGGCGACGCTACCGCACCCCGTCCGGTGGCGGCTCCGCACCGGTGCGGTCGGCGCGCGTGCGTGCCTATTTCCCCGCCCGCGAGGCGGACTCGTCGTGGATCAACACGCGCATGGTGGCCTGCCGACGATCAGTGTCTTTCGGCTTCACCACAATCTCGACATCCTGGTCGAGCGCGATGAGGAACGAAAGGAGCCGTTCTGCCAAAAACGGCGCCAGATGACCACGAACCAGCGCGGAAACTTTTGGCTGATCGATGCCCCTGACATGTGCCGCCTCGGTCTGGCTCCACCCCTGTTCCGCAACGATAGGGTAATCCGCATCGTCAGGCTCGCTTTGATGAAGTCTCCTGTGCCATCACGGCGGCGGCGCTAGCGTGCCTCATCCGGCGGCGGCGTTGTGCCGGTGCGGTTCGCGCGCGTACGCGGCGTCAGGTCGTACAGCGTCTCATGGCCGTGGAAGTGGCGGTCGAGTTCGTCCACCATCAACGCGAAGAAACTTTCGAGGCCGCGATTCGCCCCGGCGATGTGCGGGCTGAGGAAGACATTGGGGAGCTCCTTGATCGGGCTGTCGGCGGGGATCGGCTCGGGGTCGAAGACATCGAGCCCGGCGACGATGTCGCCGCGTTGCAGCCGCGCGATCAGGGCGGCGGGATCGACGATCGCGCCGCGCGAGACGTTGACGAAGACCGAGCCGGGACGCAGCAGATCGAGCTCGCGCTGGCCGAGCATCCGGCGCGTCGCCGGGGTCAGCGGCGCGAGACAGACGACCACGTCCGACTCCGCCATGACGAAGTCGAGCGAGGTGAGCAGGAAGCCCAGCACCTCCGCCACCACCTTCGGCAGATAGGGATCGTGGACGCGGATGTCGCAGCCGAACGGCGCCAGGTAGGTGACCAGCCTGCGCGCGATGTGTCCGCCGCCGATCAGGCCGACCTTCTTCCCCTGCAAGCGCGAGGGGAGCCAGCCGGTCTGCGGGTTGCGGTACTCCTCGTGTCGGATGATCCGTCGGAAGTGCTCGCCCGCATTCCGCAACGAGATCAGGATCAGCGCCAGCGCCCACTCCGCGACCGGGTACGACGAGCCGTGCGTCGTGTCGACCGTGCGGATGCCGCGCGCCCAGGCGGCGTCGAGGTCGATCCGCTCCGCGAAGCGATCTCCCTCAAGCTCCCCGATGATTGTCAGGCATGGCGCACCGTCCAGGATCGCGGCGTCGATCAGCGGCGCACCGTGGCAGACGACCAGCCCATCGGCGTCCTCGATCCGCGCGAGCAACGCCGCCCGCGCCGCCGGGTCGGGGTTGGCCCCGAAGTGTTGCCCGCCCGCCAGGGGCAACCATTCCCACGCGGCGAACTGGCTCAGACGCTCGCGATCGGCAGGGCGGAAGTAATCCTCGTAGACCTGTCGGTTGAAGGCGAGGAGCACCTTCGGACGGCGTGCGGTCACGGTCGGAGCTCCCATCGATTACGAGCCGCACGTTCGCTCGGAGCGAGGTGCGGCCGGATGAATACCGTCGCGCCGATAGCTTCCGGTCAGCAGGCGGAACGGTCAGCCCACATCCTCCCGGAACGCCGGGAAGACCTGCTCGGCAAACAACGTCAGGCCCGCCGCGCTCGGCGCGTCGAGGAACCAGAGCATGACGTGGTCAATCCCGGCGTGGGCGTACTCGCGGAGCTGCGCCGTCACCTCGGCGGGGGTGCCGATCAGCGTCGTCTCGCGTAATGCGGGCGGCGGTTCGTCGCTTATCCCGGCGATGAACGCCGCGAGGGCCGGATCGGGTGCGGAACCGTCCGGGTCGAGCGCCGCGATCGCCCACAACTGCTCGCGGAGCGCGTCGCGGTCGGGCGCGATCAGCACCTGGATTTCCAGGCTCTTCGTCAGCACCCCCGGGTCGCGTCCCGCCACTGCGCAGGCCCGTTCGAGCGCGCTCAGGTGCCCGCGCAACCCCGCCACCGACACCGGCGTGGTGTTCCACCCCTGCCCCAGTTCGGCGCAGGCGCGCAGCATCGCCGGGTGGACCCCGCCGAACCAGACCGGCGGCCCCGGCTCCTGGATCGGCGGCGGATTGCAGACCGCCCCCACGACCTGATAGACATCCCCGCGCACCGTCACCGGTGTGCGCGCGGCCCAGAGGGCGCGCGTCACGGTCAGCCCGTCGAGCATCGCGGCGATCCGCTCGTCGGCGTCGTCGCTCCACGGCAGATCGTAGGCCAGATACTCCCGCCGGCTGTTGCCGCCATCGAGGAAGTAGGTGAAGCGCCCGCCGCTGATCTGGTCGAGGGTCGCCGTCATCTTCGCCACCAGCGCCGGGTGCCGGAAGGGGTGCGCCTGATGGATCAGGCCCAGCCGCGCCCGCCGCGTCGCGCCCGCCAGCGCGGCGAGCGTGGTCCACCCCTCCAGGATCGCCTCGTCCCGCCCGAGCATCAGGTGGTCCGCGACCCAGAGCGCATCATACCCGAGCCGCTCGGCGGTCAGCGCCAGCCCCATCGTCGTCGCGGTGTTCAGCGCGGCGTAGCCAGGCGTGCGGAAGAGCCGCAGGCCGGGCGCGGCGAAGATCGGCACGCAGAAACCAAACCTGAGCGCGGTCATCGCCGTCCCTCCCCGTCGTTCGCACCGGCGATCGCGTAGCCGAGCCCGGTCAGGTAGGCGGCGTTAATCCGTGCGCTCATCAGCGGCGAGACATCGCTGCGGCTGTTCTCGATCACGATCCAGCCCGTGAAGCCGCGCTCCTCCAGCGCGCGCAGCAGACCGGGGAAGTCGATGCCGATCGTCCCCCGGCCGAGCTCGACGAACTTGCCGCGCGCCCAGTCCTTGAGGTGGATGTAGCCGATCCGCCCCCAGAAGTGCTCGAACGTCGCCAGCGGGTCCTCATCGACGAGCGCGATGTGCGAGGCATCGAGGCAGAGGCGCAACGCGCTCGTCCCGCGCAGCAGCGCGTCCGTCTCGTCCGCCGTTTCCACGGTGCAACCGGTGTGCGGGTGGTAGGAGACGGTCACGCCGCGCGCCGCGCCGTAGACCGCCAATTCTTCAAGGAACGCGGAGAGTTCCGCGTACTCCGCACCGGTCGGCGGGCGATAGCGCAGCCGCTGCCCCCCGACGATCCCGTACGCCTCCGCGCCGAGTTCGGCGGCGCGGTCGATCTGCCGCCGATGCCTCTCCCGCTGCTCCTCGGTGATCGGCAGGGCGACCGCGCCGAAGAGGGTCGCCACGGCGAGGCCGCTGAGTGCCGCCGTCAGTGTCTCGCATGGCCCGAGATGGTCGAGCGAATGGTCGAACAACTCGACTGCGCCCCACCCGGCCTCGCGAATCTCCGCCAGCGCCGTTGGCAGATCGCAGGTCGCACCCCAATTGATGGTGCTGTAGGCGAACCGGAGCATCGTCCCGTCCCTTCCTCACGCCGCGCATCTCCGCCCGCCCCGCGGCGGGCACCACCTCACGGCGAAGAGCGGCGGTATACAGGGACAGGTAACGAATTTTCCGCGCATCTGTCAAGCGGTCAGTCGCGTTGTCGCACCATCGTGGCGTGAGAGGATGGCCTGGCGGTGTGACGCGGAACGCCCGAGTAGCCCTTACCCATGCACCGCGCGACTATCGGGCGGGGCCTGCTCGCGCTCGCGCATACCGTAGTCCCGCACGACGCCAGCGATTCGCAGGCGGTAATCCGCGAAGATCGTCGCGCGTCCGCGCTCCTGCGCCGCACGATGCGCCTCGCGGTCGCGCCAGGCCGCGACCGCCGCCTCATCGCGCCAGAAGGAGAGCGAGAGCAGCTTCCCCGGCTCGGTGAGGCTGGCGAAGCGCTCGATGGAGATGAAGCCGTCGTACTCATCGAGCAGCGGCCGGAGCTGCGCCGCGATGTCGAGATACGCGCCCTGCTGTCCCTCGCCCGGCCAGAGCTCGAAAATCACCGCGATCATCACCCCTCCCTATCACTCTCACCATTCGCACTCAGGAGACTGGCGACCGACCGCCAGTGCTCAGATCGCTGACGACCGATCGATGGTCGGCACCGCCGCGAAGATGGGGATTCGCGCGTTGGCAGACGCGCGATAGCCCACCGTGCCGTGCAGCCGCGCGGGTGCCAGGCCGGACGCGAGGAGGTGTGCGACGCCGACCGACGCGATCGCGATCGCGAGTTCCTCGCCGGGGCAGGCGTGCCCCCCCGCGCCGAAGCTGAAGGTCTGCCGATCGGCGCGGAACGGCGCGAAGCGCGCGGGCGCGGCGTTCGCCGCCGGGTCGCGATTCGCCGCCGCGAGCACGACCAGGATCGCGTCCCCCTCATGCAACGACTGCCCCATGATCTGATCATCACGCATAAGGAAGCGGCGCGTGTTCTGGATCGGCGGGTCGCAACGCAGCACCTCCCGCACGATCGCGGGCAGGATGTCGGGCGCGGCTAGCGCCTGCGCGCACAGCGCCTGGCGCGTCGCCAGCGAGACGAGCGTATTGCCGATCAATCCCGCCGTCGCTTCGTACGTCTGCGAGAGGAGGCCGATGCCATTGGCGACGATGGCGTCCGCGCCAGCGTGCCCGGCGAACCCGGCCTCGCGCGCGAAGCGCGCCAGCAGGCCGACGGCGGGCCCGTCAGCCCCGTCGCCCAGGAGCGGGCGGAACGTGGCGCGGAGCGCGTCTGCCGCGGCGACCCCGCGTGCAACCTGTGCGGCGTCGCTCCCCGGCGCGAGGCACGCCACGAAAGCCCCGACCCACACCGTGACGGCGGGCAACTGCGCGTCGGGGACACCGAGGAGGCTCGCGACGACGTACACCGGCAGGCAAAAGGCGAAGTCGGAGAGACGTTCGGGCGCGGTCAACGCCCCCGATTCGTCCACCAGCCGCCGCGCCCACAGCGCAGAGCGCGCGGCGACCTGACGCGGCTCGACCGCAGCGAGCGTCGTGACCACCGCGCGCCTGAGCGGGCAACGACCCGCGCCGTCGTTCATCCGGATCAGCTGCCGGAAAAGCTCGGCGGCGGTCGTACCGAGCAGGTGCTGCGGGATCGGCTCGGTCGGCGGGCGCACCCCGCACGCCGCGCTGGTCAGCACCGCAGCGACGGCCTCGGCGCTCGTGGCGACCCACATACCGAGCGCGTCATCGCGATAGAACGGCGTCCGCGCCAGTAAGTCCGCGTAGTATGGATAGGGATCGGCGTGGGTCGCGGCGGTGATCGGATCGCGTGGCAGTTCCATCGGCCTGGCCCTCTTCTTGTGGCACCCATCGCACCATAGTGGCTGATACTTTTTCCGACCTTTCCAGCATACAAACCGTCGCGTCATAAAGCCAATAGATAGAGATATGTGGAGATATCAGCTATACTGATGGATATGGAGATGATCGAGATCGAGGCATTCATCGCCGTCGCCAATACCGGCGGCTTCACGCGAGCGGCGGCGGCATTGCACCTCTCGCAACCGGCGGTCAGTCGCCGGATCGAACTGCTCGAACGCGAGTTGGGCACGCCCCTCTACGAGCGGACCCCCGGCGGCGCGCGCCTGACCGAGGCGGGGCGTGCGTTCCTCCCGCACGCTCGACAGGTGGCCGCCGCCGCCCGCGATGGGACGGAGGCGGTTCGTGCCCTGACGCACGAGGAGCGCGGAGCGGTGGTACTGGCATTGGTAGGCACGCTGGCGAGCACGCCGCTCACCGCGCTACTCCAGGCTTTTCGCCAGGGGTACCCGCAGATTCAGCTCACGTTGCACACCGCGCGGAGCGACGAGGTGAGCGCGCTGGTGCAGGGGGGCGAGGCCCACCTGGGGCTACGCTACTTCCACGATCCGCAGCCCGCGCTCAGTTCGCGCCTTGTCCGCGAGGAGGCGCTGGTGGCGGTCTGCGCCGGGCACTCCGCGCTGGTGAGCGCGACGCCCGACGGGCCACGGGCACTCGAGGGCATCCCCTGGATCACCTTCCCGGTCGGCGCACGCTCCTCGGGGGAGCCGTTCGCGCGGGTGCTGGAGCGGCAGCTCCTCCGTTGCGGATTGGAGGACGCCGAACTGATCGTCGCCGATAGCCTGACCGCGCAGAAGCGGCTGATCGAGGCCGACTTCGGGCTCGGACTCCTTCCCGCGAGCAGCGTCGAAGAGGAGTTGCACCTGGGGACGCTACGCGCCCTCCCGCTCCCCGAACTCCAGGTAACGATCCCGGTCGTGCTGATCCATCGTCGGCACGGCTACCTCAGTCGCGCGGCGCGCACCCTGACCGAGGCGCTGACCATCGCCGTTCCCTGAAGCTCCTGCAACGGTTATCGGCGAACATCACCTTCACCCGCCGCTGCACCGTCCTGATCACGTTAATAGCACCCTTGAGGCTGTACGCCTACGCGCACGGTTGTTATACTGCTCCTGTACGATCGGCCCGTAAGGCGCGGGACAATCCCCCCGCATCGTCACCGTTGCTCTCCTTGCTCGCCCGGGATCTCTCCCGTCGCACCATTGCGACCGGTCGTGATCGCATGGGCGCTCATCAAGCCGCGTTTCGGATGGCGACGTTCGCATCCACCGCCGCCGATGTGACGAAAGCAGGGCAGTCGAAAGGTAGAGAGGACCGATAATGGCAGACGTGGGACTGCTCGCACTGGCAGGGTTAGGGGTTTCGCTCGGGTTGCGCCACGGGATCGACTGGGATCACATCGCGGCGATCACCGACATCACCGGCTCGGTGGTGACCACCGAAGAGACGAACGCCGTGCCCCGTGGTGTCGCGGTTGGTAGAGGTACGCTTACCGCCGCGATGGCGACGGCGAGCGCGCGGGGTACGGCCACCGCCACGATGCCGACAGCGAGCACCGGGCGCGCGACCACCGCCGAGGCGGCGACCGCCGCCTCGCGCACACGGCGCAAGGAAGCGCGTGATGGTGTCTTTCTCGCCACCTTCTATGCGTTAGGCCACGCCTCGATGGTGGTGATCCTGGGACTGTTAGCCCTTTGGATCAGCGAAATTTTGCCGGCCTGGCTCGACCCGCTGATGGAACGGGTCGTCGGCGTGACCCTCCTCTTCCTCGGCTTCTGGATCATCTATTCCCTCTGGCGCTACGGCAGCGACTTCCGCCTGCAAAGCCGTTGGATGGTCGTCTTCTCGCTGATCGGGACCGGCTGGCGGCGGTTGCGGGGTAAGGAGGCGGCGGGCCACACCCACATGATCGGGCAATACGGCCCGCGCACGGCGTTCGGGATCGGGCTGCTGCACGGCATCGGCGCAGAAACCGGTTCGCAGGCGCTGCTGCTGGCGAGCGTCGCCGGGGCGACCTCGCAGTGGACCGGCTCCTACCTGCTGATCTTCTTCACGGTCGGCCTGTTGCTCTCTAACACCCTGGTCGCGGTCCTCTCCGCCTTCGGCTTCGTCTCCGCCAGAACCAAGAAGACGGTCTACATCGTGATCGGCGTCTTCGCGGCGGTCTTCAGCCTCGTCGTCGGCACCTACTTCGTGACTGGCAATGGCGATTCTCTGCCGGACCTCGGGCGTCTCCTCGGATCAAACCTGAAGCCGTAACACACAAACCAGCGAACAAACAGGCGAGACACAGAGCGTGGGGCGGGGCCAAGTGCCCCGCCCCACGCTTGTTACCGCTATCGTGACGGCTACCGCAGTTCGCGCGCGGCCTCGCGCAGCGTCCAGATCGCGCGGTTGCGCGCCCGCAGCAGCGATACCCCGGCCAGGTCGGCGGTGTCGCTCCCCGGTGTCGCCGTGTGCAGGGCACGGACGGCGGCGGCGAGGTCGGGGATCGGCGGCACATCGAGCGCCGCATCCTGGCGGAAGGCGCTGCGCTGCGCGTAGCTGAGCGCGGTCAGCAGCCGCCCGGCGCGCAGGAGCGCCCGGTTGTGCGCCACGTTCGCCGGATCGGCAGGGGAGCCCGCCATAGCAGATCCCTGGAACGCAGTCGCCGCCGCGATCAGCGCGTCCGCCGCCGTCAGCGCCTCGCCGAGATCGAAGCGGTCGCCCAACCGCGCGGCGTAGCGGGCGAGGTGGCCGCGCAGATCGGCACCGGCGGCGGCGAGATCGAGCGGGACGATCGGGGCGTTGGCGAGCCGCCAGACGATCGCGCCGTAAACCTGGAGATCGCGGGCCAGGTTGTCGCGGTCGGCGATCTCGATCGTGTCATCGACGGTGTGCCAGGCGATGTTGCCGCCGCAGCCGCCGACCGCGTAGTAGCCGTGCTCGTCCGCGACCGCCTGCGGCATGGTGGAGGAGAGCATCATCGTGCCGGAGATGCCCAGGTTGTTGAAACTGTAGTCGCCCGCGCGCAGGGGCCGCTCCGTCTCGGTCGCCTGCCCGGTGATGTCGCGGATCACGGCGCTGGTGAAACCGACCAGTTCCGGCATCACCGACAGATCGCGGTACTCGGTCGCCCAGCGGCAACCCGGCGAATCGATGTTGACCTGCGCCACGCAGTTCTCGATCAGGTCGAGGCCGAAGGCGTCGGCGTACCAGGTGCTCCCGGCGTAACGCCCGTGCGAGTGCCCGCTCCACCAGGCGATCCGCACGCTGCGCGCGAACTTGCCGCTGTTGGCCCGGAGGGCGCGCGCCAGTTCCAGCAGGGTGGCGTCGCCGGTGGCGTTGTCGCCGATCCCCTCGCCCCAGGAGTCGAGGTGGCCGTGGACGAGGACGAACTCGTCCGGGTTCGTCGCGCCGCGAATCTCCGCGACGGTGACCGGGATCTCGCGCCAGCCGGTATCGAGGTTCGCGCGGACGATCAGCTCCTGAATCTTCCCGGCGCTCGCCTGCTCCTTCAACCACCGCCCGTCGGGGTTGTTGACCTCGGCGACGCTGAGGGTCGGCAATTGATCGACCGTGTCCAGGTCGGGCGAGCCCCAGATCGGGGTGCAGATCCCCTCGTGGACATTCTTGCCGGGGCTGATGAAGATCGCGGCGGCGGCCCCCGCCACCGTCAGGTCGCGGACGCGCGCGGGCATCGGCAGGGCGTCCAGGATCGCGATCTTCCCGACCAGATCGACCCCGGCGATCGCCACGCCGAGATCGGCGAAGAGGGTGCCGCTGCTCGTCGCGTGCCCCGCCTGCACCACCGCCGGTGCCGCCGTGATCCCTGCCGCGCCGGTCGGGATCGCGAAGCCGGGTGTGGTGCCATCGAGTTCGCGTGTCGTGCCGTCGTCGAGGGTGACGATGACGGATGCGCCGCGCGGCAGGCTGATGTAGCAGCGCGGGCGATGGACGGTGTACGCGACGCCATAGGCGTCGAGACGCCTGGTGATCGCCGCGATCGCCCGCGCCTCGTCCTCCGTACCGGACTCGCGGACGAACTGGGTGAACTCGTTGACCAGCTCCCACGGTGTATCGGTGTTGAGCGCGCTTAGGAACTGCGCCTCGGCCTCGCCGCCGCGCCAGGTCGCCATCGGGGTCATCGTCTCGGCCATCCTCATCTCCTCATCGCTGTTTCAAGGGGTATCCGTTATCGCTAACGCGGATATACTCGCATACCCGCAGGGTGGTTGTAGAGAGTCTAGGTGGTCGGCAGGGTCGCCGCCGCGAGGGCTTCCCGCAAGGTCTGCGCGACGGCGTTGCGCCGCCGCACGAGCGCCGTGTGGAGGAAGCGCGCCTCGTCGCTCCCCGGATCGAGCATGGCGAGCGTCGGCGCATCGCGCAGCGCTTGCAACGCCGGGGCGGGCATCGCCGCGTCGTGACCGAAGCGCTCCCCGGTCGTATAGCGCAGCGGGACCAGCGCGCGCGCGACTCCTTTCTGCGCCGCCACGAGCACCGCCGCCTCCGCGCTTGTCGGGTCGAGATCGCCCGCGACCGCCGCCGCCGCGCGCGCGTCGAGTTCGTCGAGCGCGGCGATCAACGCCGCCGCACGGGCGCGCGGATGTCCCAGATCGAGTCGCCCGTCGGCCTTCGTCGCGTAGTCGGCCAGCAGCGCGTCGATCTCACGCGCCGAGGCCGCCAGGGTGAACGGCAGGACCGGCCCCGCGCAAACGCGTGCGATCGTGGCGGCGTAGATGCGCGTGTCGAGCGCCAGCACCTCGCAGTCGGCGGTCTCGACCGTGTCCGCCTCGGTGTGCCACCACCAGTTCATCCCACAGCCGCCGACCGCCGCCCATTGCTCCTTGGGCAGACTGGAGAGGAGCATGTAGAGCGAGGGGATACCCGGACCCCAAAACGACTGATCGCCCGCGCGGGAGGGACGTTCCGCCTCGGCGTGTTGCCCGGTCAGGTCGTGGATGACGCCGGTGCCGAGCCCTTCCGTCTCCGCCGCCATCGTGATCGGATCGTAGCGTGTCGCGCCCCGCGCACCGGGGGAGTCGATGTTGATGTTGATGATCGCGTGGTCGTGCAGATCCTCCCAATACTGGTCGGCGTACCAGGCGCTCCCGGCGTAGCGCCCTTGCGAGTGCCCCGACCACCAGCAGATCCGCACCCCGCGCGTCAGTTCCATACGACTGGCCGAGGCGATCCGCGCCAGTTCGAGGCAGGCGGCGTTGCCGGTGGCGTTGTCGGTCGTGCCATAGTGCCACGAATCGACGTGGCCGTTGAGGAAGGCGAAGTCGTCCGAGGCGGTGCCGGGGATCTGCGCGGTGAGGATCGGGATCCGCCGCCAGCCGGCCTCCACGACCGTGCTGAAGGTCGCGCGCACGCCGCCCCCCTTCACGAACTCGACGATCCCCAGGCCATCGTTGCGCGTCACGCCGAGCGAGGGGATCGTCGGCAACCGCCCGATGCTGTCGGGGGTGGGCGTCCCCCAGATCGTGGTGGTGATCTGCTCGTGGATGGCGTCCTCGTCGCTGGCCCAGTAGTGGATATGTGCCAGCGCCCCCGCACGCCCCGCCGCCAGGATGGTGTCCGGGCGACCGCGATCGGAGATCACGATCTTGCCGCGCACGTCGAGGTCGTCGTAATCCCGCGAGCCATCGCCGCTGAAGAGGGCGGTGCCCCCTTTCGTCGGCACGAAGACGATCTCGCCGCTGATTTCCGCGCCCCCGGTCGAGACGGCGAAGGCGCGGGTCTTGGCGCGGATCGGGCCGAGGCCGTCCACGCTGAGGGTGCCGGCGATCGGGAAGGAGAGATAGGCGTCGAACGACTCCTCGCGCACATCCGCGATCCCGGCCTTGCGGCACTCGTCGGCGAGGTAGCGGAAGGCCGCCGCCTCATCGGCGGTCCCGGCGAGACGTTCCAGGGTGCTGAGATAGGCGACATCGCGCAGCATCCGGTCGGGATCGATCCGGTCCAGCAGGGCGCGCTCGGCCCGCGCGACCGCCGGGAGCGCGGCGAGCGCACCGAAGTCGAGGCTCATCGCGATACCTCCGATTCACGCATGCACAAATGGGCGGCGTACCCCACCGGGGCGTATGGCACGGCTGACACACCGTACTTGCCCGTCGGCAACCGGTGCTATTGTCGAGGAAAGGGCGTCACCATACAATCGCTACCGGAACTGCGTATGATGGCTCCGCTGACATGGAGCATCGCGCGAGCGCCGATTCTGCTACGGGGTGACGATGACCGTGCGCCGCCCGTAGCCGGTCGAGCCGCGCGGATTGAGTGTGGTCGTCTCGGGGGTCTGCGGCGTGCCATCGGCCTCGAAGGCGCGCGCGCTGAGGGTGTAGGTGCCGGGCGCGGGCGGCGTCCAGGGTGCCACCCAGCGGACCCAGGTGGTCGGTGAGAGAGGCGCTTCGAGTTCGGCGGGGAGCCAGGTCGCCCCATCGTCGGCGCTGATCTCGACGCGCGAGATGCCGCGATCCCCCGCATAGGCGACGCCGCCGACCGGGGTCGCCCCCCGCACCCCCACCGCCGTGGCGGGCGCATCGATCCGCGTGAAGACCTGCACCGGCGCATCGGGATTCCAGCCGCGCTGCGACCAGTAGCTCGGGATCGCTCCGGCGATCAGGTCGATCCGCACGACCCACTTCGGATTCTTCATGCCATAACGCCCGGCGGCGATCAGGCGCACCGGGAAGCCGTGTTTTTGGGTCAGCGGCGCATCGTTCATCGTGTGGACGAGGACCGTCGCCGGATCGAGCGCCTGGGCGAGCGTCAGGCGTTCCACGTAGTCGTCCGCACACCCGAAGACGACGTGCGTCGCCTCGGGGCGGATCCCGACACCGACCAGCAGGGTGCGGAGGGGCACCCCGGCCCAGGTCGCCGTGCCGATCAGGTCGCCGCCCGGCTCGTTGCTGATACATTCGAGGGTCGCGGCGAACGTGACCGGCGGGATGGCCAGGAACTCGTCGCGACGCATCGTCCTGGGCTCGTTCACCAGCCCGCCGATCGTCAACTCCCAGAGATTCCCGACAAGCGCAGGATCGACCAGATTCTTCGAGATCAGGTAGAACCGTGCGGTCGGCGTGAGCGCGGGCGCGACAGCCACCGGGATGGTCGGACCGCTCACAGCGACCGTCGGCGTCGCCAGCACGGTCGGCGTCGATGCTGGCGGCGGGGCGGTGGCGACCGGACTCGGCGTCACACCTGGGAAGGCCCCGCCGATCGCCCCGGCGGCGGGCCGACTCGCCGTTGCGGTGATGAGCGGGGTCGCGGTGCCGGGTGCCACGGTCGATGCCGGTGCAGGGGGCGGGAGGCCACCAGCGGCGATCGCCGTAGGGGTGGGTACGGTGGCGATCGCGACGGGGGGCGGGCCGCCGATCAGGCGGCGCAGGGCGAGCGCGGTGAGGAGCGCCCCGCCGCTCGACAGGAGCAGGGCGAGCGCCGCGCGCCGCGCGACCGCCCCCCGTTCCACGACGAAGGCCCCGCCCACCGCCAACCGTCGCGCGCGCGGCGGGGTCGCCAGGCGCAGGAGGACCACGAGCGCCAGGCCGTAAGCAAGTCCGGGCAGGCCAGCCTGCGCGAGCGCCGCAGGCAGCGGCACGCCGCCACGCGCGGCGGTCGGCGCGACGATGCCGAGCGCGGGGAGCAGGGCGAAGTCGATCGCGAGGCCGAGGAGGATGCCGAGCGCGCCGCCCGCGAGCGGGTGCGTCAGGTCGAATCGCCCGGCGAGGAACACGGCGAGGGTCCAGTAGAGGAAGCCACCGATCCCCGCGACGATCACCTGGGCCGCGACGATGCCGACGAAGAGGAGCGGCTTGGCGGCGAAGCCGAACCGATCGAGGGTCAGGCTGAAGAGTTGCTGCGGGATCAGCAGCAGCACGCCATCGGCGATCCGCTCCGGGAAGGTGGGCGTGCCGAGCCAGAGGCGCACAAGGAGCATCGTCGCGGTGAGGAAGAGTCCGGCACCGCACCCCACCGCCACGGCCCGCCACGCCGCGCGCCCGATCATCTGCCCCCGTCCCTCACATCGCCACCGCCTCGTGCCGTCGCCCCGCGATCGACCGGAGTCCATCGTCCGGTCTACCGATCAAGACGCTTCGACCCATCTCCGGGCAGCATCAGTGCGTAAATTGCCGCACAATGATACCCTGCCGTCCGCCTCGCATGCGATCCGATGAGCCGCCGCAGCGAGCGGCCCGCAATCGAGGCACCGCCCCTGCGACAGGGCGGCAACGGATACGGCGAGCGTGGCGGTAAGGAGAGACGATGAGCGATGCGGCCTGGCCGGAACAATTGTGGGTGGTGCGCCATGCGGAGAGTGTCGGCAATGCCGCGCACATCGCGGCGCAATCGAGCGGTTCGCAAACGATCGGGGTGACGGCGCGCGACCCCGACATCCCGCTCTCGGAGCGCGGCACCGCACAGGCGGCGGCGCTGGGCCATTGGTTCGGACGTGAAGCGGGGCCAGCGCCGACGACAATCCTCGTGTCGCCCTATCGCCGTACCCGCGAGACCGCCGCGCACATCGCCGAGGCGGCGGGCTGGCCCCTCTTCGGCGCGATCGAGACCGGCGCGCCGATCGCGGGCGAGGAGCGCCCGGCACGGCACACCGGCGAGCGCGCGCCGATCCCGATCGTGACCGACGAGCGCCTGCGCGAGAAGGATGCCGGGCGACTCGAAGGGCTCACGCGCGCGGGGATCATCGCGCGCTACCCGGCGGAGGCGGAGGCGTACGGGCAACTCGGGAAATTCTACTACCGCCCGCCCGGCGGCGAGAGCTGGTGCAACGTGATCCTGCGCCTGCGCTCGATCGTCGAGCTCCTCCGCACCGAATATGCCGATCGACGTGTGCTGATCGTCACCCATCAGGTCGTGGTGGTCTGCCTGCGCTACGTGCTCGAAGGATTGGACGAGGCGGGGGTCCTGGCGCTGGAGAAGCCCGGCGAGGTCGCGAATACCTCCGTCACCTCGTATCGACGCGCCGAAGGCCATCTCGCGCTGCACACGTTTAATAGCGTCGCGCACCTGGCCGACGCCCGGGTATCCGTCACCGCCGAACACCCGGGCCACGTGCCCCCCATCGAATCGCACCCGGAGGAGACGACCATGCGCCGCGACGCACCGGAAACCGACGAGTCGAACCAGCCCCCCACAACCATGACCGCCACGGCCAGCACACCGGGCGCGACGCGGCACGAATCCCCCACGAGGCCTGCGGAGGACGCACCGGGCGAGACCGATCCCGGCGGGGGCTGGGCGATCACGCGGGAACTCCTGGGCGACTGGGCGCTCCCGGAGCCGGGGGCCGACGCCGACAAAGAGGCGCGCGGGAGAATCCTGGTCGTCGGGGGGGACGCGCGCGTGCCGGGCGGGGCGCTGCTGGCGGCGACGGCGGCGTTGCGCGTGGGGGCGGGCAAACTGCAACTGGCGGTGGCCGCTCCGGTCGCGCCCGCGCTCGGCGTGGCGATCCCGGAGGCCCTGGTCGCGGCCCTTCCCGCCCTCCCCAGCGGCGCACCGGACCCGGAACAGTTGGCCGAGCTGGAGATTCTCTGCCAGGGCGCGGCGGCGACGATCGTCGGGCCGGGACTGGTCGAGCCGGAGGAGGGGGCGGCGTTGGTCCGCCGCGTCGTCGAATGGCTGCCGACCAGCGTCCTGATCGTGGACGCCGCCGCCCTCGCCGGGGTGGACGAGGCGTTGGGGCGTCGCCTCGACGGTCGCCTGATCGTCACGCCGAATGCGACCGAGGCGGCGCAACTCCTCGACTGGGATGAGGAGCGCATCGCCGCCGATCCCGCCGCCGCCGCCCACACCATCGCCGAACGATTCCACGCCGTCGTCGCCCTGAAGGGGCGCGAGACGCAGGTCGTCGACCCGACGGGGCATCATTACGTCAACCGGGCCGGGAATGTCGGCCTCGCCGTCTCCGGGTCCGGCGATGTACTGGTGGGTATCATCGGCGGCTTAGTAGCGCGCGGCGCGGCACCGACCCAGGCGGTGGCCTGGGGGGTCCATCTCCACGCGCTCGCCGCCGACGAGTTGGCGGAGACGGTCGGCCCGCTCGGCTACCTGCCGCGCGAGATCCCCGCGCGCCTGCCGACCCTGCTGGCATCACTGGCGAATAAGGGCCGACAGGAGTAGAGGCAAGAATGCGCTCGCGGGGCCATACGCTGGCCCCGCGAGCGCTCGTTGCACCATCAGCGCATGGGCGGCGACTCAGGGGACGATGTCGCTCAGCGCCACCACATCGCCGACCGCGATCTCGCCGTCGAGGAGGATCTCGGCGCGGATGCCGCCCCGATCGGTGAGACCGCGATTCAGTCCTTTCAGGCCGGTCAGCTTTTCCAGGTAGCCGCACGGCGGGCAGGGGCGCTCACCATAACACTCGATCACGCCGACCCGGAAGCGCTTGCCGATCAGGGCATCGAGGTCGATCCCGCGCGTGACGAGGTTGCGGCGACACTCGTCGGCCCCCAACGCGATCCCCGCCTCCGCCGCCAGCGCAGCGAGCGACTCCGCCGCGATCAGCGTCAGGCGACGACCGGTCAGCGGCGGCACCTGTGAGTAATAACCCCGCCCATCGAAGTAGCGGTCCCCCACCAGCCCGCGCCCCGCCACGACCGGCACACGCTCCCGCGCCACCATCGGCGCACCGGCGGCGGGCGCGGTATAGAGCCCCACTACCGTGCCGTTCGGGATGCCCGTCCCCGTAACTACGGCCTCCGTCATCGGTTCGCGGTTCGCCACCATCGCACCATCCCTCCGGCCACACCGGCCACACCGGCCTACTTTGGCATACCGCCCCGCGTACGAGCACGACCATTCCGGGCGAATCGGCTGTGCCGCACGATTATGCCGCGCCGCGCGGAGGGTGTCCATCTGCGCCCAACGGGTCGGCGGTTGTGCGCGCGCGCGGTACGTGTGCGATGATTGGAGCGGTTCATCGCCCTTCTTTCGCCGTCTCAGCGCGTCCTCACGAAATCAACACGCCCGTGAAGGGATCCCTGCCATGACTGACGAAATCGCGCGGCGCTGCCTCCTCTGCGACCGGGAGACGACACGCCCGGCGCTGACCGCCTCGATCGACCATGACGATGTGGCGTGTGTCTGCGAACGGCATGGGGTCGGCCTCGATGCCTATACCTACGCCCCCGCCATCGTCAACCGCTTCCTGCTCCTCGTCGGTCAGGACCATCCCGATAGTCGCATCCGCATCCGGGACAGCGCCGGGCGCTACATCCAGCCTCCCAGACGAACCTGAGCCATCGGCAGCGGCCCCGTCCGCGCTCACCCGGGGTTGCGCGGGCTACCCTGGAGCCACATACTGCCCCCGCCGGGTGCCACGACCGCGTCCCGTGCCGGAGCGACAAATCGTTAGTGGAAAGAAAAACGATGAGCAGCATGGACACGACCGCTTACGTCGCATCGCGCACGATCGGGCAGGCGACCGTCGGCGCGATCTCGGATGGCTCCGGGCTTTCGACGATCATGCAAGCGTTGCTGGTGCCGCGCGAGGAGTGGCGGCGCGAGGTCGAAGCGAACGATCAGGACGAGATCGTGCTCGGCTACAACGTGGCGCACGTCCGCCTCGGCGCGGCCTCGATCCTGATCGATCTCGGCTTCGACGATCCGGGGCCGGGATCGCCATGGCGCGCGCCGCGCCACCGGCGCTCGCCCGGCGTGGTCGCGGGGCTCGCCGCGCTCGGCGTAGCGCCGGAAGCGATCACCCACGTCCTGATCACTCATGCGCACGGCGACCACGTCGCGGGCGGCGCGATCGAGCGCGACGGCACCTGGGTGCCGCGCTACCCGAACGCGACCTATTACATCGGTCGCGCCGACTGGGAGGGGAATCCGGCGCGCGAAGAGGCAACGTCGCTGCTAGCGAAGAATCTCGGCCCGGTCGCGGCGGCGGGCAAGCTCGAAATGGTCGATGGGGAGCGCGCGATCGCGCCGGGCGTCACGATGATCGCCGCGCCAGGGGAGTCCGAGGGCCACTGCATCGTCCGCGTCGTCTCGGATGGCGCGACCTTCTACTTCCTCGGCGATCTCTTCCACCACCCCTGCGAGGTGCCGCACCGCGATTGGGTCTCGACCGGGCGCGATGGCGCGGCGCTGGTCGCCTCGCGCGATGCCCTCCTCGCGGCTGCCCCCGCCGCCGACGCGCTGCTGATGACGACGCACATGCCCTTCCCCGGCTTCGGGCGCATCCGCGAGACACAGGAAGGGCCGATCTGGGAGGAGGCGTAAGCGCACGCTCCCTGCTTTCCTAAAAAAACGGCGAAACGGCGTAAACGGCGAAATGGCGCTCTACCGCGTCGCGCCGTCACTCGTGTGGGGCCAGGCTAGGATGATGCGGCCCTGCCAGGCCACCAGGCGTCGGCGCTGGCGAGGTATCGGGCGGCACAAGCGCACCGTAGATGAGGGTGAGTGATGGAATATCGACAACTCGGGGGGACCGGCCTGCGCGTCTCGGAGGTCGGGTTCGGCGGGGCACCCGCTGGGCTCCGCAACTATCTCGGGGCCTGGGAGCCGGAGAGTGACGAGGCGGACGAGCGGATCGCGGCGACGATCCGCCACGCGATCGACCGGGGGATCAACTACTTCGATACCGCGCCCAGCTATGGCAAGGGGCGCGGCGAGGAACTCTTCGGGCACGGCCTGCGTGGCCAGCGCGACCGCGTCGTCCTCGCCACGAAGGTAACGGGCGACGACGCCGACGCGGTGCGCCGCAGCGTCGAGCGCAGCCTGACGCTGCTCGGCACCGACACGATCGACCTGCTGCAATATCACGGCGGCTGGTACACCGAGGAGCAACTGGACACGATCCTGCGCCCCGGCGGCGCGCTGGCCGGGATGCAGGCGGCGCGCGACGAGGGGCTGGTCCGCCACCTCGGCTTCACCACCGAGGGGACGAACGGGGCCGCGAGCGCGCTCGTCGCGACCGGCGCGTTCGACGTGATGCAGATCTGCTACAACCTCATCTTCCAGCACCCCTACGACCCCAGTCGCCACGCCGGGCTGATCTACGAGGCGGCGGCGCGCGGGATGGGGATCGTCGCCATGCGTCCCCTGACGAGCGGCACCTTCCAGCGCTGGCTCGGGATGATCGCGCCGGAGGTGCAAGGGGCGATCGACTGGCACCGCGCCCTGCTCGCCTTCGTCCTCTCCAACCCGCACCTCAGCGTCGCCATCGTCGGGATGCGCTCGCCGGAGGAGGTGGACGCCAACATCGCCGCCGCCGCCGACCGGTCGTTGCGCGTGGACCTCGACGCGCTGCACACCCGCTACGTCTGAGCGCACACCGGAACGCCGTCGTCACCCCATGCCGCCGGGAGCACGACTATCGCAAAGTGGTCGTCGTGTTTCTCCACCGGCGCGCGGGTGCGCGCGCATAGCAAAGGCGGGCAGCATATGGGTACGCTGGCCCGCCTTTCTCTTCAATCGCGTCGTCCGGACCGCCCTACACCGCCCCGTCATCCAACAACGTGGCGTCGGCATCGCCCGCCGGGTCGGCCAGGATCAGGCAGACGCTGATCACGGCGAAGGCGACCAGCGCGAGCAGCGGGATCGTGACGAAGCCGAGCCATTCGATCTGGCGCGTGGTGCAGGAGACGCCGGTGGTGCAGGGCGCGATGCTCTCCGGCAGCACGCCGTAATAGAGCAGATTGTGATAGATCGCGATCGCGAGCCCGATCAGGCTCAGCGGCAGGGCGTAGAGCCTGATCCGCGCCTCGCGCAACAGGATCCCGACGCCAAGGATAATCACCAGCGGGTACATCGCGATCCGCTGGTACCAGCAAAGAACGCACGGGACCAGCCCCATCACCTGACTGAAGTACAGGCTCCCCAGCGTGGCGACCGTCGCCTGCACCCAGGCCAGATGGACCAGGCCCGGTCGCCACGCGGCGCGGCTCGTCGGCACCGTGGTCGCGCCGGGTGCATCACGCCACACCGCGCCCGGCTCCGCTCGCTCGCTCATCGGGTTCCCTCCTGCCACGACGCGCCTACCGCCCCTTCGCCGCGAGCGCGGCGTCGATCGCCGCCGCCAGCGCGTTCGTGTCGGCGGCCTTGCCATCGACCAGATAGGTCGGCGTCGCGTTGATCCCCTGCTTGTTGCTGTCGGCGACCGCCGCATCGATCGCTGAAGCGTAGGTCTTGTTGTCAACCGCACTGTCGAACGTCACCTGATCGAGTCCTAGTTCACCCGCGTAGCTCTTGAAGATCTTCATCGCGGCGCCGGAATCGGCCCACTCGGTCTGCCGCGCGTAGAGGAGATCGTGCATTGCCCAGAACTTCCCTTGCGCGCCCGCCGCGCGCGCCGCCTGCGCCGCCGGGACCGCGTTGGGGTGCATCGGCAGCGGGAAGTCGTGGAAAACGAACTTGATCTTGCCGGTCTCGACGTAGTTCTGGTCGATCCCGCCCTCGATCCGCTGATACGCCGCGAGGCAGGAGGGGCACTGGAAGTCGCCGAAGACGGTCACCGTGACCGGGGCGGCGTCCTGCCCCTTGTACCAGTAGCCGTCGGCGGTCTGCCCGACCGGCGCATTAAGGGTGCGGACCGCCTGCGACACCGGGACGTTGCTGGCGGCGACCGGGGCGTTGGCCCGCGCGCGCACGATCAGCGCGACGGTCAGCGCGACGACCGCGACGGTCAGGACGGCGGCGAGCAGGCGCATCCGGTCGCGCCTCCGCCGCGCCTCCGCCGCACGCACGGCGGAGGCGCGGCGCACGGCGGTGGGCGATGCTTTCGGCAATGGCTTCAACGTGGACATGGGCGCTCTCCTCTGTATAGCACGGACGCCGATGGTCGAGTAATAGTACTCCCCCGATACGCCGATCTGCATGCTCGACACCTGCCCCTGTGGCACAGTAGATGTCACGTTCAGCACTGGCCAGCAAGGCGACGAACGGCGACCCGCTTACGTTAACGCCTATCGGTCGCGCGGCGCTCCGTACACGGCGCGGCCTTTGCCCCGCCGCAGCATCATCCCTGCTATTCTCCCCCGGATCGAAGATTTTGCCCCCTACCGTACGCGCGAGAGCGGCGGGGCGACAACAGTGGTGGAGCGTACCGCCGCCAACAAATGCGGCGAGGGGGCGGCACACAATTGTGTGCCGCCCCCTCGCCATCGCTGCCCCGTGCGGGTTATGCCGCCAGCGTCACCGCCGCCTTGCGGATGGTCAGCTTGCCGCCTTCCACGTCGGCGATCAGGTGATCGCCATCGCGGACCTCGCCGTTGAGGAGCTTCAGCGCCAACCCGTCGAGCAGCTGCTTCTGGATCGCCCGCTTCAAGGGCCGCGCGCCGTAGATCGGGTCGTACCCCGCCGCCGCCAGGTAAGTCTTCGCGTCCGGCGTCAGCGTCAGCGCCATCTTCCGCTCCGCCAGCCGCTTCCGCAGGCCGCCGAGCTGGATCTCCACGATCTGGGTGATCTGCTCCCGACTGAGGCCGTGGAAGATGATCGTCTCGTCCACGCGGTTGAGGAACTCCGGGCGGAAGTGTCCCATCAGCGCGTCGTTGACGCGCGCCGCGATCTCGTCGCCCGAGAGGCCCGGCGTGTTGATGAACTGACTCCCGATGTTAGAGGTCATGATCACCACCGTGTTCTTGAAGTCGACCGTGCGCCCCTGCCCGTCCGTCAATCGCCCGTCGTCGAGCACCTGCAAGAGGACGTTAAAGACGTCCGGGTGCGCCTTCTCGATCTCGTCGAAGAGGAGAACGCTGTACGGGCGACGGCGCACCGCCTCGGTCAGCTGACCGCCCTCGTCGTAGCCGATGTAGCCTGGGGGTGCCCCGAGCAGCCGCGCGACGGTGTGCTTCTCCATGTACTCCGACATGTCGAGCCGGATCATCGCCGCCTCGTCGTCGAAGAGGAACTCCGCCAGCGCGCGCGCCAGCTCGGTCTTCCCGACGCCGGTCGGGCCGAGGAAGATGAACGAGCCGAGCGGTCGCTGCGGGTCTTGCAGCCCGGCCCGCGCGCGCCTGATGGCGTTGGACACGGCGACGATCGCCTCGTCCTGCCCGACGACCCGCGCGTGCAGGCGCTCCTCCATCTTCAGCAGCTTCTCGATCTCCCCTTCGAGGAGATTGCTGACCGGGATCCCAGTCCACTTCGCCACCACCTCGGCGATGTTATCGGCGTTGACTTCCTCCTGCAAGAGCCGCCCGCCCTGCCCAAGGAGGTCCAGCTGCGCCTCCGCCGCCTGCACCTGCCCTTCGAGGTCGCGCAGCCCGCCGTAGCGGAGCTCGGCGGCGCGTCCGTAATCGGCGGCGCGCTCGGCCTGCTCGGCCTCCACGCGGGTCTGCTCCATCTGCTCGCGCAGATTGCTGATCTCCTGGATGGCGTCGCGCTCCTGTTCCCACTTCGCCTGGAGGGCGTTGCGCTCCTCCTGCAAGTCGGCCAGTTCGCGTTCCAGGGCGAAGAGGCGGTCGCGGGAGGCGTCATCCTGCTCCTTCCGCAGGGCCTCGCGCTCGATCTCCAGCCGCGCGACCCGGCGCGACACCTCGTCCAACTCGACCGGCATGGAGGTGATCTCCATCCGCAGTCGCGCCGCCGCCTCGTCCACCAGATCGATCGCCTTGTCGGGGAGGAAGCGGTCGGCGATGTAGCGGTCGGAGAGGATCGCCGCCGCGACGATCGCGCTGTCGAGGATGCGCACCTGGTGGTGGACCTCGTAGCGCTCGCGCAGGCCGCGCAGGATGCTGATCGTGTCCTCGACGGTCGGCTCCCGCACGATCACCGGCTGGAAGCGCCGCTCCAGCGCCGCGTCCTTCTCGATGTACTTGCGGTACTCGTTGAGGGTCGTCGCACCGATGCAGTGCAACTCGCCGCGCGCCAGCAGCGGCTTCAGCATGTTGGAGGCGTCCATCGACCCCTCCGCCGCGCCCGCGCCGACGACCGTATGCAGCTCGTCGATGAAGAGGACGATCTGCCCCTCGCTCTCGGTGACCTCCTTGAGGACCGCCTTCAGGCGCTCCTCGAACTCGCCACGAAACTTCGCCCCCGCGACGAGCGCGCCGAGGTCGAGCGAGACGATCCGCTTGTCCTTCAGCCCCTCCGGCACGTCGCCGCGCACGATCCGGGCGGCCAGCCCCTCGGCGATGGCGGTCTTGCCGACGCCCGGTTCGCCGATCAGGACCGGATTGTTCTTGGTACGGCGCGACAGCACCTGGATGACGCGGCGAATCTCCTCGTCGCGCCCGATCACCGGGTCGAGCTTGCCGCGCTCGGCCAGTTCGGTCAGGTCACGCCCGTACTTCTCCAGCGACTGATACTTGCCCTCGGGATGCTGATCCGTCACGCGCTGGTTCCCCCTGATCTGCGTCAGCGCGCCGAGGATCCGGTCGCGCCCCAATCCGCCATCGCGCAGCACACGCCCGATCGCGCCCCCCTGTGGGGCGGCGGCGACCGCGCCGAGCAGCAGGTGCTCGGTGCTGACGTACTCGTCCTTGAACGCGGCGGCCTCTTCTTCGGCCTTCTGTAGCGCCGTCCGCAACCCGGTGCCGAGCGACGGCTGCGCCACGTACTGGAGCTTCGGCGCGGCGTCGAGCGCCCCGCTCACCTCGCGCAGGAGCGCTTGCGGGTCGCCGCCTAACTTGAGCACCACCTGCGGCACGATCCCGTCCGCCTGGGACAGGAGCGCCCAGAGCAGATGCTCCAAATCCATCTGCGCGTTGTTACGGCGCGTCGTCTCGGCCTGCGCCGCGACGAGCGCCTCCTGGGCCTTCTCCGTGAACCGATTCGGATTCATCCTTCACCCCCGCCCACCGTACGGTGGACCACCGGCATCCCCCCGGATGCCCGCTCAACTCGAACTACCCATCTCTCTTAGTAGCAACCGCGCCCGCTCAGGGCGTGCCCGGCTCGTCGCTCGCCGTCGCGACTTTGTCATCGGTGGCATCACGCGCCGGGCGTTCATCGCGCCCGTTCGCGTTCCTCCCCGAATCGGGGACGCCGAGCGCCAGCAGCAGCACGGCGATCTCGGACTCCACGATGGCGGCGTGCTCCTGCGAGGGTGCGTCGCGCACCTTGTCGCGCAGCCCCGCGAGGCGCTGCGACATGCCGAGCGCCAATTCCACGCCGGCCAGATTCAGGCCGACCCCTTCCACCAGATGCTTGATCTGGCGGAGCCGCTCGATATCCTCCGCCGAGTAGAGGCGCAGGCGCCCCTGCGTCCGCGACGGCTTGATAAATTGCTCGCGCTCATACTTCCGCAGCGTCTGGGCGTGCATATCGAGAAGCCGCGCCGCGACGCTGATGACATAGAGCGGTTCACGATCGTACATGCCCTGCCTCCCATCAACTTCATTAATGAGAGTATATACCTTGCTACAGATTGTGTCAAGGTTTATACTATACAGAGGTCGGGATAGTTGTAGCAGGGTATGTGCTGAGGCGGGCAAACTGGTGCAGGGTGATGCAGAACGCCATTGGTCAGGATGGAGATGAATACGTATGCAACGGCTCATCCCCCTCTCCCCATCTGAGGAGAGGGGTGGCGCGTGAGCGCCGGGGTGAGGGTGGCCGCAGCGCAACCGCCTACGTGATGGGCTCCGGGGATTGAAATCCCCGTCTGAGGGTACCTGCGGCACCGGCGAAGTGCCCCGGAGGGCAGCCACTCCCCATGAAGGGCATACTACCCGCCTGCGCGGGCTGGGATCGTCCCTTACGCCGCAGCGTCATCCAGCAGGCCCCTCTCCCGATTCGGGAGAGGGGTGGCTTGCGGATGCAAGCCGGGGTGAGGGCCGTCCTCGGCGTGGGATGGCCGTTGGGCTGAAGTACCCATGAACGGCAGCTACTACCCATGAAGGGCACACTGTCTCGGCTGGATGGTCTGCGGCCACGAAGTACCCATGAAGGGCATAGTATCCGCCTGCGCGGACTGGAACGCGATCACCCCTCCGTGCTACCAAAGGCGCGCGAGGTCGCGGAAGCGCCGCGTCGTTGCGCGCCGCCGCCAGAGGTCCACTCCGCTCGGCTTTCGTCCAGCTGGACCTGATCTCCTGCACGAGAAAGATCGGCGTCCGTTCTAGGGGTTTTCGGTCAGCGTCACCCCGCTCGTCGCGTCGCCACCCCGGCCTTCTCCACATGACCGTACACCGCATCCCGATCGGTAATTTCGCCGCTCGAACGATGCCAGAATCGTGGCGGAACAGTCCGTATTCGCCCTTGACGCGCTGGCACTTCCCGCGCTATAATAGAACATACGTTCTATAGCGATAGGACACCCGTCGCCCAGGAAGGAGCCGACCATGACCAACCGCGAGATCGCGCACATCCTTTTCAATATCGCCACGCTGCTCGAACTGGGCGACGGAAATCCCTACCGGATCCGCGCCTACCGCCGCGCCGCGCGCGCCATCCTGCGCCTGCGCGGGGAAGCAACCGCGCTCGTCGAGGAACACGGCCAGCTGCCGATCCCCTTCCTCGGCAAGCGCCTCAGCACGAAGATCGGTCAGTTGATCGCGGGGGGCCGGATGGCCTTCTACGAGGAGCTGGTCGCCGAGCAGCACCCCGCTATCCAGGCGCTGATGCAGGTGCCGGGGGTCGGGCCGAAGACGGCGCTGCGCCTCTTCACCGAGCTGCACCTGACCTCGCCGGAGGCGCTGCTCTTCGCCGCGCGGCGCGGACGGGTCCGCGAGCTCTGGGGCTTCGGGGAGCGCCGCGAGCGCGCCCTGGCCGAGGCCGCCGCGCGCGTCGTCGGGGGCACCGCCCGCCCGCCGGTCGGCCCCGCGCCGGGCGGCAATCAGTTGCCGCTCCCGGCCCTCGCGGCCTGACGGGCGAGGGAGACGGCCCGCCAGCCGTCCTCGCCCCGCCCCGCCACAGTAGGAGGAGAGACGATGCCCAGCCAGCCCTTCCCCCTCGATGACGTGCCGACGAACGAGACCGACGCGGACGATCTCCTCGGCGCGCTCGCCGCGCCCCCCGCCGCCGACGCCGACCCCGAGGCGATCACGCCGCGCGCCGCCTACGCCCTGCCGCCGACGATGCGCCCGCAACTGACGTTCAAGCCGCGCGTCTACCAGAGCGAGGCGATCGTCTCCTGGCTGCGGCACAACGGGCGCGGCGTGGTGGTGCTGCCGACCGGCGCGGGGAAAACGGTGGTGGCGCTGATGGCGATCGAACGATTGGCCGTCCGCACGCTGGTGCTCGTGCCGACGATCGAGCTGCTGACGCAGTGGCGCGCGGGGATCGCCGAGCGCCTGGGGCTCGAAGAGGACGCGGTCGGGATCATCGGCGGCGGGCAGCGTCTGCTGCGCGACATCACCGTGATCACCTTCGACTCCGCCGCGATGCCGAACCGCCGCCTCGATGGCTTCGGCCTGCTGGTGGTGGACGAGGCGCACCACCTCCCCGCCGATCACTACCGCCAGATCGTCGCAAAGGTCGGCGCGCCCTACCGCCTCGGCCTCTCCGCCACCCCGGAACGCCTCGACGGTCGCCACCGCGACCTCGACACCCTGATCGGCCCGACCGTCTTCCACAAGCTGCCCGCCGAATTGGCGCGCGACCGCCACATCGCCGATTACGTCGAGCGCCGCCTCTTCGTCGATCTCTCCCCGGAGGAGCAGGGGCGCTACGACCTGCTGATGGCGCAATTCCGCTGGTATCTGGCGAAGAACCGGATCGCGCCCGGCCCCGACTTCTACGGCGAGCTGGTGCGCCGCGCCGGGAGCGACCCCGCCGCCCGACAGGCGATGCAGTCGCACCATCAGGCGCGGATGATCGCCCTCAACGCGGACGCGAAGATCGCCAAGGTGGCCGAGCTCCTGGCGCAGCACCGCGACGACAAGATCATCGTCTTCTCGGAATACAACGCCCTGGTGGACGCGATCAGCCGCCGCCTCCTCCTCCCCGCGATCACCTACCGCACCGAGGCGGGCGAGCGCCGCGCGATCCTGACCGGTTTCCGCGAGGGGCGCTACTCCAAGCTCGTCACCGGGCGCGTCCTCAACGAGGGCGTGGACGTGCCGGATGCCAACGTGGCGATCGTCGCCAGCGGCTCGTCGGCGACGCGCGAATACATCCAGCGCCTGGGCCGTATCCTCCGCCCCAAGCCGACGCAGGCGGTCCTCTACGAGTTGATCACCCGCAAGACGAGCGAGGGTCAGGCCGCCAAGCGCCGCCGCCCGAAGGCCGACGGCCCGGCGCAGGCGGCGTAGGGCGAGTCGTGGGTCGTGAGTCGTGAGAAAGAGGCACCGCCCCGCAACGGCGATCCCCCCTCTCCCCATCAGAGGAGAGGGGGTGGCGAGCGCAGCCGAGCCGGGGTGAAGGCTTAACCCGCGTGAAAGAGCCGCCGGGCGTGGGATGGCCGTTGGACTGAATACCCATGAAGGGCACACTGGTCCCGGCTGAAGGCGGCTCATGCCGCCACGAAGTCCACCTCCGGGGACTGGAACGAACCGTCACCACTCGCCTACTTGCCTACTTCGTTCTACTTCGCCCACTGGCCCACTCCGCCCACTCATCAAGGAGGCACCATGGCGTTTCGCACCCAGGACTTGCCCAAGACGGTTCGCCGCGACAAGCGCACGGGCGCGCGCCGCCTCTACCCGCGTTTTCTGCGCGACGACGCGATCAAGCCGCAGGTCGGCATTGCGATCCGCTTTTTCGAGACGAAACTCGGGCTGCTGCGCCGCGATCTCGAACCGGACGTGCTGATCCAGCTCTTCGGCGAGCCCCGGCTCGCGCGCTGTCTCGTCGCCTGCCTCGCGCGCGCCTATCGCTACCGCACGCGCCGCTTCGCCGACCTGATCGGGGAGGAGCGCGCCGCCGCCCTCGCCGCGCGCGGGCTGCACACGCCGCGCGATCTGCGTGCCCTCGCCTACACGCGCGCCAACGAGGCGGGCGGCTACGTCGGCCCGAGCGCGCGCGCCGCCTTCCTGGCGAATCTCGTGCCGGAACTCGATCTTGTAGAAGCCGAACAGCTCCTCTATCTCGACGCGCCCGATCAGGCGGTGTTGATGCGCGTCGGGCCGGTGCCGACGGTCGAGGAAATCCTGGCGCTGTACCACCTGCGCCTCCTCGAATCGCTGCTGCGGGTCGCGCCGACCGCCTCCTTCGCCCTGCGCGGCGAACGCGCGCAGATCGAGGCGGTCTGCGCGCGCCACGACGTGCGCGCGACGATCGAGCGCCGGACGGTGACGCTGCACGGCAAGCAGGACGCGATCGGCTCGTGGTCGCGGCACGGCGGGCGGGTGGCGCGCGCGGCGCTGACCCTGCTGGGTCTGGGCGCGCTCGGGCCGGGCGCGGCGGTCGTGTCGATCGGCGACGAGGGGTTCGACGTGACCCTCGACGCGGCGACCCTCGCACTGGCGCTGCCGCCGCACGGCTGGTCCGCGCCCGCCCCGACCTGGGAAGAGGCCGAGTCATTCCTGACCGACCTCCACGCCGAGCGCCGCGCCGGGCATCTCGATGGCTGGCGACTGCGCCGCTGGCCCGCGCCGCAGGTGACGGAGCACGGCGTGATCTGGCCGGAGTACCTGATCGGGCGCGGGCAGATCGCGATCGGGCTGCTGCCGCTGACCGCCACGCAGTTGCGCGCCGAGGCGGACGCCCTGCTCGCGCTGGCCGAGCGACTCCCCTTCATCGTCCTGGTCAAGGGGGCGATCCGCGCCGTCCCGGTCGGGCTGACCGTCCTGCGCCTCGACGCCGATCACGCCGCCGCCGACCTGGCCGATTACCTGACACGCACCTTCCCGCAAAGCGCGACCGAGGCCGCGCCGGAATGGCTGAGTTCGCTCGGCGACGCCGCCCGTGCCGCCGGCTCGCTGGCCGAGTCGGACCTCGCGCGCCAGCTCGATTGCCCCGAGGAGACCGTGGCCGAGCGCCTTGCCGGGCTCGCCGCGCCCGATCTCCTCTATATCGACGGCTTCGGCCTCTGCGCCGCCGACTTCCTGGCCCGTGCCCGCGCCCTCGAAGAAGCCGAGGTCGCGCGCAACGGCGGCAGGCTCGACCTCGGCACGCTGGGCCGCAAGCTCCGTACGCTCGTCGGGCGTAACGAGGGGTTGCACGCGCTGATCGCCCACCTCAGCGGCGAGCTGCGATCGGCGGCGTAGCGAGTCGACAGACGGCAGTCGGCGGTCGGCAGAAAAGGTTGCGGATAAGCCATGCTCATCCAGCAAAACGACGGGCTCGCCAAAGCCCTTACTGCCGACCGCCGACTGCCGTCTGCCGACTGACCAGGTTCACCAACGGCTCCCCCTCGTGCACCGCGAGCGCGGTCATGTGGTAGAGGACCATCCCGGCGCACGGCGCGGTCAGGGCGGCCAGCGGTTCGCCGAGCAGATCGGTGAAGGTGCCGAGCAGATCGCCCACCACAACCTCCTGCTCGACCGCGACGGTCGGACGCCAGAGCCCGGTCACCGGCGCGACCACCTGGGCCGCATGTGCGATCGGTGTCGCGCGCGTGACACGCGGGGTACCGGTGAGCAGCCCGAGCGCCCGCAACGCCTCGCGCAGCCCCTCCCGGACAGTCGCCGCATTCGCGGCACTCGCCAGCCCATTCCCGCCGACCTCGACCAGCAGGGTCGCCTTGCCGCGCGCCGCCGCGTTGCCGGTGAGACTGCGCGATGCGGTCGGTGCGCCATACACCTCCGCATAGGGCAGCCCGAACGCGGCCTGGAGCGCCGTATTGCGCGCCGCCAACGTCGCATCGTCGGTATGATAGCGCCCGCTGTGATCGGCCAGCGCCTCGAAGATGTCGCCGCTGTGCAGATCGATCAGCGCGTCGGCGGGCTCGACCACCTCGGTCAGCAGCCGGTGCGCCAGGATTTCGCTGATCATGCCGTCGGGCCTGCCGGGGAAAGCACGATTCAGGTTCAAGCCATCCCCCGGCGTGACGAACGCCGAGCGCGCCCAGAACGCGGGGAGGTTGACGAGCGGCAGGATCAGCAGCGCGCCGCAGATCGTCGCCGGATCGAGTTCGCGCCCGAGCGCGATCGCCCCGAGCGGGCCGGGATACTCGCCGCCATGAACCCCGGCGATGACCACCACGGTCGGCCCCAGCTCACGCCCGCACAGCGCGAAGTAGGGGAATCGCAACCCCGCCAGGGCAGCGTCTGGCCAGGCAAAGTAATCGGCGCGGCGCTCGCCCGGCCTCGGCGCGGGGATGAAGGTCCACGGAAAGGTCGCCACCTCAGACCCACTCCCGCCCACTAGCTCACCTCCATCGCCACATAGCTATCAGCACCACGCCATCTCACCCGACAGCCCAACAGCACAGACAGCGTAGCAGGGCGCGGAATGTCCCGCGCGGAGGAGGCGGGGCGAGCAGCGGCACCGCACCATACGCATTCGATGGGTGCATCACCAAGTGTTGCCAAGCGCCGACCATCGACCAGTCGCGGGTATCGCGGGAACTTCAGGGGGGCCTATCGCGTTATTCAGGCACGGTATGCTTGTCAACGCTACAACATGCCCCCCTAGAGGCAGCATGAAACGACTCCTCCTACCCATCCTCATCCTGGGCTTGCTCGCGAGCCTCGCGATCCCGGAGACATGCCTCGCCTGCTCGTGCGTCATCTCCCGACCCGATCAGGCACCCGCACGGGCCGATACGGTATTCCGGGGGCAACTCATCACCTTCTCCCAGCAGCAGATCACCTACTATCGATCAGACGGCTCGGTCGAGCGTCTGACACAGGTGCGCGCGACTTTTCTGGTGGATACCGGCTGGAAAGGGAAGGTCACACCGGTGCTGTCGGTATCCGTAGGAACAATCTCCGGCCAAGCCCGCTCCGCCTCCACCTGCGATGCTACCCTGCGTGCGGGGCGGTCATATCTGGTGTTCGCCACGAGTGGCAATGCCGGGCGCGACCTCCCGACCGATCTCCTGAGCACGAGCTTCTGCGCGGGCACGCGCGAGATCGCGGATGCGAACGACTATCTCACCGCACTCGGCCCCGGCACGCCGGTGGCGGTATCCCCTGTGCCACCGGGCGGTATGGCGGCGGGGCTGGCGCTGGCCGCCTTCGATCTCTCACTCTCGGCGGGGCCACGCCCCACAAGTACGCTGCCCCACATCCCGGCAGACCGGGTGCCGAGCATCCTCATCGAGTTCGGCTTCGTGCCGAGCGCGATCGCATCCGACCGGCAGGGCAACATCTACGTGGGGGATACTGCGGATCAGGCCCATAGTCGGCATCGTGTCCTGAAGTACGCGCCGTCCGGTCAGTTCCTCGCGGCCTGGGGTGGGGCGGCGGTCGGTGGCCCGGGGCAATTCCTCAACCCCTATGGCATCGCCGTCGATGGTCAGGGCTACGTCTACGTCGCGGATAGGGTCAGTGGCGTGCAGAAGCTCGACCCCACCGGACAGCCGGTGCCGGGCTGGCCCGCCCAGGCCGACGCGCTGAGGGGGGTGCAGTTCCCACACGGCCTGGCGACGGATGGACAAGGGAATCTCTACGTCACCGATGTTTGGGGGGATACCGTCAGCAAATTCTCCGCGACGGGGGAGCCGCTCGCAATCTGGGGGAGACAAGGGAGCGGCCCGGCGCAGTTCCTCGCCCCCAACGGTGTCGCCGTAGACGGAGCCGGAAATATCTACGTCGCCGATGTCGGCAACCACCGCGTCCAGAAACTCTCGCCGTCGGGGGTATTCTTACTGCAATGGGGCATGAAGGGTCCGGCGACCGGGGAGTTTGCCGAGCCATACGGTGTGGCGCTCGATCGGCAGGGCAACGTCTACGTCGCCGATCGTATGAATGATCGCGTGCAGGAGTTCACGAGCGATGGGCGATTCGTCGCCCAATGGGGCGGCGAGGGGAGCGCCCCCGGACAGTTTAGGAACCCTTACGCCATAGCGGCTGGACCATCCGGTGATGTTTACGTGGCGGACTTGGCAAACTATCGCGTACAGCGTATTCCTTCGTCGGGACAGCCATAATAGCCTCGCTCATACGCCGCAAGCGCTGTAATCGCCGCGTTGCGCCGACGCGGCAAGGCGGGTAGCATCGCCCCCAGAGGTCCCACTATGGTGCCAGCGGAGTGATACGACCAGCGCCGGTACGCGCGGCGGGGCCAAGAAAGAGGAGTAGCATGAGCAGCAGCGCCACACACCACGCGCTCGCCGAGGGGCAGGGGCCGATCCCGGTGGCGATCGTGACGGTCAGCGATACCCGCACGCCGGAGACCGACGTGAACGCCGCCTATCTGCGCGAGCAGTTGGTCGCAAGCGGCCACCGCCTGGCCGATTACCGGCTGATCAAGGATGAGCCGATGCAGATCGCGGGCGTCCTCGACGAACTGGTCGCTGGGGAGGCCCGCTTGATCCTCTTCAACGGCGGCACCGGCATCGCCCGGCGCGACACCACCTTCGATGCCCTCAGCGCCAGGTTGGAGAAAGTCCTGCCTGGCTTCGGCGAGATCTTCCGTATGCTCAGCTACGAGCAGGTCGGCGCTGCCGCCATGCTCTCCCGCGCCGTCGCCGGGGTCTACCGCGACCGGGTCGTCATCTCCACGCCCGGCTCCCCCGCCGCCGTCCAACTCGCCTGGGAGAAGCTGATCGCCCCGGAGATGCAGCACCTCGTGTGGGAGCTGACACGGTAGTCGGCAGTCGGCAGTCGGCAGAGACTTGTCAGCAGCGACATGCCTACCATCGAGCATTGTGCTACACCACTCACTCTGCCGACTGCCGACTGCCGACTGCCGACTCGGTTGACGCCCCACGCCCCCCCGTTACGATGCTCGCTATAAAGTGCGAGGAGCGGTGTGCCGACGAACCCATTGGGCGAGACGATCCGGGCCTATCGCCGCGTGCGCGGTCTCTCGAGCCGCGCCCTCGCGGCGGCGGGACTCGCCCCGCAAACGGTCTGGTTCATCGAGAACGGCGTCACACGCCAGCCACGTCAGCAGAACCTGGAGGCGCTCGCGCGCGTCCTCGGCATCCCCTTGATGCGACTTTAGGCGCTCGCCACGGGACTCGCCACCGCCACGGTCGTCACGTCGGGGCCGGGGCCGGGACGTGGCATCTCTGTTCGTTCGAGTACAACACGGGAGGGACAAGCGATGAAGTGGGTGACGCGTTCCGGCGTGCGGATGGATCGCGCGGCGATGATCTGGCTGATCCGCACGCAGCTCGACCCCGAGGCGGAGATCACGATCATCCCCGAGGCGGAGGTGCTGGAATACGCCCAGGAGACCGGTGCGACCCCCTTCCACCATCCCAAGGCGGACCTCCGCAACACCGGTGTCCGCACCGGTTTCGATGCCCTGCGGACTCACTACGAGCTGCAAGACCCGGCGCTCGGCCTGATGTCGCTGATCATCCGGGGCGCGGAGACGAATGACAAGAACCTGACCCAGTGGTCACCCGGCTTCTCGGCGATCGGCAACGGCCTCCGCAACATGACCAGCGACGACGATGTTTTCGTCGCCAACATGGCGCTGATCCTGGATGGCCTCTATCGCTTCTGTCAGGACCAGATGGCCCCGGTCGCCAAGCCGAACGCGCCGCGCGGCGAGTAAGCGCGCCGCAGCACAATCCTGAAGGAGCGCTTGGCGAGGGCGAACTGACGGTCATCCTCGCCCCTTGCCTTACACCGCCGACTTGCCAGCTTGGACACAAGGAGCAGCGATGACCCCGCAAAACCTCGGCACCACGCAGCTGATTCTGACGATCTTCACCGTGCTCCTCTGCGTCGCGCTGTTGGTCGTCGTGGTCGTCGCGCGCGTGCGCGGCATCCGCCTGCCGCGTTGGGCCGAGGCGAGCACCGGGCAGCGACGGATGGCCTGGGCGATCAGCGGGATTTTCATCGGGGTGGGGATCGCTTCGGTCCTGCTCGGGGCGATGCGCCTTTCTGTGGAACGCTCGTTCACCCCCTTCGTCAACATCATCCTCGGCTCGTTCATCGCCTTCAAAACGATCGAGACGATGCGGTCGACGACGCGAGGGGAGTTAGAGACGCCGCAAAAAAGCGTGCAGATCGCCTCGCGCCCCATCGCGGCGACCACGGCGCGGCGCGGCGGCGGCAAGCGCGGCAAGAAGCGCTGAGGCTGAACTCGTGCAACCGAGCTATCGGCAGGGCGACTCGTGCTCCCCGCTTACCCCTCGTCGTCGGCCAGGATCGCGGCCACCGCGAGCAGGAGATCGGGCAGCACCGTCGAGGCGAGCGTCTCGCTATTGCGCGCCGTGGTCACCTGGCGGTAGCGCCCCGCGTATGGATCGGTATGGCGCTCCAGGATGCCAGCAAAGACATCGAAGAGCCAGGCTTCGGGAATCCCGGCGGTGGCATAGCGCGGGAACTTCCGGTTGTGATCGTACTCCAGCGAGCGGTCGGCGACCTCGACCACGAACAGGATCTCGCCGGGGGTGGGATGGGTGGTTCGCTTGCGGCGGCGGTAGACGACGAGATCGGGCTCCGGCTCGCTCGCATCATCGAGGAGGATCGGCACCCGAACGTTGACGCGATACTCGTCCGGTACCTGACACTTGAGCAGATAGTCGAGAGTATTCAGGCACGTAGCATGGGCGAGGCCCATCGCGGCCATCTCGATGATCTCCCCCCCGAGCAGTTCGACCCGCCCACGCTCCGCGAAGACCCCGGCGGCGACCATTCGCTCGTACTCAGGCGTCGTGAAACGACGCAATTGCCGGGCGGCGGTCCTCATGGCGGTCCTCCCTGCGCGACGCGATAGCCAGTAACGCAGCGACGAGCGGTTGACCAGCGGGTTCTTCGCCTCGCTTTTTGCTTGGTTTCCGAAGATCGCCGGTGCCACAGGGCGCGGTCAGGCGGTCTCGCTAATGCGGGTGAGGCGATAGCCGACGCTCGGGATCGCGCGGATCTCGCCGAAGTCGTCCAGCGGCAACCCCAGCTTTTTCCGCAGATGGCTGACGTGCGTCTTCAGCAGCGAGACATCGCCCCCATCGTAGCCCCAGCCGTATTCCACGAGGCGCGCGGTGCTGACCACCCGCCCGGTGTTCGCGGCGAGGATGAAGAGGAGCCGGAACTCGATCGGGGTCAGGTGGATCGGCTGCGCGGCGAGCAACACTTCGTGCGATTCGGCGTCGAGGACGAGCGGGCCGAGGCAGAGCTCGCGCGCAGGTTCCGGCTCGCCATTGGCACTCCGCCGCCAGATCGCGCGCAGGCGCATCGCCAGTTGCCGCGGGCTGAAGGGCTTGGTCACGTAATCGTCCGCGCCCGCCTCGAAGCCACGGACGATCTCCTCCTCCCGATTGAGCGCCGTGAGGAGGAGGACCGGCGTCGCCCCGGCGTCGCGGATCTGGCGACAGACGGCGAAGCCATCGGGTTGCGGCATGTTGACATCGAGGACCACGATGTCGGGGCGATCCTGCTGCCAGCGCCGCAACGCCTGCGCCCCGTCGTTCGCGGCGATCACGGCGAAGCCCTCGCGGCGGAGGGCGTAGGCGGTCACCTCGAGTAGATCGGCATCGTCGTCAGCCAGTAAAATTTTCATCACCCTCGCCAGAATGTCCCGTCAGGAGCGGCAAGGTGAACCAGAAGGTCGCGCCCCGCCCATAGATGCTGTCAACGCCGACCGCGCCGCCGTGCGCCTCCGCGATACCCCGTACCACGTCGAGCCCCAGGCCGTGCCCGCGCGTGCCCGATCGCAACGCCGCCCGCCCGCGCGCGCGTCGCCAGAAGATCCGCTGGCGCTCCTCGGGGCGCACCCCATCGCCATGATCGGTGACACTCACGCGCACCAAGGCGGCGTCGACGGCCACCGTCACCAGGAGCCGATCGCCCCAGACGCTGTACTTCCCGGCGTTGATCAGCAGATTGATCAGCGCCTGACCGAGCCGTACCGGATCGCCATCGACCCAGGGCGCGGGCGTCGGGCAGTCGAGGAGCGTCCCCTGATCGCGCCGGTCGAGGAGCGGCTGCACGAGCATCAGGGCCGGCAGCAGCCAGTCGCTGACCGGACCGGGCTCGCGCCGCAACGTCAGCGCATCCACCTCCGCCGCCGACCACGCCGCCAGATTGTCGGTGAGACTTTCGAGCCAGAGGGTGCCACGCTCGACTCGCGCGAGGAGTTCATCGACCTCATCGGGGGGGAGTTCGCGCCAATCGGTCAGCAGTTCGAGGCTCACGCGGAGGGTCGTGAGCGGCGTTCGCAACTCGTGCGCGATCGTGCTGAGCGACTCCGCGAGCGGCGAGGCGTCCGTTCGACGGCGTGCGGGGTGGACCCGGCGCTCGATGCTGCCCGGCCCTTCATCCTCGCCAGCGTTCCCATCGTGCGCCGCCACAGCCCTCCCCATCGCGATCGTCTCTCCCGAGTATGACCGCATTCCGCCCATTGCGGTATAGGAATGAACGCCTGGGAGTATCAGACCAAAAATGTATCTTTCACCCGGCGAAATGTCCGGCCCTTAACAGTGCAATTGTCCCAAAGATGTGCGCGACGGGCGCACCTCGCGCAGCCCCTCCCTTTTCCTGTGGCCGTACCGGTGGACCCCTCTCTTACGAGGAGCAGGGTATAGAGCATACACTACAGGAGAGACAGCTGGCTTTCGTGCGGTTCCATCTGGGTGAACACTACACCAATCGGGACATCGTTGACACGCCCCAGTGGGGCGAGCGCGCCTTCCTCCGTGGTGCCAAAGAGCGGGGTATCGTGGCGATCTGCCAGAACAGGGCTGAGAACCCGGCCTTATCAGCCCTGTTCCGGATTGGCGGCGGTCCAGGGCGTGCGCGCCTCGCCAGCGCGCTGCTCAGCGAGGGCCACCATCAGGCCCACAAGACGGTCCTACGCTTCGTGAGGGATGCCGTCGGCGCTGCTGCCGGGGCCAACCCCTGGTGCTAATCTGGGCCTATTCCGCGCGACCGATGAGGAGCGTAGCGCCGTCGTGCTCGCCGCGCGGCACCGTGCGACCGAACCGGTTGTCCGCATCCCCTACCTGACGCGGGCGGGCGACTGACCGCTGTTCAAGGCCCACGCCGACGACCGCTCGACCGCCGTCTACGTCGTCGGCCACTCCGGTGCCAGGAGCGGCTGCTTCAGCAACAACAGATCGATCAGCCGCGCGATATCGGTGGCATCTTTGCCCGCGTCGGTGACGCGGTACTGCGCGGGATCGCGGTTCGCCCACGCCTCCGCGATGCGATAGCCCGCGCCCACCGGGACGAGGCGGACGAGGAAGATACACGCGCCGGTCCAACTGCGGTGCAGGGCGAGTGTATCCCCATCGAGGTAGATGAACCAGCGATCGTCCATGTCGCGCGGGATGAAGCCCCGCGCGATCTGCGCGTGCTCCACCGCCGTATACTCCCGCGCGAGCGGGATGGGCGCGCGCATTGCAGGGAATGGCAGCGTCCGCCAACTCGCGTGCGTCGCCCGCTCGGCGCTCGTAGGACCGTTTGTTGCACCACCATCGTCCTGCTTCACACTTCCCTCCCGCCGACAGCGCCGCCAGCCAATCCGGCCCGATAGCATCAGCCTTCGCTCGCGGTAGCATATCGCACTACTCCAAGAAGAATAGGGATATGTCGTACAGCACGGGGGCCTTGTACGCCGCCGCCCCCCTCAGTCTGCTGAGGGGGGCGGCGCGCGATCTATCGCTGTGAGGATGGACCGCTCAGGCCGCGCCGAGCACCCGCCGCAACCGGTCGAGCGCTTCCAGCAGGACCGGGGTCGGCTGCAAGAGCGAGAAGCGCAGGTAATGCTTCCAGTTCTCGCCGAACGCGGTGCCCGGGAAGACCAGCACCTTCCCTTCCAGCAGCAGGCGGCGCGACAGCTCGAACGCGGGCAGGCCGGTGGTGGTGGTATTGGCGAAGATGTAGAACGCCCCGCTCGGATAGCCGTAGGTGAAGCCGCAGTCGTCCAGCGCCGCCATCAGCGCCCGCCGTCGCTCGTCGTAGCTCCGCCGGAAGAAGTCGACGCAGTCCTGTGGCCCCGCCATCGCCGCCACCCCCGCCCACTGCGAGGGCACCGGCGCGCAGACGCTGATCATCCCCTTCAGCCCGCGGATCGCCCGCGTCAACGCCGGGGGCGCGACGACGTAGCCGAGCCGCCAGCCGGTCATTGCATACGTCTTGGAGAAGCCGTTGAGGGTGATCGTCCGCCCGCGCATCCCCGGCAGCGAGGCGAGGCTGAGGTGTTGCGCGCCGTCGTAGACATACTTCTCGTAGATCTCGTCGGCGATCACTAGGAGGTCATGGCGGATCGCCAGCGCCGCGATCGCGCGCAATCGCTCCGGCGCGAGGACGGCGGCGGTCGGGTTCCCCGGCGTGATCAGCAGGATCGCCTTCGTGCGCGGCGTGATCTTCGATTCCACCAGGGCAGGGTCGAGGTCGAAGCCGTCCTCCTCGCGTCCCGGTAAGAGGATCGGCACGCCGCCCGCCCGCTTGATCGCCTCGTCGTACGAACTATAGCGCGGGTCTTGGACCAGGATCTCGTCGCCCGGATCGAGCAGGCACTGGATCAGCAGATAGAGCCCCTCCTGCCCGCCGGTCGTGACGGTGATCTCCGTCTCGGGGTCGGCCTCGATGCCGTTGTCGCGCAAGAGCTTGGCCGCGATCGCGCGGCGTAGTTCCGGCAGCCCGGCGGGATCGGTGTAGCCGTCGCAGCGCCCGTCGCGCAGCGCCTCCTGCGCCGCCGCCACGATGTGCGCCGGGGTGGCGTGATCGGGGTCGCCGAGGCCGAGGGAGATCACCCCGTCGAGCCCGGACGCGATCGACATCAGATGATCGCGCTCGTCGAGAAATGCCGGTGTCGCAACAACCATGTCAGCGCTCCTCCCCCTGTCCCGCGTGCAATTCCCGGCGCAGGCGCGTCACGAGCGGCGTCAGCTCCCCGATCGCCTCGCGCAGCGTCTCGGCGGGCGCGTCGAGCGTCAGCCGAACGTGCCAGACGCCCGCCGCGCCGTAGGTATCCCCCGGCATCAGCCGCACGCCCGCGTCGCGCAGCGCCAGGTCGGCGAATGCCCGTCCGGCGATACCCAGGGCGCGCACATCGACGAAGAGGTAGGGCGAGCCCGCGCCCACGCCGGACAGGCCGAGGAGGGCCAGCGCCCGCCGCGCCGCCGCCCGCCGCGTCGCCACCTCGTGGACCGCCGCGTCGGCCTCCCCCTGCGGTCCCTCCAACGCGGCCAGCGCGGCCCACTGCGAGGGGGCCGGGGAGCAAATCGTCAGCGCCTGCTTCATCATCGTGATCGGGCGCACCAGCGCCGTCGGCCCGACCACGTAGCCCGCGCGCCAGCCCGACATCGCGTAGCGCGCGGAGAGCGAGCCGACGATCACGGTCCGCTCGCGCATCCCCGGCAGCGCCGCGATGTTCGCCTGCGCGCTGTTGCCGAAGACGTAGTCCCGGTAGGTCTCGTCCCAGATGATCGCCAAATTGTACGCCCGCGCCAGCTTCGCGAGATCGACCAGATCGCCGCCGGTCGTCACGCCCCCCGCCGGGACCGAGGGCGAGGCGAAGATCAGGGCGCGCGTGCGCGGGGTGAGCCGCTCGCGGACCACCTCGGCCTTCAGGGCGAAACGATCCTCCGCGTAGGTCGGGACCGGGATCGGCACGCCGCCCGCCAGTCGCACCCCCTCCGCGAAGGCGGGCGGCGCGGGCTCGACGATTAGCACCTCGTCGCCCGGTTCCACGACCATCTGCGTGGCGACGAACAACGCCTCGTGCCCGCCCCCCGCGATCAGGATCTCGCCGTTCGGATCGTAGAGGATGTCGTCCTGCTCGGCGAAGCGCGCCGCGACCGCCGCCCGCAGCGGCGCGATGCCGGTGCGATCGGTGTAGTGCGTCGCCCCCCGGTCGAGCGCGTCGATCGTCGCCTGGACGATGTGCTGTGCCGCCGGGCGCGCGAGGTCGTCGTGCGCCAGATCGATGCGGGGGGCGATGGCGACGGCGGCGGTGGTGCCCCAGGCGGTCGCCCGCCGCGCCACGAAGCGTTCCCCCGTATCGGTCTGCGTCGCCAGTTCGGTCACCATCGCTGTCCCCCGGTTGAAGTACGAAGTACGAAGTTGGAAGTACGAAGTACGGAGGGAATGAGACATCGCCAGTTCGTACTTCGTACCTCGTCGCTCGTCCTTAAAACAAAAAACCCTCCGTCCCCAAACCGGGACGAAAGGTTCTCCTTCCGTGGTACCACCCGAATTTGGAACCGCGCCGTTTACCGGCACCGGCTCCCTCATTCGCGCCGCTAACGGTGGCTACCGGGGCTCCCTACTCGGCGCACGCGGCGCTGTTGGGGGGCGGGCTCACAGGGGGCGTTCGGTCGTCCGCTCGCTCGGGGGCTCTCAGCCGGTGGCCCCGCGTTGCTGTCTGCCGCGCTCCGACGTACTCGTCCTGTTCATTGCCGACTTCCACTGTGGAGTATAGCAGGTGTTGTCAAGGGGACTGTTGCGCTCGCGATGGGGTGAGATGCCGGGATTGCCATCCCGATTGATCAGCCCAGGCGCATCGGTTCAAATAGTATCCTGCCCGACTCTCCCCATCGAATGTCTCGACCCATCGGTGAGCGTCCGTAACGATCGGGCGTACAGTACCGTAGATTGAGGATAGTTCCGCATCGCCGACCGGTGCAGGACGGCGCGAAGGGGGTGGGTCGATCGATGGCTACCGTGCTAGTGGTGGAAGACGAACGTGCATTGGCCGATCTGCTCACGCGGGTGCTCGCGGCGGAAGGGCATCGCGTCCAGAAAGCCATCGATGGCGAGTCGGCCCTCCGTCTGCACGCGACCGAGGAGCCCGACGTGGTGATCCTCGACTGGTTGCTCCCCGGGCTCGACGGCCTCGAGGTGCTACGACGGCTCCGCCAGACCGCGCCCACGCCGGTGCTGATGCTCACGGCTCGCGGCGAGGAAATCGACCGTGTCCAGGGACTGGAGGTCGGGGCGGACGACTACCTGACGAAGCCGTTCAGCATGCGGGAACTCCTGGCGCGCGTGCGGGCGCTGCTGCGACGCGATGTGCTCCTACGGCGTACCATCGAGACTGACCGCGCCGGTGCGGACAGCGCCGACTATGGTCCGCTCCAAATCAACCCCTCGGCGCATGAAGCGACCATTGGCGACGCACCGCTCGCGCTCACGCCACTGGAGTTTAAGCTGTTGCATCTCCTCGTCCGCAACCCCGGTCGAACATTTGGGCGCTCGTATCTGCTCCGCACGCTTTGGGACGGCGACTATGTCGGCGGCGACCGCGCCGTGGACAATGCGGTGCTGCGCCTCCGGCGGAAACTTGGCGAGACGGGAGATGCCATCGAAACGGTCTGGGGTGTCGGCTATCGACTGCGCAGGCCGTAGCACGATGGCGGCGCAGCACCAGTCCCGTCCCCTGTTCCACGCGGGGGCGATGCGCGCCAGCGCTGAGACGGTAGCGTTGGCAGCGGTCCTGACCCTTCCCCTCTTTCTGGGTGCGGGGTGGCGATCCGGCGCATCATTCGTCGAGGTCCTCGTCCCGGGGCCACTCTGCGCGATGCTTTGCGCAGCCCGATCGCGCCTCCACATCGGACAACAAGGGCCGCTAATGGTGCGCGAAGGCGCGCTTGGCGCGGCGACGATGGCACTCGTAACGGCACCAGGTGCGACGCTCCTGTTCGCGGGTAGCACGGCGCGCCCAGCCTTGCTGGGCACGCTTTTCCTCCTCACCTGGAATCTGGGTGCGTTCGCTTTTTTCCGCACGGCAGCTTATCGTTGGCCGTCCTGGGTGATGCTCAGGCGGCGTCACTTGCGCTGGGATATGACGCACACGACCCTCATGGCGGTGTTGTCGGTCGCGGCGGTCGTGATCCTGGGGATTGTCCTGCTCTTCCTGGCGACGGGCGATCGATTCATGGGCGGGGAAGGTGGCTCGCTGCCGACACGCCTCGTGGCTGCCCTGCGCGCGCTCGGGATCGGCATATTCCTGACGGTGCTGGGCCTCGTTGCCGTCCTGGCACCCGCCGCGCTCATTTCCTACTTCGCCGCTGGGCGCACCGCTCGTCGCCTCGAGGCGCTCGCGCTCGCCGCAGGGGGCATTCGCCAGGGGGATTTCACAGGCTGCGTGACCGTTGACGGCGAGGACGAGATCGCCAGCCTCCAGCGGGATTTCAACGCGATGGCTGCGGAGCTGGAGCGAGCGGTGCAAAATCTCCGGGCGGAGCGTGACACGGTGGCGCGACTCCTACAAGCGCAGCGTGAGCTGGTAGCCAGCGTCTCCCATGAACTCCGCTCCCCGGTCGCCACGCTGCGCGGCTATCTGGAAGTACTGGCGGCGGGCGCGAGCAACTCCGTCAACGAGCATGGGGATGACCTGGCGATCATGCGCCACGAGGTCGCGCGACTCCAGCGCCTCATCGACGATCTCTTCATCCTCGCCCGTGCCGAAGTCGGCCAACTGACGATGGACATGCAACGTATTGACGTCGCGGCGCTCCTGCGCCGCTGCGCCGGGGCGACCGCGCCGGGCGCATGGCGCGGCGGGCGCGTCGAGGTGTTGTGTGAGGTGATGCCTTCCCTTCCTCCGGTACGTGCCGATGCCGGGCGTCTCGAACAAGCCGTGCGAAATCTCCTCACGAACGCGATTCGCCACACGCCGCCTGGCGGCTTGGTCGCCCTCAGCGCGAGCACCACGGAGGGTGCGGTGATGATCCGGGTGCACGATACCGGCGAGGGCATCGCACCGGCGGAACTCGCGCGCATCTTCGAGCGCTTTTACCGGACCGCTAGCGCACGCCGTCAGGCTCAGGCGGGTGCCGGACTCGGTCTCGCCCTCGTCAAGGAACTCATCGAAGCGATGGGTGGCGATGTTTCAGTTGTGAGCGAACCCGGCGCGGGCAGCTGCTTCACCCTGCGCCTGCCTAATGCATAAAGGTCGGCGACCACTGTCCGCGCACCCTTCCACGGCGACAGCCTTGCGACAATTCCGCTATGAGCACCACACATCCATTCACTACCCTGAATTCCAGAAGCCCTATGGTATCGGCCATCACGGGCTGGCGGAACGACGGGAGGGTGTAAGGATGACGGAGTGGATCACAACCTGGGTCTTGGTAATGGTACAGACGCTGGGGTATCTCGGGCTCGCACTCGTATTGATCATCGAGAACATCTTCCCGCCGATCCCATCGGAGGCGGTCTTGCCGCTAGCGGGTTTCCTGGCAGGACGCGGCGAGCTGGCATTCTGGGGTGCGGTGGCGGCGGCGACGGTCGGCGGGGTGGCGGGCGCACTGATTCTCTATCTGCTCGGGCGATATGGCGGGCACCCGCTGGTCCTGCGCTATGGTTGGCTCCTGCGTGTCGACGCGGCACATCTCGACCGTGCCGAGCGGTGGTTCGCGCGCTATGGGGACGGAGTGGTCCTGATCGCGCGGGTCATCCCGCTCGCCCGCAGCGTCGTCTCTATTCCCGCCGGGACGATGCGGATGCCGATTCTGCGCTTCACCGTCCTCACCACTATCGGGACCGCCGCCTGGAATATCGCCCTCATCGGGGCTGGCCGCCTTCTGGGGGAGAACTGGGAGTTGGTTAGCCGATGGGCGGGTACCTACTCGGATGTAGCGGTTGCCCTGCTCGCGCTAACCGGCCTCGTCGGCATTGCCGCCCTTCTCCTCCGTCGACTCCGCGCGCGCGGTCGGACGCAGCACACGACTCCGCCCGGCGGCAGATCGAGCCGTGGGCGGTGAGCAGCGCAGACCCGCAGAGCAACCATCGGCGTGCGAGGGAGGAGCGATATACATGGCAGGCGAACGCGCTCCACCGGCGGCATAACCCGACGGCGGTCCCCCCAGAGAATGTGCGCGCGGCGGGCGGTGTCAAGGGGACGAGTCGGCGGTCGGCGGTCGGCAGAAGGGAGTTGGTGGTCCGTAGTCCGTAGTCCGTAGAAGGAAGTACGCTGATGGGTGTCGTCCCACAACGGCACCGCGCCACCACTGGCGACCGCCGACTACACAAACAGCTCCCGCACCGGCATCCGCCAGCCCGGGACAACCTCGCCGCCATCGAGCGTGTCGTCCTCGGTCAGGATCGCGATGTCGTGCAGGCTGCGGTAGACCGTGGCACGATGCTGGCGCGGGTTGACCACGATCACCATGCGCGTCCCCGCCGCGAGCCACGCGCCGACCTTTTCCTCGATCTCGGTGTACAGATCGTGACGCGAGACGATCTCCACCGCCAGATCGGGCGCACCCGGCCAGTAGCCCGTACTATCGCCGATCGCCTCCACGCGCTCGCGTCGTACAAATGCGGCATCTGGGGCCAGGACAGTATCAGGATCGGAAGCAACACGAAAACCAGTCTCGGCGACATATAGTGTTCCAAGATTGTGCGCTCGTACATGCTGCCCCAAGGACAACGTGATGTTAAAACCGAAACGGCCATGCTGATGGCTAGCAGGTGACATGCGGCGCAACTCTCCATCTACGAGCGCGTACCGAAAGCCATCTTTCGGACGGCGTAACAACTCATCCGCAGTCACCAGTTGCTCGGTCGTGGTCATGGTACACCCCCTACGGATATGGGTAGCTTTGGTGCGACTCAGTGTATCGGATCGGGCGAAACTCCTCGCGGCTCACTACATCGCGGCACGCCGCGATCCTGACCGGGCTCGGCATCCCGACGTTCGCCCCAACCCCAACCTCCTCGCCACCGCCATCGCCAAGCGCGACTTCGGCCTCTGGGCGTCGCAGCACCACATCGTCGTAGCGCGCGGAGTGAGCGCACGAGCGGCGCGCGATCAGAGCCGCAGCCGATAGAAGAGGCTGCCGGTGTCCTCGTAGCCGCGCCGCGCGTAGAAGCGCACCGAGTCGGTCAGCGAGGCAGAGACATCGAGATCGAGGCGCGTCCAGCCGCGTTCGCGCGCCCACGCCGCAAGGTGATCGAGGAGCAGCGTGCCGATCTGCCGACCGCGCCACGCGGCGGTCACGCAGAAGTCCTCGATGTAGCCGTACGGCGCGGCGTCCCAGGTGCTGAACCGCTCGTTGACTTGTAGCATCCCGACGATTCGCCCCTCGACCTCCGCAACGAAGTACCGGGCGGTCGGCGCGCGCAGTACTGCGGCGATGGTCGCCGCCGCCCGCTCGGGCGAGAGCGGCATCACGCCGTGGTGCGTCATCAGTTCGAGCAGCAGCGCGGCGAGCGCCGACAGATCGGTGTCGCGCGCCTCGCGAATGATTGGCGGCATCGGTTCTGCTGCTCCTTCGCTCGCTTCGCGCACAGCCATAGCGGCACACCCCCAGAGACGACACGAGTATTCCGCTCGCACCGCCATCGCGATAGTAGCACTCCCGGCCACGTCCGACCGCTGTGTGGGAGCTTAGCGGTACTTTGTTGACTTGGGTGGTGGAGTAAGGTACAAGGTCGGAGGAGGTGCGCCGATGACCGCCCGTTTGTCCGTGACCGCCGCCCCGGTCC
>JAABUM010000386.1_pt1 | contig 80151 bp, 146 predicted proteins | sample 5559161 | NCBI WGS metagenome assembly JAABUM01 (sample SAMN10711868, study PRJNA513369) | rock metagenome | isolation source: Antarctica rocks | place: Antarctica: Victoria Land, Siegfried Peak nord
AGTTGCGGTTGCGAAACTTCCGAGCAACTGCAGTGTGCCCCTGCAACCGCAACTTAGGCAACTCCTCTGCAGAAGTGCCAGGTCCCAATGGCAGCTTCTGGCATTCGGTGTCGGGCAACACTGGGCTCATGCTGCAGTTCTTATGGCGGCATGCGTATGTGTTCGGTCGAGTGCCGGCAGCCTAGCCGGCTGCGGACTGCTGTGGTGGCTAGCCGGTTGCAAGAACAGAGAAAACGTAGTAATGGAGCAGTAAGTACTACACAATCAGCGACAATACCAAATGCAAGACGGTGAAAAGGACGGTGATGAAGGCACGAAGCCGCACAAGGATCTGCTTGTCAATCTGATGGTTCAGAGTATTGCAGCACTGCAGCCAATAATGTCAAGCGCATCCATTGACTTCTGCTGCAGGGAGGAGCTGGAGGAGAGCCGGACGCATGACAAGCTGTGGAACGCGGCGCAGCTGGAGATGGTGCACACCGGCAAGATGCACGTGCGTCACTGCTGGGCCTCACTGCCACATTAATCTGGCCATGCCAGAATATGACTAGTAATGTCATTGGGGCAGCTGGAGATGGTGCACACCGACAAGATGCACGTGCGTCACAGACCGCCCCTCCTCCACTGCTTATGAGCTCCACCTTCTGAACGCGTGTCTGCAATGACATGCCCAGCAGTTGAAGTGGTGCACAACGGCCAAACGTGTCGCTATACACGTGAACGTCGCTACGCACTTGAAAAGCCACGTTTTTGTTAACAAAAACTTGCAACACTCAATGTCCCGTGCGCCATGCGCTCCCCCCTCCCACTGGGCTACTCAGCTTTCTGACCTGGCCACTGTCACTCCTGCATTGCGCTGCACTGGCGGCGCATGCTGACACAGCATGTGACAACTGCGACTGCTCACGAGCGCTGACGATCCAGCGTTTTCTGCGCCGCAGGGCTTCATGCGCATGTACTGGGTGCGTTTTCTTCAGTCACCTGCCACGCTATTGCAGCCCTGTTTGCCACACACGAACATGCTGGCTGCGACTATCGCATCTGTTGCAGCCTGCATGTACAATGTGCTTCGGTCAGTCCAGCCAGGCGGCACTGACCTGCTGTCCACATCCAGATAAAACCCCGTGTCCTCACATCAGTCCTTTCGTTGGTTCCAAGGCGAAAAAGATTCTAGAGTGGACGGAGAGTCCCGAGCAGGCGCTGGAGTGGTCCATCTACCTCAACGACAAGTACGAGCTCGACGGCCGTGACCCCAATGGTGAGTTGGCGCTAAGTATAAATCTTTGAGTTAGCGCTGCATAGAGAAATTATACTATTTGGCTCACACATACTGCATTTCTGCGCCTTCCGTGCCGTGCACCTGCGGGGCCGATCGCAGACTGGCGCAGCATCGTGCCGTGCATGGCATGCAGCGCCAGTAGTGACGCACGAATGCGGCTCATTCGTTGGCACTGCTGCCACGCCGCAGGCTACGTCGGCTGCGTCTGGAGCATCTGCGGCGTGCACGACCAGGGCTGGGGCGAGCGCGAGATCTTCGGCAAGATCCGGTGAGTCATGCTCACGGACGCTGTGCACGCTGCTGATCCGACCAGTAGTTTCTTCGCTGTCTTGTTCTGCGTTTGATATCACGGGCACGAGACGATGCAGGCCGGCTTTTGGCTGTCATAAATTCCTCCTCAGCCACGATCCACAGCTGCTGTGCTTTCTGCATGAACATGGTGCAGCGACTTCACATGCACTCAGTCCTGACTTGATGCATGATTGCACACGCAGGTACATGAACTATAACGGTGACCACCTTTCTGTACACCCGGATCCTGCATGGATTTTCGAGGCTGCACTGCTGACTGTATGGCATGGCCGCCTGCGCACCCTGTGACTGCGCAAGCGTGGAGACAGCGTCCCGACTCTTGCGCCGCAGGCTGCAAGCGCAAGTTCGACATCGAGGGCTACGTCAGAAAGGTCGACAAGGCCATCAAGGGGGTGCGCTTGCTTGCACCAGCACCAAGATGGCACCAAGTAGCGCTGACGCTGCTGTGCACCACGCGCATGCCCCTGGAGTAATTCACAGTTGCACATCTCCATACCTCAGCTGCCACCAGCAGGGTGCCTGTGGAGAGGGCGCCCTCGTGATGTCAGCGTGGGTTTTGATGTGCAGGGCGCGGTGAAAGAAACCCTGTCGCACGGGCAGCAGAAGACCATCCAGCAGTTCCTTAAGTCGCCGCCCAAGGAGGTCGAGAAGAAAGCCAGGCAGAAGAAGTGACAGATCGTGTGGGGATGCTTGACCTTGGCGGCAACATTGTGAAAACTCATCCTGCTTGCTGCTGACAATCGGCTAAGGTACTGTGGCCAGCAGCCGATTGCAATCGGAAAGTGCTTCTCCCTGAGGAGCATTCAGCGCTTGCTGTAGCATCCTGAACCTCGCCCTGCAGGTCGCCCCCATGCTGGCGGGCGCCGCACAGGCGCGCGTCTAGTCTGCCAGCCTCACTTTCACCGCCGCTTGGCCCTCCAGCGGCCGCCGCCTGGCGCAGGCGTGCTCGGGCACCAGCCTAATCATCACCATCACAGCACATATGGCCAGGTTGCACATCGACTCCAGTGTGGTGACGTCATGGGCAGCGAGCATCAGCGTTTACTTGTGCCGCAGTGACGGCCTGCGTCAGAATGATGCGCCCTTGAAGCTGCAGTTGGTCTGGCTCGAATGCCAAATGTCAACTGGCTTACAATGATGGATGCCTACATGCTAACAAATCAGATATCATAAGCAGAGCAAGCAGTGGCGCTGGCCGTTGTTTGTGGCTCCGCCGCTATAAGCTGTCATGATGCAGGAAGCAGAACACATCGACAATGCGAGCTTTGTGCCTGGGCATTCTGCTGCAGTTGCCATGGCTGATTGGAGAAATCATATGCGACTACTGTTGTGACGGCATCGCCTCAAAATCCGAAACGCAGTGGCATCGGCTAGCCAGCTCGCCCCTTTCGCCGCCATCACTGCCCCGCCCGCGACGGCGCTCCGCCGCATATCACTCTGCCCCGGCGGCAGACTTGCAGCCACCACACAAGCGTTGCTGCTCTTTGCACGCCAGCGCGTGCAAGCCGCTGCCGCCGCCCGCCAATCGCCATCGAGTGCAGGACCCAGAAACGCCTGAAAGCTCCATCCAGCTCGGTCTCCCTGAACCCTACCTCGGCTACGCGACGGCGCCAGCGGGCGTCGTGCTCAGCGGTGTCTTGCCCAAAAGGTGCTCCGATTCGTCCCCGCCGCCCAGGTCCGCCTTTGTGTCCGCCTCCGCTTCTGCGGCGACGTTGTCCGCATGCTGCAGCTCGCGCAGGGCCGCCAAGCCGCCCTCCCGCAGCTTGGCGACCCGCCCCGGCAGCGCCTGCAATACAGGGGCCAAAGATGGGTTATGGCATAGCTTTGGTGTACAACTCCAAGCGTGCTGCAGTAACTTTCAGAGCGTGCTGCAGCTCGTAGAGCGCGGCAAGGCCGCCTTCGCGCAGCTCGGCGACGGGCCGCGGCAGCGTTTACGGACTCGAGGTCAAGGACGGTTTCCACACAGCTTTGGGCGCGAAGGGGAAGTACAATGCCACTGTTTCGCGCCCAGTGGAGGCTGCAATGCTAGGATCCCAGTGGAGGCTGCAACGCTAGGGTCCCAGTGGAGGCTGCAATGCTAGGGTCCCAGCACCCAAACGGCAATCGTGGAGGACTCCACGGCCCGTTGCAGAGCAGACGGGCAGCGATGCCTACAAATCTGGTGGTGAGTTTGTGTGGAATTCATTGAGATCCACCTGAGTGTCTGAAAGTCTGTAATGCAGCCACTCCCAGACGCTCAGGATGTTCGAAAAGGATGCGGCAACGCACTTTGAACAGGCGGCGGAGGAGCTTTGTGGACGGCCGCGCCTCCCGCTGCCCGGGCCCCATACCCGGCGTCCAGGCATAGAGCCCAAACTGCAGGGAACATCGAAACGCATTTGAAGGCACAGAAAGGAACATGGAACAGGATGAACAGTGCGCGGCAGCACGCCGACGTCTACTTGATAGGATTGGATGAATAAGTCGATCAATCATTTACTATTTTATAGTGAGAAAAGAATTCGAGATTTTCCAGGACAAAAATTGGCAGGACCCATCTGGGCTTTGCGGGGCAAACCTGTGGCTTGAAGCCGAACGCCCACTCAAAATTGTCGACGAGCGTCCAATACATCAGCCCTCGCACGTCCGCACCATCCGCCACCGCCTCCTCCAGCTGCGCAAACAGGGACAAGACGCTTCACAGGGGCAAGACAGAGCGGACAGTGGTGCACAACGTCAGCCTCCGCACGCCGGCGCAATCCGCCTCATCCAGCTGCAAACTGCCAGGAAGTTGCTGGAGACGTCGAAGAATCTGGTGACAGCATTGCTTCGTTATAGAGCGTCCAAGACATCAGCCCCCGCATGTCTGCCCCCCAACAGCTGTGGGCAGGTCAACAAGCATAGGCAATTGGTCATGACAGGCAAGACGTCGCTGCACGACATCAGCCCCCGCACATCAGCCCCCGCGCATCCACGCCCGTCTCCGCCACCTCCTCCAGCTGCAGTCGCACTTCTAGTGCGTTCGAAAGAGACAGCATCCGCCGAGGGCCTCAGCGCGTATGCGCCGCCTACTGCCGCCACAGAGTAACATTGGGAACGCTAGACATGATCAGTCATCCACCGACGTGTGCGTTCAGCCCCTGGAGAGTGGGTGTTGCAGACAAGGAGCGGACGCGCACCGCTTTGAGGTAGGAGGTGGCCCACATCTCGCGGCGGCTGTCGGCGCCGTCGGGAACGCCCGTCTCCGTGACGATGACCGGCTTGCCGCAGTCGGCCGCCCGCATCAGCGCCTGCGGCCGTGACACAGCATGAGCTTCTCAGAGAGCATGCATGGTGGTCCGTGCCGAGCTGTGAACCGCACGCCATGTGCGTGAAGCAGCATTAACACGGTCGAAATGCTGGGGGTGTGTGAGTGATCGGCGGACTGATGGCGGCCTCCTGATCGTGAGACATGAGTGTGCACCTAGTGGGAGCGCCTGTTAGTGGATGGAGTGCGGCTAGTGAATTGGAATGAACAGGTGAACATCTCTCGCTGGTTCTGCATAAAGTGTGGCGCACCGTGTAGAAGCCCTGGGGTTAGATGGAGTGAACCATGTCGGTCGTGAATTGACATGAGAAAACCGGGAACTAGATCCTATCGAATCACTACCAAGAAACTCATAGAAGAAATGTTATTCTTTAGAAATGTTAGATACAAAAACGGCGCACTGTGTAGAAGCCCTGGGGGTAGATGGAGTAGTCCATGTCCGTCATCACCTCTCCAGGGTAGCCCACCGCCTGGCACTTCCAGTCGATCACCATCCTGCGCAGAAGGGGCAGCTACCGTCGGCTGGAGAAGATTACCCGTCTGCATGGCAGCACCGCAGCGCACACTGCCTGGCACTTCCAATCGATCACCATCCTGAGCGGGCAGGCGAGTGCGCTGTCGGCAGGATGCAGCGCTGGATGGCAGCAGGGTGATGCTCGAACTGATGCTGCCCATGCCGCTGATGTAACAACATCCACCGCAGGGGCGGCCTCTGCAACGACCAGCACGCCAGCACGATGCAAGCCTGCTCCTTGCAGAGATGCTGGTCACGACTCACAGCTGCCCTTGCGATGCATCATGCCGGATCCACCGAGCTGTTGAGCTGTGGCGGTGATCAGGATCTTCCACCGCCCATATCTGTGTCAGGTGAAAGCTCGACTTCTCCGGCATCCCATGACACACATGGCCAAGAAGTGCCACACCAGCCCGACCAGGTCTATGATCATGACATTCATCACCTGGAGTAGAAGTTGAGCCCGACGTAGTCCAGCGGCGGCGGGCCACCAGGGTTGGTGTAGCTCACAGATCGCCAGGAGCCAGTAGGCCGCCACACGAACCGCCCTGTCCGCATGTAGTCCGTGATCGCCTGTTTCAAAGACAAGCAGACGGCCGAGAGATGACGATCGGAGGCTGAGGACTTGGTGTGACCAGTTTCTGCTGTGCTTGACCTTGCTCTCTGTTTTAACCAGCTTGTCAGGTGGAGCTGGTGTCAGGACTGCGGTCGCGCAGCCCGAGGATGCGGCAGTCAGCTCAACACCAGCAGCATCTCGTCAGCAGGGCCACGCTGGACTCGCAGGAAAGGCGCTCCCGAGCACGCACCTCGTTGCCCCAGCAAGTGTCGAAGATGGGCAGCAGGATGCGGGCGTGCGGCGCCCAGCGCGTGATGCTGTCGCCCTTGTACCACTCGAACCGCATCTCGTTGTGCACCAGCCCCACCTCCGACTCCTTGCCACCTGCGATCGTGCACCAGCCTTGCTTCCGACTCGGCCCTCCGCTGCAGCATTGACGGACCGGAACAGGCTGCACGGAAACTCAAGCTCTGCTGCAACAGCTGTTTGTATCTGCGACTGCCTTCAGGCCGCAGATCATGATACTGGCTGGGGCTGACCTCAGCTGGATCGCCGTCCGGGCTCATGGACGCAGTGGTGCCCTCGTTCATGGTTTGAGACTGTCATCATAGAAATCACGGTGTCTCACCTGGCAGTCCCTTAATGAGGTCGTAGGCACGGCCGTGCGCGATGAGCATGTGCTTCACCACGCGGCCGGCGAGGCGCGTCGAGAAGAATTTGCCGGGCGGAAAGGAGCCGAAGAAGTAGCCCGAAAACGCAAACACGCCCGGCTCATTGAAGGTGCACCAATTGCGCACACGCGGCCCGAAGGACCTGCATTGAGAGTCCAAGTCAGCGGAGCTGAAGATGCACTAGACCAACGGTGTGCGCAGGAGCTCTAACATGGAGTGCAGGGCGAACGCCGGTCCAGTTGAAAGGAGATTTGCGCAGCAGATCATCGGGCGTCCACCCTGGTGATTCGCACAGCAACATTCGTCTGTGAGCAGTAGCTGTCGGTCCAGAAACTTGGGCAGGCGGCTGCGCACCTGTAGGCGAGCTCCGTCCACGAGAGGAAGTGCGTGATGTTGGCCTCCTTCTCAAAGCCGCCCAGGTCCTCGAACCACTGCGGGTGCACGAAGTGGTGCAGCGTCGCCAGCGGCACCATCTTGTACCTGCATTTCGGAACGAAACTATCGCTATCCTTGCTGTGTGGTCATGAACCCTCGACAGCTGGTGCTGCAGCGGCATCCGCTCGCTCTGCTAGCGGCGATCTAGGCGCTTGAGATGCAGCGTCTGAGGCCACTGCAGCCTCAAATGCCGCGTCCAAGTGCAACTCGTGGGCCACCTCGGTCATTGCAGCCGAGCAGCCGTAACCACGTCACGTGGTTCGTCTGTTGCCTGCAACAGGCATTTGAGTGCAGGTGTCAGTGCAATCGGCTCACTTTTCCATCCAGCATCTGGTGGTAGCGCGCGACCGCCTCGCGGTCGGTGAAGCCGTGCTGCGCGAATTTTAGGGTTTTCACGGAATAGTAATGCCTGTTTCCTCCTGTACTCCATGAAAGACGCACTCCTCCATGACGTCCAGCGTCTGGTGGTAGCGCGCGACCGCCTCGCAGTCGATCGTGTTTTGCTTGGTGATTGAAGGCACAACTTGTTGAAGGAAAATCGTCGCTCACTCCTCCATGACGTCCAGCATCTGGTGGTAGCGCACACCGCCTCCCGGCCGATGACGCCGCGCTGTGGCTCGATGTTTCATAAGACATTACAGGCAACAAAGCGTATTTCCTCTTGTATTCGAGCCATTCCACGAGTACTCACTTCTCCATGACGTCCAGCATCTGGTGGTAGCGCGCGACCGCCTGCCGGTCGATGACGCCGCGCTGTGGCTCGATGCGGTGCCACTCCAGGGAGAAGCGGATGGAGTCCAGTCCCATGGCGTACGCGCGAGCGATGTCGGCCTCGAAGTGATTCCAGAAGTCGCACGACACGCCCGGCTGCGGGGATGCGGCAGGATGTGATTTCCGGAATGTCAAAACCTGGAGACGAGGCCAGACCCATGGAGTGCATGCACGATCTGAAGTCACACGACACGCCCAGCTGCGCAGGAGGCGGCAGAATACTATTACCAACTAAAGCTATGCATGACCAACTCCAGAGATTTGTGCATTCTGGAGTATGCACATGCATTGTCCGCCTGCACTAGATTTGGTAACTTGCACGACACGCCAGATGCATAGGCAGTAAAGGATCATATTGGGTCACGCGGTCAGGTCACTCTCATGGCGTTGCGAACTCAGCCGAAACCATGCACTGGCTTTCAGCAGGATGGCTTTGGCAGGTGCACTGGCTTCCGATGACCAGTCGAGTGCGCCGTTGTGCTAGCAATGCCTGCGGCGACAAAAGGAAGGCTTGATAAGGCCTTGAAGATCAGCTGGAGACCTGCACCTTGTCGCCGCCCATGATGGGGGAGCCGCCGAAGAGCGTCTTCTTGTTGCACCAGGTGTCCCAGTTGGAGGGGCCGCCGCCGCTGTTCTGCCACACGCTGATGGCGGTGCCCACCAGGAATGGCGCCTCGGCGGCCGGCATGCCGCACGTCCGCCGCCGGAAGCCGCTTTCGCCGCTCATTGTGCTGGCGATACCGCTGCCAGCGCCGGCGCCGCCACTGCTGCTGGGTGGCGCCTCAGGCCCGAGCCGATGAGATTTATGTCAGAACTTTCGGCCGTTCCAGAAACGCGCGGCAGGGCTTGGCACACCTCCTGACCTGCGCGGCAAGTAGCGCAGAATCGGCGCACACAACCGATGTGATCCTGCCCACCACGACTACTGTACATGTCTGACCAGATTTCGGGGCTATATGTGCATGATGGGAAGCCTGATCAGCTCTTTGCATGGCTTTCTCCAAGGGCCCCACGCACCTGAGGAGTCAAGACGATCTCGCGAACACAGAATTCGGTAGCGTCGCCAGCAAGGCCCCAAAACGATGCGGTAGCGTTTCCAGACTCTGGTACAATAATGCAAGTGCGGATCCAAGCACAATCCCGGCACTGCAAACTCCAGAAACTCATGGCAGCCGGAAGCCGAGGAAGTGCGATGCGATTCGCAACCAAGAATCATGGACTAGATTCACCTGTTGTCGCAACATCACTAGCGTATATTCGTGGCACATCCTGCTCGTCTACTAGGATAGAGACGTCCAAACGTCCTGTAGCCATGCTGAGGCAGGTGGCACTGCGGCTGGCGCCGCGTCTGGCGCCCGCTGTCCAGGCGACGGGCGGGTGCAGCTGCTCTGCTGGCCTTCACACGTCGACGCCTGCAGGTGCAGCTTCAAGATTGCATCAGTATCGCAGCTCCTCATCGGCAGAACGGCATCCTCCCCACACAATTGCAGCACGGGCATGGCAACATACCATGCCCTGCTGTGCGCTGGGCCACCCTCAGACCCTCACGTCCTTGGTAGTCTACGGGCGTTCTGCCACTACAAATGAGTATGCACTGCGCAGGGTATGATGCAGGAAATGTTGTTTGACTGCCGCTGACGTGCGCTCCCGCTGGCGTGCAGGTGCCGTGCAGCAGCTGTCTACCGAGCCCGGGGACATCCAGAAGGAGCCGGGACAGTGGGCGCAACGCCAGTCGCCCAAGGACTGGGCCAGCGGTGAGTTCATGTGCTGTTGCACGGCGGCAATGCGCGGGGAGCAGCTGTACCTCAACAAGTGCTGCATGCTGCGGTGTCACATGCACGGCGGCTCATGTGTGACAACACCTCTGCAAGGTTTCACATCGCAATGTCAAAACGGGAGCTGCTTGAGCAGCTTGGCAATGATCAGATGTCTGCGGCTGCTCTCTCCTGCCGGCTGACTGACCATTTCGCGGCGTCGTGTGCAGTGCTGGATGAGAGCGCGCAGACGCTGTTCCTGACGGAGATGTTCCGGGGGCTGGGCTACACGCTCAAGTCTTTCTTCGACCCCAAAGTCACGGTGAGCAGTCTGCTGCCCTCAGCGGTGTGCACGATGTCAGTAGGTCATCTTGACGCTGCATTGCGATGCACCGGTTTTGAAGTATCTTCTGCTGTCAATCTGCTCAAAAGCTGGCTCAGAAGTAGGGCTTGCACAGAAAGCTTGCACGGTCGGCTCACTCAGCACACCTGCCTGCGCGCAGATCAACTACCCCTTTGAGAAGGGCCCACTCAGCCCGCGGTTCCGGGGGGAGCACGTGCTGCGGCGCTATCCCACCGGCGAGGAGCGTTGCATCGCCTGCAAGCTGTGCGAGGCGGTGAGTGTCTTGCTTTCATCATGTCCATGGAGGCTGCAGCTGCTGCATCCATTTTGGACCCACTTGCTGCTCGCAGTCACCGACACAGGCGATGATGAGAGTGGAAGGCCGCCTTGGCCTGAGTTCAGCATACATCCAAGTCTGTGGGGAGGCTTGCTAGAAGATGCATGAAGCATTTTGTGTGCTGCAGGTGTGCCCGGCGCAGGCGATCACCATCGAGGCGGAGGAGCGGGAGGATGGCAGCCGGCGCACTACACGGTGAGTGACGCATGATTATGTAATTTGCACATTTGCGTCAATGTTGTACCCGGCTACGTCTGCATGGCTCCTAATTCAGTGTATGCGTGTACCGTGATCTACTCTGTCGTTCCCAATACGTTGCACGACTCCACATGTCCTATATGTGATTTTGCACGGTTTGGGCATGAACCCATCCTGCGGGATGCCCAACCTGACGTATTCAGTTGCCAGCTGACCTTTTCTGCTCATTTGCGTCGCAGATACGACATCGACATGACCAAATGCATCTACTGCGTACGGAAAACAATCGAATTCGTTATCTGAGACGTCTCAAGCTCCATGCCTGCAAAGCCGTATTATGCTGTGCCTGATGTGCTGCTGCGACGCATCTGACAAATCTGACACTTGGCCAAATGTACGGTCTTCGCACAAACAGGGCTTCTGCCAGGAGGCCTGCCCTGTGGACGCTATCGTGGAAGGTGAGCGACGTTTGACATGATGGCTCTGCGCATGATTCGTGAATATACACTCTGTGATTCATGCAAGTCTGTCAGATGCGCTTTGATGTGCAAAAGATCATGCAACAACCAGCCCTTACCTCATGTCTTGTGGCGCATACTGCAGGACCGAACTTCGAGTACGCCACAGAGACACACGAGGTCTGTGTCGATATTTATTTTTATTCATCGGCATGAACCCTGCTGGTGTCGGCCATGGCTGATCTTTATCGCGCTGATCCTGATCCTGGTCACGTCATTCGACCTTGGTTGCCGCATGCAGGAGCTGCTGTACGACAAGCAGAAGCTGCTCCAGAATGGCGACAGGTGCTGCTCGCTCCATCGTCATGCCCTGTTGGGTCGCTTCAGCCACAAGTGTGCACAAGCACAGTGCACTGGACTGGTGGCTGCCTCAGGGTCAGACGTTAGACTGTTGATGCAGCTTCAGGACATTTTGGACATATGAGTGACATTTTATTCTACTAACTTGAACAGGTGGGAGGTGGAGATCGCAGCCAACCTGCGGTCAGAGGCGCAATACCGCTGACTTGGAAGCTTCCAACCCAGCGCGGCGCCTGGAGCGGCGTTGGAAGTGGCCTGGGCCCACCTCGAGAAGAGCAAACATGTTGTGCTGCCAGACCGAGACGCCGCTCTATGCGCAATGGGGCCCCTTGTATCATACCGTATCGATTTTCCTATCTTCTGGACCTGTTTTGCCTTCGTGTCTCTGTAAGCGCAATACTCGATTAGCACATTCACGACTCCGAAGCACCACGTTCTATTGCTGAGATTGTGCAAGTGCTCCCGCTGATCAACATACCACACACTTCACACGGTTCTGTACTTTCAAAGTTCATTTTTATTTGGCACATGTTTAATTCAGCAGTGCCTCAGCTCTTTTGATCGAGAAGGCCTTTGTTTGGCTTTGCACTCTCCAACGCTGGAGCATTGCCTGTTTCGTTCTACACGATGCGTGCGTCAAATTCCAAAATTGTGCAGACGAGGCCGGCATATCACGCCTTCTGCAGCACATGCGACCGGTACTCCCCAAGCGCCCAGATGGGGAAGATGTTCCTACACAACCAAAGCGCAAGTCTCACTTCACACCAATCACAGTCATAGAAGGCGCCGCTGCAGAAGAATGCAGCCCGTGCTCTGCCAACCCGCATAAACAGAATGGTCCGGAGAAGTGAGCACTGCTGCGACATGCTGTCAGCGCCCATGCATGCAGCGCCAGTGAGAAAACCCTCGTTCGGCCCACCTGTAGTTGGCGTATGTGATCATGCAGTTGCGATTGAACACGCCGCTGATGTGCTGCTGCGGCCAGTCGCCATCGGGCAGCTGCGCCCGCAGCAGGCACCGCGCCCCGCGCTCCATGGCTTTCGCGTCATCGCAGCCGCCGCGCACCAGCGTCAGCAGCGCCCACGCTGTGTTGACCACGTGACTGTCCTCCCCCTCCAGCTGCGAGTACACCTGCAGCGGCAGTGCAGTTTTCAGTCAGTGCTGCTGTGGCTTTTGCCAAGTATTAGCACCTCCGCTCGCACGCGTCCAATGCTGCATATGTAGCAGAAAATGGGAAATTGGCCTCAACTTGGGGACTAGCATATGGAACATTGCTCCGTGATAACCGCTGTGCTTTGCAGGCCCTGCCGCATGGAACGGTTGCCGCACCTTGTCCTGGCAGGACAGGTAGCTCTCGCCCCAGCCGCCGTCGGGCCGCTGCACGCCCAGCAGGAACTCGCACGCCTTCGCAACCGCCTGTCGAGTGCACCATAACATACATGTTTTGCATCACGGCTACGGCAAGCTCCTCGTTTCGTGTCTCACCGCTGTCCTGTCTTGGCGGTCAGCTTCCATCATTTAGTTTTCTCGCAAAGCCCAAGAATGCTGTTGCTGTTCGAGCTCGTGTTTCCTGGCATGTTCGAACAGCGCTTTTTCAACTTTTTGTGTTTATTTCAACAGCATTCTTCCCACCTGGGTGGACTGCTCGCAGGGCGCGGCGGCGGCGAGCGCCTCGACGCCGAACCAGGTGCCGTAGGTGAAGCAGACGCCCCATGAGCCATACCAGCTGCCGTCGGGGCGCTGGATGGACAGCACGTAGTCCCGCCCCCGCTCCAGCGCCGAGTTCACCTCCTCCCACCGGTGCTCTGCATGATGGGCAGTCAGCGTCATCATCGATTTCCCCGCATACATCAGCCTGATGCAGCTACATTACAGCACTGGCAGCAGCGGCAAGAGCCGTCGGCTTGCCCGATCATGTGGATGCTGCATGCTTTCAGGAGTCATGCAGGATGCCTGTACGAAAACATCGAGGAACAGATGGAGGCGTGCCTGGGTGCCGAGCGGCAAAGGCGCCGAGGGCGGTGATGCAGGCGGAGGAGCACTCCACGTAGGAGTAGTCCACGATGATGTCGCCAAATGTCTCCGCCGGGTTCAGCACCTGCGCAACTGTAAAACGTGACAGTCACAAGCTTCCGATTCTGCGCGATGCCAAACCAAGGCTTGCGGCAGCAGGCTTCCAAAGGAAACAGCTGTCGATTGTGGCAGCAGCAAACTGTCGTGCACACAGCCGTGAAAGGCGAAAGGGCGCCGAAAGGCCACCCCGCACTGTTTGCTGTGGAAATGATGGTTGGGAAAGTAATGAAAATGCGCGCGCCTCGAGCGCGTGGAAGGAGCGCGTGTTCTCGTAGGTGGCCCACCCGCCGTCGTGGTTTTGGTATGACATGATGACGTTGACAGCATCGTGCAGCCGCTCCTCCGGCAGCGGCGGCCCGCCGCGCTCCGGCCCCAGCTCCGCCAGCATCAGCGCCGCTTTCAGGCCTGACGAACAGCGCTTGAAGGAGTCACTAAGAGTCGAGCAAAACCCTCCAGAAGAAATGTTTCCTCCGGCAGCGGTGGCCCGCCGCGCTCTGGGCCCAGCTCCGCCAGCATCCGGGCCGCTTTCAGGCCTGTTGATTTACCTCGAGGATTTGAAGAATCAGGTTGCGGCTGTCAAGAACGTCGGTGAAGGAAGGCCAGACAAGCTGCTCCGTTGCACTCCGGCCCCGTGAGCGCTGCCAGCATAAGCGCCGCTTTGAGACCTACATGTGGAAGCCAGACTCGCGGAGGCGTGCCAACATTTGCCTCTGTTTTGTTCATAGTGCTGGGGAAGCAACGCAGCATCTCGCGCAAACAACAGGACCCAACATGTAACATGCTGTCTGCACACATGGCGCAGCTCGAAGCTCGCACGCGATGCTGTGCAAATGTCTGTGCACAGCACGCGACCAGGGGTTTTCAGCATATGGCTGCACTTGACAAGCAGCGCACCCTCGGAGGTGCAGTCGGAGATGGGCCAGCCGTGGTCACGCGTGCTGAAGGGCCAGGCGCCCTTGCTGATGTGGCGGTACCACTTGTTCAGCGGCCCCGGCACATCCTCCCGCGCCTGCACAGTATACATCGGCAGGCTGCCGCCCTTATGTACCCATCGCAGAAAAGCGTCCCAGCAGTAGGTGATGCAGTCTGCCTGGATGCGCCGGCAATAGCTAAACCTCCTGTCACGACCAGGCGCACAATCCCCGTGCTTGCTCTGGTTAAATTAGAAGCTTAACAATAGAAGCGGCAAACTTCAGTTCAGACCGGCCCGCAAACGACCGGAAACAGGATATGCGTTAGAAATCGGACCTGTGAGGCCTCGATGAAGGAGGCGGCGCGCTTGAGCGAGTCGCCGAGGTGGTCGCCCAGCTGCGTCGCGCCGAGCGCCTGCACCGCAAAGGCGGTGTCCCACAGCTGGCTGCCATTGTAGCCCTGCGCCCCAGGATGCAGGGTCTTGATGGCTGGTTCGCGATCGCAACGTCTGGAATCTGGCTGGGCCTTTGAATTCATCAGCGTGCTTCGGCAACAACCCCTGAAGAAGGGACGACCCTGACATGAACTCTGCAGCCCCTCTGGTCAGCAGTTCTTGCTTCTTTGTTGCTCACCGCAGCCTGATTTGGGAACAGTGAGCCGCACCTGCATCTTCATGCCGTCCTCCGCCATCCACAGGTAGTCCGGCATGCGCGCCAGGTGCCTGCACCAGGGGATTCAGTCATTGGCATGGCAAAAAACCTGGGTCAAATCTGCGCCCCCTTCACGGTGCTTGCTACACCGGGACTTCGGATCACGCTGCAGCTTCACGTGTCGACACCGAGCACATTGTCAGCCACATGAAACCCTGGCTTCAACGAGGTTTGTGATCGAGGGCACACTTCCTAGGGAGCGGAGTACTTCCACAAGTGCAAGGGCGCACCGCTTGAAAGGCTCGCCATCGGGATTTTCAAACCAGCAGGCCAGTGTGTTGATGGTCTTGTTGACTGGTCCGATGTCGACGTACCGCGTGTTCTCGTCCTGCGGCACAGCGGAGAAACTGCTGTTATTGTGGCAGCATCTGGTGTGACATCTGTGGAATGTCCAGCCCGGACATGGCTGGCTTTTCTGCTGGCGCTGCCATTCAGCAGTAAATGCGCTGGGGACGGCTGCCGCGTCCTCCAATTGCGCGAAGTGGACATACGCTCTGGCCTGCCAGCAGAGGCTGGCGGCCGGCGCCAAGGCGTCATGCATACACATACACATACACATACACATACACATACACATACACATACACATACACATACACATACACATACACATACACATACACATACACAAGTAAGAGCTTATAAACACACCTCGAAGTGCACATGGCGCATGACCTCCGCCAGCGCGGCCTTGCGCAGCCGGGTGTTCTGGATCCAGGGCTCCAGCTTGGCGAGCGTCCACCACAGCACGTCCTGCGGCGGCGTAGCACGGCAACACACAGGGTAACGGACATATGCATGTTGGTCGAGTTTGTCCAAACTCGACGCGTCAACGGCGCCTTCCACGCAGGAATCAGACGGCCAGGCCCTGGCAAAGTCTACACATCTGCTGACAGGCAACACTTGTCAAAGCATGTCAGCCACCAGCTTGGCAGCCCCGAGAGAAAACTCGTTGATCGGATGGAAGCGGGAGGGGCTGCATGCACCTGGATCTTGGGGTGCGGGTAGTACAGGTCCTGCTTGGCGCACTGGTTGCGCGCGGCATCCCAGTCGATGCTGCCGTAGGGCTGCGGGTACAGCTCTTCCTGGATTGCCGCCGTCAGCGGCGTGCGCTTGCAGGTGCCGCGCATGCCCCACACATAGCTCATCGGCAGATACACCTGCACGCGGCAGGGTGAGCAGTCGACATACATCTATGTGGGTTGGTGCTAGGCTGCATACCCTTGTAGTTTTCAGCGGCAAGCATGCCTCTACACGTGGTCTTGCAAGCAGACACGCCGCATGGCCATTCGTGTGCTTCATCGTGCCATGATTGGCGCTTGATGCGCTAATGATGAACAGGCGCAGCGTGCTTTGTGTAATCAACAGCGCACCATGCGGCAGTGGCACCAGAAGCGGCCGGGGTGCACGTAGCCGATGCCAGTCCACTTGGAAAACGGCAGCAGCCACATCTCCGGGCTGAGCGGATTCTGCCCTTCCCACTCGTACACCCCCAGCACGCTGAGCCAGAACTTGCCCCAGGAGGTGATGTACGTTGCGCCGCCGTACTGGTGGATCTGAGGGTTCAGGGGGCGTATAAAGTCGAGAGGTTGTTTGCCATCCCTGACTGCGGCCTGGCAGCTTGAAATGGCAGCCAGGCCTTGAAAGGGATGTATGCGTCGAGGCCATCGCAGGAGGCTGCCAAGCGCTGCGGCCGTCTGGGGTGATCTAGGTTGCCAGCTTTACTGACAGATATGTCAGAATCCATGCAGCAGGGGCAGCGGGCAGGAGACGCTCACCCAGCCCCGCGCCTTGGCTGCCACCTCATGGTCCGCCTCCATGCCCAGCAGCCGCAGGCTCACGTAGCTGCACAGTGCGTAGGAACATGCTAATAAGATTGTGGCGCGTGCATTTCCAACACCATACCTGAAGCTGGAGCACACAGACTCTCGCGACTGGGAAACGACCCAGCAGTAGCATCTGAACATTTGCACATGCGCCGTTGTAAGGAACAGCCAACCTGAGCACGGTGCCAAACATGGTGGAGTGGCCCTCGATGTGGAGGCCGTAGCCGCCGTCGTCGTTCTGGTGATTGACCAGGTAGCGCACCATCTCGTGCGTGTGCGCCGGCGACAGCACCGTGTTCAGCGCGCCGGTCGTGTACAGCGTGATGATCATGCCGGGCATCAGGAACATGGGGCCGCCATAGTCGCCCGGCCAGTGGCCATCATCCGCCTGTTGGTGCATTTCCAAGGCATGGCTGATGCAGCGCCAAAGCTTTTGACGAGCACGCGCCCTTGCAAGCGAGCCGGCCACACTCACTTCAGACCTTCTGCGCTCAACGCGCATCCAAGCATTCCCGGTTTCGTGAAGCATTGCTGATGCCTGCAGTGGCAGCAACAGCCACAGCATTGCTGATGCCGGCAGTGGCAGCAACAGCCACAGCAGCAGCAGGAGCAGCTGCTGCAGCTGTTTATGGCTACTGCTACTGTTTCTGCATCCAAAGACGCTAAGCACCTGCAGGGTGGTGTAGTAGGCTGTCGCCGCCTTCAGCGAGTCGTGCACGTCGCTGTCTGTCACCGCCGCGCCCTCTGGCAGCTTGGCGCCCGGCCCCTGCAGCAGCGTGCGTGTCTTGTGCTTGCTGCTGCACGCCCGCCGGTACAGCAGGTCGCTGGAGTGCTTCTGGCGGTGCCGGTTGGCTGCAAAGTCCGCGCGCAGCTGCTCCACCTCTGCCCGCTCCTTCTTGCTGCCGGCGTCTGCGTCAAAAACCCAAACGTGCCGGCCCTGGTAGCCATTGAGCGTCGTGAGATAGGGGTGGTCCGGCGTCTCATCCGCTGTCGTGCACCGCCACATGGCTGATCCGCTTGCTGTGTCACTGTGATGGATTGCAGATCACTTTCGTGTGTCAAGGTCCTACAAGCACTGGAGGCCCGACGCGCCAACACTTTCCCGCATGCGAGACACGCCTAAGACCTTCAACAGCTTTTCTGCAGACTTGCAACGTGCAGTTGAACAGAGTTGAAAACCAGCGATGCACTTGTGCTGCACAACATGCTGGATCTCGAGATTGGTGGCCACGTGCGTTTCGGGAGGTTTTCGGCGAGCGCCCCCGGCGAGCACACCTGCTCACCGTTGTGTTTGCCTTGAGACTGTCCAGATCGATTTTGCAAGCCGATCGTCATGCCGCTGGCGGTGCAGCACCATGGCAAGAGCAGGGTCCGGCTAGGGCGCGTGTGGCGTGATGGCCCCATCCACCACTTTGTGGAGTGGAGCGTGGCCACGCTGCTGGACAGTGACATGGCGCACGCTTATCTGAAGGGAGAAAACACCGACATGGTGGTGTGTAAGAACGTCTAGAATATAGACTGATTGATGCCGAGTCCGGTGCAACTGCCAAATGTTTGTATCGCTGCCAATTAGTGTGTAATGCTGAAGCAATTGCAAGCTGCTGACCAGTGTCTCATGAATGTAGGCAACAGACACAAACAAGAACATGGTGAGCGATCGCTGCGCAAAGCACAAAAGTAAGCCTAGATTTATGAGCAAATTGCACGGGAATGGTGAGCCGGGGCTGACTCCGCATGATCGAACCCTAGGAGCTTGCTGCTTTACATGAACTTTAACAGCTGCAGTACCATCAGCGCCGCAGCTCACAGCTGGATTCGTCTTCGCGGTAGGGTTGCCAGACACTTGCCATCCGGCGTGCGAGTTGTAGATGGGAGTCAGCTCTGCGCACCTCTGGACGTCAATTTACTGATGCACAGGGCATTGAGACCTGCATAGGTGTTCAGCAGTGGTCAGTCACCGTTTGGTGTTTTGTTGTTTGTTGTTATTAGTCATGACTTGGCGCAGACCAGCACACTTCAGAACTGGTGCCAGCAGCGGTGCACAGCGCTGCTAAAACCATTGCAAAGCATGTCAGCATGCCAATGCAGCACAGCGTACACTCCGAGCCGTAACGCCCTGTATTGCTGCGCACAGGTGTACTACGTCGCGAAGCAGTGCAATCACAAGTGCTCAGCGGAGGAGTATGCCATTGCACTGGCGAAGCACTTTGTGTCGACCTACCCAGGGGTGAGCGCTTGCTGCATGTCGATCTGCTGCATCCCAAAACTGCATGCACCACTCTCATGATGGGTGCGGCATATGGATGCGTTCATGGCATGGTGCACAAGCACGCCGCTCTCCGACTAGCTGCCGCCGATCGAACAGGTGTCGAAGGCGAAGATCTGGGTGGAGCAGAAGCCCTGGAAGCGGATGACAGTGGACGGCGAGCCGCACGACCATGGTGTGCTGCAGCGACACCTGTCCGGGGCTTTTGCGAGAAAAACAACAACAAAAACCTTGCCTGATGGAAGCAGGCATTGATATGCACGGTGCTGATGTGCAGGTTACTCTGTGTCTGGCTCGGAAATCCGCACCACACATGTGACGGTGGACAAGGCGGGGAAGACAGAGGTCATCAGCGGTGCGTCAGCCTGGCAGCAAGATGTCGGTTGCTTGATGAGCACGTGCTGGCCGAAGCAAGCCCGGACACGGGTCAGTGATAAACGATTCTGTCAGCAGCCGAGGAGCAGCGGTGATGTGCCGCTCGCATGGCTGTTGCGCAGGCGTTAAGGACTGGCAGGTGCTGAAGACGACGCAGAGCGGCTACTCGGGCTTCCTGAAAGACAAGTACACGGTGCTGAAGGACACCAACGAACGCATTGTGGCCACCAGCATCACCTCCACCTGGAAGTGAGATTCTTGCCGTGCACGAACTCCTGCTTGCTTCTCCTCTGGCGGAGGCTCGATTGTCATGACGAGGCATCGGCAGTGTCGGACAGTGAATCCGTGCTGTTACCCTTCCTCTTAGTACGCTGGGGGCAGGGCTTCGTGGCGAAAGTGCTGCAGGCACAGCATTCACTGCAGCCTGCCCTCACTCCTCGATGGATGGCACTGCACAGGTACTCTGGGTACGTGTCAGACTATGACGCGGCGTATGAGGGCGTCAAGGCCGGCATCGTGGAAGCGTTTTTCGGGCCGCCGCACAAGGGCGTCTTCTCGCCGTCGGTGCAGTTCACGCTCATGGAGATGGGCAAGGCCGTGCTTGCAAAGTGCGCATTCACATTTCCCCTGAAGTTGCACCGCTTTTGGTCAACTGCTCATCAGCCAAGGTGCATTGCTGTGTTCTCTGTGCAGATGTCGGAGTTATGCAGTATGCCGTACATGCCTGCGCGTTCTCGACGGCGCCCACCTGCCTTGCGACGTGGTTTCTTTCTGCAGGGTGTCCTCGGTGGAGTCCATCTTCTTCAACCTGCCCAACCTCCATTTCATCCCCTGCACACCAGTCACCAGCAAGGTGCGCTGCAGTTCTGTTTTGCTGAGGCAAATGCACTAGGTACTGGCGTCCGCCCTGGTCGTCGAGTAGTTGAGCAAATGTTGGTTGATGTTTTGTGAACCTGCTTATCGCAGTTCGAGGACGATGTGTACGTTGCGACGAGCGAGCCGCACGGCAACATCGAGGCGGTCGTGACCCGCAAGGACGCGCAGCCGCACTCCAAGCTCTAGGCGGCAGCCGCCGCCGAGCGGCAGGCACGAGGGCGCGCTGTGCTCGGGGACGCAGCAGCCCGAGGCTTGGCGTCACGAAAGTGCAGATGTGATCGTTGTAGCGGCTCATCCGGCTGGTGTGCCAGAATCGTCACCGTGCCAGCGCCACCTTGCCAGTGCAACTGTTGTCTGCACGCCCCTGTACAATTATTTCTGTTCCTCCGCAAACTCAGCAAGCAACATCAGCTTGAGAGTGCCGGACAGCAAAGCCCAAACTTTGCCGCCCATCTTTGGTGTGGCTGACTGTTATCGCATCTGCCTCTTGAGCCGTTCTCGGATTGAACGAGCCCCTTGATTGCAACTGACAATTGGATACCTCCGCAGCGCATCAAAGACTTCACAAACTATATCGTCTGGATCTTGCCCTCTCAGCGTGAAACGTTTAACAGACCCTCATCAACTCTTCCACGCCGTTCACCCTAAAACCCTAATCCGTCTGGACCAGCTGCTTGCGCTGCTTCTTGCTCTTCATCATGCGCTTGAGCGTCGCGTTGTTGGTGATCTTCTGCCCCTTGAGCGACTTCTTCACGTTGGCCTCCTTGCGCTCCTTCACCGCCTTTCGTCGCTCCCGCTCCGCCTGCAAGGAGGGTGGCAATTCGAGACGGTCAGGCACTGGTGCATCACCCCGTGATCGCACAGCATCCTGCCTGCTCTGCTGCCTGACTGAGGCGCAATGTCTCGTGATATTCGGCTTTCGCCGCAGCGGCGGAGAGGAGCCCGGCAGGCGCATCTCGTCTGCCTGATGCACTGCGCATCACGTGTTCCATGACGCACAGCCCCGCTCACGGTCAGCAGTGACATATGACGTCGATGCGCAGCACAGCTCAGGGCTGAGCAGGCCGCCGGCGCTCAACCCAGCACAAGCGCTGCACACAGAGAAGCGCCGCCGGCTCCGGCGCTCACCGCGAGCTTGGCGTTGTGCTCCGCGCGGGCCTCGTCCTTCTGCGCCTTGAATAATGCCGCCTCCGCTTTGACCGCCATCTTCTTCTCCCAGCTGGTTTTCAGGATGGGGTTCCCCGTGGAGCTCATGCGCGGCGCCGACGCCTTCCAGTTCTTGCCCGACACCTGCGCATCCCCACACAGAGGTGAGTATTCTCCATAGTATTCTACTATCAGCTGCTGCTCCTGCTCGCACCACACCATATCGAGCGGCAAGCAGCCGAGCCCAGTCCTGTTTGCTGCCTACATCATGCGCTTTGGGACGGATGCAATCCCGTGTGCATTGTGTCTTTGGTCCTGCTCCTCGGTTGTGCAGCGTCACATTCTCGAGCATCGCCTGCAGGCGGCAGCGCACACGACATCGCAACAGATGGACTCAGGGGCTCACCCGGTTTGCGAGCTTCACGCGCTTTGACGCGGCGGGCTGCGCGGCGCCGGCATCCGCATCGCCGCGCATTGCAATCTCTGCCTCGTCGATGGCTACCTGCACGCATTGAACGAGCTATTCTCATGACTGGTGACTAGCGTGCGCTCCTCTTCGCATGTGAGTTTGAGGACGATGCACGTTCAGGCCGCCGGCATGCAGAGCATGACGGCAGCGCCCACACCTGCTCTGCATAGTCGTCCAGCTTGCGTTTCCGGGTGTCCTTGTAGCCCTTGGGCGCTGTCGAGGAGTTCCGGAAGTCATAGGTCGCATGGATGGGCATCTGCGGCGGCACCGGCACGGTCTCCTGCTGGACGGCCATGGCGCCTCGTTGTCGTTCTTCGCTCAGCCAACAGCGAGCGTTTGTATTTGTCCTACCAGAGCTTCACGTGGTCAGAAGACGCAAATTGTGATGCAGCAACGACTGCTGGCTTTGCTTGCTCGTCACGGAGGATGGGTGTTGCAACTTGGGCGTCTCCACGGGACTGGTGCAAGACTCGGCAAACGTAGGACCAATGCTGATGCTCGCGTCGTGACCCGATGCCGAAGTGAGGCTGCACACTGGAAGTGCGCTCCGCAAAAGCCGCCGAGCGCACGTGAGGCAAGTTGCTTTTCAGGTTTTTGTGTCGCAAGTTTTGCTGGAGGTTCACAAAAGCACCTTGTCAGCCAAGTTTGCGCATTGACAGACACAGAATGGCGAGCTACGGCCAGCCCGCTCAGCCTCAGCAGTATGCACAGCCATATGCATCACAGCCTCCCCAGCAGTCGTATGCGGCCCCGCCACAGCAGCAGCCCTACCAGCAGCAGCCCTATGCCGGCCCTCCAGCGCAGCAGCCCCAGTATGGCGCACAGCCTGGGCCCGGGCCGGCGCCTCAGTACTCTTCATACGCAGTGAGTGTGATGGATAGATCGAATGGGAAGTTACAACACGAGCGTGTGTTCAAGATCAAACAGCACCTCGCGCATCAAAGAGCACTGGCTTAGTCGACGGGTGTCCCGTCAGACGGGCACGGGTTGCACAGGTGCTGTAGCGCTTTGCTTCTGACGTGTCCATTTGCAGCTGCGGCAATAACACTCACGCATTTGTGGGCCGACAGTGTCTTGGCCCTGGTTCGCAGCCGCCAGGCGCCGGACCGCCGGGAGGCCCAGCGGGGCCGGGCGGCCCGCCACCGCCAGGCGTTGGCATGAAGCGCTCCTTTGACGAGGCTGGCGGCGACGCGGCCGCGCCGGAGTCAAAGCGGCAAGAGCCGCCTGGGCCGCCGGAGACGGTGCTGCGGCTGCTGGTGCCCGTGCGGCGGGTGGGCGCGATTATCGGCAAGCACGGCATCGTGATCAAAGAGGTGAGCGGCATCAGCATGGCTGCGGGGGCGTGCACCGCCACTGGCAAACGGTGCTTCTCGATGGACCTGAGGGCTGCCGTGCAGCAGCCTTGAAAAGGGCTGAAACTCAGATGTGCTGTCATGCACCATGCAGTGCGCTCTGCGGAGTCATATGGATCCAGCACCTGATAATGGGAGGGCGCTGCGGTGTGGGTGCCTGCACCAGCTTTGCTCCAATCTGCTGAAGTTCCTGAACTTCCTGTCCGGCCTTTGTGCAGATTAAGGAGACGACAGGGTGCCGAATGCGGATAGTGGAGGCGTTGCCGGGGGCTGACGAGCGCGTGGTGGTCATCTCCTCGCCGGATGACCCCTCACAGGACAGGAATTCCGCAGAGGTGAGCACAAACTTGATGGTGATTGCGTCAGATGTGTGTGCAGCAGAAAATGATACAAGACAGGGCCAGCATTCCAAGCGCTGGGCTGCCACTTTCTGCCATTTCTGCACAGATGATGACGAGTCGAGCAGGCCGCAGGAGTGTGCGTCAGCTCTAAACAGCTGCGAGCTGCTATAGGATCTCACACAATGTCTTTGTTCGCACAGCTGGGGCTCTTCGAGGTGCACCGGAGAGTGATCGAGGGCGAGGAGCCGATGCCGGCGGCGGCGGGGGCGCCGCAGGGCATCCTCACGCGCATGCTCGTGTGCCACTCCCAGGCCGGCAGCATCATCGGCAAGTGAGCAGCCTTGTGGTTCCTCACTCCTCCACTCCTCGCATGATCGAGGATTGCGTGCGGTCCCGATGCACCTTCTGACAGAGCTGGCTGCCTACCATGCGCCTGTGTCTGCGGATGTACAGAGGGGGGCTTGTTCACACATCACGCGTGGCAGTGTACGTCTGACAAGCCGATGTTTAAGATGTCAATGCATCGGTGGTCTCAATTCCGTTTGCAGGAGCGGCGTGCAGATCAAAGAGATCAGGGACATCAGCGGGTCGCACATCAAAATCCTGCCGCCGGACGAGCTGCCGCCGTGCGCGCTCTCCAACGACCGCGTGGTCCAGTGCGCCCTGTTTGCTGCATATATGTTCATCTTGACCATCTTCACCGTCTGTAGCCTGCTTTGTGGCAGCCGCATTCCTTCATGGCTGTGGAGGACACTGCCGTGCTACCACTTGTGAGACTGCTCGTTCGTGAAGAGCGTGGTGTGCTGCCAGGCGTCGCTCTGAGCAGCATTGACGGACCTCTGCCATTGGCGCTCATGTCTGAACATACCACCCCCTGCAGGATGGTGGGGCAGCCTGTGGCGCTGGCGAAGGCGCTGGGGGAGGTGAGCCGCCTAATCCGCGCCAATCCCCCAAAGGAGAAGCCCGGCGGCTGCCCGCCCTCCCTCTCCCGCATCACAGGTTCACAGCCTTAGGGTTCCAGCCACTGTCGGGCCTGGTGTACATTGTGCATGTTGTTCGGTGCTTCTTGTCTTAGTGCCTTGAATCAGTTGTGACAAGGGTCCGGATCGACGGGCCAATCTTCGCAAGCTGTAGTGTTTGCATTCACCCTGAGGCTGTAAGGAGAGTGAGAGCAGCAGTCAAACATGTTTCTGTGATATGCAATCTGCAGGTCTGCCCCCAGGGCCGCAGGCAGGCGGCATTGCGGCAGGGGCCCGTGCGCACCAGATGGGCGGCCCCCCAATGGGCGGACCCCCAGGCGGCTACGCGCCGCCCACTGCCGGCGGCGGCGGCGGAGGCGTCATCACTAAGAACGTGCTGGTGCGCTGTACTTCCCGATTTGCTCGACAGTATGCAAGCACGCATGCATATACGCATATCATATCAGGCCTTGCATGCAGTGTGTTGTGTTGCACGCTACAGCGGCACCGGCATGGATGCTACTGTTCTGCCCCTGCAGGGGTATTTCATAAGATGCAGTTGCGGCGGCAGCCTAGATTGCCATGTTTCCTCATGTAGGTGCCGAACGACCAGGTGGGCAGCATCATCGGCGGCCAGGGCAGCAACATCAATCGCATCCGGCAGACTAGCGGCGCCCGCATCAAGGTGGGTCGGCGTGACGCCATGCCAGCGCGCAGCCCTGGGTTTGCCACACACTCTTCAGTTGACTGGATTCGTCGTCTGCATGCATGTCGACTGGAAGAGAGGCTGCTTTGTAGTTTCGAGGCCCCAGGTTGTGCTGCTGCCCCTCGCCTGATATCAGCATTCGTTGCCGCTCAGGTGCACGACCCAGACCCGAACAACCAAGCGCAGCGCATCGTTGAGTGCATGGGCACCCTCGACCAGGTGCACACGCTTTCCCTTCCTAGCAACGGGGCGTGTGCATTGCGGAGTGTGTGTGCGGTTCAATGCTTGCAATGCTGTTCGCCGCCGTGCAGTGCTGCCCATTACCTGTGCTGACACGGACCCTCGCTGCGCCCGCAGATTGCGGCCGCTGAGAAGCTGCTGGAGCCCTACCAGAACGCAGACGGCAACGCAGGCCCGACGTACTTTTGATTGGGCGGCGCCTGATGTGGCCTGCGGAAGCCGGTGTGCTCTGTCCGCACCCTTCACACTGTGCGGGCCGCATGGTGGACTGCTGGCATCTCCGCCTCTTTCGCCTCGTCCTCGGAACCTTACAGAAGAAGCTCTGTCCTCTCAGCGCGGACGCACGTTTCCCTCCTGTGCCGTGGGCAAAGATGACGGCACCGCTTGGCGGCGAGGCGGCGCGGCAGTCGCCACTGGGTGTGAATTTCCCTTCCAGAGAGCCGGCGAATTGACGGCGGGATCCTGTCAGGCTGTCTCTGGCTACCCATCTGTTGAAGTTGTTCAGCGGTGGGTTTGTGCGCTCCCCTCATCTTCTTGACAGCTGGTTTTGGGATCGAATACCCCTTGCTAGCGCATCTTGCCTTGCGCAGAGTACTCCAGGTCCAGCAGCATAACCCAAGATCTCAACATGTCCACCACTAGTGTTGTCATTCCGCTAGCTCTGCACATGCACGAAACATTTGGAAGCGAAACGAAGCCCACCACCACAGCCCCAGAGAGGCAGGTGCTGCATGGGCGATTCCCAGGTACCATTCGCCTACGTACCACATCTGTGTATCAGGGCAGCATGCCAGGTAAGGCTTCTTCTACATCGAGCTGGCCACCGCAAACACACTGGGCATGTCATCCAGCTTTGACAGTCATCGCGATATCTATGTAAGAGCGGCGAGATGCGGATGCGCTTGGCCTGCCGCGGCCGGACTGCCGTCATGTATCAGACTGAGGGATGCATGTGTTCACTTAAGAGGGCTGATGTCTGAGTTTTGTGTTGGCTGCTGCCCTTCATAGCACTTGCTGCGTTTGCGATAGGGGTAGGTAACTCTCGTGGAGCAGTATGCGCTTGTAAATCTGCGCCCGCCGCCGCCGCTGCCGCAGAATGCAATGGTCATGCACAGCAAATCCCTGTGCATCGCCTTCACTGACCTGCGAGTCCACCGACCTGCGAGTCCCATGGAGCCTGCGCATGTAACAGTGCACTTTCATACGGTTGACACACGAGTACGGCGCGTTGGCCGCAGCATGTTGCCTCACCAGCTTCACAGCAAAACCCTGCTGCTCCCTGCGCGAAATGCAAAAGCTGTCCGACAAAATCTGCTTGCAAAGCGTGCACTTTCGGGTTCCGCGCGTCCAGCCTCGCCTGTCCTCACAATACCGCACTAAACATCGAGCGTCTTGATCACGAGACAAACCGTGTCCTGCTGGCACGCCTGCCGCTTTGACGCCCAATTCGATCTGCAGCACAGAACTCGATATCTAACCCAACTTGTGCATCGCAGACCCTACAAACGAAATATTCGTGACTGATAGAAGCTTGTTACGGTCCCGACGCGATCTGTCAAAGCTTGCCTGCCTCAAAAGGCTTGCAGGCAGATTGAGCCAGTCCTTGCAGCTCCTCGTCAGCTCTCTGCTTTACGGGGCTGCACCATGGGCAACGCTTCGCCACAGCACATGAACGGCGTGGCCAAGGCGCCCGAGTTGCCGAGTGATCAGGACTTCATAGACACTCTGCAACATGCGGCCGAGGGCACAATGGTGCAGCTGGAGGGCGGTTCCCCGAATCCGGGCCCGCACTGCCGGGCAACGCCAGCCGCGGCCGCAGAGGCAGCTCCAGAGCCGCCCTCGCCGGTGCACGTGCCGTGTGAGGCTGGCAGCGACAGCCCGATCGCGCCGCCGCCGTCCAGCCTGCCGCTCCCGCCGTCGCCCCTCTTCTCGCCTGACGAGATCGAAGGCCGCCGCAGCAGGTACGTGAGATGGTTGCATGCCCAACATCTTAGCTGGCATGCACAGTTCTGCGCGTGTGATAACGCACTGAGAGGCTGAGTCGCAGCAGCCCATGCAGTTCAATTGTGCTAAACGCCGGCATGCATGCATGCACTGTGCATACGTGTGGCATCGAGCCTTCAATGTTTCGACGAGACCAGCTGAGCACTCATAGGTCCGCTGCTGAGCAGCGTCACCATTACTCGCAGGACTGACTTTGCAATGTGCATGCATGCAGGCAGTGCAAGGCGGCGCCGAAGGACTATGTGGACTACATCGACAGCAGCATGTCGCAGGCGCCGGAAACGGATGGCGACGACTCTGACGATTTCGGGACGCTGTACAGCCGGCGGCCGTCCGGCAAGAGCGGCGGCAAGAGCGGCGGCAGCCGGCGCAGCGGCAAGAGCGGCGGCGGCAAGGCGAAGAGCGGCAGCGGGCAGCGCGGCGCGTTTGGCGACAGCAGCGGCGGCGACAGCGCCCAGGAGGACGAGGACCAGCTGACGCCAAAGCAGGTGGCGCACACCCCAAGGCCTGGTCTCTGCATGCGCCTGCAGCAGCTCATGCATCACTTGCACGGCGCAATCCGGGTTCCATTTGCATGCAGAGTCCTGGTTTGCTCCGAGCATGTGGCAACTGACCACGGCTGCTATGCTAGAAGTCGCCGGAAAAGCATGTGGCTGACTAGGGCTGCTTTCTGCATGCAGAAGAAGGCAAAGTCAGGCGGCAACGGCGCCAACAAGCGGCAGCGAAGCTCCTCGGCGGCCGGCGGCAAGCGGGTCCTGGGCAAGCGCAGCAGCAAACGCGCCCGCACAGACAGCCCGTCACAGGACCACGAGGCAGATGTCGCAGCAGCGGCAGCCGCAGCGGCAGGCGGCCCTGCAGAAGCCGCAGCAGCAGCCACGGAGGCGGCCGCGGCAGACGCAGCGCAGGCCGCGGCAGCGCCAGCACCGATGGCAGAAGTACCTTCGCCCGCAGCAGACGCAGGCCGCAGCTGCAGCCTCACAGCAGAGGCGGCCGCAGACGCCACAGCAGGCGGGGCGTTGATGGACGCAGCCGGTGAGGCAGCGCCGCAAGAGACAGCGGCTGTTGCCCAGCGGACCTGCAGCCCATCGCAGCGCAGCTCAGCAGAGGGCGCGCAGTCGGCCGGGGAGCCAGCCGAGGTGGCTGCGTCGACGGAGGCAGAGCTGGCTGCCAAGGCGGCGACAAATGCGGCACGCAAGGCGGCCAAGGCGGCAAAGAAGGCGGCGGCAAAGTCGGCAGGCGGCCCGAAATCGGCGGGCAAGCCGCCGAAGGACGGCAAGCAGCGCGCGTCCAAGAAGGAGAAGCGGCCGTCGCTCGCGCCGCATTGCGACACCGTGCCGCACGCAGGTGTGCAAGCAGGTCGCAAACGCTTCTTTCAGTCAGACATGTGCACACTCCAACCAGAGCCTGCAGCCGCGCCCTGATCACACTGTGACCATACGTCAGTCAGCATGCATACCTAATATGCCTCATTAACCTGCACCGTGGAGTGCTGACGTTTCTGTGTTGTAACATGTTGGTGACAGCAGTTATGAAACCTCAACGCGCAGGTGAGCTGACCGCGACGCTGCAGCTGCTGGATGGCAACGGCCGCTCGCAGCCGGGGTTGGCGGGCGCCAAGCTGCAATCGCAGCTGCCGTCGGTCGCGAAGCTGCGCCTGTCGGCCTCTGGCGCCAAGGCGGTCACCAAATTTGTGTCGCCGCTCGCCAAGGCATTAGTCAAGCAGGGCGCCGGCTCCGAAGCAGCGACACCCAGCGGGGCGACGCCCCTGCGCCAGGCCCAGGGCGGCCAGCAGCCGGGCTCGGCGGCGCCCAAGGCGGCAAAGGGCCTGGACTTCGGCGGCGACAGCCCTGCCGTGGCAATGGCGGCGGCGGCAAAGCCGTTCAAGGTGCCACTGGGCGGCGGTGTCGGAAGCAGGAAGGAGGACTGGCTGGAGAAGCGCGCCGCAGTCGCAGCCGGCTACAGGTGAGGTGCCTCAGATGGATGTCGCATAAAATCACCATGCAGACGGCCTGACAACATGCACTTAGGCGGGTTCAAGCATGCTGATGCATGCATCCCGATGAGTTGTCACAGAGCCAGCCTGGCTGGTTGTTACACAACCGAGCAAAGAGGCAGGGAGAGCGAGCTCGCATTGTGGCTGGCTACAGGGTACCCGGCGTGCGACCGGCCAAGGGCTTCACGCCGCTACACCCGCAGCTGCACAAGCGCACCTCAGCGTGAGGCGGCGCCGGCACTGGCGCCAGCGCTGGTGCAGGGACATGGGGGAGTGCACGAGACTGACCGCTTGCTGCGGCGTGCAGTCAGAGAACATCTTCTGGGGGAGAAGGATCTCCCCTGGCAGAAATACATCTGGGAGGCGAAAGCGCTACCCTGGGCTGCGCATTATATATAGTAGACCGCAGGACTGGCAACAAGGTGCTGAGGGACTTCTCAGGGGCATGAGCAGCTAAAGGCAGACCACTTTTGTGTGATGCAGTCGTGTGCACGGACGACGTCGATGTGAAGGTGTGGCATGACGACATGCCCTTTAGGCATACGGCCGACTTTCATTTATTCTGAACCATTCATGCATGCTCTTACATGCACAAAGTGCAAGAACCGCAATCAGGGAACTTGAAGAGCTATATGTATACTTGGTCCCAGAACTCAAATGGAGAGCGCAGTTATGCGTCACGACTGCAACTGAGGCGCTGCAGTTTCTCTCCACCTCCCGAGCTGTCTCCCTGGTCCGCCGCCTGCCTCTTTCCGCGCCGTTCCCAATGGCTCCGCCCCAGACGCCGATTCAGGCCCTGCAGTCAGAAAACTGTGCAACGTACATCATTCGTCAGCGCTACTTGACAGTTCCGGCCCATGGACCATTGTGTTCGTTCAACATCAGCGGATCAGCTAAAATTTGACGTCACGGCCCGGCGCAGCAGCCGTGGCCAGCGCCTGGCAGCTCCGCACCTTCACCCTCTGCAGTCAGCCAAAGCATAGCATTCCCGACTACAAGCCGCCCTTAGAGTGCCCTAGGCACCCTTGCCGGACAGCTGCTGTCCGGGCTGCGGTTGAGGCGGGCGGTGTGCTGCGGCCGCCCGCCTGTTGAAAACCGCAGCCCCTTGTCTTAGGCATAGGACCTGTCATCCCAGGCTCGCCAGAGGGCAGGCGAGGAGAACCCTGCATCTGCACCTCTGCCGAGGGCCCAGGCGACAAGTCCCGGCCATCTGTGCGGGCACTTGCGACAGCGGCGCGGCAATGCTTAGGCCGCCCACTGGGGGTAATGCCCGCCTTCTGACAGGGGTGCCAGAGCAGGCGACTTGCAGGGCTCGAGAAAACTTGTCATGGCCAAGTGCTTCATAGGCCGCAAGCGCGGAGCCGCTTGCGTATGCTGTTTGGGTTGCCACGGCGCAGCCGCCAGGCTCAGTCCTTTTACTAGGCCATCATCTCCGCTGATGTCTACGAATCTTTCAATGTCAACGGTGGTCACTAATGCCATGCCTGAGTGCCAGAGGCTGCACCAGAAGGCTGCTAAACGGCCATACTGAACATGCTTGCCTGGTGGAGGCGGCTCCTCGAGTGCTGCGGCTCCCGCTACTTCATTTGCTTAGTCACCTGCACCGCACAGCGTCCACTTTCTTAAGCACATCCGTAAACCAGCATAGGGGTGCAGATGCGGCCCCGCGTGTTGATGCTATGTGGCGTGGGCATAAACTGCCCTGTCAGGTGCGTGGTTTACTTTGCATGTACATACAATCAGTCATGTGCGCACACCTGGCCCTCGAGCATGGCGTTGTTCTGCAGCATTCAGCCCACCGACACACGCTCAGTTGCCGAACTGACTGTCACAGCGTGTATCTGGTCGAATCAAGGCGACAGCACCAATGAGCTGCTGTGATGTGCCGACCCGACATCGAAAAGGAACCCATCATCAATTTCAAGGGGGCTGGCACTCGCCTGAGCCATCATGCCCTGCATCTGGCGCGACGGACCCAGGTCCAGGAATGACGCCAAATTGTGCCGCAGGCCCATTTGCGCCAGCGAGAACACCAGCGTCTGCAGGCCAGATGATACGAACTGAAAGATGGACATCACCCGATGATATGCTAGGTCATGGTGCAGGGTCATGGTCCAGCGGCATCCGTGTGAAGCTGGCAACGTCAGGTTTGGGGTGCACCCACCATGGCGGCGTCCGAAGGGTCGCTGCCCTCCAGGCCGCGGTGCGTGATTTTCTGAAAGAAACCCCGCGGCTCAAACGGAAGCTTTGCGACGACCACGCCGCCGTAGCTGCGGTGGCAAACGCAAATCTCAGGACGATGCATCAGAGATGACATGGGAAAGTGTTGGCGTCGATGATGCATGGTGTACGTGATTCGAGGGAGCCGACTCACGAGTAGCTGAGGAGTTTGTATGCCACGCCCATGGTGCCCATCACCTGCGGCAGGAAGCATCGAGATTTGAGCACGTACAGTGTCAATCAGTGTCAAGGCACAGCAGTGTAGGCTGTTCCGCACAGCGGGAGGTCGCCGGAGGCCCAACTCACGATAAGCATCTGCTGCAGCTTCATGGCGCTGAACTGGCGCCCAGTTTCCTGCGAGTTTATCGCGTAGTTGGTGGGTCTCGCTGCGGCTTCGTGGATCACTCTTATATACGTGAAGGAAGCACGTGATGCCTGAAATCAGCGCTGCAAGTGCATTTATCCAAAAGTTACCACTTTCATGCTGTTCTCCAGCCTCTCCTGCTTCTTGCTCTTGCCCTTGCCGGCACCCGCAGACTTGAGTTCGCCCAGCTTCTTCGTCTGCAGGGCGAGCCGCTCCTTGAATTGCCGGAACCGCGGCTTCCTGCGTACAGCATATGCAGCCGTAGTGCACTCTCCGGGATATATCTAACCAGTACATTCATGCATGCCCATTGTATGGGAATTCATACTATCTCGTCTTTTGCAGGATCCGCCGGTTGGCAAGCCGTGACGACGCCGCACCTGTAGATGATGAGCCACTGCGCCAGCTCGATCAGGCAGGACACCCCCACGGATATGCACAGAACCCCAAGCAAATTATGAAGCTGGACCATTGCGCTGCTGTCTGTGGGGCGCACAACTGGTTTCGTTTCTCTCGACCCTAAATGCGAGGTGACCAGCAGTGCCGGCGGGCTGCCGCGAGGGAGCAGACGGGAGCAGACGGGACAGCAAATTAAGATACTGACTGAAAGACTTTCGACAACCGCAAATGCGCGATTTGCAGCCAGCACTCGGGCCATGTTGCAAGTGAACGATGCGTCCAGCTGCCACAACGCTACTTCCTTGGTGCTTGCGAAGAGCGCAGCCCAGCATTGAGCGTATCACACTACGGAACACATCGACACAGAATTAGAACTGCGTTGGTGTTCTCGCCTGGTGATGGCGGGCGGCGCATATTGTCTGCCCTTGTGATCGACTCATCTGCGACTCTCCGACAGCAGAAACGCTCCGCATACTTACGTCAGAGGACTCACACAGCCAGCAATGTCGACCATATACAATCTTGAGCCGCCGACAAAGGGCAAGGTGACGATTTTGCTGATGGGTTCTGATGCGGACACTGGTGTGGCGACGGCGCTGCACAGCCATGTCAGGTACCGGCAAACCCTGGCTGACAAGCGTTGCGCTGCTTTCAGGTCGTGCTCAAGACGACCTCAGGAGACATAGACATCGAGCTGTGGGCCAAGGAGGCGCCGAAGGTGCGCGCCTTGGTGCTGCTGCCATGGCGGCCCGTCATTGCGGCGTCCCGCCGTCATCGCAGCCGTCTGGAATTTTCGCAGCACCATACCTACCTACCTAACCCTTTCGCCTCCCTGCAGCATTGCTGGCCGTTGCATCAGCTCGCACCGCGCTCTATGCTGGGATATGCGTAGTAAGTTTCGCTGTGCCCGGGCGCAGGCGGTGCGCAACTTTGTGCAGCTGTGCCTGGAGGGCTTCTACGATGGCTGCGCCTTCCACCGCGTCCTCAAGGACTTCCTGGCCCAGGTATGACCCGTAGTGCAGTCGATTGGGAATGTCCTGCCATCTAGGGGCTCGTGGGCAAGCTGGTTTGCAGCACACATTTGTTGTCCATCTGTAAGATACGTGCGTCACAAACGCCGTCGTGACGGCCTTGCAAACAGCACAATGTGGCTGAGATGGAGGCATGACCTTGTGTCAGACGGGAGACCCGAGCGGAACGGGAACGGGCAGTGAGTCCATATACGGCGAGCCCTTCAAGGACGAGTTCCATTCGCGTCTGCGCTTCTCACACAGGTGGGATCCCCGGGTGTTGCGCACTCTTGTCGGTGTTTTCTCAAGCACATCCACAAAACGAGCCTTTGACCGGCTCACGCGGGCCTTGGACAGAGCTTGGAGGTTTCAGGGTGCCACTCTGACGTACTGTCATCTGCTGAAATCCTGAGATCAGCGGTTTTGCCGGCCAACAGGGGCATCGTGGCGTGCGCCAACGAGAACCGGGAGCACAGCAACGGCAGCCAGTTCTTCCTGACACTGGGGCCCACCGAGTCGCTGCAGAAGAAGCACACCATCTTCGGGCGCGTCGGCGGCGAGACCATCTACAACCTCATGGAGATGAACAACCTGGAGGTGGACGACGGCGACAGGTGCTTCCTGCTGCCTATCTCCAGCAATCTGGCGCGCGCCGCTGCCGTTGCACTGGCATTTCGAGCGCCAAGGCAAGCTGCCGTGCGGCCTGCAGCCTGGACAGCCGTGCCATGCAGCAGGGCTTTAGAAAACGTTTGGTTTCGAGGTTCGCACCCAGTGATGTGAAATGTTTGCCCCACCACGACGCAGGCCGGAGAACCCGCCAATCATCAAGGAGGTGGAGGTGCTGTGGAATCCCTTTGACGACATCGTGCCGCGCACGACCCGCGCCGATCGCCAGGCGGCTGCCGAGCGGTGCGTGACGGCTTGATATAATCCGTCACTACTCAGTGCAAACCACGCTCGTCTGTTCGGTGTTGATTTCTACACGTTGTCCTCGGCTGCCTCGCTGCCGCTGGCTGGAGCGGTCAACATGTAATGGCATATGGTCAGAACAACGATGTGTTTGCTTTCTACGGTCTACTTGACTCATGTTGCAGGAACAATCTGGTCAGTCATCACATGGTGTCACATCAGAGTTTCATGCAGGCCTTGGCATTGTAATATTACATAATTGGCACGTGAGCTTCTGCGGCTGCTGCACGGGCTTATGCAACTGTCTCTTGACAGGACGTCGCCAGAGCTGTGCTGCACAGCGCAGCAGCTTGACGAGATCATGGTGCCGGGTCGGTTGACTGCCTGGGGTCAAGCATGTCAACACTGTGTCTGCATCTTGCACTCTGCAGAGCCAAGACGGAGGCGGCGCGCAGAAGAAGAAATTGGCGCTGCTGCTCTTAGTGGTTCACACAACATGGCAGCTCATGCAAACATGCTTCTTGCAGGGCCAAGGCGGAGGCAGAGGCGGCTGCTCGGCCCAAAAGGCAGAAGAAGAACGTGGCGCTGCTGTCGTTCGAGGACGATGAGGAGAGCGACGGCGGGCCGGCGGCCGGCGGCCGCCTGAAGAGTGCGCACGAGGCGATTGACGACGCGCGGTGAGAGCTGCCAGCGGGGTTGATGATGGAGGATTACCCTTTGCCACCACGGGGGTCGCGGTGTCCCTGTTTCGGCGCCACACAGGAACAGGGCCGGCCTGTGCACAGTAAGTGGAGGGTGTGGAAGGCGGAGCAGCCTTACCCTCGATCGCGGGTGCAGCCAGTTGCAGCCTGAACGCAGTGCACCATCACAGACCTCTCGGCTCCACAGCAACTGCGTACCCGCCGGATCAGGAGTGAACGGCGTCAGCATGCAGGGCACAGGCGTCGCTGCTTTCAGACGCACTGCACTACTGTCACAGGGCTGCAACTGCACTTGACGGCAATCTCACGATATTGATAAAGTTTGTCAGTTTGCTTTTTTGGATGATTACAGGCTGGTGAAGGTCAACACGGAGGAGGAGAAGCGGCTGGCGGCGCAGGAAGCAGAGGAAGCCGAGGCGCGGCGGGCCGCGGTGCAGGCGCGGCTCGCCAAGCTCAGCAAGAAGCAAGCGCCGGCGACAGAGGCGGTGGACCGAGACGCTGACGGCGGCGCGGCGGCGGCGTCAGAGGTGGACGACGACACGGAAGCGGGCTTCGACGCCCGCATGCGGGCGCAGGCGATGGCCAAGCGGAAGGCGCTGGGCGGCGCCGCGCCTGGCCCCAGCAGCAGGTGCAGCGCGCCCCTTTGACGGCAGACCCCCGAGAGTTTGACATATAGCAATCTTGAGACAACAAATATTGTTGAAATGTCACGGTGCTGGATGGTCTCCTCGTGTCCAGAGCAGCGGCTGCCCCATGGCATCGTACAATTCCACAGCACTGCTGCAGGCTCGTCATTCGATTGGAGTGCTGCGATGCCGCTCCAGACGCCGCTGGACGCGGCCCGAGCTTGGGATATGTGAGGCTGCCGTCCTGGCACGCCGACTGTGTGGCGCCGTGCGCGCCAGGACGTTGCGGGCAGCGCGGCCAAACCGAAAGGACGGCGATGAGAACAGCGATGAGGACGGCTGCGTAGATACCCTCAGGATGACCCTTGTCTGCCTTTCAAATCCTTATCTCTGTGGCAGAGACGGCACGGGCGGCGCGGCGCCACCAAAGGACAGCGATGAGGACAGCGATGGCGACAGCGACGGCGGCGGGAAGCAGAAGGACAGCGAGCGGCGGCGCGCAGCGGCGCTGGCGGGCGGCTCCAAGGCCGCCATCGTCCGCCCCTCGCGCCAGGTGCCTGTCAGCATGTTTGTCGATTGTGGGTGCTGCAGCCTGCGCCAAGGAACACAGTGTCTGGCAAGACACAGGCAATGCGTGGTGCGCACGATCACCTGTCTCTAGCCCCAGATGGACTGCCGGGAGAATGGCCGCGTATGTCTGTGGCTGCTGAGGCCGAGCGTGCCAAAGCTCGGACCTGCTGAAGCTGTGGGAAGCGCATCAGAGCAACACCGCAACAAGCTGTGCCATCAACGAAGGTTGCAAATTTGTGAACAATGGACAACGAACATGAAACTTTCAAGTGCAGATGCGGGTGGAGGACTCGGACCTGCTGAAGCCATGGGAGCTGAAGCGGCAGCAGTTCAAGCAGCGCGCGCGGCTCACGGGGCGGCGCGAGGCGGACACGCTCGCCAAGATGCGCCAGTTTGCCGCTGCCATCGCGGCGCCCGTGCCCGCTTCGGCGGCAGACTCGCCGGCCGCGCGCGACAACGGCGGCGCGCAGCCCTCGGGCGCTCCCCCTCAGGGGGACGAGGTGAGGATATATGTCATTTGAGGAATCAGGCCGTGGGATGGAATGGCCATCAGGCTGTGGAATGGGTCAGGGTCATGCCAGCGTGAGTCACGGCGCAACGGGACATGGCGGCCGCTGCCGTGCCGCCAGCTGAACGTCGATTCTGGTGCGTTATGTGTTAGCACGTGTGTCGCTACAGAGGCAGAAGCTGCACTGGCATGTGTCCTCCCTCTGGCAACCATGCTGGTTTGCATGCGCAGGCGTACGCCGGGCGGGTGCGGAAGGACATTGACCACGAGGCGCTTAAACCCGCGGCCTGGCGCATCGACGCGCTGCAGGTGTGCACACAGGGGAGATGGGCTCGAAGGCAGCGCTGTCCAGACATGGCGACGCTGTCTTTTAGTCTCCAGTTCCTGTGCCGCGCCGGCAGCCTGCCTGCTCGCACATGCCGGCGTGCATTGGAACCTTGGTGACGCTCGTAATCTTGTGCAGCTTGTGCACGTAGGAGCTCAGTTTGCGGGCAGCCGCAAGAGTCTTGGCAAGTTCAATCGCCAGTAGGACAGCAATTCCTAGCAGTTCCTTGACGACTGCCCCACGACCGCGATGACTGCACGGGCGGGCTCGAGGCGCTGCATCTCCACATGCGCATGCAGACTTCAGTCTGTGAGCTCTGACAGCTCCTTTAACGGCAGCGTCCTCCGCACGTATGCAGGACAAAAAGACGAGCCTCCAGGGCGCTACGGGGACACGTGCTGGCATCCCAAAACCTCATTGACCAGTTCGAAGGCTGCCGAGAACCAGTTTGAAAGCCTGCAGGTTGCCAGGACCCGCAGGATGAAGAGTGCGATCCGCATCAAGGGCGGCCTGGAGGCGCTGCCGGGACACGTGCGGCCGTCAAATATTTCGGCCTTGGTGCTGCGGCAACCGTGCGGTGTATATCGTTATGACACGTGCAGGATGAGGACGACGCCGATTTCAAGGGCGGCCTGGAGGCGCTGCGGGGCCACGTGCTGGCGTTTCCCAAGGAGGGCAAGCGCGGCGAGATGGACCGCGACATGGACGACGACAACCTGATGGTGCGCCCCGCCGAGAAAACTTGTTCATCTCACACCGTCAACAACATAAGTGGCATGCTGCGGCTGACAGTTTCGTTTCACACGGTTGTGTTCACACGATGACCCTCGGCCAGGAAGCGCGGAGTTTTCTGCGCAGAAGTGGTTGCAGCAGGCCGCTTGAAGGTTCCGCCGAGAATTGGCAGCATTGGCGGTGGCGGCTGGCACTGGACAGTCGGGAGGATGTCATGCAGACAGAGCTTTGACACTCATGTGCTGCCGCCCGCCAGGTCATCGACCCGCTGCTGCAGAGGGCAAGGAGAATTGGAACGAGTTGACGATTGACGGGAATGGACTTTCTGACGCGTGTGTGTTGTCGCCTGACAGGTGATTGACCCGCTGCTGGAGAAGGGCAAGGAGAAGTGGAACAAGCAGCAGGCCAAGCGCCAGAAGCGGGAGACAGAATGGGGCAGCGCGAGATGAGGGACGGCAGCGGTTGGACCAGCGGCAGTGGCATTGCCAGAGCAGCGAGTTGAAGTATGTTATCGTTGTGCACAGTCCAGTTTTACAGATTTCAGTCGCGTCCTGGTCGCATCAGAACCGCAGAAAGGTGTGGCAGCACTAATCGGAATGGCAACAACCCCAGAGATAAGCTGTCGCAACAAAAATGTTCCAGAAAATGAGGCGAAATCCTCAATCCTGCCCAGTGCAATTCGTCCAGCCCCCACAGTGGTTTTCGTTTCCTCTCGTGTGGGGCATTGGCGTTCATATGGGATGACGTCGCTGTGACGCTGCTGCGGCCGTGCGATCATCAGTCTCAGCCCGCAGGACACACAGATTTGGCTACCTCATTGGGCCTTGTCGGGCGCTGCCTGCGGTGCGTGTGCAGGACGGATGGTCAGCTCCACATGTTTGCGAATCAATGCGGTCACTCGGCCGGTTCCAGAAGGCGCAGCGCAGGTCTGGAAAGACAGGATGGATATGCAGGTTTTCTACATCCGACTCACCGCAGTGCTCGTCAGATTGCTGCGGCCAGCAACTGGCGGTACATTGCCTTCGCCGCTGCCGCCGGATGTCTCTGGGTAGGCTGTGTTGGACTCGTCTGGCGCGCCGCCGCCCCGCATGCTGTCTGCACACGGCGGATTCATGCACGACCGTCGAAAGATTCAGCAAAGCTGTGTAACAGCACTGACAAGGGCAGTAATGCTTCATGCACCCCCAGGAAACGCGCTTTCTGCCGGGCGATCTTCCATCTGTCACACTGCAAATCCCGCAACCGGCAAGCTCACCTGCAGCGGTCACCCGCTTCTGCACCGACGATGCGGTGTCCCTGCGTCGGAGCATGCAGCCATTGTTGCACAACTGTCTTCAACCGTCATCACTTTGTGCATAATGCGGACAGTGCACATTGCACTGCCAGCGCACTGCCAGCAGTTCTCACCCCTCGGGGAGTGTGCCGGTGTTCTCCGCCGGCTGCTTCGACGGCAGTCCCGGGAACTCGAAAGCCAGCGCCGGGGAAACAAATATGGACGCCGCCAGGGCAGCCCCCGCCACCGCACCCACTGCCTCCTTCAGCGCGTCCTGCAGAATACGAAAACGAAGTTTAGCACGTGCAAGGAGGTGGTCCTGCTTCCTGTCTGTACAGCACTTGCTTAAGTCTCCGATCGCGTGGACTGAAGAGTCGATGCTCCACAATGCGAGCGTATTTGCAGCACGCTCAGCAATGCTGTCCATGGACAGTGTTGGGCCCGGATAACGTGCTGCTGATGGAATTGCATGTCCCTCATCACCGCCTGGAAGCAGATGGCCACCACTCACTCCTGTATGAGCCATGCAGAAATCACCCGTGGGATAAGCGGAAGTGATCTGTGGTGTTACCACATCTCAGAGCAGGACTGTATCTGCTTGCACGCCGCGTTTTCATGAGTGTGAGTATCCTATGGTATTAGCACGCACAAATACATTACGGAAGCCATCGCCGCAGATCAGGTCCGGCTCCTGGTGTGCCCACGTCGCAAGGTGCTTCCGATCAGTTTATGATGCCGTCTGCACGCGACATTCGCTCTTCCCTCTGCAAGTTTGACAAATTGATTGCATGATTACCTCGCGAGCGAGTGCGCGAACAGCCACAGCGCGCGGCCTCGCAGAGGACACCCGCTTCGACGCTGCAACGCCCACGAACGGGCGCGCCTGGAGTGTGCTTGCCATCGCCGACATGATCAAAGTATCAATAGAGATTACAAGGCGCTCTCAAACAGATTCGGAGGGCACTGCTTTGAATGCAGATGTGGTTGTGGGAAAGTCGAAGCTGGGACGAAAGTGTGAAAGTTTTGGTGCAAGTTCCCGCCACCAGCACGTGCCACGATCTCTGATCCCTGACACGCCAGAAGCATGGTTTGGAAGCGAGCTCTGGGAAGCACCCGGATGGGCAGCCTGTGCTCTCAGCGAAGTGTCAGACTTGTCTGTCAGCAACTAGGGGATTGGGAATCCTATCGCTTTATTCACGCCTGACGGCATCCACTTCAGTGTTGCAGTACCAAGGCTGAAGCTGCGCTGTCCCATCCGTAGCCAGACCTTCCAATCATGCATCGAGTGATGTGAAAACCACTACCAATAGTTCCTGCAGCTGCAGCACAAACATGCTCATAAGTATTGGCAGCCTTCCAGCCCGTAGCTGCGCGCATGGATATTTGCACCAGCTGGTCGGGCCACGCACACGGTGGATGGTCAGTAGGAGGGGCCAGCACTCGGCATGCAGAGCGGCAGCGCAGCGGCAGCCTCTCACTGCAGAGGAGACCCTCCTCGATGCCTTTTGGCATGTGAGAAAGCTGTGTATCCAGACTGAGACTGTTGCATTGACCTGCCTGATTGCTCTTGCCGGGCAGTCTCCGCTAGTGGCAAAACCCGCTATCGAGGGCAAATCTGCTGCTGAAGTGTCTCACTGTGGATCTACTATTCCACACATCACAGCTGCACCTCGCTTGCAGGCGCGCGGGGTGTGGGATCAGGGGCAGCGCGCCAAACTGATCGCCTGCCTGGGGCGAAGCGCTTCATCAGGTCAGCACATGCATGCAGACCTATAGGATGTTCACCGGCGGGCCTAGCGCTTCCTATGTGTGGTCATTCAGACGCCACTGACATGTTGTGCAGCGGCGCCACAGCTGCATCAGCAGGCGCCTCTGCCGGGCGTCGGCGCGGCATCGAGACTCGACGATCCGCAGGGCCTTGCCGAGGTGGCGCCCTGCTGAGCGGAAAAGCCTGCTTGTTGCATCGTTGTCACAAGGCTGGCGGACCTACACCTCAGGTGCTGTTCCTCTTCGACCCTTGAAACTGGGAGGTCTGACGTCGCAGGTTCAGCACGTGTCGAGGCAGCTGGTGCGGCTGTTCCAGCTGCTGGGCTGCAGGGAAGATGTTGACATCGTCGGCATGGTCCAACGCGAGCCCAGGTCTGACTCTTGCGCTTCTCATGACGCAACCTGGTAACCTCGGTGCTTCCTTATGATCTCGATGACAGGACTGAGTCTGCAGCGTGCTGTGTTTAGCGGCTTCACGCCACAGACACATTTGAAGTCGAGACGTTGTGTCCCTTCCAGGCTGATGTGGGTGAGCGCAGAGGACCTGCTGCAGCGCTTGATCCAGATGAAGGTATGCCCCTGCGCGCAATGCCTAAGGAATTGACGTTTGTCTGGTTCCTTAGCTCTCACGCCCACATCCAATCTTGCGCTTGATGCACTGACACTGTGCTGTCCATTCGGCGCAAAGATCGCAGCGCAAGAGGAGGAGGTGGATGTGGCGAAAGTGGCGGAGGCGCAGCCGTGCCTCCTGCTGGCAGACCACCAGATAAGCCGCGGCGATGTGCAGGTGGGTTGCTGCATGTCCCGCCCTTGATGCCTTGGCTCATTTGCCACAAATGTTTGCCACAGTGCAAACACACCACTGTCGTTTCGACAGTGGTCCAGCATGTGTTCATGCTCAAGGTTGCAGTCGATGGCGCAACAGCTCGAGGCCTGGCGCCGCGGCCTGGGGCATGCGCACAGTGACTTTATTTTATTTTATTTCAATTTATTTCACTTTATTTCAATTTATTTTATTTCAATTTAATTTAATTGAATTTTCAGCGGTGCAGTCGGGGACAGAGCAGCTCGAGGCCTGGCGGCACGGCCTGGCCTCAGACGGCGATTTGGAGTGGCTGGAGCGATTCGCGCAGCTGAAATTGTACGCGATGACCAAAGGCGACACGCACGTCGGCTATTGGGACAGAGACGATCCGGATTTGGGGCGCTGGACCGCCGCGCAGCGGACGGCGCATGCTGACGGTAGACTTGCGGCCGACAGGCAAGTCGTGCATTTGAACGCCAGTCTTGCGCTATTGTCCGCAGAGTCATGACAGCCAGCTTACAGACAAAACCTCTTACTCTGGCCCTCTGCTCGATTTTGACAGGCCCACCATTTGACAACTCAAATACCTCCAGTCAGACTGCCAGAAGTATTTGATGCCTGAATGGCTCGGCGCAGGGTGGCGGCGCTGCAGGAGGAGGGGTTTGAGTTCAGCGACGAGGCGGCGGAGTGGGGCCGCTGGTACAACGAGCTGAAGGAATATCGGGTGAAGGTTTTCCTCAGAAACTTGCTGCTGCTTCGGGACACCCAAGGAATCTCAGATACGTCTTGCCTTGCACCATGTGGCCCCTGCCGCTTCGCAGCATGTCAAAACGAACTGCTGTTCTGCATTACTCTCAAGGTTTGCGAGTCTAAAATTGGGATTATGTATCGGCACAGGCAATTCATGACCACTGCGACCTGTCTTCCGTAACCAGGGGCTCTGCCTTCCCGCTGATCAACTGGTATGTGCAGTGCCAACGCCTGGGTTCAAAATGCTTGTTGTGTTGCTCGCGGGCCTTCGCAGTGTGCTGGCTGCTGCTGCATGCAGCCGCTGTAACGCCTCGCGCCTGTGGACCTTCACAACCAGGAAGCTGCCCCTCCCGCATTACCGGAGACACGGCAGCGCCATCTTGGCGCGACCGAAATCTGTATCTGCACATTCAGGTCTAGTGAGCTTTTTGATACGTGTCCTGCAGGTGCAGCGTGCAGCGCATTGCGCACCGCTCAAGGGTGCTGGCGCCAGACAGGGTGGAAAAGCTGGACGCACTGGGATTCGATTGGACCGGCGTCGATGCCCTGTCATGATGGCGGTTGGCGGCTGAAGGGCCAAACGTTATGAATCAGTGTCACATTGTCTTTATCTGTGCTGTCACCACCTGTCTATTTAGCCTCGTCAGTGATTGCGTGTGTCTGGTGTGGGCATTGCTGACCATAAACGAGGGCGTCTCATACCGTGTATTTTGTATCTGTCAATTAAGCATCGTTTCAGCAACATTCTCCTCTCAGCGGACCGACTGTGTGCCTGTCATTTCATGTGCATGGGTTGCACAGGTGAAGCACGATAACCACGCTGCGGCGTTGCCGCCGCCACAACGACCTTGCCTAAATAAACGACCGCCTTAGCGTCTGCATCGCCTGACCTGCTCAACTGTACTTCCGGCACGATGGCTGCGTTTCGTAGGTACCGAGGGTACCTATGCATGTCGACAATCAAATTGCATTTCACGCCGATTTTCCACCGGTGCAGAAGCACTGGTGAGCGGCAGCAGGACGTCGCGAAGCAGATTTAGAGTCGGCACAAATAATTGGAGACCAGAATGCGCCTCGCATCTCCATATCCGCACTAGCAGCATTGTGTAAGTGTTGCATTGCACTCGAGCACGCCAACGCACCCGATTGGACGATCTTGTCGATGGCAGTGCGCCGATCATCCTGAAAGCAAGCACCTCGAGGAGGCAACAAACCCACCAGCTAATAGAATATTGCTGATCTGATTTCAGAGTGTAAGCCTGAAGCGCCCGACGACGAAGTCCAACGCTTGTTGGCAAAAGCAGATCGTGCGGCCATGGAGCTAGAATTGGTGGAGCAGCCAGGCGATGGGCCAGACGTGCTTGCGACCGTGCCGCTGCCTCCGGGTGGCCGCATGCGCATCGCCTGGGGGGCTGGCAACGAGCTGCTGGTTGCAGGTCTGCCGGCGGCGGCTTCAGATGGCGGCGCAGCGTCCGACGGGCAGCCAGCCACTGCAGCAGCCATTCAATGGTGCTTTGGTTCGGCCTACTACAAACCTTGGGAGCTCCAGTTGATGTAACATGGATTACCAAGCGCCAATTACTGGAAGGATTAATTTGCTGGCATCTTTCTGGCCCCAGTGTTCTCATCTGAAACGGCTAAACATTCGAAAAATGCCAACATCCAACAGGGGCTGCCCCTCGCCGGCGGATCGCCGCATCGCGTACGACACCCTGCCGAAGTTCAAACAGCTGCAGATGGAGCTCCGTGAAGGTGCACCATTCCTGCTGCTTGCCCCCGCAAACGGCAGCACGCCACCGCTGAGCAGGGTTGGCTTTGCGTTTTCCTTCTGGAGTTATGGTGCATATGGGACGCTGTCTCTGCGGTCATGTGCATCCTGTGCTCACTGGAGACACCGACAGCACCTTGATCTTCATGCAAACCCCGTCTGGGCTGAGATAGAGTGGATGGCCCATGTGGTGGAGGCGCAGCTGGCGGCTCGGCGCATGGCGCACAGGCTGCCAGGGAGGCGGTGCTGGACTTCAGCCGCGCCGTCAGCGACATCCTTGCCGCAGAGGATCCCGGGTGAGGTTCAAGACGCTCCTTGCGTTCCTTATGTGCTCTTTCCTGCAGTAAGCGTCCTTATGTGCACTTTCCTGCAGTAAGCGTCACTGCGATCCTGCAGCAGAAGCCTCAGGCCGGCCTTCCTTGCTGGGAGGGGGAGCAGGCGGCGGGGGATCTGGCTGGTGGCACGCACATGTCCTGGATGGATTTTCCCGCTGTCGGAGGAGGAACCCTGCTTCAACACCCGCCGCACAATTGTGCAGGGACGAGGCGGCGGGGGAGCTGGGAAGGGAGCGCGCGCTGTGGGAGCTGCTGGAGCTGCTGTTTGTGTCGCCGCCCACGCCGCAGGGCACCGCCTCCGAGGTGCACCACACATGTCTCTTGCATGTAAAATTTCCCTGGTGTGTTATATTTCCCTGGTATGTCAGATCACGTTTCTCCCCAGGAAGCGCCTCCTGGCAGACAGCGCTACCTGCCGCCAGCCGTTCGTTGGAGGCTCGATGTAGCAGCCCCAAAAGCCTTGCACCCTCGTGTCATGCGCCAAGAATATCGGATCAAAACATCAGTTCACCGTCGCGCCAAGTCACCGCCACATGTGCTGCAGGGCCTGGCGCAGTGGCTGTCATTTACTAAAATAAAAAAGAAATTACCTTTTGATAGCAAGTTACTTAATAAAAATTTGTACTTGTACAAACTTTTAATATAGGGTTTCAGTATTACTGCAATCTTGGACTTTCACGCAGCCAGGAGGCGCTGGCGCGCAGTTCTTGTTCCGAGTCCAGTCCCGCGGCGCGCAATGAGTGTGTCCATGCAACGCAGGGCCTGGCGCGTTGGCTGGCGCGCAGCCAGGCGGCGCTGGCACCGTCGCCGCTCGCGCCGCAGCTGGCGGCCATAAGCGGTGCGCTGCCGGCGGAGGCGGCTGTAGGGTTTTGGGACGCGGCGGCGCGCGCCACGGCGCTGGGCTGGACGCAGGAAGCGGTGGAAGTTCTGTGCTCCCATTCCGCGATGCTGCGCTGGGCAGACGAGACAGACCGCGGCAGCGTGCAGGCCGAGGTGGGTTCCGCTCTCTCGGCAGTGGTGTTGACGGCCCAGATTACATTTGTTGCCAGCATGAAGCGTTTCGAAGCTGCAGAAGTCGGGGGACAGTCAGCATGGCGCTGGTCTAGGTGTTGCCGCAAGGGTGTGCCGCCTCGGCACCTGCCAGGTCAGATGCCGTGCACGGACGCTGAACTATCCTAGAGCTGCCGCCAGTGCAAAAATGGTCCTGAAAAAAGTGTTTCCCGTCCTTGACTCTCCCCTGGTGCAGGTGGACGTGCTGGAGCCTGTTGCCCTGCTGCTGCGGCGCATGCCGCGGTACGCGCGCTCGCCCGACCGCCGCGGCTCTGCTGGGCGCGACTTTGACGACTTCGCCGAGTTCCAGCACTACAGGTGCGGAGAGCGCTGCATCCGTGGGCGTTTCAGTCGCTGATGCAGAACGCTGTGCGCGTGCCGCGCCTGTGACCCACAGGAAAGACTCCCGTCTGAAGCCGCCTGAACATGTTCAGCCAAGCAGTGATCGCACCACTGGCAGAAGCGCAGCGCCCAGCCCTGGTGGCTCGCCCAGCCAGGTCTGCCTGTCTCCAGAGGGGAGTCATTGAGGACGTTCAGTCCAGCCAACTCACCTGGCCGCCTCATACCTCCCATACGCGCGGTGGCATGGCAGGCGCAGTGTCGTGACTTTCCAGGCGCTGCCCGAGTGGGCCGCGGCGGCGGCGGCGGACACTGCGGAAATATCACAATTTGATGTATGTTCTTATGATTTCACCACAGTCTTTGCTGGCGACAGGGCGGCGTGGCAGGCGCAGTGCCGCGACTTTCTGGGCGCCGACGCCGAGTGGGCCGCGGCGGCGGCGGCGGCGCCAGACACTGCGGCGGGGCTGCGCCGCGTGCTCGGCTGCCTGGCGGGCGCCGAGGCCTCCCTGGTGGCGGCAACGGCCAGCTGGCCGGAGCTCCTGGCGGCGCAGTTGCTCCATGTCTACCCTGGGCTGCGCCCGCAGGTGGTTCACGTTCGTGTGTCTGCGGAAATGACACCTGCAGAAAATGGAGGATTAGACTTGCCAGGAAACCATAATCGGTGCTGCTGGCGGCGCAGCTGCTGCACATGTTCCCGTGTGGGTGAGGAATCCTGAGCATGAACTTTCAGCGTGCCCCGTTCACAACCGGCTCTTGCGCAATCAGTGAGCCAGGGCCCCTGGATCCAGTGCCTGCTCAACATGCTTCCATCCGAGTGAGGCGCATCCCAACACCGCATGAAAGGTACAGGCGCAACGAACGCCCGTGTCGCCTCACAGGTAGAGCTGCGGCCGCTGCTGCGTCGGTGCCTCAGCCTTCGGCGCGGCGACGGCGAGGGAGCTGCACTGCCGCTGCCGCTGGACGCGCTGCCAGAGGTTCTGCAGGTGCGCCTGGCACTGTCCTCCTGCACAACACTATGGATCTCAAGCATACGACCGCTTGCACGCGTAGGTATTTCTAATGCACCGTGCCTCTGATGCCCCACTGCGGGTCCCTACCGCGGCGCGGCCAGGACACACAGCATCACGGCTGCGATTGGGTGTCGGCTTGCCCGACACCCAGTCGGCAAGCGAAGAGCAGCAATCACCCCCCAGGGAGTCACTCAGTCAGTCCTTGTGGTCTGTGTTTTCGCACCAGGCCGCGGCGGAGGGCGACGCGCAGAGCGTGGTTGCGGCGGCGTCAGCGGCGGGCTGCTCTGCGTGGTTCCTGGCTCACGCGCCGCTGCTGCTGGCGGCATCGCCACGCGGAGCGGCGGCGCTGCGGCGGCCGCTGCCGCACGCCGGCGGCGACCAGGCGAGCCCTTTACCTAGGAAACACAATGCCAGGCTTCGTCAGACTGATGTCAGATGCTGCTGCGGCGGCGCCCGCACGCATGATGGCAAGCGGTGTTTCCACTGCCTCCTGCTGATTCCATCCGGCCGTCCTCTTCGACACATTCACCAACAGCAATTATGTGATCAATCATTGCCTCTGCGGGTCTTGACGCGACCTGCTGGTAGTCTAGGCTTGTCGTGCGTCGGCGGCTCCTTCTCCACCTCCTCTCTTTCCACCTTTCCTTATTCTCATTCCATCCAGTGCTGCAGGTGGAGGCATACATCCTGGAATATGCAGCAGCGCTTGCGCCGCATCGCGCAACCGCGCGCGTAGCCGCGGAATACCTCGCATGGTGCGCCGCACATCGGGCAATGCTGCCGTCCCTCCACTCGAAACGCCCGGCGATGCTTGTTGCAGGGTGCTTCTCGCAGGGCTGTGCTCGCTATGATTGACTGCGTGTGCATCTTGCACACCCCACCAGAAATACCCCGCGTTGCCAGGTTGACCGAGGTAGAATCGGAATGCTCGACAGGACGTTCGGAAGATTATCCGATTGGACGCCTCTATCCAGGCCCCAATCCCCCTCACCCTTCCTGTTACGATTCGCTACAGGGTGGGCTGCTCTGGCAGAAAAGCTGCTGTCGTGGCCTGCAGGTGCCCGGCGCACGGCGCGGCGGCGTTTGCGGACCTGCTGCCGCGGCTGCAGCCGGAAGCGGCACTGCACCTGGCGCAGCAGCAGCAGCTGCCCCACCTGGCGGCGGGTAAGCCTGGGGTTTTCAGGGCTCAGGGATTTCAGGTTCTATAGGTTCCCATGTTCTGCTGTGACACGAGGCTCGACTGTCCTGCCAGAAACCCCCTCGATCCCCACTCACAAGCAACCTCGGATGCTGTCCAAGACTGTCTGTGTGCCACGATGGCTGCAGTACATGAGCGGAGTCGCAGTACATTGCAAGATCGCAAGATATTGCCCATCTGCGGCGCTGGGAGGCCACCAAACTTGTACCAGCACATGGTCGCATGAGCATCTGCAGCGCTGTGCTTCTATGCAGGCGTGCGGCGGGCGCAGGCGGCGGAACACCTGCGCCAGAGCAACTGAAGCGCAGTCCATGTCCCAGCAGCGGCGCCTGGCCTTCCAGCGCATGCCTCGAAACATCCCCCAGCACGCTTTGGTTCCCACGCAGGCGTGCGGCGGGCGGCGGCGGCCGAGCACCTGCGTCAGGGCCGGCTGGGTTCGGCACTCGCGGAGCTGGCCGCCGCCGGCGACCCGGCCGGCGTCGAGGCAGCCGCGGCGCCACTGCTGGCGGGTGTCGCAACCGCGCTGGCCGCGCCGCAGCCGGGTGAGTTGCGAAAAGATCTGCTGCTGCTGTGGCACCCCTGCCGCGCCACAAGCTCATGTTGCTGTGCCTCGATTCTTGCACAAAAGGTGAGCGATGTACCAACACAAAGGCAACGTCTGAAGACGTGGAAACCCAGGCTCGCTTGCCAATTTCTGCAGTCCTTGCATAGTGGCGAAGCTGCGCCAGCTGCAGTGGCTGCTCACAAAAGTATTCCGAAGACAACTGTGTAGTACGAATCATTTTCTGCAGCCCTGGAGCCGGCGGCGGAGCTGCGCCAGCTGCAGTGGTTGCTGGGGGCGGCGGACGCCGCAGCGCCGTCGTGCGACTCCGGGATCGCCTTCCTGCGCGCCTACGACCGGCTCACAGCCGCCTGGGCGACGCTGCAGACTGCCGACGGCGAGCAGGTGCTCCATCTCCTGTTGACCTACACCGGACTCCTCTCACCCCGCAGCTGGAAATAGAACGCCAGCCCCTCCTCCAGGCAGAGCCTGCTTTTGATCAGTCTTCTGATCATTCTTATCCCGTTGAAATATTGATAGACTGATCGACCCGCATGCGCGCGCCGAGGCGGCGGCCGCGGTGGTGGGCTCGCTGGCCGTGGCGCCTCGCCGCCTGTGGCTGCCGCTAGCTTCGGCGCTGGAGGCGACATCCTTTCAACCATTTCACCTAATACGCTCCCGGATTCATCGATTGATCCCGCAGGCGCGCGCCCAGGCGGCGGCCGCAGCGGTGGGCGCACTGGCCGCGGCGCCGCGGGGACTGTGGCTGCCGCTCGCGGCGGCGCTGGTGCCCCTGATTGAGGCGACACCGCCGGCGCTGCCGCTGGCCGACACCCAGGCCCTGCTGCTGCGCCTCCAGGTGCCGCCACGCTCGTCGTTGCTCACCTTCCCCCTGCTCCTTTCCATTTTCAGACTTTGCAGTACTCAAGGCGGTTGGAACTATTGTTGACGTCTCCCCTTCTCAGGGTGGCGCCGCCGCTTGCCGCTGCATTCACGTTTTGCAGGTGCCTTGTGCCCGCAGTGGACGACTCGGTAGCTGCCATCTGCCCTTGAGCTTCCCAGCTCTTTCTGCGAGGCTTACGCAATGCCCGAGCTGAGGCCGCGCTTGTCGTCAACCTCTGCGTCCGTGACAATGCGTGCAGCAAGTCACGGGGAAGCGCTTCCAGCTGGACGTCGAGCCAGCCATGCCGGCCGACCTGCCGCCGGCGGACGAGGCGGTGGCCGCGCAGCAGGCGGCGGCTGTGTCTCGCGCCCTGGCGAAGAACTTTGCGCGCGCGTATGTCGCGGAGGTCCAGGCTTGAGGCACTTTTGGGCAGCGGCGTGGCAGGGCACGGCAGCAGCGATCGGCCTTGGCGCAGAGGCTGGATCTGGCGCGCATGGGCGGCAGACGTGCAGGAAAGGCATGCAGACACGGCATTGCAGCTGCGAAATCCGTGCCTGCACACATTGTGCTTGGGCAGCACAGCAGGCTAATGTCCGCCGGCTAGTGCACTTTGCTGGCTAGACCGGAGGGCGTTTGATATCATGAGGAAGCTCCTTGATATGCTTGGCGTCCACATGCGTAGAGTGCAGCTCCAGGTGACCGAACGTGTGGAGTACTGCCGCCCTCGTGCCGCTTGCCGATTTCAGTGGGTAACGCAAGCCAAGAATGTGTGAATCGTCGCCCAACAGCCCAACAGAAACACAGACGAACATGGTCAACAGACTGACCGCGACCGACGTGCAAAATTCAATTCCTCTCAGATGTCGCAAGCTAAAGCGTTGTGGCAATTTGTGAGCCTCCACTAGGTATCTAGGCGGAAACGCTTCCTCAGTACTTGTAAGGCCTGCCTGCCAATCAACTGCACGTCAACCTCATCCCCCAAAGCCTAGCTACTCATCGCCCCTTGCTCATCGCCCCTTTTCACCGCCCCGCCATGGCAGCCGCGTGGCCCCGCCAGCTGCCTGCCCGCCGAAAGTCGCTCAATTTTCTTCGCATGACTGGCACCCCCGCTGCCAGGGGATTCCCGCCGCAGAACCCCAACTTCCTCACTGCTAGAGCGGAGTCTTCCGCCACAGATAGTGTCAAGAGCACGTGCAGGTCAGCGCCGCGCAGGAGGTCTCATCCGCCAGCCTCATCCGCCAGCCTCGTCGGCAAGCTCGCCGCCGTTCTGCTTGACGTACTGGCGAATGTCCTCGAATTCGCGCGCCAGGCCGGTCGCCTCGGCGCGTGCCGCGTCGCTCTTGTTATGCTTCAAATCCTCCAGCAACCTGTATATGTCGTCCTCCGCCCTCTGCGCAAACACATCTTAAATGCGTCAGCAAACAGCCAGCAGGAACATCTGACAGAGTTTACCCTGTTCACCCTGCATGCCGCCATCGAGCTGGCGGCCCAAGGCCAGTCGGTGGCAACGGTTGACGCTGTGATCGGCAGGCTGTGACCGACAGCAGCTGAAGATGTCAGTCGAGACACGCCATGTACAGTCGTCCTTGGTGGAGGGTGGAGGGTGGAGAGGCCCACCCGCAGCTGCCGTTTGAGCTCGATGGTCGCGGCATTGGGCTTCTCATTCTGGTCCAGCCCCTTCAGCTGCTCCTGGATCTTGGGCAGGATCTGGGACTTGAAGCGCGTCTCCAGCTCCTGGTCCTTTATGGCGTCCTCCGCGCTGACGCCTTTGGACTTGCCGTCGCCGTTGCCGTTCTTTGCCGCGTCCTTGCCATTGCCATTTTCGGAGGGTTTTCCGGAGGCGCTATCGTCATCCTTCAGGGGCGGCGCCTCCGCGGACGGCGAGTCGCTGGGCGAGTCGCCGAGCAGCGTCTGACTGAGGGACTGCACGATCTCCGGCGGGCTGGGCAGCTGCGGCAGCACCGACTCCTGTGCTGGCTGCTCCGCTGCGAGCGCTGCGCCTGCGGAAAACCAAATTCGAAACACATGATGTAAAGATTGCAGCCTCCTCGGTTCGATCAATGTTTCAGGTCAACGAGTGACGCTGTAGCGTGATTGTCAGCGGTCTTGAGGCGATTAGTACCTGGGAGGGTTGGCGTAAGCAGCGCCGCCGCGGCAGCTGCGGCCGCGGTAAAGCCTGAGCCCGGCAGGACCCGCTTCACAAAAGCTGTATGAGGGACCGTGTGTGCTGTTCGGGGCCGCTCGGCATCATCCTGCATGCATGCGCAAGCTCGACATCAATGGGGGCTACGCTGCCAACTAGGGTGGACCTTCGAGGCTTGCAGTGTGCCCCGAAGGCTTGGCTCAGTCAATCAAAAGCAACTTGCAACCCCAATGACGGCTCCTGTCATGCAAAAGCGGTGCTCAGGCACCAATTGTGATTCATGGGCCTTGCACGGTCGTGTCAAAGCGTATGATACTGGTCGCACCTGAGCGATGCTGTCGCGTGGTCGCAGGCTAGTAGCTGTTGACACTGGCCTGCTGGTGATGGTAAAGGCCGTGTGGGGCCTGCAGGGCTGCCGAGCTGCACGTGCAAGGTGTCCTGATCCGCAGTGAACTGCGGCCATCGAATTTGCGGCCCTAAAGATGCGGCTCCGGGATGCTCTGCTAATCGAATGATGAAACGAAAGAGCTTGCTGCGAAAGGGGCTCGAAAGGGGCGACGAAGCTGGAGGATATGCTGCTTTGTGCGGCTGTATGCACTGGCCTTTGTGCAAGTCGCGCGGCGTCGCTCTGAATGTGCGGCCGGCCTGGCGGCTTCGATACGCTGTTGTCTGCAGGATACTGATCTATGCTAGATGCCTTTTGCGAGGCGATTCTCGCCGGCGGGCTCTGCTGAGAAGCGAGTGAACATGTATTTTCAATACAGGGCGGGCATGAAATTTGGTACAAAGCCAGTCTTGGAGGGCGAAAGCTGGGCTAGGCTGGTGAGCGACTGGGCCTCCTTCAAACTTCAAGAATACTGGGCTGACATGTCTGACTGGTTGACGATTGACGTGAATGTAAACAGATTCCACTGCCCACAGTCACAGGGCAGCTGATCTGTGGCGCATTGCAAGGCGGCGGCGCTGCTGGCGGCTCAGAAACCCGTCAGCCACACGGCCCTGTGGACGTGCGCCTCCAGCTGCACGCCCCTCGCGGCAGCTGCGGCCACCGCACGTCCGTTCGCAGTCAGCGTGGTCGCCTGCAACACAGAGTGCACAGGGCGTGTGAGGGATGCCAGCACATCCTTCACGGTGTAGCGAATGCCTTTTGCATCATCGTCTCCAGACACCTCGAAAGTCTGCACATCAGTAATGCGCAGCTGTGCGACGTGACTAATCAATTCCCCTCACCTGCACAGCGTCACCCACCGCCAGCACCGCCTTCACCTCGTCGCTCATGTGTTGCACGGGCGCCACCCTGCTGGCCGCAACGTGGACTGCTGTCGCCAGCTGTGGAAGCCGCCGTCCAGGCGGGTCTGCCGACCTCGCGCTGTCATGCTTCGCCGGCACACCGCAGCCAATGCCTGCTGCTGCTGTCATGCCGAACGTGCTGTTCTGGTGGCGGACGAGGCTGTCGCTGCCTGCGCCATCTGCTGGTGCAAAGCCGTCGCTGCCGCTTGAGGCGCTGTCACCCTGGAGTGAAGCTGCCGGGCTGTAGGCCTTCAGGCTGCCGCGCCTGTTGGCGGGCCCCGCATCGACTGCCGGCGGTGTCAGCAGGGCTTCGATTGCCCAGTCTGTCCTCCACCCAACTGCCGGCGGTGAGTCGCCCTCCGCGCTACCTGCTGCGGGCCTCGGCCCTCCGGCAGCGTCGCCCGGAGGTGCTTCGTCTGATCTCGTGGCGGCCGGCTGCACGGCGTCGGCAGCAGCTTCTGCAGCAAGGACCTTTCCGCCGCTGCATGCCGCGGCCGCACCTCTGTCACCACCGTTCGTAGACACCCCAGATGGCATTCCCGCCCCACATGGCTTGGCCCGCGCATCTTCCGCTTGCCACCTGTCTGCATCTGCCGCAGCTGCATCCACCGCCACCCAGCCCGCTGCCGCTGGAGCCGCTGGCTGCGCCGCTGGCTGCGCGCCTGCAGCAGGTGTCGCGTCCGGGCCGCCGGCGACGCCCACGACGCAGACCAGCGGCCGCAACCGCGCCCAGCGCGCCTTCTCGCGCGCGCCGCCAAACTGCGAGACGAGGGTCTCGAACTGTGCCGCCGCCGTTGCTGCCGCGTACATGCGCCTGCCCGAGAGCAGCGGTGCGAGCTCCGCGTGCAGCGGCGCTGCGGCCTCGCCGTCCAGGCTATCCTAATGATCGAAACCTAATTTAGTTCTGGATTAGTTGATCAGCTGTCGGCTGATTTGACGGACTTCGCACTTGGGAAGCACTTTTGCAGCCAGATAGCTGCGCAGACAGCGTGCCTGGGTCAATTCTAATTGAGTACTGGCTCGCAGATCGCATTTGCGCTGCTGGTATCATGTATGACGGTTGTAAACCGACAGGCAGCCACAGAAAATGCAAGTTTACATCGAGCTGGCGAAGGAATGCCCCACCCGCCAGTGCGAGGTGCGGTCGGCCCACGACCGGAGCTGCGGCAGCGCCGGGTCCGCATTGGTGACCTCCGACACGAGCGCGCACAGCGTGGTGACGTCAGCGTTGAGCGCGGCCGGCGGCGGCGGCACCAGCGGCAGCTGGCAGGCGTCGATCGGGCCCGGGCCTGCGCCGTCAATGGGTTGCCGGTGAGTGCAGCACAATACAGAGAGGAGAAAAGATGATGTGGAGGTGAAGGGGTTGCAATGACGGGAGACGGTGCTTGCCAGCTAGGCTGTCTGAGCATACCCTTCAAGCTTAAGCTGACTCGGACTGCCTACTCGGTCACCAACAGAATAGAATCGAGAACGATGGGGTACAGCAGAACGATGGTCTGCACCCATGTTTGGTGTGTCCATTTCTTGAAAAGACGGCCACTTGGAGGCCAGCAAGCAGGTGGCAGCGCACCAGTAACGGTGATGCCCATGGCGGCAAGCTGCTCGGCGACGTCTATGCCCACGCCCTGTTCGAAGTGGATCACCAGCGCGGGCGGCGTCCAGCGCAGCGCGTTGCAGGGTGCTGCCGCGATGGCCAGCTGCTCCGCTGCCTGCTGCAGCAGCCCTGCAGCAGATCAGGCGATGGAAAACGACCAGACGGGAACGCACCACCAGCGCGGGCGGTGTTTACAGTGGCGTGTAGTAGGGCGTCGCCGCAACTACCAGCAGCCCTGTAGCGAACAATCAATGTGGCCAAGATTATCTGTCGAGACGCTTCACCAGCGCGACTCGTTGCCGCGTTTGCCGGCTGCTCTGCCGCCTGCAGCAGCTCTGGAGCCGTGATATCAGAATGAAAAAGATACTGCATCGAGCTCTCTGCCGAGCGGTCTGCACAGCCTGCTCGCAGAAGCGTGGAGCCCAAAGGTACAGAGCATCTACGGACAGGTAGCACGTGGTTACACTGTGGGCCATCAGGCCGATCGCCGCACAGGCAACTGAAGCTGCCACACCCGAAAGGCAGAGCGCACACCTTTGGTGTGCCCAGAGCTGCCGAGCCAGTGCTGGCTCTGGGTGCCGAAGCTGCGGTGGCTCTTGACTTCGATCCAGGCGTGGCCGTCCTGCGCCACCACATCCACCTCGCAGCTGGCGGCGCCGGCGGCATCGTCGGACGCCGCTGTGCCTATTTGCCATCGGCGCACAACATTCAGACTGGCCGGCCACAGCCCTGATGTTGTGCAGCCGATCGCAAGTCTGCTGCGGGGGCCAGCTGTGTGCCAACACACGTCCAGGGGTCTCAGATGCGCCTCAGCCGCGGCCAGTCGGGGATGTCAACATTAGTTCTGGCCGTCGAGGCTGCTGAACTGACCTCGCGTTTCCGCCAGGCTGGTAGACCAGAACTTTCTGGAGATGGCGATGACGCCTGGCGCTCGCTCTGCCACCGCCAGCTCAGCGCTCAGCCCCTGCGCGTTATTGGCCGCGCCCTACGGCATGATAAACACAGGATGAGCCAGTGCGACATGCATTGGTCAAGGCCTGCTCCGCCACGGCCAGGTCAGCGCCTGGCCCCAGCGCGCTGTTGGCCGCGCCCTGCGGCATGACAAAGTTGGAATCAGGCTTTGAAGGCGCTCGCAACGACATGCATCGAATGAAGCCTGCTTGCGGCAGCGGTGGCATTCAGAGAACCTCCTTTACCCTGTGCCGGTAGGTGAGTAATGAGGGCAAGGATCAACACGGGTCAAAACTGATGAAAGAATGTGATAGAGCACACGAGATACCTGCAGCTGTGCACACCTGCAGCTGTGCGGATATCGGCGCTAGCTCCAGCAACGCATCACCCCTCTGGCTGGTGCTGACAACAGCCGCCAGGTCGCCTGACCCATTCCCCAGCTTCCGCAGAAATTGCAGCTGCACAGCAACGACAGCATTTGCGACATTCCAAGCACTCCGAATGCGCTATCTGCAATCGAGGGCCGTCGAGCTGTGCGTGCACCGATGCTCTACTTGATTCATGATGTGTGCACACACCTCTTTCTGCAAGCGCCGCCGCATCTGGCCGACGCCGACAATGCTCGGTCGGCGGGACTTCAGGCGGTCGCATCGCGCCAGCAGCCCAAGCAGCTGAGCCTCCAGAGCTGCTGGTGTGATGGCAGCGTCGGAGCCCGGTGCAGCCTCGGCGGCAGGAGCAGCAGCCTGTTCGCAACCTGCAAACGACGCGCCGCCCCGCATGCACACACTGACAGCTGAACCAACGCCAGATGTTGAGCTGGTCCAGCTGCTTCTGATCGTTCGAGGAGGCTGCAGAAACACTCTGTTGAGTGACAGTGTGACAGCATTTGCTGCGCTAGTCGGGTGGTGCATGCTTGTGCCGCATTCCGCCAGGCCTAGAGTAATGACGCGAATCGACAGCCTTGAAGCTGCCAGTCAATAGAGACGGTTTTGAGGGTGCGATTCTGCACACCCAGAATAGCCACAGAAGCTCCTCGACTGGTAGCAGAAACTGCCAGAGGATGGCTGAAGCACGTCAGAGGTGCAACAAATTTCAGACAAGATCGCGACGCGAAGAGACTACTACTAAATGTGAACGCAGTTCTGACGAAGCTTACAAGACCCCGCTGCAGCATGCGTTTCGCCTTTTCGCCAGCACGCAAAGCACGGACCTTCTGGCCTCCACTTTGAAGCTGCAACTCGCAATTTGCAGTTCGTAAGCTACATTCCAGTACCTCAAGCTCACGCCAGGTCCCCACGGCTCGCGGCCGACACGCAAGACTGGCGTGGGCAACTTGCATCGCTTTGGACAACAGCCTTCGCTTCGACACTCAGCCCTCGTGATCTGATGTATGCGGCTGCGTGACATACCCAGTACGTCTGAGGTGTTGGCGCAACAATGGCGATCGAGTTTGAGGACGAGTTCATGGATGATGCCGATTTTGCGGCGTTGGACGCGGCCATGCAGGTATGCTGCACACAAATCATGCGTCCGGGGCTCGACTCGTTCACAGCAACACGCAGCATTTTATTATCGCCTTGGACTGCAGGCTGTGGAGGCGTTACAGGGTCGGGCCGGCCTGGATGCGGCCGCAGTGCACCGCTATAGCTGCACAGGCGTATTCGCCGCCATGGACAACGTAGCTGCACGTCCGCCGCCGCGACCCGATACGCCCGCGGTCTGGGGCGGCTGCGGCAACCGCGGCGCGGCGACGCGCGGCGTTGCCGTGCCGGCGGCGTCGATGCGGAGCGGGCGATTGTCTCTGCCCTGCGACCGGGACAGCAACGAGGTGGCAGGCGGCGTCGACAGCCGTCCTCCCGAGGCGGGGGGCCTCGGCAGCAGGCAGCAGCCGCTGGGTGATGGGCCGCCCGGTGGCGCAGTGGCATCGCCCGTGGAGGTTGCGGCGGCACAGCTGCTGTTGCGGCAGCAGGAAGCGGCGCAACGGGACGACGTGCCGCACCTGAGCCTGCAGCTCACGCCGGCGTCGCAGTCGGAGGGCTGCAGCACGCTCTCTCCCGTAGCAAAGCTGTCGCAGCTGTGGCAGCCGCAGTCACAGGTGCAACCGCAGCAGCGGCAGGCCGCAGTGGACTCGGCAGCTGGGCAGCCAGCAGATGCCGCCCAGCTGGCCAGCCCTGCGGCGAATCCGCATGCGGTGGCAGCACCGCAGGCAGCCTGTGCTGTGGCACCAGAGGGCCACCCTGCAGCAGCAGCGGCAACAGAGGCGCAGCCCACCACACCGGCAGCTGTGCCGGCGGAGGCCACGACGCCATCGCGAGCGCGCACACGGTCGCAAACAACGGCAGCGCGAATGCGCACCCCGGAAGCAGCACAGCCGGCGCCGCAGACGGCGCAGCTGCGCCCAACGCCCTCTTTGCGCCGCAAGCGGCGCAAGGGCCCCCCCCAAGCAGCACCAGTGAACGCAGCTGAGCCGGCAGAGCAGCCGTCAGTAGCAGCGGATGTAGCGGAGCCGTCAGCGGCAGCGGCGGCAGACCCCACGGCGGCGTCAGGACCGGCGGCAACAGCGGCAGCAGATGAGGCACAGCAGTGCATCAGCCAGCAGGCTGCAGCAGCACACGAGCAGCGGCCAGTACAGCAGCAGCAGGCGTCGCCGCCCGACGCGCCAGCTGCTGGCGCCGCTCAGCCAGTGCAGCAGAACGTGGAACAGCAGCACGGGCAGGAACAGCAGCAGCAGCCGGCAGGGAAGCAGGTGGCCTGCGCCCAGAAAACTCCAGAGGCCAAGGGCGCGAAGGGCAGAAAGCGCGCCAGCAAGGTGGTGCAGACGTCGCCGACCATCGCGCTGCACCGGGGCCCGGGCGGGCAGGTGAGTGCACATCTTGGCGTTTCTCCTGCCACAAATACCTGTAGAGCGGCATGCACGACTTGTTTGTAGCTTCAGTGTGCACACCGTGGGCTTGAAATGGGTGTGGCAGCATGTGACAGAATTGTGCAGGTGCTGCTTAGACTTTTCTTCGAGCTTTGAGGTTCAAGCCAGGTCTTCGCTCTGTTCCTGCAGATGCTCCTGCTGCCCAACCCGGTCAAGAAGCCAGCGGCGGCAGAAGCATCGCAAAGCGGCGGCCGAGGCGCCAGGTCGCCGGCCAACCAGCGGCAGCGGCAGCGCGGCGGCCGGCGCGGGCGGCAGCACAGCGCCGCCTCCGCGCAGCAGCCGCAGCATCACCAGCAGCAGCAGCAGCAGCAGCAGGGCGGCCAGGGCGTCGGCCAGCGGCAGGGCGGCGCGCCGCATGCCATAAACCCTGGTCAGCAAAACCCTACAAACCCTAGAAAACCGCAGCTGCCGGACCTGGAGGACTACGGGCTGACGCTGGACCGGCTGGCGGTGCACCGGCGGCGGGGGCTGGTGGTGACGGACATCACCGCGGCAGAGTGGTGCCAGCAGCAGCTGGCCTTCACGCTCAGCGCCCGCATCCCCAAGGTTGGATGTGTTCGGCCTCACATGTTAAAACAACATGTGCCTGCCAGGCGGTAGAACAGCCGCCGTGGTGACGGCGCCGGCAGCAGCTGGCGTTCTGCAACCGTCAGCGCCCTCAGTAACCAGGTCGGTTTCTTCGAGCCTCACGCGGCGGCAATTCTGATCGTCGAGTACACATGCGGGCATGTGGAGCCGGAGGCTGGCGACTTGTCTGCAGGACAGCGTCGACCTCACTGGCGGCGCCAACCTGTTGGTGGTGTATCCATTTCTGCACCCACAGTTCCATCAATCACAAGCTGTGGCAGGAGGAGCTGGAGACGGAAGCGATGCAGGCGGGCATCCGCATGCATTCGGAGCTGGACGGCTCACGACCTCCATGAGTGACGCGGGGGCGCTGTACAGTTTCGATGGGGTGTCGATCACATTTCACATCACTCGTGACTGCAGGAGGAACTTGAGACGGACGCAATGCGGGCGGGCACGCGCATGCACGCGGAGCTGGAGGCAGAGACGACCGTCGTGGTGGAAGTTCCCGTCGCCACCTGGGAGGACTTCTGGGCAGTGCGTCTACCGACACATGTTTCTCTTATCGTGTTTTGCTTCTGTGTCTCAGCCAGCCTCCAGAGCGCCAGCCGAGACAGTTAGGCCTGGAACAGGCACTGCAATGCTTTAGCATGTTTCGTTGAACACGACTGATGGCGGGAGTGCCGCTGCTCAACAACAGCAACGGCAATAGCAGCAACGATGTGGGCGATCAGCATCCACGCCTTCACAAGTTCAACTGGACATCATGGCTGCTGCAGGTGCGGCTGCTGAACAGCGTCGCGGCGCTGCGGCAGCTGCGAGCTGAGGGCCTCACCCGCGAAATGTATGTCTTCGGCCTCGTCCAGGTACACTCTCAACTCTGAAAAAGTCCTGGCTTGCCTGATGCTTGGAACCAAGCGGCTGCATGTGCAATCCCGCGGCTGCTTGTGTGCGCGGATGATGCACTCATACTTTTCTCCAAGCTGCTGGCCTTGTCCTCGTGCACATGGAGAGGCTGCGGGGCTTTGCGGCTGCTGTTCTGCGACGTCGTGTCTCTGCCTTGGTCTGAAGAAAACCCAACATGCGTGTCCGGGATGCGTGTGACAGAAGTCACAGACCTTTGACGCATTGGGGATTGATATCGGATCCAGTTGTGTGCATCTGCTTTCCCAGGGCCGGTGGGTGCGCGGCATCATCGACCAGCTGGATCTGGACGCCAACGGGCGGCTGCAGTTGGTGGAGCACAAAACACGCGCCACACCGCGGCTGCCGCAAGACAGCCAGGTGCCCGCTCGCGGATTCACTTGAACATACTGTAGACACCGACCCAGCAGTGCCTGAGCCTCAAGACACGTGCCCCCCTGCGGCTGCCGAACACCAACTATCTGCCCTCTCACGACGTTTGAGTACACCCGCGCAAGTGCAGCCTGCAGCGCACGAGTGTGCATGTCGAAACAGCCAGGCGGCATCCGGCGTGCCGTCGAGGCTATGCCACTGCCAGGCTTCGCCAATGCTCTTGCGCCTTCATGCGACTCTGGGCGCTGGCCGAATGAATCCTTGCGTCCGATTGCTCCTTCGCAGGCGCGGGCGGCAAAGCTGCAGGTCGCTCTGTACCGGGAGATGCTGCGGGGTCTGCCAGCCCTGACCGACGACCAGGTCAGTACGGCAATCGTCCTTGACATGCAGCGCTGAAGTCTGCCGGACTGTTGAACCGCCTCGCATGTGTGCGGCTCATTTCGGCAACCAACCTGATCATACCAACACCTGCGAGCGCTGCCAACGGAGGGGAGGGGGTAGAGGACGGATAAAGCCCCACCTTGCTTGCATGCACAGTTGGACGATGTTCTGGCGGAGGTGCCGCGAGGCGCCGGCGAGCTGCAGGTTTTTGCATTGTTACACAATTAATTTTCCTCTGACTTGTTGACGGCGTGTGCAGTTGGACGACTTTCTGGCCGAGGCGCTGCGAGTGGATGGGGAGCTGCAGCTGTCGCCGGCGGTGGTGGCGCACGCTGCGGCGGTGGCGGGACAGTCCGCCGAGACCATCCGCCAGGTGGCGGCACTGCTGCGGCAGGCCGCACAGGTGAGCTTGGAGGTAGCACACAGTTAGAGCGTGATCACATCTGATCGAGCACACGTGCACATGCGCATGAGGGAGAGGCATAGATTGAATGCTCTGCCGCGTACTGCAGCCGTGGAAATATCCGCTGGATGTTCCTTGTGTGGAAGGCATTCGAGCGGCAAGCTGTACGAGCCAGCGGTCGTACTCCTCCACGAAGGTTGATTCTAGTTTATCATGCCTCTTGCTCTGTCCCGCAGGAACTGGAGCGGGGGAGCAGCGGCGGCGCAGCGGAGGCAGCCATGTGCATCCGCTACTGGTGGCAGGTGTGGCCTTCACCCATGCTGACGTGGCAGCTGCAGGAGGCTGTGTGGCGACAGACGGCCAGCTGGTCGAGAATGAGACAGCGACACCGACTCTCAGGACATCAAATTTTGTCCACAAAGCGCACAGCACACGAAGTTCAGAAAAGACAGAGCACTTCGACCAGTGTCACGATACTGAGACGGTGGCACGCTTGCAGGGCGATCTTGAGAAGGGGGTCAGACGTGCAACAAAGCAAGCACGAACGCGGGGGATGAACCTGCAAACTCTTTAAGATGGCTGCCCGTGACCAAGCTGGGCCGCGCTCGCAGGGCGGCGGCGGCGTGATCGCGGAGGTGGCGGCGAAGGTGCAAGGTGCACCTCCGCGATCACCGCGCCATCGCCCTGCAACACGGGACATAACCAAACGTGGGGGCCGCGGCGAGGCTGATATATCTACAGACCTTGTCTCAGACCTTGCCACGTGTTGCAGGGCGATGGCGCGGTGATCGCGGAGGTGGCGGTGGAGGTGCAGCCTGGCTGGCTGCAGGAGCTGCTCGCGCGCCACCTGGCCTTCTGGGCGGGCGATGCAGCGCCGGCGGCGGTGCCCAAGGTCTGAGGCTTCCTCTTTGCTGCAGCACGTTGCCTTTTTCAGTCTTTCTCATCTCTGTTTATTTGCGCATGCCGCTCCAGCCAGAGAACCCTCCGCAGGCCAGTAGGCCATTTTTAGCATGATCTAGGTAATCCCTTTCCTTTCCTTCTTAAGGAGGACGCCTGGAAATGCGGCTTCTGCCCCTTCAAGGACCGCTGCCAGGCGGGGCTGCACTGGCAAGCGCAGGGAGCGGTGGCCTGGTGACGATGCGCGACATGGCGTTGCAGTCAACGATTTAGTTATTTTAGGGGTGGCTGACCAGGCCGGCAGCCAAGATTGCCACGTATTGTGTGTGTCCTGACTTTTTGTGCACGTTGCCGTGCACGCTTGCGTCCTGTGACAGGACGTCTGCCGTTGATAAATAAGATAAGGTCATACAGTAGTGACTGCTGGCACTGCCATTGGTTTTGATTTCAGTTGAATATCCGTTCATTTGGCAACATCTCGAACTCTGGGCTACCTAGTGGGTCACAGAGCACGATGCGAACAAGCATTATAAAGACTGAATGCGCATCAATAAGATCCTCCTCCGGCCCACTCGTCACTCGGCTCGCTCAGATCAATAAGACGCCATGGCTGCGTCGTCCACCTCAGCAGCCCCGCTGTTCACACCAAACTCGTCCTGCGGATGCGGCAGCAGGAGGGATGCTTCAGCGATGACCGGGGATGTTTCAGCAGTGAAAACTGGAGCATTTTGTGCGAAACGGACGCACTCTCATTAGCTGTTCACACGCAGTTGTGCTGCGCTCTGATTCCAAATCGGCCAAGCTACATGAAAGCACCTGGCGGGCTCACCTGGCGGGCTACGGCATAGCACGTGTGGTTCGAGTGCAGCCAGGCGTGCAGCGCCGTCAGGGTTTTAAATCGACCCGCCATGCGCTGCCAGGCCTCCAGCGACGCAGCCTCCCGCCGCATGCGCGCCTCCAGGACTTCTGTCGGGAAGATGTCCTCGTCTGACGCCGCGTGGAACGTCAGCTGGAACCTGTCCGAGCGGGCAGGAAACGTCCCCAATGTTGCAGGCAACACGAGATGTTGCAGGCAACACGAGGGTGAAACTTCTGGCGTGTATGGCAGAGGACGAGTCACTGCATGCGGCCCCATGCTGACTGTCAAGGAATGCCTGCTGGATGGAAACCCCTGCTTGTAGATTGTGGCCAGAAAAGCATTCTTCCGCATTGATTCGCGTGCCTTCCGCACCTGTCTGGGTCGTCGAAGAGGGCAGCGCCCACGAGGCTGAAGCACGTCTCGAAGATGGCTCGGCTGCGCGGCATGTGGAAGTTACTGGTCACCACCGCGACCTTCCTGCATCCGCACACAGCATCTTATGTACACATTTCGCACACAGCGTCATGTGTGAAACGTCCACTACTGAACGTTACACGACGTTGCAGAGACGCTTGCTAGAATGTGCACTGAGCTGGGGAGGAAGCAGCTCGGAAAAGGAAAGCGCACCTACCGCCAGTCGGCAGGCACGGCGTGGATGGTGGCGGCGAAATAGCCATTGCCGATCGTGTCGTAGCTGGATGACTCCTTCAGAATGTGCCGCTTGTCCACGCCCTGTACGGCAAGACAGTTTCAATATTGTCCTTTCTGCCAATTGCAGGAGTATGGATAACACCTGCAACATCTGATGACGACGAACATGCAGAGATCAGGACACGCAAAAACACGAGAGTGAGGCGTTACCTGTGAGATGAGGTACTTCGCCAGCTCAGTGCCCTCGTGCAGCACGAAGCCTGTCTCCTGCATGATTGGCGGCTTGTGTGGCGTGCCGCCCCCCAAGCACACAATCGGCGTCGCTGCATTGTCTGCACTGGCATCGAAGGTTGTCAGCAATTTTACCAGCATGGCTCTGATTAAACACTGTGTTTACTAATCTTTCTGCTGCGAACCTTGGCAGCGCTGCACGCCAATGCTGAGGTCTGCTCGCCGCTGCACCCAGTTGTGCAGCTTCCCATCCGTCCGCTGCCCACCTGCATGTGTGCACGGACGTTGTGATCATGATTAACTTTTGGCTCATACCATGTGTGCAGAGTTGACATGCATCATGATGCACACCGCCGCTCACAAACCTGCTAGAATGAGGACGGCGTCCAGGTCTTGCGGCACTGGATCCGAGTCTGGGGTGTGCCACCTGATGTCTGCACCGTCTGAGGTGGATTTGCATCGTATCAAGCCAGGCTGCTGGTGCCGTCGGCTGCATCGATAGGTGAGCGAACTGCTGAGCGGGCTGGCGGTGAGGCGCCGCAGCGTTCCAGGTCCTGAGCAGAGCCCTCTGAGCGCCATGGCGCCGAAGCCTTTGATCTAGTTGCCTACAACTGCAGAATGAGGCACGAGCCAAGCATGCGCACTCTGTTGTATCGTCGCCGTTGTCAATGGTTCGACACCGTCACTCGAAATTTGAAATTGTGCGATCGATCGTGCCTTTAGGCATACGATAACTTAGGTGCACGAATCAGCCATCCAACACGCACAATGCCATTCATGCAGCAGTTGAAAGTTGGAAGTTTGACGCCGTCTGCGTCTAGAAGGGCGTCAGGCGGGAATAAGCAAGGGAGCTGCAAGGCCATTGAGCTGGTGGAAGCTGTGCTGGCGGGAACTTGCCGCCAGACAGAATGCTTGATGCGGATGCAGCAACGCTTCGGCAGCTTAGCATTTTGCAAGTCAATGTGACTGCCCTTCCAGTGAAGCGGAAGCCATGCGCAAAGCGTTGCGGTGTGTCGCTTCGCTGATGGCAGTGCAGCATTCTGATGCATTTGGCAGGTGATGTGAGGCAGTCGCTGTGCCCTGCTTAGACATGGACAATAAGCAGCATCGTGGCAGAAATCAAACTACCTTCAGGGAGTGATCAGCGTATCGTGGTGCTCGTGATGGGGGTGTGAACCTGTGCGCAGCGCCACGGGCGGCACCAAGAACCGCGAAGAGCAATGGGCGGCATCAAAAATCGCGAAGACAAGAAGAAGAAGAATCATGTGGTCAGGTGCGATTGCTGTGAGGTATTTGACCATTGTCTGACTACTCGCATGGATGCCAGCAAAACTTCGCGTTGTGTTTACTAACGAATGAATGTACACCATCATCACCTGAGCTGGTGGCACCGTACGCATGTCGCAGCTCGGGCTCCGGAGGCGGCATGAAGGGGCCGTCCACCATCGACAAGCGGCTGCAGGAGCAGAAGTGCCCCTACTGCGAGCGCGTCTTCAAGCAGGTGTGCTGCATCACCAAGAAGTGGAGTACTTGTGCGAGCGTGGTCCTCGGCGATTCCCCTGCTGCTGCCGCATCCTGGAAAACTTCAGACGTGCACATGTCCTTTACTGCCACCGCATGACGCATTCGATGTGCACCATGCAGCCCAACCGCTACAAGGAGCACATTCAGAACAAGCATGCGGACGAGGCGGCTGGCGGCGGGCCCGAGGGAGCGCCTGCGGCTCAGGTGCCCCCTGGCATGAGCGTTTTCATGCAATGCAGCCTGATTCATTCTCATCATGGATCCCCAAAGCGAAGCTTGCTGCCATAGTCCATCCTGTGTTGCCATAGACTGCGAGCGGGCTTGCCTGGTTTCTCAGGAACAGGCGGCGGCACAGGCGGCGACGGCGGCGTCGGAGCCGGCGCAGAAGGGCGGCATGATGGAAGTGGGCAGCAGCGCGGGCTACTACACCAGCAAGTCGCCGCAGATGATCCTGCACGAGTGGTGCCGCCGGCAGGGCCGCCCCAAGCCGCGCTACAAGACGCTGCCCACCGAGGACGGCCGCTTTCGTTGCAGGGTGGGCATTCTCATGTTGCTGTGCGGTGGTGGACGGTCTGCTTTCAAGTACTGGGGCATCATGATCGGTGTTTGCGAGGTCCCGAGCCATGGAAGGTCTGTCTGCGTTACCGGCCCATCGGGGCAGAAGGCTGCGGCCTTGGCGGCAACCTACATGTTGATGCACCTTGGGGGAAGGGTGGCAAGGGAGTTGATGAAAGGGATGGAAAGCGATGACCACATAATGTTTTTCATACATGCTTATGGCACAGCAGTAGCTGGACATAATTTAGATGCTGGGTGCGGCCAGACGCGCTGCTAGCACGTCGGCAATGGTGCTAAGACCGGCGTCCTTCACGACTGTTGCCCAGGTGCTCCGTGTGTCCTTGACAGTGCAATGGCACGATCTGGCGGCCCTGCAAGAGGCTCGCCCTGGCCAAGCCGATTCCATCTGCGGTTTCTGCCAAGACGGTGCCGTTTTCTGCCCCTGAAGCCTCGACACTGAAGGACGGCGTGGCTGCAGGTGGTGCCGCCAATTGAAGAGCGGTGGGATGGTCGACTGCACTGATCCAATGTGTGCACAGGACCCGTGAACTGCTCACACTTAGGGTTTAGGGTTAGGGAACTGCTCACTCATCCTGGTCAAATGCGCGCGAGCCGCAGGTGGTGCTGCCGGACAAGGAGCGCTCCGACAGGGACGAAATCATCTTCCTGCACGAGGAGCACGCGGCGGGCGACGAGACCGACGCGCAGCAGCTGGGCGCGGTCGCAGCGCTGGCGGGTCTCGCACGAGACCTGCCGCTGGAGCGGGTGCTGCCGCAGGAGTTCCGGCCGCTCTTCCAGACCATTCGGAACGAGGTGAGGCATGAACGTCGACATGTTTCCACCTTTTCAGAGAGCGATGCCGAATTGTGGTGGCGGCATTGACGGGCCTCGTGCGAGACCTGCTGCTGGAGCGGGTGTTGCCAATCCAGTTTCGCCCTCTGTATCCAGACCATCCGTGACGAGGTGGGTGCGGCTTTTAGGCTGGAGATGCGGCCCGCTCGCTCCTAAGAATTGGGAATCGTCGACTGACGAAATTGACATAGAGCTTCCCACTAAGAGAGGTTCCACGTTGCATTTCGTCAGGGTCTTGAGAACTAAAACGAGCTGAATGAGGCGAAGCTGAAGGAATGATGCTTGCTGTTCGAGCAGAGCAGCAAGCAATGAGTCATGTCTGTGGCTAGGGATCTCTTCGCGACACACAGATCAGAATTGCACCTCGTATTTCAGCACGCCATGCATGGCCCGCGCACACCCGCAAGTGGGGCAACACCGATCAGAGTCGCTCGTCAGCAGCACGTTCGGCAATGACGAACAAATGTGTCGCTTGCAGAACGAGGCGCGATCGCAGCGGGCGGCGCAGCGCGGCGCGGGGGGAGGCCCGGCGGGCGCGGGAGCGGGCGAAGCGTGCCGCACAGACAAGAAGCATCAGATTGTCCTACCACTGGCACACATCCAACAATGCCGAAATCGTCTTTCAATTTGCAGAACGAGGTGCGCTTGCAGCGGGCGGCGCAGCGCGCCGCGGCGGAGGAGGCGCGGCGGGCGCGGGAGCGGTCAAAGCGGGCCGCAGAGGCGCGTCGCCCCGCGGCCAACGTCATCATGTCGGATGCGCAGCGGCGCGCTGTGGAGGGCGCGCTGGCTTCTGTCAGAGCAGAGAACGGCGCGACTGCTTCTGTGCGGGAAAATGGAGCGTCGGGCGCAACGGATCTGGCCAGCGACGGCGACGTCGGCGATGCTGGCGGCGAGCCGCACGCGGGTGAGCACAGGATGCAATCGCGCAAAACGATTGACATGCTGTTCCGGTCGGAAGACGCCTCGACAATGCGGCGATCCGCGCTGCGGCTTTTGAGTTCATTCTCTGTCCTTATTGGCATCAACGGCACCGATGAGGCAGAGCTGCTGAAGCGCTCCATGAGTTGTCAAAGTGGAACCCTGCACGTGCAGGCTGCAAGAAGTCTGCTGGCAGGTACTTGACATGCCAGTCACTCGTTGTTTGATCTTTCTCTTGTACAGAGAGCCTAGTGGCGCAGCTGCAGAAGCTGGGTTTCCAGGAGACAGACGCCCGGCAGGCGCTTTCCGCATCGCGGCAGAACGGCGGCGGTGACGGCGGCGGCGGCAGCGGCACTTCGAATGGCGTCGGCGTCGCTGCCTCTCGCCAGCGCGACCTCTCGGCCACGCTGGACTGGCTGTGCATGCACCTGCCCGAGGAGGCACTGCCCGCCAAATACGCCGCAGGTGAGAAGCTCAGCGAAGCGATGTCATTGACTGGCCTCCCTGAAGTGCCACACTCGGATCAGAAACCCAACGGACAAACATTGCTCCCCTGTCGCTGATGTGCATCTTCGCATCTCTGATTGACATTCAGCGCCAACAGCTGCCCTCTAGGGGTCCTGTTTCATTCGCATTTGCGCAATGACAACCGATGTTGCAACCCGTCAACCCTGCTCAACTCCCCCGTTCCAGGCGCTAGCAGCCGCCCGGTGGGCGTGCTGTACCGGAAGACCTCCGGCGGAGTGGCGCGGCCGGCGGCAGCGGAGCTGCCGCATGAGGATGTCGCCGCCATGGAGGCGGACGATGCCTTGGTGCGGTGGCTGGCTGCCGCGGGCTACCCGCCCGGCGATGCGGCCGGCGCGCTGGCGGAGGCGAGCGGCGACCGCGAGGCCGCGCTGCTGCACCTGTACTCTAGCTGGACAGGTGGTTGATGCTATCAGGGGCTGATGCATGCTTGATGTTGGTCCTCGTGACTTGCGCAGCAGTGCAGCAGCGTCGCCACCACGCCAGGCTGCATCTCGATACATGCATACTGTGTAACCCCATGTTTCGTGCCTTCAGTTGTGGCCTGGCGTTCATCATGCACAGGACACTGCATCCGAGCTTTCACTGCATGCATGGCCCCAACGCCTCGACCGGCATTGAGTCATTGTCACCTCCCTTCGGTCAGGCCTTGCTGTGGCGCCAGACCACAGCAGCGCCACAGCGCCATCAGAGGAATGGACGGAAGAGCGCAGGGCAGTTGGCGCCTTTTACAGCAATCTCGTCAATCGGTTATACTCTGGCACATTGCTTCGCCCAGGTGCTACATTGGCAACGGGTGGTGCCGCGGCGCAAGTGGAGGAGTGGAAAGAGGAGCGCGAGGCGGTCAGCGCCATCTACGGCGACGCCGCGAGCTTTCCCTCTGACAGCCGCACCAGCCTGCGTCTGGACCTGCCATTCGAGGTGGCGCAGCTGCTGCGCATGAAGCCGCTGGTAGGTTGTCATGCTCGAACACGTTCAGACGTATTGGTTTTGCTGGCAGAAGCTGATGCTGGAAATGAAGCTGTGTGCAGCTCCAAGCCTGCGATCCGCCTGAAACTTTGGGTTAGTGCACAGTGCACGACAGTCTAGAGCTGAGCTTGACACGAAGGCAGATTTCCCAGCAATTCGCCTGCCGATGCACAGGAGCTGCAGCCGCTGACGCTGGACTTCCGGTTGCCGCCAGGAGGGGCATACCCAGACGCGCCTCCTGTCATCTCCGTCAGGTGGACTGCTGTCGCCCCTTCTTGCACACCTCCCTGGTGGTTGGGCTGGCTGACACCCAAGGTGGACTCTTGTGGGATGCAAGGGGAGTAGAGGGTTTACCTTTACTCCCCTTGGTGGGATGAGGGGACCGCACTTGTGCAACTGTATATCGGCATCACTGCTGCTGATGCTCAATGCTGTGTCGGGCTCACCAGATGCGGCAGCCTGCCGCCGCCGCTGCTGCTGCGCCTGACGCAGCACCTGGCGGCGACCGCCGCCGACGCCGCGGGCGGGCCCATGCTGCACGAGCTGGCGGCCGCCGCCGGCGAGTGGCTGGCGGACGGCCAGCGGCTCCGCTCGCCGGCGCCGCCGCAGAAGCCCGCAGTTGCCGCGCCAGAGGGCGGCGATGGCCAGGCGCTGCAGCACATCGCGCAGGTGGAACAAAACCATTTCATTCAATACTCGCACCTGCATCGTCCTGCAGCGCACCCGTCAAGCTACGGCCTTGACGTCGACGGCTGCTGTTCCCTTGCACACATTGGCCCTGGCCTGCGCGTTTGCCATCACCATCCTGTTGCGGTCGGCAGCATGGGCGAATACCATCCTCATCTTGACTGAAACACATGATGAAGTTGCGACACCTCTCCGCAGGTGGCCCACCAGTACCATAAGGTAGAGGCCACCGGCGGGCGGCCGCCGGGAGGCAATGGCGCACGATGCCAGCAGCGGCAGCGCAAACGCCCGGAGCGCCCAGGTGGGAAACCAGCCAGCAGTTTGACAGCCCCAGCAAATGCCTTCGTCATCTATAGAACATTGTGGTGTGGTCCACACGTGCACGACCGCGGCATGGGCTGGCGGTGGAATGGCTTCTGGTCTAGGGAAGTGGCTGTCGCGGAAAGTATTGCGAGGGGATTTTCAGCAAGTATGGACCTTGAAAACAGAACATGCTATTCATCTGCTGAGTCGGTGCACTGGCTAGCACGACACCTGACGCGAGCAAGATCTGCAGGCAGCGACGAGGCGGCGGAGGGCAGGCGGCTGGCGGCGGATGCGGCGGCGGCCGAGACCTCGCCGCGGCTGGCGAACATGCGGGCGCAGCGCGCATCGCTGCCGGCCGCGAGCGCGCGGAAGGAGGTGCTGCAGCAGCTGCTGGATCACCAGGTGGTCGTCGTCAGTGGCGCCACAGGTGCGCTCAAAACATGACGTAGCTTGTAGACAATCAGTGCTCTGACGCTTATGCGCAGAATGTGATGGCCTTTGAAGCGCCATGAGGCATAGTGATTTCGCCACGCGCTGCAGCAGCTGCGGAACCACCAGCGCCGTCACCGGTGCACAGCTAAACGAAACGAGATCCCGTTCGTACTTGTTTTCAGCATGCTGTTGCAATGATTGCAAAGTTGACGAAATGACTGCTGAGCAGGGCACGCGAAAATGCTGCTCAGCACAAGCGCTCTTGCTTGCCTTCGGATGAGTGGATGCAAGGACAGGCAGCTGACTGGAGTGTCAAATTGCAGGGTGCGGCAAGTCGACGCAGGTTCCGCAGTTCATACTGGAGCAGGCGGTGGCGGGTGGCGCCGGCGGCGCCTGCAACATCGTTGTCACGCAGCCCCGCCGCATCAGCGCCACCGGGCTGGTGGGCAACATGCCGTCATGTTTTGAAACGCTTTTCACGACACGATACAGTTGACTGAAGCCTTGCAGCCTCCAGACCAGCAGCTGCAATGCTTACATTGGGGCATTCTCGTATATGCTTCCAGCTGCATTACCTGTCGTCCTCGCTGTCCACAGGCACACCGCGTGGCGGCGGAACGGGGGGAGACGGCCGGCGGGGTGGTGGGCTACACAGTGCGGCTCGACTCCAAGCGCTCCGCGCGCACTCGGCTGCTGTTCTGCACCACAGGCGCGGCGCCGACAGCCTATCAGTCATAGCCCGTCATTGCGATCGTTTACCACACCAACGCATGAAATGATGATTGCATAAGGTCCTTTATGTGCCTGAATTGACGCCGCGGATTGAGGGTATAATACAGACGAACTCATACGTTTTGAGCCTTGATTGTTCCGCGAGATGATTCACACTGCCCTGGAGACAGGCTCGGGATCCGATACTGACTATCGTTTTGCCTCAATGCAGGTGTGCTGCTGCGGCGGCTGCTGAACGACACCGCGCTGTCAGGCACCACGCACGTGGTGATTGACGAGGTGCACGAGCGGTCGGTGGACTCGGACCTGCTGCTGCTGCTGCTGCGGGACCTGCTGGCCAGCGGTAGAGTCCCGCACCTGCGCCTGGTGCTCATGTCGGCGACGGCGGACGCGGAGGCCTTCGCGCGCTACTTCGAGACCGCGCTTGGTGGCGAGGTAGGAAACATCGACCCAATATAGAATATTCTCTGGAGGAATTCATTGTCTTCACTTCATGTCGGAGATGGCGGACGCGGAGGCCTTCGCGCGCTACTTCGAGACGGCGCTCGGTGGCGAGGTGGGAAACTTTTGAGCCAATATTATATATATTCTCGAGGAAAATCATTGTCTTCACTTCATATTGGCGACGAAGGACGCGGAGGCCTTCACGCACCATTGAGACCGCGCTCGGCGAGCGTAATCGCACCTGCAGGGCGATGAGTCTTGCCGGAGGTACCGAAGCTTGGCTTTGCGCGGCATTGAAATTCTCTGGACTGGCATTTTTGACCTCACCAAGCCTGCTGAGCAGCCCGGGCTTCAACATACCCATTGCGATGACACCGCAGGGAATGGCGGGCGTGCTGACCATCCCAGGCTTCACGCACCCGGTGCGGGACCTGTTTCTGGAGGATGCGCTGGAAGCCACCGGCTTTGCCGTCGGCCGTGGCTCCAAGTGGGCTGCGCCCCGCAGGCCCGCGGCCTCCTCTTCCGCGCCCCGGGTGGGTGGTTGACCGTTTGAACAGCGGTGCTGCAAAGCGGTCTGCTTGTACAAGGGGATGTCATGACTGCGGCTCTCCAAGTGGCCGGCGTCACGCAAACCCTAAACCCTAAACTTGCGGCCTCCTCCCGCGGCCCGGGTGGGCTGCTGCGAGCTGGAGTTGTCAATCGAAGCCCTGCGGCACAGTCAAATTTGAATGTGCTGGATAGATCGCTCTTGCCAAGGGCAGATGGCGCTGCATGGCTGCTCAGTGGCGGGCACTCAGGCAGGTGCAACCGGCTGCAGTGCTCAGCTACGCCAGCCGTGTACTCTCATATTCACAATGTGCAATGTGCAGGACCTCTGTCTTTCAATAGAACTAGGCTGGATGTGGAGACAGTCATGCATTGCATATACTTTCGATTTCGTCTGATCATTGATTGTGTGTTTGTGACTCCCTGCAGGACAAGGGCGACAGGCTGGCGGCGTATGCGGGCTACAGCGGCAAGCGGGCCGCGCAGCAGGCAGCCGCGCCGGATGCATGGGATGCGGAAGACGGGGCGCCCCCCGAGGTGCTTCCTGCTTGTGAAAACCGAGCCGTGTGTCATCCAGCCGTGTAGCCAGAGGCGCGCTGCCATTCATTCAGCCCGCCCGTAGAGCCACGTTGTGGGTGCCTGGCAGGCTGCCGTGTTTGGAAACAGCCCGTGCACCCCGCCTCGGACCTTTCGAACCTTTCTTGCGAGGTTCTGGGCGGTGTATCGGGGTAGCTTCCTGCATTGCAACCTGTGTCAGCCACAAATTAGGACCCTCCTAGGTTCAGCCGGAGCCAGATGAATGTCTGGTCTGCACATCATGAGGGCGGGTCCATCGAGTCTCTCCTTCCCTGAGTGTTTGTTCACCTACCGTCTATTGTCTATTATGTTTGTCGCAGTCTCAGGATGCCCCCGGAAGCTGGGACGAGGCCGTTGCGGCATTGGCAGCTGCCGAGCACACTTCAGCGGATTTCGAACTGTGTCTTCTCTGCCACTTCTCCCATTCAGCCACCTCTCCTAATCAGCAATAGCACATTGTGCCCGAGCAGGATGCGCCGGAGAGCTGGGACCAGGAAGACGATGGCATTGGCAGTGGCCGTGGCGTCGCTGGCGGTGCGGCGTCCAGTATGACGCGAGGTGCCACGACATTCAGCGAGCAGACCATGCGCAGCCTGGAGGTACGCTTCGCTCTGTGGAGGCCTCCCACGGTCGCTGGAAGCACGCGTGCAGAACGGCATGCATCCTGTTCGTGTCTTTTTTTGGTACAGAATTCACCTAGGACGGCGGCAAAGCGTGACGCCCTAAGAACAGTTAGGGTTTCCCAGAACGTCAACGAGGAGACGCTAAACCACGAATTGGTGGAGCAGCCCCGGAGGCTGGTGCCAGTGAACTACACAAATTTCAGAATATAACTTTTTTCCAGTCTTTCTGCCGCAGAACATCAACGAGGAGGCGCTCAACTACGAATTGGTGGAGCGCCTCGTCTGCCACATTGTGGAGGCGGAGGCGCGCGAGGGCGCGGGCGCGCTGCTGGCGCCGGGCGACCGGCCGGCGGCGGAGAAGGCCGCGGGCTCCGACGGCGCGATCCTCATCTTCATGACAGGCGCCGCGGAGATCGACCGCACGGTGCGTTCCCGTCTGCTTCACTGTCGTATTCCTTTCCTTGTTTTCTTGTTTCCTTGTTTCCCTTCTCTTGTCTTCTGGGTCACTCTCAATCTTCACGAGACCCGGTTTTGCCGATCCAACCGTGACATCAGACTGGCAGCATTTTACTCACGGCCGCCAGGAACAGGCAGGATCAGGCAGGGAATACACACCCCGACAGTAATGTGGATCCTATTCGGCACTCTGGGTCATCCCGCCGATGATGAGTCTTTATTGTTACACACTCGATGACGTGCCCTTCTTTTAGGGCAGGGTTGACGAAGACTTGACCTGAGGCAACATGACAATGCGCATTGAACCATTTCTCGGCTGCGCTTGACACACCATCTGCGCTTGTAGAGAACATAAGTAAGGAGGTCGTGCCGAGTAACAAGGCTGGGTCTACACACTGATGTGCATCATGATCTGAACGCCGATGATGAGTCTCTATTGTTACACACTCGATGACCTGCCCTCCAGGGCAGGATTGACGAACACTTTACCTGAGGCTAAATGGCAACGCGCATTGAACCATGTCTCAGCGGCACCTACACGCCATCTGCACTTGTATCAGTCACAATGCTGTGTCAGTACAGTATTGCGCACCATGATCACGCCGCCAATGATGAGTCTTTATTGTTACACACTCGATGACCTGCCCTTCTTTTAGGGCAGGCTTGACGAAAATTTGACCTGAGGCGACACGGCAACATGCATCCGGTGCATCTTTGAAGACGAATTGCCCCCGCATAGTTGCTGACGTGGTCATGCTTATCTTGACACGCAGATCCGGGCGCTGCAGAAGTCGCAGCGGCTGACAGACCTCGCCGGCGGCGGGCTGCGGCTGCTGCCGCTGCACGGCGGCCTGCCGCCGGCGCAGCAGCAGCGCGTCTTCGATCGGCCGCCGCCCGGTGTGCGCAAGGTACTGATTTGAGCAGTATGAAAATCACTGTTGTGCCTCTGGCTTTCAACCGCGCTGGCAATGTCAGGTTTGCACTCTGTTGCCGGATTCCTGCAGCAGTGGTGACACTGAGCAGTCTGACACCACTTCACGACCTTCTCTCTAGCGAGACACGATTTGCGTTCCTCTCTGGGAGACACTGACGTGCTCAAATCCTTCGTCCGCAGATCGTGGTGGCCACAAACGTGGCGGAGACATCCATCACCATTGACGACGTGACGGTGGTCATCGACGCTGGGCGCGCCAAGGAGATGGGCTACGACTCCGCTCGCGGCATCGCCTGCCTGCAGGTGACTGACCACTGTACCATGTCACTGAGTCAAGGATTAGGACCTCGGTGTCAAGCGTGCTGGGTTCTGGTGCTGCCACCAAGCACGGACGCTTCAGGACGCTTCATCTTTATGTAATCCTCAGCCAGCTCTCAGCATTTACGCCCTGCATCAGCTGCATTTCGCAAGACAGAAGATTGATGACTCTCGACTGTCCATCATGCGCCTTGTCTACCGTGCAGGAAACCTGGATCAGCCAGGCGGCCGCGCAGCAGCGGCGGGGGCGCGCGGGGCGTGTGCGGCCGGGCGTCTGCTTCCGCCTCTTCTCCCGCGCCACCTGGGCCACCCTGCAGGCATGGCCTGTCAGGCGCAGCTCGTGCTGTCCAAAAACTTCTCTCAATGCTGAGCATGAGATCAGTGCCATGTCTAGTGCCGCGAGATGTAATGCCGTTGATGGAAACAATGGCATTCACTCTTTTTCGAGTTGAGTGCACGTTGAGATGGACGACCCTTTGTATCCCTCAGCTTAGCTTTGTATACCAATGTTCTAGAGAGGCAGCAGCCTACGATGCTGCTGCGGGCGCCGCTGGAGGCAATGGTGCGTGTGTTTCAGATGGAGATGACATGACACTCGCCTCAGAATCACAGATCACCATCTTCATCTGAAACTCATTATGGCATGCTGCCCTGCAGAGGCAGCAGCCGCCGGAGATGCTGCGGGTGCCGCTGGAGGCGGTGCATTCGAACTGTCTGAATCAAAGAGCGGATCCACCTTACATCCGCCCAAGTACACATTGCCTTTCCTGTGCCGCAGAGGCAGCAGCCGCCGGAGATGCTGCGGGTGCCGCTGGAGGCGGTGGTGCTCACTGTCAAGGCCACCTTTGGCGACGGAGCCCCCGCGGACGATGTGCTGTGTCGCGCGCTCACGCCGCCGGCGCAGGCCTCCGTCGCCGCCGCCGTCTCCAACCTGAAGGTGGGGGCCCTCAGCTCGTGCATGTCAATGTGTGTTGTGATCCAAGTCAAACGACGATGTGCTGTGTCGCGCGCTTACGCCGCCCGCGCAGGCCTCCGTCGCCGCCGCCGTCTCCAACCTGAAGGCATGCCCATTGATGTTACTCTGGTCGACCGTCAATAATTGTTAATTGAACTGTGCTGTGCGGCGGCCGCCGGAGGCTCCTGGAGCAGCAGCACCGCCTTTGCGCATGCCTGGTTCTGTCTTCAGCGGCGCCGCACTCCTGCTTGAACCCTCTTCCTGATTGCGCCACCTCCTTTGCAACGTGTGGTTGCGCTACGCAGGCCATGGGCGCGCTCGCACCGGACGAGGCGGTCACGCCGCTGGGGGAGCACCTGACCGCGATGCCGGTCGACCCGCGGGTCGGCAAGATGCTGGTGCACGGCGCACTGCTGCGCTGCGTGGGGCCCTGCCTCACCATCGCGGCGGCCATGGGCCACGGGCGGCCGGTCTTCTTCGCGCCCGTCGACAAGCGGCAGGAGGCGCAGGTGCCAGCTGCCGAAACATACAGTCTGATGTCGACCTCGTTATCTGCAAGCACACAACGCTGGCATAGCGCTGCAGGCATTAGCAGACCAGGCTCTGCGACGAGGTTCACTCAACAATCAATTTTGTTCTGCTGGCATAATCGATGTGATGTGTGAGATGGCCGGCAGTCCAGTACCGGCGTGTGAGCATGCCAGGTCGTGCCAATCAAGATCCTGCTCTCAGCACACAGTGCACACAGTGATCTTGCGGCAGAAGCCCAACTCGAAAAGGAAGGCTCTTTCCTACGCAGGCGGCAAAGCAGGCGCTGCTTGCGGCGATCCCCAATGCCAAGAGCGACCACCTGGCGGTGGTGGTGGCCTTCGACGCCTGGCAGCGCGCTGCGGAGGCGGGCGGCCGCGGCGCCGCCTCCGCCTTCTGCAGCCAGCACTTCATCTCCCACCAGGTGCGGGGGTCGTTGGCGACACTGTCTCGAAGGTTCTCCCACACTGATGCTGGAAGATCGCGGCTGCGGTGCCGCCTCCGCCAACTGCAGACAGCAGCTTCTCTCTCACCAGGCTCGACCAGATACATACTCTCTCGTTTACAACTGCATGGCATAGGAGCTACCAGCTGGTTCTAAGGCCAGGGACAGACCAAGCTTCTCAGGGCCTTGTGCTGTTCCGCAGGCCATGGAGGGCATCGCGGGCGGGCGTGCCGAGTACGCAGGCATCTTAGCGGATCGCGGCTTCCTGCCGGCTTCCTACCCAGGGGAGATGCGGCGCGGCGGACAAGCGCTGGAGGCGCACCGCTCCAAGGGCAGCCCCGACGAGTACAGCGGAAAGTGCGTCGCTCTGACCATCAGACACTGTGGTTGCATTTCCAGCTGGGGGCCTCGCCACCCGGCCAATACAAGCCTAAATGTCATGTTGCTATAACTCCACTGCATGCCCGCCAGCCCATGCTAGCTGATTTCGCAGTGTGTTGTGTGCTGGCGGCTGCAGGGCGCCCCTGCCCTGTGTGCATGCAAACGAATGTTGTTGCAGAATTCGCTTTTCTATATTGTTTTATTTAATTGCCCAAGAAAACTTTTAGAAGCTAGTAAAAGCATATTTCAATATGTAAAATTTTGGTATAAAAACGCTTTAGCTGTTTTTATCCATAAGTGAAAAAATGTGCTGCTCCCCGACACGATCACCCTCGTCGGGAGCCGGCGCCGCGGTGCAGCCCGCTCCTGCAGCGAGTGCTTTTGGCAGCGCTGGCGGCCGGCTCCAACTCTGTGGGGGAGCCGAACCATTCTCAGAATCGAATCGAATTCCACATGTAGTCGCAGCGGACGCGTGAAGGAGGCGGCGCTGGCGGCGGGCTTTGACAAAAGGAGGATCCGCTTCTTCATGCCCCCGCTGTATCAACACGCTCTCGACTTTTGATTCCTGCAATCCGCAGCGGGCGCGTGATAAAGGCGGCGCTAGCGGCGGGCTTCTACCCGGCATTGCTGCGGGTTGACCACCCGCCTGCCCGATTCCGCGCCACCGAGGGCGGCTCTGTGCAGGTGTGATTTCGTTTACTGTATGTAGATGTGATTTCGTTTACTGTATGCAACTGCGACTTGCACAGGACTCTCCTGGTGCAGTGATGTTGAGTCAGTGCAGAACGGTGGTTTCTGCACGGAGTGCACGTGTGACTCGTGCATCCAGGCTCCCGCCGCGCGGCGCCGCAGGCATTGCCGGTTCCAAACCGTGCTGGTGCGCAGACGGGCTCGGCGACGGTTCAGGAGGAGAGGTTCACAAGCTCGAAAAGCGTTGCACTACGTCTGCGACAGCGTGTACCCATGTGCAGGTGGACTCGGTGGCGGTGCAGGTGAAGTTCTTTGAGAGGCACAAGGGGCGGGTGTTTCACCACCCCTCCTCCGTCAACTTCAACTGCGGCCGCTTCGAATCCGGCTGGCTCATCTACACCGACATGGTGGAGACCTCCAAGGTGCGCGGGGGGCCTGTGGGCGCTGCCTGCCGGCCGCTCCAGAGACTGACCTTTGTATGGTGAAGTCAAGCATGAGCGCACGGTTCTCATGCCCCAGCGCGTGACATCATCGCAGAATACATTGCCGGGCTGGGCTGATTGTTCAACCGCTGACCGCCAGAAAGCGGTGCTGTCCATGGACAAGCCTCGTGTTGTCGCCGCTGTGCGCTGCAGGTGTTTGTGCGGGAGTCATCAATGGTGCCCACCTACTCGGTGCTGCTGTTTGGCGGCGAGCTCACAGTGCTGCACGACCGCGGCCTGCTCAAAGTGCGCATCGAGAAACGTCATGTTCATGTTCCTATCCTCTGTTGATCTGAAACGCGAATGTGGCCTGCTCAAGGCAGGGAGGGAAGAAGGGTTAAACCCTTCTACTCCCCCTGCTTAAAGTGGACACCATTGGTTCGTACCCTGGCGGCCTTGCAGACACAGCGCCTGCATGTATATGGCGGCTGCTTGTTGCCCCTCAAATGCAGCACCTTTCGCGCGATAAGGAACACGTCCAATCAGGTGTGCATTGTGGACAACACGGCTGGATTGCTGTGCGATCATTTGCAGCAGCTGAGGCGGCCGCGCAGACGTGCAACTCTCATGGTGACGACGAAATGACTGCCTCCTTTGTCCCACAGGTGGACGGCTGGGCGGAGTTCCGGGCGCCGGCGCGCATTGGAGTGCTGGTGTGTGCACTTCCCTTTCCCGCGTTTGTCTCTTTTCGGGACATCTAAAAGCTAGCCTGCAGCAGCTGCCTTCTGCGTTTCGAAACTGTACAAGAATCTATCCCTCTTCTGGATTACCTAAAATATCAGATAACATTTTTTCATGACCTGATAATTTTGCCTGGTCACCTGCTCAACTATCTTGCACAGGCAGGTCTCCTTGAACCTATCACGTTTGCAAAGTACCTTTGCTGAGTGCAGGTGCGGGAGCTGCGGGGTGGCGTGGCGGCGCTGCTGGGCGCCAAGATCCGGGACCCGGGCGCAGACACAGCGCACGCGCCCATCATCGACGCCCTGCACCAGCTGCTTGCCACCGACGGCTTTTGAAGCGGGAAAGCATTCGGGCTGTTCTGAAAAGGGGAGGTCGGACTCTGGCAGGCTGCCAATGAATGGCGCAGGCGGCACACGCGTGTGTGAGGGTATGTTCCAGCAAGCATGTGCATCAGCTGGATATTGCTTGCGGTGCGGTGGTGTGGAGTCGCCAAGCTGCAATGTCCGACGGATTGTTGCATGTTACATATGATTTGGAAGGCAGGACCTAGGTTTGCAGTGCAGAAACGACGGAAATATTTCCGTCTATAAAAACAAACACTAAAACAAACAAACACTATAAAAACAAGGCGGGACTGTGTGCATCCGTAATTCCCAGTAGTCTGCCACTGCTGCCGGGGTGGCGTACAAAACCCAGACACCTAGACCAAACTAGAGACACGAAACCACAAAATCACGGCGTTGCAGCAAAGGCCTGCGTACGAGTAGGCAGAAGATCCAGCCATCAAGGCAG
>JAABUM010000387.1_pt1 | contig 79998 bp, 74 predicted proteins | sample 5559161 | NCBI WGS metagenome assembly JAABUM01 (sample SAMN10711868, study PRJNA513369) | rock metagenome | isolation source: Antarctica rocks | place: Antarctica: Victoria Land, Siegfried Peak nord
ACTTCGACCTGCCGCAACTTGGCAACGATCTCCTCCGGCTTGTGATGCTTGCGCGCCATCGCAGTCCCTTCCGTGTTCACACCGAAGTCTCACCTCCGGCGGGCCACTTCTAGGGGGTCACGTCAGTGCCGAAGTCTCCGTTGCCTTTTCAGCCTCAGCCGCACCCTCCTCCATTCCCGCACCCTGCGGGACGTGCAGCAGCCCGATGGCGAAGCTGGCGAGGTTGGATCAGAACCCTAGCCGGCATCAGCCTCTTCGCGGGTCAGGCCGCCCTGCCGCCCCCCATCCGCGCGCATGAAGCGCTCGACGAAGTAAAGGGGCCGCTGCTTGGTCTCGTTGAACACGCGCCCGAGATACTCGCCTATCACGCCCAGCGTCATGATCTGCACTCCGCCAAGGAACAGGATGACGGTCAGCAGGCTGGGGTAGCCCGCCACGTCGCTGCCGAACAGCAGCGCGCGGGTCACGACGACCATGCCATATACGAGTGCCAGCACCGAAACGGCCAAGCCCACATAGGTCGCGAGCCGCAGCGGCGCCATCGTAAAGCTCGTCACCCCCTCCAGCGCGAGGTTCCACAGCCGCCAGTAGTTCCACTTGCTGGTGCCGGCATGGCGAGGCGCGCGGTCGTAGAGCACGGCCTTGCTGGGGAAGCCCACCCAGGCAAACAGCCCCTTCATGAACCGGTGATGCTCCCGCAGCGAGACCACGGCCTCGACCACGCGCCGGCTCATCAGCCGAAAGTCCCCGGTGTCGCGCGGAAGGCGCACATGCCCGACCCGCTCCATGATCCGGTAAAACGCGGTCGCACTCGCGGTCTTGAGCCAGGTCTCCCCGTCCCGCGCCCGGCGCTGGGCATATACCACGTCATGCCCGGCCCGCCATTCCACCGCCAGCGCCTCGATCACCTCCGGCGGGTCCTGCAGATCGGCGTCAATTACCACCACCGCCTCGCCCGCCGCATGGTCGAGGCCGGCGGTCATGGCGACCTCCTTGCCGAAGTTGCGCGCCAGGTTGATGAACGCGACGTTCGGATCGCCGCCGTGCAGCGCAGACAGTATGGCCAGGCTCGCGTCCGTGCTGCCGTCGTTCACATAAATGACCTCCCAGGTGCCCAGCTGCTCCATGACGCCGGACAAGCGGCGGTGGAACTCCCTCAATCCCTCGGCCTCGTTGAACACCGGGACCACGACCGAGAATACGGGACAAGCGTCTGGAGCCTTCAACGGTGGGGAAGGGCGGGCCTGATCTCCAACGCTGTCCATCATGTCAGAGTGCCCCGCTGCCGGCCACGTGCCACCCACCAGTCATGCCGGATGCTGCGCCCGAATGGGTCCCGGCAAAAACAGGTTGGCGAACCCCTCAACCAGCCCGGCCATTATAATCCGGCCAGCATAGTATCGTCACCGCTGAACAGGAACACATCCTTACGGACCTCCGCATGACGCGGTTCCGGTGCCGGGCAGCCTACGCCCGCTCCCCCATCGCCCGCCGCTCCAGGTCGCGCAGCCGGTCGCGCCCATCAGGCGTCCGCGGGTCCACCTCCAGCACCTTCTGCCAGGCCCGCAGGGCGCCGCGCCAATCGCGCTGGCCCTCGGCGATGCGGGACAGGTCCTGCAGGGCGGCGAAGTGCCGGGGTTCCCGGCGCAGCACCTCCTGGATGTCGCGTATGGCGCCCGCAGGGTCGCCCAGCCGCTGCCGGGCCTGGGCACGGCCGCGCCAAGCCTCCAGTAGGTCGGGATCCAGGTCCAGCGCGGCGTCGAAGCTGTCCACGGCGTCCCCGGCGGCGCCCTCCTCCATCTCGCGCGCGCCGCGAACCAGCAACAGCTTGACCGCGGGACTGGCGGCATTCACCCAAGCCTCGCGTATTTGGCCCTCCAGCGCCTCCGCCACGGAGTCGCTGGGCGCGACCCGCAGGGCGCCGAGCATGGTGTCCAGCGTAGCCTTCGGGGTCGGCGCCCCGGCGGCTGACGGTGGCGGGGCCACTGGCGCCGGAGAGGCGTTCGGCATCCGGCCACCCGGCGCAGGCAGCGTCAACGGAGCCTGCGCCAGCGCCGCCACCGGCAGCAGCAGCCCGGCCAGCACCAACGCCCGGCGCATAGGGCTAGGCCGGCACCGGCAGGCCCGCAGGCGCCGGGCCACCCGCCATCCAGTCCAGCAACTGCACCGTATGGACCACCGGCGTCCCGCCCTGCAACTGCGTGATGCAGCCGATGTTGCCCGCCGCGATCAGGTCCGGCTTGGTGCGCGCGATGTTGGCCAGCTTACGCTCCCGCAACTGCCCGGCGATCACCGGCTGCACCAGGTTGTAGGTGCCCGCCGAGCCGCAGCACAAGTGCCCCTCCGCCGGGTCCACGACCGTGAAGCCCGCGCGCTTCAGCAGCGCCTTCGGCTCGTTCGTGACACGCTGGCCGTGCTGCAGGCTGCACGCGGAATGATAGGCGACACGCAGGGCCGGCGCCGGGCGGGCCGGCTGGTAGTCCAGCTTGGCCAGGTACTCGGTGATGTCCTGCGCCAGCGCCGACACCCGCTCCGCCCGCGCCTTCGCGTCCGGCGGCTCCGTGCGGAACATGAAGCCGTAGTCCTTCACCGTCGTGCCGCAGCCGCTGGTATTGACCAGGATGGCGTCCAGGCCATCCGCATCCAGCTCACGGGTCCAAGCATCTATGTTGGCACGGGCGCTGGCCATCGCCGGGTCGTGGCGGCCCATATGGTGCGTCAACGCGCCGCAGCAGCCGGCGCCCTGGGCGATGACGACCTCGATTCCCATGCGGGTCAGCAGGCGTATAGTGGCCTCGTTGATCTGCGGGTCCAGCACCTTCTGCGCGCAGCCGGCCAGCAGGGCGACCCGGCCCCGGCGCTCGCCCTGTGCACGGTGGACCTGCGGGGACTGCATCGCGCCCATGGGCGGCAGCCGGGCCGGCGCCAGGTCGAGCATGGCGTGGACGCGCTCGCCCAGCACGCCCGTGCGCGGCACCACGGCGCGGAACGGCTTGGCCAGCCGCGCGCCGATCAGGGACATGCGGAACAGCGCGGGCCGCGGCAGCACCACGGTCAGGATGTTCCGCAGCAAGCGCTCGTGCCAGGGGCGCGTGTAGGTGTTCTCGATATACTCGCGGGCGTGGTCAACCAGGTGCATGTAGTTGACGCCGGAGGGGCAGGTGCTCATGCAGCTCAGGCAGGACAGACAGCGGTCCACATGGCGCACGACCTCCTCGGTCGCGGGCCGCCCGCTCTCCAGCATGTCCTTGATGAGGTAGATGCGGCCCCGCGGGCTGTCCAACTCGTCGCCCAGCAGCAGGAAGGTCGGGCAGGTGGCAGTACACATGCCGCAATGCACGCAGGTGCGCAGCACACCGTTGCTGGACTGGATGGCCGGGTCGAGCATCTGCTCGGCGGAGAAGTTGGTTTGCATGGTGTCCTACAGGGCCTTGCTCACAAGCCGGCATAAAGGCGGCCGGGGTTCAGGATGCCGCCGGGGTCCATGGCGGCCTTGACCCGGCGGGTGATGGCGGCCAGCGCCGCAACCTCCGGCGGAACGACATGCACGGCGGCGCGCATCCCCTCCGGCGCGCGCAGCACCGTCCAGGTACCGCCCCCGGCACGGGCTGCGGCGGCCATAGCATCGTGCAGCGCGGGCGCACCGGCGACCCAGGCCAGCCCGCCGCCCCAGTCCAGGAAGCAGCGGCCCCCGGCAGCGCCCACGGCGTCCACCACCGCAGGCCCGGCGGAGGGCCGGACGGAGATGCGCCACACCGCCTCCCCCGGCTCCGCCCGCAGCGGCACGGCGTCGCGCACGGCCCGCCAGGCGGCGCGGCTGGCGGTGTCATCCAGGGTCTGCGCCGCGCCATAGGCCGCAAGGTCCGAAACCAGCCGGCCCAGGCGGTAATGCACGCTCGCCGAGAAGTCCTCGATACGCACCAGCGCCACCGGCCCCTGCCCTGCCAGCCCCGGCACGCGCTCCGCGGCCTCTGCCGGCAGCCAGGCCGCGCCGGACACGCCATAGGGCGACCCCAGCGCCGCGGACAGCGCCGCCACGCCGCGCACCGCGTCCAGACCGGGCAGCAGCAGCGATCCCGTCAGTTCGGCCATCGGCAGCACCTTGAGCGTCACCTCGGTCAGCACCGCAAGCGTGCCGTGGCTGCCGGTCAGCAGCTTGCACAGGTCCAGCCCCGTCACGTTCTTCAGCACGCGCCCGCCGGAGCGTATCAGCTCCCCGGTGCCGTTCACCGCCCGCACGCCCATCACATGGTCCCGCATCGCGCCCCACGCGACCCGGCGCGGGCCGGACAGGTTGGTGGCGACCACGCCCCCCAGCGTCTGCACGCCCTCCGCACCCAGCAGGCCCGATAGGTCCGGCGGCTCGGCAATGATGCCCTGGCCGCCCTCCGCCAGCTTGGCTTCAAGCTCCGGCAGCGGCGTGCCGGCGCGGGCGGAGACGATCAGCTCCTGCGGCGCGTGCAACGTGACGCCGACCAGGTTGCGCGTGCTCAGGCTGCGCGCGGCCTGCACAGGGCGCAGCATCCCCAGCTTGGTGCCGCGCCCCTCAACCAGCAAAGGTTCCCGCGCGGCGCCCGCGGCGAGGATTGCGGCGATGACGCTGGCCTCGTCCGCCGGCGCCAGCGCCTCATGCAGCAACGGGCTGCTCGATCAGCGGGAACACCTTACTTGGGTTCAGCAGCCAGTCCGGGTCGAAGGCGGACTTGATGCGGCGCTGCTGGTTCAGCTCGATCTCGGTGAACTGCACGGGCATCAGGTCGCGCTTCTCCACCCCCACGCCATGCTCCCCGGTCAGGCAGCCGCCGACCTCGACGCACAGGCGCAGGATGTCGGCACCGAAGTGCTCGGCCTTCTCGAAGTCGCCGGGCAGGTTGGCGTCGAACATGATGAGCGGGTGCAGGTTGCCGTCTCCGGCATGGAAGATGTTGGCGACCTTCAGGCCGTAGCTGTCGCTCATCTCGTTGATGCGGCGCAGCACGAGGGGCAACTGCCCCGTGGGGATGGTGCCGTCCATGCACAGGTAGTCCGGGCTGATGCGGCCCACGGCGCCGAACGCGCCCTTGCGGCCCTTCCAAATGGCGATGCTCTCCTCCGCCGACTGGCTGACGCGCAGGCTGATCGGCGCGAACGGCTCGCATAGCTTGGAGATGCGGCCCAGCAGGTCGTCCTGCTCGGCCACGCTGCCCTCGACCTCGATGATGAGCAGCGCCTCGGCGTCCAAGGGATAGCCGGCGTGGGCGAACGCCTCGCAGGCGTGGATGGCCGGGCGGTCCATGTACTCCAGGGCAACGGGGATGATGCCGCTGCCGATGATGGCGTCCACGGCGCGTCCTGCGGTCTCGTTGACGTCGAAGGCGACCAGCATCGCCCGTGCGCCCTCCGGGGCGCGCAGGATACGGACGGTCACTTCCGTCACCATCGCCAGCATCCCCTCGCTGCCGGTCATCAGGCCGAGCCAGTCATACCCGGCGGAGTCCAGGTGCGCGCCGCCGAGGTCCACGACATCGCCCTCCATCGTGACGATCCGCAGGCCGAGCAGGTTGTTGACGGTCACGCCGTACTTCAGGCAATGCGCGCCGCCCGAGTTCATGCCGATGTTGCCGCCGATCATGCACGCGAGCTGGCTGCTGGGATCGGGCGCGTAGAAGAAGCCCTCGCCCGCCACGGCCTGGGTGATGCCGATGTTGGTGACGCCGGCCTGCACGGTGGCGCAGCGGTCGCCGTAGTCTATGTCGAGGATGCGGTTCATCCGCATCAGGCCGATCACCACGCTGTCCGCCATCGGCAGCGCCCCGCCAGATAGGCTCGTGCCGGCGCCGCGCGGGATCACGCGCACGCCGTTCTGGTGGCAGAAGCGCAGCACGGCCGCAACCTGCTCCGTGGTCTCCGGCAGGACCACGGCCATCGGCGTCTGGCGGTAGGCGGGCAGCCCGTCGGTCTCGTAGGGCTTGAGGCGCAGCGCCTCGGTAATCAGGCCGGTCTTGGCGACCAGCTTGGACAAGCCGGCAAGTATCTCGTCCCGGCGGGCCATCACGTCGGCCTTGGGCAGCGGCTGCGCAATCATGTGGTCGTTCCCCGGGGTGCTTCGCTCGAAGATGGAACCGTCTCGTGCATTGCACAAGACTACCGTGCCACAACGAAAAGCACCCTGGGGTGATGACCCCAGGGTGCTTGTTCAGCGCGACGCGGCTAGGGAGCGTATCAGCCCTGGCGAGCCTTCATGCGCGGGTTCTTCTTGTTGATCACGTAAACGCGGCCGTGCCGGCGTACGACACGGCAGTTCTTGTCGCGCGTCTTGGCCGACTTCAGGCTGTTGCGTATCTTCATGACGTGACCTTCGGGGGCGCGAGGCCCTGGCTCTGGCTTGGGGAGAACGGAAGCGCGGTGGTTAGCCAGGGCAGGGCGGGGTGTCAACCCGGATAGGGATCAGCGAGGCAGCGGCAGGTCCGGGTGGCCTGCTGGCGCACAGCAAAACGGGGAGGGCAACCGCCCTCCCCGCTCCTGCAACGTTTGGCTGCTTAGACGCGCTTGGTCGTGTCGGTCGTCGTGGTGTTGGTGGTCGTCGTGGTGCCGGTCACGGCCGGGCGGGCGGTGGCGGCGGTGTCCTGAACGTCCACCTTGGTCTCGCGTACGGTGTCGCGCACCGTCTCAACGCGGTCGGCAACTTCCTTCTTAATGCCGATCTCCTCGACGACGCGCACATCCTTGCCGACCACAGCCTCTTCAGCCGTTGCACGGGCCTCGATGGTCTGGTCACGGAACGCCTCGGTGCCGCTGACGCGCTCGTTCACCGGGCGACGCTCGACTCTCACACGCTCCTCGTGCAACGTGACCTGCTCCTGGACCGGCGTCTCTACGACATGCGACGTGACGCGTACGCCGCCAGCCTCGGCTTCGCGCTTGCCGACGACCAAGTCCTCCTTCATCACCTTGATGGTGCCGTCATTAGCCACCGGGGCGGTGTTCATCGCCGTAGTAGCCGCGCCGGTCATGCCAGTGCCCATGCCCGTCATGCCCGCACCCATCGAGGCGTCGCGCGTGGCGGTGGTCTCACGCATCGTGCCGGCCATCGCGCCAGTCGCCATGCCAGCGCCGGTCACGCCCGTCGTCGCCGTCTGGGCATAGCCGGTGGTCATGCCCATGACCTGCTCGACGTGCGCAGCTTGCGCGTCGTCAGCGCGGACCGTGACCAGGGTGCCGCCGCTGTTGACGCCATCCTGGTAGGTCTGGGCGTCAGCCTCGCTGATGCCAGCGCCCGTCAAGCTGCCCAGCAGGCCGCCTGCCGCCGCGCCGACGCCCGCGCCGGTCAGCGCCGCAATCAGCCAGCCCGCCGCCACGATCGGACCGAGGCCCGGGATCGCCAGCGCGCCGATGCCGGCCAGCAAGCCGGCGCCGCCGCCCAGCACGGTGCCGAGGCTGGCGCCGGTGCCGGCACCGGTCGCAGCGCCCTGCTCCGGGTCGCCGCTTGTCATACCGGTCGCAGTGCCGGTCGTGCCGCCCGCTGTGCCATGGCCGGTTGTGCCGGCGCTCTTGTCGCCGGATACGATGCTGATGTCGCTGTGCGGAATGCCGGCGCTCTCAAGCGCCTGCACGACGCGGGTGGCCTCGGCGTAGGTAGGATAGACGTGTGCGATGGTGCGCATGGGTTAGGTTCCTTAGTCTGTGGTTGGTTACGAAGCGGCGCCGACGTTGCCTTGATAGTCGCAATAGACGTCCACGGACGCACCGGCGCGCATGGCCTTGCCGCGCCAGATGCCATCGTTGTCCTTCTTGAGGCCGGTCACCTGGGTAAAGCCGCCCTTCTCAAGCCGGCGGCGCGCTTCGCCCATGGTGAAGCTGTTGCGGCCCTTCACCGGGGCGCCCGCCGTCTTGTTGTTGGCGTTCGAGGTGGTCACGGCCGGCGGCGTGGTGGAACTGTTGTTGGACGGGCTGAGCTGCGCCGGGGTGTTGGTGGTGACGCCCGGCACCACGCGGCCGGTTGTGCCCATGCCGCCGGTCGTGCCCATCGTGCCGCCCGTAGTGCCCATCGTGCCGCCCGTAGTGCCCATCGTGGTCCCAGGCGTCGTGCCCATCGTGGTTCCGGGGGTCGTGCCCATCGTGGTTCCGGGGGTCGTGCTCGTTCCGGGCGCCGTCTGCGCCAGCGCGCCGGTGCAGATCAGCGCCGCCGCAAGTCCGAACTTCAGTGCGTTCATATCCAAGTCTCCTCCGTTGCTGATGCCGGCCCAACGCCGGTCGGGCGCCAATGGTTGCGGCACATTGATAAAACCTAGCCTGCCGGGGCAGCGGCTCAGCGCGCCACCATGCTGCGCACCAGCCGCGCCAGCTCCGCACCCTCGAACGGCTTGGGCAGCACCGCCTCGCGTGGACCCAGCGCCCTGCCGGCCAGGGACGCCACACGCCCGGTGATGAACACGATGACCATGTCAGGCGACAGTGCGCGCAACTGGTCGGCCAGCTCCATGCCGTTGCAGCCGGCGCCCAGGTCCACGTCCGTCACCATGGCCGGGGCGTTCAGGCCGCCGCGCATCAGTTGCAGCGCCTCCTCCGCCGTCGCGGCCTCGACCACGCCGAAACCGTCGTCCTCCAGCATGAGCGCGACCGTCATGCGGACGAGCGTGTCGTCCTCAACCAGGAGAAGGCAACTCTGATTGTCAGCCATCGGGGGGAGCCGCCACGGTTCAAGTCGTGCCAGCCCCAACGGAACGGGCCTGGGTTCGTTCACCTTTGTACGGTCGCACACGCAAGAAGTGATGAACCGCCATGCGCCTGGCCCGCTGCCGGCGGCGTCAGCCCAGCAGCCGCCCGATCACCCGCGCGGTGTAGTCCACGACGGGGATGATGCGGCCGTAGTTGATCCGCGTCGGCCCGATCACCCCGATGGCGCCCACGATGCGGTCGGCGCCGTTGCGCGCAGGCGCCACCACCATGGACACGCCGCTGGCGCCGAACAGCCCGCTCTCCGCGCCGATGAAGATGCGGACGCCGTCCGAGGACTCCGCCAGGTCCAGCAGGCGCAGCATGGTCTCTTGCTGCTCCAGCCGCTCGAACAGGGTCCGGATGGCGGCGAGGCTCTCGATCTGCGTGACCTCGGACAGCAGCCGGGCCTGGCCGCGCACGATCAGCGCGCCGCCGCGGCCCTCGCCGGTCCAGGTCGCAAGCCCAGCCTCCACCACCTGCGACGTGAGGGCGTCCAACTGGCTGCGGTCCTCCGTCATGTCGGCGCTGACGACGCGCCGCAGCTCCGCCAGGCTGCGCTCGGCCAGGCTGCGGCCCAGCAGGTGCGCGTTCAGGTAGTTGGCCGCCGCCGTCAGCGCCGAGGGCGGCAGCCCCGGCGGCGTCTCGATGACGCGGTTCTCCACCTGGCCGTCCGCCGACACCAGGATCACCAGCGCGCGGCCGGGGCCGAGCGGCACGAACTCGATGTGCCGCACCGCCCCGTCCGACTTCGGCGCCAGCACCAGCCCGGCGGCGCCCGCCATACCGCCCAGCATGGCGCTGGCGTCGGCCAGCGTGTCCTCCAGGCTGCGCCCGCGCGCCTCCAGCTTGCGGCTGATTGCCTCCCGCTCTTCCTCCGGCAGGCTGCCGGTCTGCAACAGCCCGTCCACGAATAGCCGCAGGCCGCGGTCGGTCGGCAGCCGCCCGGCGCTGGTGTGCGGGGAGAACAGCAGCCCGGCGTCCGTCAGGTCCGCCATCACGTTGCGTATGGTGGCCGGGGACAGCGCCATCGGCAGGCGGCGGGACAGGGTGCGGCTGCCGACCGGCTCCCCGGTGGCGACATACTGCTCGACGATCTCCCGCAGCACCGACGCCGCGCGCGGGTCCAGGCCGGGCGGCCTCCCGGCGCGGGGCGGGCCGGGGCGGGGCGGGCCAGGGCGGGGTGGGCCGGGGCGGTCGCTGCCTTCCATGGCGGTTCCTATTCCCGCCGGGTGACGCCGGGAAGCTCGGTGCCGGACAGTATGGCCTCGACCACCTCCTGCACCTCATAGGCTTCCGTCACGGTCGCCAGGCGGTGCGCCTCGCCGCGGGCCATGCGGGCGACCTCCTGCAACTGCCGGTGCAGCACCAACGGGCGCAGGCGCTCGTTGGGCAGGGCGTCGGGGTCGGGGACCCAGGTGCCGTCCGGGCGCTGCCGCTCGGCGATGGACCAGTCGCGCAGGCGCATGTCGGCGACCCCGTGTATGGTCCAGGCGTTGCTGTCGGCTGCCGCAGCCGTGCCGCCGACCGCGCCTTGCAGCCGCCCCGGCAGGCCGCCGGCGTCCAGCTTGGCGCGTATGCTGCGCTCGCTGCCGCCGGTCCCGGAGCGTTCGGGTCCGGGATACTCGGCGTAGCTGGATTGCAGGTGCAGCGGCCCCAGCAGGCGGCGGGACAGGAACAGGAAGTGCGATACGACCTCCCGGGTGAAGCCGCCCTCCGCCCGGCCGTCCAGCCATGACGCGGCCTCCTGCTGCCACGGGCGCGGCCAGGCGGCGAAGCCCACGTCAATGCTGAACCCGCGCGGCGCCCCGGTGACGCCGCCTTCCAGCCAGGATGCCAGGCTGGCCACCGCCGGGGAGGACGCGAAGGGGAAGTTGACCGCGATGCGCGCGCCGTTAGCTTCCGAGAGGAAGCGCCGGCTATCGGGCAGGTCGGCCCCCAGCGGCTTCTCCAGGAACACCGCGCGCCCGGCGGCCAGGGCCATGCGGGCGTAGTGCAGGTGGGTGCCGGGCGGCGTCGCGACATAGACGCACTCGGCGCCCTCGATGACGGCTTCGGCGCTGGCGGCACGGGGAACGCCGGGCACGGCGGCGGCGATGCGGTCCAGCGCAGCCGGCGCCTGGTCCCAGATGCCGGACACGTGCACGGCGTCCGTCGGCTGGTCCTGCGCCGCGCGCAGCAGCCGCTCCCCCATGATGCCCGCCCCGATGATCCCCAAGCCGATGGTCATGCCGCCGTCCCCGAAAAGTGCCCCGCCATGCGCCCTGTCCCCTGCAACCCGCCTCGTTGCAGGCAGCCTCCCCTGCTAAGGAAGCGTCCCCTGCAAGAACCGGCCCACCTGCGCTATATGGTCCGTTCCCTGCACAGGACATCAGTATGCGCTTTTCCGGCCGCGCCGCGGACGCAATGCGAGACGTCTCGATCACCCCCGGCTTCGCCCGGCACGCCGAAGGCTCCTGCCTCATACGCATCGGCGGCACGGAGGTGCTCTGCACCGCGAGCGTCAGCAGCCGCACGCCGTCGTTCCTGCGCGGCACCGGGCTGGGCTGGGTGACGGCGGAATACGGCATGTTGCCGCGCGCCACCCACACCCGCGGGGACCGCGAGGCCGCCCGCGGCAAGCAGTCCGGGCGCACCCAGGAAATCCAGCGCCTGATCGGCCGCAGCCTGCGCGCCGTCGTGGACCGCTCCGCCATGGGGGAGTGCAGCATCACGCTCGATTGCGACGTGCTGAACGCCGATGGCGGCACCCGCTGCGCCAGCATCACCGGCGCCTGGGTCGCGCTCAGCTTGGCGTTCCGGCACTTGCAGGACAATCGCGTGCTGTCCGGCTCGCCGATGCGCGGCCAGGTCGCGGCGGTCAGTTGCGGGCTGGTCGGCGGCGCGGCGCTGCTGGACCTGGACTATGCCGAGGACAGCGGGGCGGAGGCGGACGCCAACTTCGTGCTGACCGACGCGGGCGCCATCGTCGAGGTGCAGGCGGCGGCGGAGGCCGCGCCGTTCAGCGAGGCGCAGCTCATGGAGCTGCTGGCCCTGGCCCGCCTGGGTACCGCCCGCCTCTATGAGGCGCAGCGGGCCGCGCTGGATGCCGTGCCCGCGATGGACGCCGCGTGACGCCGCGCCGCCTCGCCCCCGGCAGCAAGTTGGTGATCGCCACCCATAACCCCGGCAAGCTGCGGGAGATCGCGGACTTGGTGCGCCCCCTGGGCATGGACGCGGCCTCGGCCGGAGATTTGGGCCTTCCGGAGCCGGAGGAGGACGCGCCGGACTTCGCCGGCAACGCCGCCCTGAAGGCGCTGGCCGCCGCGCGTGCGTCCGGCCTGCCGGCGCTGGCGGACGACAGCGGGTTCTGCGCGGCGGCGCTGGGCGGTGCGCCGGGCGTGGTGTCGGCGCGCTGGGCCGGGCCGGGCAAGGACTTCGGCGCGGCGATGGAGCGGGTGTGGCGCGAAATGGCGGGCAGCCCGGACCGCCGGGCCTGGTTCGTGTGCGCCCTGTGCATGGCCTGGCCGGACGGCCATGCCGCGACCTACGTGGGCCGCGTCGAGGGCGCCGTCGCCTGGCCGCCGCGCGGGGCGCTGGGCTTCGGCTACGATCCGATGTTCGTGCCGCTCGGCGGGGCGCAGACCTATGGCGAGATGGACCCGGCGCGGAAGCACGCGACCAGCCACCGGGCGCGGGCGATGGCGCAACTGATGCTGGCCTGCTTCGGCAAGCCATGACCGCCCGCAACCCCACGGCAGGCCGGAACGTTGCCCGGCGCCTCCAACAGGTGCCAACAGGTGATTGAACGATGGAACTCACAGCCGCGCTGATCGAGGCGCGCACCCCTGCCCGGGTACAGGCCGACAGGCCGCCCGGGTCCGTGCCGGACGACGCGCTGCGCCGGGACGCCGACGCCATGCTGGCGGAGCGGCGGGGCGATGGCGTCTGGGTGTTCGCCTATGGCGCGCTGATCTGGGAGCGCGAATACGGCTGCGACGAGGAGCGGGTCGGCACCGTGCACGGCATGGCCCGGCGCTATTGCCTGCGCGACACCCGCAACCGCGGCACGCCGGGCCACCCGTCGCTGACCATGGGGCTGGAGCCGGCGGACGGCGCCTGCGCCGGCGTGGCGGTGCATCTGGCGGAGGCCGGGTTGGAGCGCAGCTTCCGGGCGGTGTGGAAGCACGAGATGGCGGGCGGCTTCTATGATGCCCGCTGGGTGCAGGTTGCCACCGCAGGAGGCGTGGTGGACGCCGTGGCCTTCGTGGCCGACCCGCTGCATCCGCTGTTCGCCGGGCAGGTGCCGGAGAGCGAGGTTGCCGCGACCCTGGCCGCCACTGCCGGTCCGGGCGGCCCCGCGGCAGACTACCTGCGCCGCGCGGCGGAGGCGATGCGGGAGCGGGGCGTCCCCGATCCCTACCTGGACCGGCTGGCGGCGGCGGTCGCGGCCCGGCTGACGCCGGCATGAGCCGCCTGCGCCTTCATGCCGTGCTGGCCGCGGCGCTCGCGCTGGCGGCCTGCGCGATGCCGGTGACGGCGGACGGCGCGGGTCCGGCGGCCACGGATGGCGCTGCGCCCTACACGGCCGTGCTGGTGGCGGGCGACGACAGCCTGCCGGTGTTCGACAACGCCGTGGACGGCGTGACGGCCCTGCTGCGCCGCACCGGCGCGGCTGCGGACGTGACGCGCCTGTCCGCGACGCCCGGCGCGGCGGCGCGGGGCGCTCGCGAGGCGTCGCTGGACGGCGTGCTGCGGGCAGTCGGCGCCCTGCGTCCGGCGCCGGGCCAGGCGTGCCTGGTCTATGCCACGTCGCATGGCGTGTCGGGCCGCGGGCTGTACCTGGCCGCGGCAGAGGAGGTGCTGACGCCCGCGATGCTCGACCGCGCGCTGGACGCCGGCTGCGGCGCGGCGCCCACGGTGGTGGTGGTGTCGAGCTGCTTCAGCGGCCTGTTCTCGCAAGGGGCGATGACGCGGCCCAACCGGGTGATCCTGACGGCGGCGCGGGCGGACCGGACCTCGTTCGGCTGCGGCGCCGGGCGGACCTACACGGTCTATGACCGCTGCCTGCTGGAGCACCTGGAGGAGCGCGGCGGCTGGCCGCAGGTCCACGCCGCGCTGCGCCGCTGCGTGGCGGCAGAGGAGCGGCGGGAGCGGGTGGACGCCTCGCTGCCGCAGGCTTGGTTCGGCGGCCGGGCCGCCCGGCTGCGTGCGCTGGGCATGGAGCCGACCGCGCCCTGACGGTGCGCCGCGGCCGGACCCGGCGCGTGCGCGCAGCCCGCCCGGCGCGTGCATGCGGCCTGGCAGAGAGGGACATCCCATGCGTATCGGCGACATTATGACGCGGGACGTGGAGTTCGTGGAGGCCGGCATGACCATCGCCGAGGTCGCGGCCACCATGGGCGACCTCAGCGTGGGCGCCCTGCCGGTCGGCAGCGCGGACGACCTGCAAGGGATCGTCACCGACCGCGACATCCTGTTCCGCGTGGTGGCGAAGGGGCTGGACAGCAACGCTGTGACGGCCGGGGAGGTGATGACGACGACCATCTTCTCCTGCCGGCAGGAGGACACCGTGACGACAGCGCTGGACCTGATGGGCGCCCGCAACCTGCGCCGCCTGCCGGTGCTGGACGCGGACGGGCGGGTGATCGGGCTGATCACGCTGTCCGACCTGTCCCGCGTGATGCTGCTGTCGAGCGGCGTGATCGAGCGCGCGGTGCAGGAGATCTCGGAGATGCCGGCGTGACCTGGCGGCGCTACCCCGCCGCGCCTCCGAACCCGAACTGGCTGTGCAGCCGGGCCAGCGTGTCCGCCGGCAGGCGCAGCCGGGCGGCGAGGTAGCCGAGGTAGGCGCGGTTGACCTCGTCGTGCTTGTCCACCGCTGCCAGCGACGCCGCATAGAACAAGGACGCCACATGCGGGTCCCGCACCTGGCGCAGCAGCGCCTCCAGCGGCACCGGGCGCTGCACGGCGTCGGCGACGAAGCCATGTGTTCCCGGCTGCAGGCCGAAGGCGGACAGGGCGACCCGCAGCGCCCGTTCGTTCGCGTCGTTGATCGGGCCGTTGGCGGCGACGGCGGCGACCATGGCGCGGACCAGCAGGTCGGTCTGCGCGCCGTCCAGGTGGCCGAACGCGGTCGGCGGCGGGCCGAGCTTCTGCTGGCGGTTCCGCAGGTGACTGAACACCACCTTGGCCGCCAGCACGTCCAGCGGCGCGTCGGCCAGGCTCGGCCCGGCTTGCGGCGCGGCAGGCGCCGGCGCAGGCCGCCCGCCCGGCACCGGCAGCCCCAAGCGCCGCAGCACCATACGCACGCGGTCCATCATGGCGGCGTCCCCGGCTGGAACGGCCAGTTGAGCAGGATCATCGGCAGTCCCACCGCAAACACCAGCACCGTCAGCGGCACGCCGATGCGCCACCGCCCCGCCCCGCCGTCCCAGCCCTGGGCGGCGGGCAGCGGCAGCGGCAATGCGCCGGACAGCACGTTGCAGGACGCGCCCAGCGCCACAGCCATCAGGAACGGGTCCGGCCCCGCACCCAGCCGCGCCGCCACCGCGACCGCGATGGGCGCCAGCACCAGCGCCGCCGCCACGCCGTTCACCAGGGGCGCCGCGACCAGCGCTGCCGCCAGCAGCAGCGCCACTGCCTCGGCGGGACGGCCCTGGACCGGCACGGCCAGCCACTCCGCCGCCAGCGCGGCCAGCCCGCTGCCGCGCAGCGCCGCGGACAGCGGCAGCAGCGCGGCCACCAGCACCACCACGGACAAGTCCACGCCGGCGTACAGCTCGTTCAAGCTCAGCGTCCGCAACAGCACCAGGAGGGTGGCCGCGCCCAGCAGCGCCACCGCCAGCGGCAGCGCACCCGTGGCCGCCAGCGCCAGGGCGGCCAGCAGCAGCGCCCCCGGCGCCAGCGCCTGCTGGCGCCGGCCCAGCCGCAGCCGCCGCTCCGCCAATAGCAGGCAGCCGAACTCCGCCAGCACCGGCGGCATGGCCGCAAGCTCGCCTTGCAGCACCAGCACGTCCCCCGCTTGCAGCTTGACCCGGCGCAGCCGCATCAGCGCCTGCCCCTCCCCGCGCCCGATGCCGAGCAGGCTGACGCGCCCGGCCAGCCCGCCCTCCGCGCAGGAGCGGCCCACCAGGCGGGAACTCGGGGATACCACGGCCTCGATCACGCCGACGCGCTCGGGGTCCGCCGCCACGTCGCCGCCCGCGTTCTCGATCTGCAACCGCAGCCGGCCAGTGAAGCGTTGGAGAACGTCCAGCCCGCAGACCAGCACCAGCACGTCGTCCGCCGCCACCACCAGGCCGGGGCGGGGCGGCAGGCGGCGGTGGCCCTCGCGTATGACGGCGGTGATGCCGATGGCGCCGTCGCCGCGCCGCTCCAGCTCGGCCAGGGTGCGGCCCACGGCCGGGGTGCCCGGCGGGACATGGACCTCGCTGGTGTAGCGCTCGATCCGTGCGGCAGGCGGGGCCGCACCGGACGGCGGGGGCGGCAGCAGGCGCCAGGCTGTCACCAGTAGCAGCAGCCCGGCCAGCGCGACGGCGCCGCCGACAGGGGCAAAGTCGAACAGGCCGTAGCCTTCGCCGGTCATCTCCCGCCGCATCTCAGACACCAGCAGGTTCGGCAGGCTGCCGGCCAGGGTCACGAGGCCGCCCAGCGTGAAGGCCAGGCTGACCGGCGCCACGGCACGGGACGGCCAGCGCCCGGAGCGCCGCAGCGCCTGCGCCGGCACGGGCGCGAACGCCGCGGCGGCGCCCTGGCTGCCCAGCAGCGCCGCCGCAGCCGCGCCGATGCCGCCCAGCGCTGCCACCTGCGCGCCCGTCCGCTCCAGCCACGGCGCCAGCGCCCGCATCGGCGCCAGCAACAGGCCGGAGTTCCGCACGCCCGCCGCCAGGACCAGCAGCGCCGCGAAGCTGGCGACCGCCGGGTGCGAGAAGCCGGCCAGCACTCCATCCGCGGGGACCAGCCCCGTCCCGGCCGCCGCCAGCAGCGCCGCCAAGGCCACCACGTCATGCCGCCAGCGCCGCCAGGCCATCAAGGCGAGCATGGCGCCCAGGATTGCCGCCAGCACGGCCTGCGGCTGTGTCATGCCCGCAGGTCCCCGGCGCACAACCCCCCGCCGCACAACCATGTCAGCCGCTTCCCGCCCGGCACCGCGAGCCGCCCGTCACCCATCGTTGCGAGCCGCCCGGCCCCCGTCGCTGCGAACCGGTTGCCCCCCGTCATTGCGAGCCGCCCTTGCGGCGCGGCAATCCAGGATCACCGGCACCGCCCCTGCGATTCTTGGGTTACCGCGCCGCTGCGCGCCCCGCATTGACGGGTGAAGACGTTGACAGATGAGGACGGGACGGGTGAGGACGGGGACGGGCAGGAAGCAGGTGCTGGCCTGCCCGGGGATGGCCGCGGGTCCGGCTGCAACTTGCTCATCACCTGCAAAGTTATTGGCGCCAGCAAAGGTTGCACGGCATGGCGCCGGGCCGTGGGGATGCGGGAGAAGCCGAGGAATGTCGCCGGTCGAGACCATAGTAGGGCTGGCGGCGGCCTGCGTCGCCCTGGCGCTGGCCGCGCGCCAGGTCCGGGTGCCCTACGCCGTGGCGCTGGTGCTGGGCGGCATGGCGGTGGCGCTGGTGCCGGGCGTGCCGGGGGTGGAGCTTGACCCGCACATCGCCCTGGCGCTGTTCCTGCCGCCGCTGCTGCAAGCCAGCGCCTACCGTACGGACTGGGAGGCGTTCCGCCTGTCCCTGCAGCCGATCCTGCTGCTGGCGCTGGGCGCGGTGCTGTTCACCGCCGCCGCCGTCGCGGTCGTGGCGCACCTGCTGGTGCCGGAGCTGCCCTGGGGCGCCGCCATCGCATTGGGCGCCATCGTGGCGCCGCCCGACGCCGTCGCCGCCACCGCCGTGCTCAAGACGATGCGCCTGCCCCGGCAGCTCGTGACCATCCTGGAAGGCGAGAGCCTGCTGAACGATGCGTCCTCGCTGATCCTGTATCGCTTCGCGGTCAGCGCCACGGCGGCGGGCAGCGTCAGCCTGACGGATGCCGGCGGGGCGTTCGTCTGGTCCTCGCTGGGTGGCGCGCTGGCCGGCTACGCCGTGGGCCGCCTGGTGATCCTGGCCGCCCGCGCGCTGGACGATACCCTGCTGGAGATTACCGCCATCGTGCTGGCGGGCTTCGTCAGCTACATCGGCGCCGAGATGTTCCACCTGTCCGGCGTGCTGGCCGCCGTCGCCTGCGGCCTGGTGATCGGCCGCGGCCAGCACGAGGCGCTGTCGGCCCGCACCCGCATCGAGAGCACGGCGGTGTGGAACTTCCTGGAGTTCATGCTGACCAGTCTGGTGTTCATCCTGATCGGCCTGCAACTGCGCGACGTGCTGGGCCGGCTGGGCGATTACAGCGCGCCGGGGCTGCTGGGGCTGGGGCTGGCGGTGTCGGCCGCCATGATCGCCAGCCGCTTCATCTGGGTGTTCGGCTCGTCCGCCGTGTCGGCGCTGCTGCCCCGGCGCTTCCACCTCGGCGGCGCGGTGCTGCCGCCCAGCCACGCCATCGTGGTGTCCTGGGCCGGGATGCGCGGCGTGGTCAGCCTGGCGGCGTCGCTCGCCCTGCCGCTGGGCTTCCCAGGCCGCGACCTCATCATCTTCCTGGCCTTCTGCGCCATCCTGGTGACGCTGGTGCTGCAAGGCACGACGCTCGGCTGGGTCATCACCCGGCTGCGCGTCGTCGAGGTGCCGGAGGCGGCGGCCGTGCAGCAGGAGGCCGCCGTCCGCCGCGCCGCGGCCGATGCGGCGCTCGATGTGGTGGAGCGGCGGGTGTTCGCCGGGCGGGAGCTGGGGATGCCGGACGGCGACATGCTGCGGGAGTTCCGCCGCCGGGCCGCGGACGCGCACGGGCTGGAGGCCGGCCCGGCGCTGGCCGCCCGGCGCCGGGCCGCCCGGCTGCGGCTGGAGCTGGACGCCATGCACGCCGCCCGCCGCACCGTGCTGGACCAGGCGCAGGCGATGGACGCCGAGCTGCTGCAAGCCATCGAGGAGGAGTTCGACTACGAGGAGGGCCGGCTGCGCCGCTCCTTGGGGGAGGCAGAACACGCGCCGGGGTAGTGCGAGCCAGCTACCTGCCTTGCCTTCTTCGTCGCTACGGGCTGTCCTTGCGCCGCAGTGACCCAACAGCGGCAAGGTAATGCACGGGCCGCCGCTGCCTTGCCGCCCCGATGCGCTCTCCGCAACGACGTGCGGCTGGTGTCAAGCCCGCGCGACGGCGCCCGGCGCCAGGGCCTCGATCTGCTGCAGCAGCTTGGAAAAATCCACCGGCTTGGGATGATAGTCGTCGCACCCCGCCGCCACCGCCTTCTCCCAGTCGCCGGCCATGGCGTGGGCCGTCAGCGCGATGATCGGGATGCCGGCTGTGGCAGGCTCCGCCTTCAGCAGCCGGGCCGCCGACCAGCCGTCCAACACCGGCAGGTTCATATCCAACAGCACGATGTCCGGCAGGTCAGCCCGCGCCCGGTCCACCCCGGCCTGCCCGTCCGTCGCCACCATCACGTCGAAGCCGCGGCGCTTCAGCCGGCGAGACAGGAAATCCCAGATCTCCTCATGGTCCTCGACCAGCAGCACACGCATCAGGAAGTCCTCGCAGGGGCAGAGCTGGTGACGGAAGTGGGTATGCCGGCGGCATCGGCCAACCTCGGCGCTGCCTGGGCATCGCCTGTTCCATGACCGGCATGGGGCGGCGCCAGGCTCCGCAGCTCTCCGGCAAGCTGGCGCAGATCGGTTCCGCCCTTGCTCAGCACACGGTCCGCGCCGTCCAGGCGGCGGCGGTCGGCGGCGTCCAGGTCGCGTGCGCTCAGCACCACCACGGGGATGTCGCCGCAGCCCGGCCGGCCCCGCAGCTCGTGCAGGAAGGTGAAGCCGTCCATCACCGGCATCGTCAGGTCCAGCAGGATGAGCTGCGGCGGCGCGTGCGCCACCAGGTCCAGCGCCTCCTGGCCGTTGCCGGCCTCCGACACCGTCCAGCCGTTGCGGGTCAGCACATGGCGCAGCCGGGCGCGGGCGTCGGGGTCGTCGTCCACCACCAGCACGTCCCCGGCGTCGCCGCGGAACCGCCCCATCACGTCCTTCAGATGGCTCCACTCGACCGGCTTCAGCACCATGTCCGCCGCGCCCAGCGACCCGGCGAGCGCCGGGTCGTTCACGAACGTCACCATGACGACCGGGATCAGCGCCAGCGCCGGGTCGGCCTTGAGGGCGGTCAGCACGGACCAGCCGTCCATCTGCGGCATCATCACGTCCAGCAGGATCGCGCGGGGGCGCAGGGCGCGGGCCAGCTCGATCCCGGCGCGGCCATCCGGCGCGGTGCGGACGGCGAAGCCCTCCCGCTCCAGGAAGCGGGTCAGCAGGTCCCGTTGCGCCGGGTCGTCGTCCACGACGAGGACCAGGTGCTTGCTGGCCGGGGCGGCGTGTGCCGCTTCCTCCTCCGCCGCCGGCTGCTCCGGCATGGTGGCGGGCAGGCGCATGGTGAAGGTGGAGCCGGCGCCGTAGGTGCTGGCCACCGTCACGTCGCCGCCCAGCAGGCGGCAGAAGGCGCGGGTGATGGCCAGCCCCAGCCCGGTGCCGCCGAATTTCCGGGTGGTGGACACGTCCGCCTGGGCGAACCGCTCGAACAGCTTGGCCAGTTGCTCCGGCGTCATGCCGATGCCGGTGTCGGCGATGCTGAACACCACGTCGTCGCCGTCCCGCCGGGCGTGCAGGGTGATGCGGCCGTTCTCGGTGAACTTGGCGGCGTTGCTGACCAGGTTGAACAGGCACTGGCGCAGCTTGGTCTGGTCGGTGTGCATCATGCCCGCCCCGGGCTGCACGTCCAGCACCAGGGTGTTGCCCTTCTGCTCCACCAAGTTGCCCACCGTTGCCGCGACATCCTGCACCAGCGCCTCGACCTGGAGGTCCTCCGCATAGGTCGTCATGCGGTCGGCCTCGATCTTCGACAGGTCCAGCACGTCGTTGATGAGGCTCAGCAGGTGGCGGGCGTTGGACTGTATCTTGCGCACGTCGCCCAGCATCGCGGCGTCGCCGCCGTCCTCCATCTCCTCTTCCATCATCTCGCTGTAGCCGATGACGGCGGACAGCGGCGTGCGAAGCTCGTGGCTCATATTGGCCAGGAACTGGCTCTTGGCGCGGTTGGCGGCCTCGGCGGCGTCCTTGGCGGCACCCAGCTCCTCCTCGGCCTGCTTGCGCTCGGTGATGTCGGTATGGGTACCGACCCACTCCTGCACCTCGCCGTCGTCCACCAGCGGGACGCCGCGGACGGACATGGTGCGCCACTCGCCATCCGCCCGGCGCAGGCGGTGGTCAATGGAGTACAACGTCCGCCCGGCCACGGCCTGGCGCCACGCCTCCATCGTGAACTCCCGGTCGTCGGGATGCACGGCGTCCAGCCAGCCGGCACCGGCGTACTCGGCCTGCGCCTGCCCGGTGAAGGCGGTCCAGCCTGGCTGCGGCGGCACCAGCTCGCCCGTCGGCGAGGTGGTCCAGATGATGTTGGCGCTGGTCTCGATCAGGGTGCGGAAGCGCTTCTCGCTTTCGCGCAGCCGGCGTTCGGCCCGCTTGCGGTAGGTCACGTCGGTGACGACCAGCCCGGCGCCGGCCGGCTGGTCGCCCTCCCGCTCCGCCGGCAGCGGGAAGAAGCCGAATTGGAACTCGCGCGTTTGCGCCGGATTGACCAGGCTTTGCGTCGCCACCTCAACTTGGGTCGCACTGCGCCCGCCGGCCAGCACCTCGCGCAGCCGCGGCTCCAGCACGCTGCGGGTATCGGGCAGCACGTCCCACAGGCTGCGGCCCACGTCGGCGTCCAGCGCCCGCTCGCTCATGTCGGACAGGGCACGGTTCATGTGCTGCACATGCAGGCCGGCGTCTAGGAAGCCCAGGCCCACCGGCGCGTTGTCCATGACGCTGGCCAGCAGCTCCGCGCCCGCGCGCTCCGCCCGGCGCCTTCGCAGCAGCAGCAGCAGCAGCGCCGCGAAGGCGCCCAGCGTGGCGATGACGGCGACGGTCTGGCGCAGCAGCCCAAGGCCCGCCTGATCCTGGTCACGCCGGGCGATGCGGGCGCGGGCGGCGTCCTGCAGCCCGGCCACCGTCAGGCGGACGCCATCCATGGACACCTTGTCCGCCCCGGTCCGGATCAGCGCGACGGCCGCGTCCAGCCTGCCGGTCCGCCGCGCCTCGATCACCCGGCTGGCGAAGTCGCGCTTGACCTGCACCAGCCGGGCCAGGTCGGCGCCGCCCCCGCCCTGGACCACGCCCTGCACCTCCGCATCCAAGCTGGCCAGCGCGGCGGCATGGGGTTCGAGGTAGGACTCCTCGCCAGTCAGGGCATAGCCGCGCTCGCCGGTTTCCAGGTCCTTGAGGGTGGACAGCAGCCGCTCGGCCCTCACCAGGGTGCGGTTCTGATCTGCGATGTCGGTGCGGTCAGCCTGCGCCGAGGCCAGCGCCCAGGCCGTGGCGCCGATGCCCAGCGCCAGCAGCACGCCAGCCAGCACGCCAAGGCCGCCGCTGCCGGACAGGGCCGCCAGCCCGCGCGGCCGGTGAGGGGTGGCGTCCGGCTTGTCCATCGCTTCGAGGTTCCTGGGGCAGAGGTCGTTCTACGCGGCGCACGCGGCGGCGTTCCCGTTTTTGTCCAAGCGGGTTTGTCCAAGCGGGCATTGCACGGGGGCTTTGCACGGGGGCGCCGCGGGTCAGGCGGGCAGCGCCGCCGCAGGCTCGCGCGCCGACACGGCGCGGGCCAGCGCGACCAGCTCCCCCAGGGACAGCACGATGGTCTCCTCGCTGCCCTCCGCCCGCAGCGCCGCGAGCAGCGCGCTGTCGCCCGCCGCGTGCCACAGGCCCACCACGACGGCGGCGCCGGGCATCCGGCGCTGGATGCGGCGCAGCAGGTATTGCAGGCCGGACGGGCTGCTGCCCTGGTCCAGCACCGACAGGCAGCACAGCCGCACCGCCCCCAGGTCCACCCCGGCGGCGTGGCCCGCCCCCAGCACCAGGTTCGACTCCTGCCGCGCCCCGAAGCCCGCGCCTTGCAGCACCTGCATCGCCATCGTCGCCGCAAGGTCGTCCAACTGGCCCCGCGCGGGGATGCAGACCACGGCGCCGTCCGCCTGCCAGGCCGGGTTCGGCGGTGCAGCCGGGGCGCCGGCCCCGCGCTGGGCAAGCTGCCGCAGCAGCGCCTCGATCTGGACGTGGATCTCCTCCAGCCGCTCGAACGCCAGCGCGTCGCGGGACAGGTCCGCCTGCGCCAGCGCCAGGCCGCGCAGGGCCACGCGGTCGTAGTAGTCGCCCAGCGGCCCCTGGCTGGACGGTCCCGGGCCGGATGCCTTGCTAGCCGACGCCCTGCTGGCCAATGCCTTGCCGGCCGACGCCTTGCCGGACGGTCCCGCCCCCGCGGCGTCCTGCGCCATCGTCTTGTCCGCCTGCGCCGCAAGCTCGGCCGCGTTGCCCTCCAACGCGCGCTGGTAGAACGTCTCCGGCGGCGTCAGCGGCGGGCTGTCGCCCAGCATCACCTCCAGGAACGCCAGCGGCGGCACGTAGCGCCCGGCGACCACCAGGCACACCGTCAGTGGCGTCGCGATCAGCAGGCCCACCGGCCCCCACAGGAACACCCAGAACGCCGCCGACAGCACGACCGCTATGGGCGACAGGCCGGTGCTGTGGCCGTACAGCAGCGGCTCGATCACCTGGCCCATGACCAGGTCGGCCAGGATGAACAGGCCCAGCACCAGCAGCGCCAAGGACCACCCCGGCGCCGCTGCCAGCGCCAGCAGGAACGGCAGCACGAGCGCGATGGCGCTGCCGATGTAGGGCACGAAGCGCATCAGCGCCGCCAGTATCCCCCACAGCACCGGGTTCGGCAGCCCGATGATCCACAGGCCCGCCGTGATGAACACGCCGAACGCGATGTTCAGCGCCAACTGGAACAGGAAGTAGCGGGACAGCCGCCCGGCCGCGTCATTCATCGCCAGGATAGTGCGGTGCAGGTCCTGCCGCCCGACCAGGCGCACCAGCCGGTCCCGCAGGTCCTCCCGGTACAGCAGCACGAACAGCACGAACACGACCACGACGCCCATGGTGGCCAGGGGGCCGAACAGCGGCCCGGCCACACTGCGGACGATGCCGAACGTCGAGGAGAAGCCCGCCCCGCCCTCTCCCGCAGGCGGTGCGGCGGCAGGCACGGCCGGGACAGCCGGTGCGGCAACGGGTGCGGGTGCAACCCGTCCGGGGCGGGCAGGCGGGGGGACGGGCACGGCAGGGGCGGATACGGCGGGGGCGGCAGGCGGCGGCTCGGCCCCGCCGGCCAGCACCGATTGCACCGTGCCGTTGAGCCGCCCGATCAGCTCGGCGCCGACCGTCAGCGACTTCACCTTGTCCTGTATGGTCGCCTGGTAGGCCGGGAAGCCCTCAGCCAGCGTGGTCGCCTGGCGGCCGACCACCACGCCGATGCCCAGGATGACGGCGAAGGCCAGCGCGACCGCCACCAGCACCGCGGGGACCTTGCCGATGCGCGCGCGCTGCAGCAGCGTCGCCAGCGGCGCCAGCACGAAGGCGAGCAGCACGGCCAGCACCATCGGCACCAGCAGCTCACGCCCGAAATACAGCGCGGCGACCATGATGGCGGCGGCGTTCAGGGCCGCAAGGCCACGGCCTGCGGTGGCCAGGGGCACCTCCAGGGGCAGGGCGGCGGGCGGCGTGAGGGCGAGTGCCGCCGCTGACTGGTCTTCGAGGGCTGGCGTCATGCTGGACTTTCCGGGAGTACCGCCGGTTCGAACGCAGCCGCACGGCAGTTGGATGCAATCGCCCGCATCAGCTACCACATCGGCGCGCAACGGCATCCACGGCAGGAGCGAAGCGGCGTGACCAAGGTGTTGCTGGTCGAGGACCACGAGGAGCTATGGGACTTCCTGTCGCGCCGGCTGCGCCGCCGGGGCTTCGAGGTGGTGCTGGCCCATGACGGCCAGCGCGCCCTGGACCAAGTGCGGGACGAGCGGCCGGACGTGGTGCTGCTGGACATGGACCTGCCGGTAATGGACGGCTGGACCGTCGCCCGCACCCTGCGGGCCGACGGCGACGGCGCGGCGGCCGGGGTGCCGATCATCGCGCTGACGGCCCATGCCATGGCCGGGGACCGCGCGAAGGCGCTGGCCGCAGGCTGCGACGACTACCACCCCAAGCCCGTGGATTTCCCACGCCTGCTGGTGCAGATAGACGACGCGCTGCTGAAGCGCGAGGAGTCCGAGCCATGAGGCCGCACAGCCGCACCGGCGGCCATCCGCACTGACCGTCAACCGTTGTTGCATAAAGCGCGGGGGCGTTGCTGCCGTCAGCGGCGGTGTCCGGCATCAAGCCGGCGTGAAGATGGACGTCCTGCCGCGCGGGTGGCGCGGCAGGGGAGTGCCAGCCGAAGGCTTTTAGAGCCAAGCCCTTGGCGGAATGAACGGCGCAGTAGCCGCCAAACCGCCTGAGGCAGCTAGCGCGGCGACAGCACCATAATCATCTGGCGGTTCTCCATGCGGGGCATCTGCTCCACCTTGGTCGAGATTTCCAGCTCCGCCCGGATGCGCTCCAGCACCTTGATGCCGATGTCCTGGTGCGCCATCTCGCGCCCGCGGAAGCGCAGAGTCACCTTGACCTTGTCGCCCTCCTCGATGAACGACTTCATGGCGCGCATCTTCACCTGGTAGTCGTTCTCGTCAATGTTGGGGCGCACCTTGATCTCCTTGATCTCGATGACCTTCTGCTTCTTCTTGGCCTCGTTCTTCTTCTTCTGCTGCTCGTACTTGAACTTGCCGTAGTCGAGTATCTTCACGACCGGCGGATCGGCGTTCGGGCTGATCTCCAGCAGGTCCAGGCCCACCGAGTAGGCGCGCTGTATGGCGTCGCGCGCGGTCATCACGCCCTGCATCTCGCCCTCCTCGTCAATCAGCCGCACCTGCGGGACGCGTATGTCCTCGTTCACGCGGGGGCCGTCGCGGGATGGGGTCGCGGCGCTCTGGGGTCCTCGGGCTATCGTACTCTCCTATGGATGTTTCGGTTTCGGTGCCAAGTCTTGGTCCGGCAGGGCGCCGAAATCAAGGAGCATCGTGCAAGAGATCGGGCGGCGTGGCCTCCGCTGCAAGGCGGGACGCCGCCTCGTCCAGCGCCAGCACCTCCTGCGCCTCCCCGCCCAGGCGGCGCAGGGCCACCGTGCGCGCCTCGGCCTCGCGCCGTCCGACCACGACCAGGACGGGGACGTGCGCCAGGCTGTGCTCGCGCACCTTGGCGTTGATCTTCTCGTTGCGGGTGTCGGCGCGCACCTCCAGCCCGCGGGCGCGCAGCGCGGCGGCGACCTCCTCGGCATAGGGCGCGGCGTCCGTCACGATGCTGGCGACCACGGCCTGCACCGGCGCCAGCCATAGCGGGAACCGCCCGGCATACTGCTCGATCAGGATGCCCAGGAACCGCTCGAAGCTGCCCAGTATGGCCCGGTGCAGCATGACCGGCCGCTGCCGGCTGCTGTCGTCGGCGATGTAGTCGGCGTCCAGCCGCTCCGGCAGCACGAAGTCCACCTGCAAGGTGCCGCACTGCCAGTCCCGGCCGATGGCGTCGCGCAGCACGAACTCCAGCTTGGGGCCGTAGAACGCGCCCTCCCCGGGACTCAGCTCGTATTCGACGCCGGCGATGGCGCACGCCTCCTTGAGCGCGCCCTCCGCCCGGTCCCACACCTCGTCCGTGCCGGCGCGCATGTCCGGGCGGTCGCTGAACTTCACGCGGAACGCCTCGAAGCCGAAGTCGCGATAAACCGACGACAGCAGCGCCACGAAGGCCACGGTCTCGCCGGCGATCTGCGCCTCGGTGCAGAAGATGTGCGCGTCGTCCTGCGTGAAGGCGCGCACCCGCATGATGCCGTGCAGCGCGCCCGACGGCTCGTAGCGGTGGCAGGACCCGAACTCGGCCATCCGCAGCGGCAGCTCGCGGTAGCTTCGCAGCCCGTGCTTGAAGATCAGGACGTGGCAGGGGCAGTTCATCGGCTTGAGCGCGAGGGTGGTGTCCTCGTCCTCGACGCGGGCGATGAACATGTTCTGCTTGTAGTTGTCCCAGTGGCCGCTGGCCTCCCACAGCTTGCGGTCCACGAGCTGCGGCGTGCGTACCTCCTGGTAGCCGTTGGCGTCCAGCCGGCGGCGCATGTAGGACTCCGCGGTGCGATACAGCTTCCAGCCCTTGGGGTGCCAGAAGATGCTGCCCGTCGCGGCCTCCTCGATGTGGAACAGGTCCATGTCCCTGCCGATGCGGCGGTGGTCGCGGCGCTCCGCCTCCTCAAGCTGGTGCAGGTGGGCGTCAAGCTCCTTCTGGTCGCGCCAGGCCGTGCCGTAGATGCGGCTGAGCATGGCGTTGCGGTGGTCGCCGCGCCAATAGGCGCCTGCGACCTTCTGCAGCTTGAACGCCGTGCCCACGTCGCCGGTGCCGCGCATGTGCGGGCCGCGGCACAGGTCGATCCAGTCGCCCTGCTTGTAGAGGGTGATGGTCTCGGCGCCGGGCAGGTCGCGTATCAGCTCGGCCTTGTAGCCTTCGCCGCGCTCCTCGAAGAAGCGGATGGCGTCGCCGCGGTCCCACACCTCGCGCGTGAAGGCGGCGTTGCGGGCCACGATCTCGCGCATCCGCGCCTCGATGGCGGGGAAGTTCTCGGGGGTGAAGGGTTCGTTGCGGGCGAAGTCGTAGTAGAAGCCGTTCTCGATGCTGGGGCCGATGGTCACTTGCGTGCCGGGATAGAGGCCCTGCACGGCTTCGGCCAGGACGTGCGCGGCGTCGTGGCGGATCAGCTCCAGCGCGTCGGGGTCGCGGCGGGTGACGAACACCACGGCGGCGTCGTGCCCGATGGGGCGAGACAGGTCCTGCAAGGCGCCGTCCACGCGCATCGCGAGCGCCGCGCGCAGCAGGCCGGGGCCGATGCTGGCCGCGATGTCAGTGCCCGTCACCGCCGCGTCGAAGCGGCGGACCGAGCCGTCGGGCAGGGTTATGGCGGGCATGGCAGGCGGTCCTTGCGTGGGGAGGGGTCGTATGGCCTTAGCCCGGCGGCGCTGCAACCCTTTCTGCCGGTGGGGGTGCCGGGTGGCTCTGCTGCGGCGCCGTGGCCTGGCCGGGCGCCGCGGGCGGCGGCCGGGCCGATGCGAATGCGGGGGCGGCATCGTGCGGCGGGTGGCGTTCGGTGCCGTTGGCGCATGGTCCCGGGTGGGACGGGACCGCGCTTGCCGCTTCCCTCACCCCGGCCCTCTCCCGGAGGGAGAGGGAGCAGGGGTAGTGGCGAGCAGTTCTCGGTAAACGTCCAGCGTGGCCGCTTGCATGGCCGCTGTCGTGTAGTGCGCGCAGACTGCGGCGCGGGCGCGCTCCCCCAGGGCCTGCCGGTGTTCCGGCGGCAGTTGCAGCGCGTGGTCCAGCGCTTCCGCCAGCGCCGCGGCGTCGCCGGGCGGGACGCGCCAGCCCGTGACCAAGTGCTCCACCGTCTCCGCCGCGCCGCCATGGTCGGTGGCAACCACCGGGCGGCCCATCGCCTGCGCCTCGATCACCGTGCGGCCGAACGGCTCGGGCAGGATGGAGGCGCTCACGACCACGTCCGCCAGCATCATCGCGGCCGGCATGTCGTCGCACTGCCCGGCGAACCGCAGCCGATCCGCCACGCCCAGCGCCGCCGCCCGCCGCTCCAGCGCGGCGGCGAAGCGGCTTCGTCCCTGCGTCGCGCCGACCAGCACGCAGCAGGCGTCCGAGCGCCGCATCAGCGCCAGCGCCTCGATCAGCACGGCGGCGCCCTTCCACCGGGTCAGCCGCGCCGGCAGCATGACCGTGGGCGCACCGTCCGGCAGGCGCCACTGCCGCGCCAGGCGGGCGATGCGCGGGCCGGACACGGCGTCGGGGTCGAACAGCGCCGGGTCCACGCCGCGGGGGATGGTGCGGATGCGCGCGGGGTTGATGCCGTGCCGCCCCATCAGCATCACCGCGACGTGCTGGCTGATGGCGATCACCCGCTCTCCATAGGCCATCACGGCGTTGTAGCGGCGCTTGCCCGGCAGGTTCTCGCTGTAGACGCCGTGGTAGGTCGTGACGAACCGCGCGCCGGTGCGCCGCGCCGCCAGCCAGGCGGACCAGGCCGGGGCGCGGGAGCGGGCATGGACGATGCCGGCACGCTCCGCCCGGATCAGCGCCGCAAGCCGGCCGGCGTTGCGCCAGATCGTCGCCGGGTTCTTGGACGCGAGCGGCAGGGTGACGTGCCGGCCGCCCGCGCGCTCCACGGCTGCGACCAGGCGCCCGCCCTCGCTCGCGACCAGCGCCGTGCCGCCGGCCGCGGTGATCGCCTGCGCCATCTCGACGGTGCCGCGCTCGACCCCTCCGGCGTCCAGGCGGGGCAGCACTTGCAGCACGACGGTGCCGGGTGGGAGGGGGATCATCCCGGCGCTATAACACCGGGATGCAGGACGGGGCACCCATGCGGGAACAAGGCGGGCAGGACAAGGACGGGCAGGGCAGCACGGACCGGGGCGACGGCGTGGCGCTGGCCTGGGTCCGCACGCCGGGGCGCGGGCCGTGCGTCGTGTTCCTGCCGGGCTACAAGAGCGACATGCAGGGCGCGAAGGCGCTGGAGGCCGAGGCGTTCTGCGCCGCGCACGGCCTGGCCTGCCTGCGGCTGGACTATAGCGGCCACGGCGCCAGCGGCGGCGCCTTCGCGGACGGCACCATCGGCCGCTGGACGGATGACGCCCTGCTGCTGGTGGACCGGCTGACCGAGGGGCCGCTGGTGCTGGTGGGCAGCAGCATGGGCGGCTGGATCGCGCTCAACGTCGCGCTGGCCCGGCCGAGCCGGGTGCAGGCCCTGGTCGGCATCGCCGCCGCCCCGGACTTCACCGAGGACCTAATGTGGGCCGCCATGATGCCGCACGAGCGGGCGCAGTTGCAGCGCAACGGCGTGCTGCCGGTGCCCAGCGCCTATGGCGACCCCTACCCGGTGACGCTGGCGCTGATCGAGGACGGGCGCCGCCGCCTGCTGCTGCGCGGCCCGGTCCCGCTGCGCTGCCCGGTGCGGCTGCTGCAAGGGATGCGGGACGCAGACGTGCCGTGGGAAACGGCGATGCGCCTGGCGGACCGGCTGGAGGGCGCCGACGTCCAAGTGTCGCTCATCAAGGACGGCGACCACCGCCTGTCCCGCCCGGGGGACCTAGCCTTGCTGCGCCGGACGCTCGCCGGCCTCCTGCTGCAGGATGGCGCGTAGGCCCTCGCGGTAGGTCGGATAGGCCCAGCGCAGGCCCAGCGCCGCCTGTGTCGCCGCGCTGCCGACCCGGCGGTTCTCAGCCCAGAAGCTGCGGCCCATCGCGCTCATGCCGGGCAGCGCGTCCTCGAAGGCGACCAGCGGCGGCGGCTCCATGCCCAGCAGGCGCGCAGCCTCCGCCGTCACGTCGGCGCTGGCGGCGGGTTCGTCGTCGGCCAGGTTCAGGATGCGCGGGCCGGGCGCGCGGTCCTGCGACAGGGCGGCCAGCACGGCGGCGGCGATGTCGTCCCGGTAGATGCGGCCGAACAGGTGGCCCGGCTTCAGCACCCGCCGCGCCGTGCCGTCCCGCAGGTCGTCGAACGCGGAGCGGCCCGGCCCGTAGATGCCGGCCACCCGAAAGATGTCCACGGCGCAGCGGGCGCAGGCGGCACGCCAGGCGTCCTCGGCGGCCACGCGCCGCACGCCGCGGTCGTTGCCGGGCATGGGCGGGGTGCCCTCGTCCACCCAGCCGCCGCCGCGGTCGCCATAGACGCCGGTGGTGGACAGGTAGCCGGCCCATCGCAGCCCCGGCGCCGCGGCGATCTCGCTGGCATAGCGGGCCAAGGCAGGGTCGCCGTCCCGGTCCGGCGCCGCGGTCTGCACCAGGTGCGTCGCGGCCAGCACCGCCGGGGCCGCGTCCGCGAAGGGGATCAGCGCCACCCCGTCCGGCGCGCGCAGCCGGCCCGGGTCGCGGCTGGTCGCCGTCACCCGCCAGCCCTGCCCCGCCGCCCGCGCCGCGATGGCGGTCCCGGTGTAGCCCATGCCGAAGACGAGAAGGTGCCCTGTGTCCATGCCTTGATCCTACCCGGTTTGCCCGCGGACGCGAGCCGGGGTATGCTGCCTGCGGGATGAACAAGGGCGTGCTCATCGCCGGTGCGGTCCTGGCCGCACTGGGCACCGCGGCCGGCGGCACATGGTGGACGGGCCGCGCTGCCGGCGCCGGACCGGACGAGGTTCCTGCGGCCGTATCGCCCGCCCCTGCCGCAACGGACGACCAGGCTCCGCTGCCGGTCCCCCCGGTTCCGCCGCGCATCTCCGAGGGCCCCGAGTATGACCGCTGCCTGTCCCTGCTGAACACCGACCCGGCCGGCGCCCGTGCCTTTGCCGACGCCTGGTTCGCCACCGGCGGCGGAGAGGGCGCAGTGCATTGCCGGGCGCTGGCCGACGTGGCGCAGGGCGACGTGGACATGGGGGCCGAGGCGATGGACAAGCTCGCCGGCAGCAGCAAGGCCTCGCCCGCGGCACGGGCCGCCGTCTATGGGCAGGCCGGACAGGCGTGGCTCATGGCCCGCGAGCCGGACCGGACGGTAGCGTCGGCGACGCTGGCCTTGACGCTGACGCCCGATGACCCGGACGTGCTGATTGACCGCAGCATCGCTTCCGCCAACCTGGAGCGATACCAGGACGCGCTGGACGACCTGACCCGGGCGCTGGACCTGGACCCGCGGCGGCCGGACGCGCTGGTGTTCCGCAGCGCCGCCTGGCGCCACCTGAACCAGCCGGACCTGGCGCGGGACGACATTGACCGCGCCATCGCCCAGGACCCCGACAACCCCGACGCGCTGCTGGAGCGCGGCATCCTGCGGCAGCGCCGGGGCGAGAGGGAGGGCGCGCGCCAGGATTGGGAGCGCGCCGTGCAGCTTGCGCCCGATACCGCCACGGCGGACCTGGCGCAGCAGAACCTGCAATTGCTAGAAGCCGGTCCCGACCGGCGATGACCGGGCACACGATGACCCAACACACAAGGACCATGACGGCATGAGTGGCTACAAGGAAGGCAAGTTCAGCGACCGCGCGGCAACCGCCGCCGCCGCCAAGAAGGCGCTGGTCGAGAAGTTCAAGGCGAAGCCTGCCGCCGACGACCCCGCGGTGCTGGCCCGGCAAGCCGAGCGCAAGGCCATCGCCGAGGCGCGCGACATACGCGCCGGCGAGCGCAAGGTGATCAAGGAGGCAGAGGCCGCCCGCAAGGTGGCGGAGGACCAGGAGCGCCAGGCCGAGCTGGCCCGGCAGGCCGAGGCCGAAGCAGCCCGGCTGGTCGAGGCCGCGCGCCGGGACGAGGAGATCAAGGCGCAGCGCAAGGCCGAGCGCGACGCGAAGTACGCGGCGCGGAAGGCGCGGCGGTAAGGCTGGCTGCCGCGGCAAGGGCGGCAGAGAGCTACTGCCTGCCTACTCCCTCTCCCTCCGGGAGAGGGCTGGGGTGAGGGAAGCCGCACGTGCGGTCCTTGCCGTCAACAGCGCTGTTCTTATGCGGGACGGGGCGGCGCTTGCTGCCTCCCTCACCCCGACCCTCTCCCGGAGGGAGAGGGAGCAGGAAGCACTCAGGCTTTTGGGAAATCCGTAGCCAGGCTGATCTCACGCCCTGCCTCGACCTCCGCCAAGGCCGCGCGCAGCTTGCCCGTGACGGCTTCGACGCCGAATGCGCCCAGGACCAGGTGGCGCGGCGGGTCGTCGCGTTCCGTCACTTGGATCATCGCGGCAGCCGCCCGTGCCGGGTCGCCCGGCTGCTGGCCGCTGTAGCCGGCCGTCCCCTTCAGCCGGGCGCCGGCCGTGTCCGCATACTCCGCAATCGCGTTCGGGGTCTGGCGCAGCGACCGCCCGGCCCAGTCCGTCCGGAACGGGCCAGGCTCAATGCAGGTGACGCGGATGCCCAGCGGCTTGCCCTCGGCGGCCAGCGCGTCCGACCAGCCCTCCACCGCGTGCTTGCTCGCGGCGTAGTAGCCGGAACCGGGGAAGCCAACGAAGCCCGCGACGGACGTGATGTTCAGCACATGCCCCCGCCGCCGCGCCCGCATCCCTGGCAGCACCGCCCGGGTCATGGCGAACAGGCCGAACACGTTGGCGTCGAACTGCGCGCGGATTTCCGCCTCCACGCCCTCCTCGACCGACGCCTGGTAGCCGTAGCCGGCATTGTTCACCAGCACGTCCACCCGGCCGAACCGCGCCTCCGCCGCCTGCGCCGCGGCGGCGACCTGGCCGGCGTCCGTCACGTCGAGGTCCAGCGCCAGGGCACGGTCGTTAGCGCCGTCCAGCAGGTCCGCCACGCGCGCCTTGTCCCGCGCCGTGACGACGGCCCGCCAGCCGCGGGCCAGCACCTGCTGCGCCAGCTCGCGGCCGAAGCCGGTCGAGCAGCCTGTGATGAACCAAACGGGTGTTGCTTCGGTCGTCATGCAGGGTGTCCTTGGTGGCGATCAGCGGGGGTGGCGATCAGCGGTTCAGCGCGCCCATCTGCGCCGCGGCGTACCGGGTGCCGGCGGCGGCGCCAGGCGGCAGCGCACGGTCGAGCCGCGCGAGGTCACCCGTAGTGAGCGCCACGTCCAGCGCCGCGACGTTCTGCTCCAGGTAGGTTCGCCGCTTGGTGCCAGGGATCGGCACGATGTCGTCGCCCTGCGCCAGCACCCAGGCCAGGGCCAGTTGCGCCGCCGTGCAGCCCTTGCCGGCGGCGATGGCTGCGATCTCGTCCACCAGGCCCAGGTTGCGTTGCAGGTTCTCGCCCTGGAAGCGGGGCGCGGTGAGGCGGTAATCCCCCTCGGCCAGGTCCTCCGCACGCCTGATCCGCCCGGCGAGGAAGCCGCGGCCCAGCGGGCTGTAGGGCACGAAGCCGATGCCAAGCTCCCGCACCACCGGCAGCAGCGAGTCCTCCGGGTCGCGGCTCCACAGGGAGTATTCGGTCTGCAACGCGGTGATCGGATGCACGGCATGGGCGCGGCGGATGGTATCGGGGGCGGCTTCGGACAGGCCGAGGTACTTCACCTTGCCCTCCTGCACGAGGCCGGCCATCGCGCCCACCGTGTCCTCGATGGGCACCTGCGGGTCAACGCGGTGCTGGTAATACAGGTCAATCACCTGCAGTCCGGTCCGGCGTAGGCTGGCCTCGCAGGCTTGGCGCACATACTCCGGGCGGCCGTTGATGCCCTGGAAGCTGCCGTCGCCGCCGCGGACGTTGCCGAACTTGGTGGCGACGATCACCCACTCGCGGCGGTCGCGCGCCACCCGGCCGATCAGCTCCTCGTTGCGACCGACGCCGTACATGTCGGCGGTGTCGAGAAAGTTCACCCCGAGGTCCAGGGCGCGATGGAGGGTGGCGATGGACTCCGCGTCGTCCCGGCCGGCGTAGAACTCCGACATGCCCATGCAGCCCAGGCCAATGGCGGACACTTGCAGCCCTTGGCTACCCAGCTTGCGCGTTTTCATGGCGGCTTCTCCGAATGGTCCGACGGTCAACCCCGGGGCAGCCGGAGAGTTCGTGCGCGCCGGGCCGGACGGCAACTGCCGGCAGGCATTTGCCCCAGCTTTTCCGTCATTACGAGCCGCTCTTGCGGCGCGGCAATCCAGGCGCGGCACACGCAAGCCATACCGCCCAAGTGCCGGGCAGCGGCCAGAACGCGCCCTAGAAATCCAGGTCCGCGTAGTGCGCCGGCGCAATCACGCCGGGCACGCGGTCCGCCAGCAGCGGCCGGAACCCGGGGCGGGACTTCACCCGCGCATACCAGTCCCGCGCCGGCGGCGAGATGGACCAGTCAACGTCCCCGGCGAAGTCCAGGGCCGACAGGTGCGCCGCCACGGTGAAGTCCGCCAGGGACAGCGTGCCGCCCGCCAGCCACTTCCGCGTTTCCGCCAGCCAGCCGATGTATCCGAGGTGGTGGCGCAGGTTGGCGTAGCCTGCCCGCAGCGCCCCGGCGTCCGGGTTGCCGCGGCCCATCAGGCGTTTCATGAACTTCTCGCCCAGCAAGTTCGCCGTGACCTCGTGGGCGAACTTGCCGTCGAACCAGGCGACGAGCCGGCGCACCTCCACCCGCTCCGCCAGGGTGCGGCCCAGCAGGGGCGCGTCTGGATAGGCCTCGTCGAGGTATTCGCAGATCACGCCGCTATCGGCGATGACCAGGCCGTTCTCCTCGATCAGCGTGGGCACGGTGTTGGCCGGGTTCAGCTCCAGGTACTCGGGCCGGCGCTCCCAAACCTTCTCCGCGCGCAGCTCGAATGGCAGGCGCTTCTCCGCCAGCACCAGGCGGACCTTGCGGGAATACGGGGACAGCGGCAGGTGATACAGGACGCGCATGGCGGCGGGTTATGGCACCCTGTCTATACCCCGCCAACGAGGAAGTTGCCCCGCTGCCGGAAGTCTGGACGGAAAGTGGAGGCCATCGTTGCGAGCCGCTTGTGGCGTGGCGATCCAAAGGCCGCATGGACCGACATCCAGTCCGCATGACCCATGTGCTGCTGTGTCGTTACGCTTCTCGCAATGGCGGCGGGTGGCAAGCTCGGCCCGTTGCGTTGGAACGCGGCAGGTGCGGGTAGATGCACCTGCCGTGTTCCAGCTTTTGTTTTTGCGGGCATGTTCAGCAGTCAGGCCACTTAAATCATGCTTCAGGCCCGCAGCGGCTCCGCCACATCCGACAGCGGCGCGGGCAAGTACTTCACATACTCCTTCGGCACCACCTGCCAGAATTGGCCGGACACCCGCGCCCAGTCGTGCAGCATCCGCGCGGCATAGGCGCTGCCGGTCTCGGCGACATGGCGCTCCACCAGGCCGCGCAGCACGCCCTCCCAATGGGCGGAGGACAGCCGCTGCCACGTCAGGCTTTCCGGGTTGATGCGCTGCTCGAAACGCCCGTCGGGGTCATAAACGAACGCCACGCCGCCGGTGAACCCGGCGCCGAAGTTGTCGCCGACCGCGCCAAGTATGACAACCGTGCCGCCCGTCATGTACTCGCAGGCGTTGCTGCCGCAGCCCTCGATGACGGTCACGGCGCCGCTGTTGCGCACCGCGAACCGCTCCCCGGCCTGGCCCGCCGCAAACAGCTCTCCCGCCGTCGCGCCATACAGCACCGTGTTGCCGACGATGGTGTTGTCCTGGCTCCGCAGCGTGCTGCTGGGCGCCGGCCGCACGACGATGGTGGCGCCGGACAGCCCCTTGCCGACGTAGTCGTTGGCGTCGCCCAGCACCTCCAGCTTGAGGCCCTGCACCGCGAACGCGCCGAGCGACTGCCCGGCGGACCCGCGCAGCCGCACCGTGATGTGGCCGGGCTTCAGGCCGGTCATGCCATACTGCCGGGTGATGCGGGACGACAGCTTGGTGCCGATGGCGCGGTGCGTGTTGCGGACGTTGTACTGCAACTGCATCTTCTCGCCGCGGCTGAACAGCGCCGCCGCGTCCCCGATCATCTGCGCGTCCAGGGTTTCCGGCACCTCGTTGCGGCCCTCGCGGGTGCAGAACCGGGCGTGTCCGCCGGGGTCGGCCTGGGCCAGCAGCGGGTTCAGGTCCAGGTCGTCTAGGAAGTCCGAGCCGCGGCTGACCTGGCGCAGCATGTCGGTGCGCCCGATCACATCCTCCAGCTTCCGCGCGCCGAGCGAGGCCAGGATGCCGCGCACGTCCTCGGCGATGAAGCTGAACAGGTTGATGACCTTCTCCGGCGTGCCCTCGAACTTGGCGCGCAGCGCCTCGTCCTGGCTGCACACGCCGACCGGGCAGGTGTTGCTGTGGCACTGGCGCACCATGATGCAGCCCATCGCCACCAGGCTCGCGGTGCCGATGCCGAACTCCTCGGCGCCCAGCATGGCGGCGATCACCACGTCGCGGCCGGTCTTGATGCCGCCGTCGGTGCGCAAGGTGATGCGGTGGCGCAGGCGGTTGAGCATCAGGACCTGGTGCGCCTCGGACAGCCCCATCTCCCACGGCAGTCCGGCGAACTTCACCGATGTCTGCGGGCTGGCGCCGGTGCCGCCGCTGTGGCCGCTGATGAGGATGGTGTCGGCCTTCGCCTTCGCCACGCCCGCGGCGATGGTGCCGATCCCCGACCGCGCGACCAGCTTCACGCACACCGTCGCATCGGGGTTGATCTGCTTCAGGTCGTAGATGAGCTGCGCCAGGTCCTCGATGGAGTAGATGTCGTGGTGCGGCGGCGGGCTTATCAGGGTCACGCCCGGCGTCGAGTGGCGCAGCTTGGCGATCAGGGACGTGATCTTGAAGCCGGGCAACTGCCCGCCCTCCCCGGGCTTGGCGCCCTGGGCCATCTTGATCTCGATCTCCTTGCAGGCGTTCAGGTACTCGGCGGTGACGCCGAAGCGGCCGGAGCTGATCTGCTTGATCGCCGACGATGCGTTGTCGCCGTTGGCGCGCGGCTTCGCGCGCTCCGGGTCCTCGCCCCCCTCGCCGCTGTCGCTGCGGGCGCCGATGCGGTTCATGGCGATGCTGAGCGTCTCGTGCGCCTCCGGGCTTAGCGCCCCCAGCGAGATGCCCGGCGCCACCAGGCGCTTGCGGATTTCGGTGATGCTCTCGACCTCGTCCACCTCGATGGCCTTCACGCCGTCCATGCGGAAGTCCAGCAGGTCGCGCAGCGCCACTGGCTTCTGCCGGCGCACGCCATCGGCATAGCGGCGGTAGGTCTCGAAACTGTCCGTCGCCACCGCGGTCTGCAGGGTGTGGATCAGCCCGCCGTCGAAGGCATGGACCTCGCCCTTGCGGCGCAGCTTATAGACGCCGCCCACCGGCAGCGCGTTGCCGTCGCCGTCCCAGGCCGCCTGGTGCAGCCCCAGCACCTTGCGGGCGATGCCGGTCAGGCCGATGCCGCTGATGCGCGACTGCATCCCCGGAAAGTACTCGGCGACCAGTGCACGGGACAGCCCGATGGCCTCGAAGTTGTAGCCGCCGCGGTAGCTGCTGACGACCGAGATGCCCATCTTGGACATGATCTTGAGCAGGCCCTTGTCCACGGCCTTCTTGTAGTGCTGCACCGCCTCCTTGAGCGTCACCTTGGTGAACAGCCCGCGGCGGTGCCGGTCGGCGATGCCCTCCTGCGCCAGGTAGGCATTCACCGTCGTGGCGCCGACGCCGATCAGCACGGCGAAGTAGTGCGTGTCCATGCACTCCGCGCTGCGTACGTTCAGGCTGGTGAAGGTGCGGAGCGACTGGCGGACCAGGTGCGTATGAACGGCGCCGGTAGCCAGGATCATCGGGATCGGCGCGCGCTCGGCGGTTTGCAATTCATCCGTCAGCACGACATGGGCGCAGCCGGCGCGCACGCCCTCCTCCGCGTCCCTGCGTATGCGCTCCAGGGCGCCGCGCAGCCCGGCCTCGCCTTCGCCCACCGCGAACGTGCAGTCCACCCGGCAGGCGGCGTCGCCCAGCTTGGCGGACATGGCGGCGAACTCGGCGTTGGACAGCACGGGGCTGTCGAGCTGCAGCAGGTCGCACTGGCTGCTGTCCTCGTCCAGCACGTTGCCCAGGTTGCCCAGCCGGGTCTTGAGCGTCATCACCCGCGTCTCGCGCAGGCTGTCGATCGGCGGGTTGGTGACCTGGCTGAACCCCTGGCGGAAGTAGTGGTGCAGGCCGCGGTAGCGCTCGGACAGCACGGCGACCGGCGTGTCGTCGCCCATGCTGCCCACGGCCTCGGCGCTGTCCTCCACCATCGGGTGCAGGATCATCTCCAGCTCCTCCAGCGTGGTGCCCACGGCAAGCTGGCGGCGGCGCAGCTCGTCGGCGGCATACAGCACCGGCTCCGGCGCATCGGTCTTCACGATGCGGTCCAGCTTGGTGATCCGCCGGGTCCAGGCGCCGAAGTCCTGCCGTGCCGCCAGCATGTCCTTCAGCTCGGCGTCGCCGTAGAACTTGGCGGCGTCCAGGTCCACGCCGATGCACTGGCCCGGCCCGACGCGGCCCTTGGCGACGATCTCGCTCTCGGCGAACTTCACCATGCCGGTCTCGGACCCCACCACCAGCAGGTGGTCGGCGGTGATGGTATAGCGCAGCGGGCGCAGGCCGTTGCGGTCCAGGCCGCCGATCACCCAGCGGCCGTCGGTCGCGGCGATGGCGGCCGGGCCGTCCCACGGCTCCATGACGGCGTTGCAGTACAGGAACATGTCGCGGTGCGCCTCGGGCATCGTTGCGTCCTGGCCGACGCTGGCCGGGATCAGCAGCGACTTGGTCATCGGCGCGTCGCGCCCGGCGCGGACCAGCAGCTCGAACACGTTGTCCAGGCTGGCGGTGTCGGACCCGCCGGCCTGCACGACGGGCTTCACGTCCTCGATGAAGCGGTCCAGGGCGCCGGAGGCCAGCCGCGTCTCGTGCGACTTCATCCAGTTGACGTTGCCGGCGACGGTGTTGATCTCGCCGTTGTGCGCCAGCATCCGGAACGGCTGCGCCAGCTTCCAGGTCGGGAAGGTGTTGGTGCTGTAGCGCTGGTGGTAGATGGCGAAGCGGCTGATGAACCGCGGGTCCAGCAGGTCCGGGTAGAAATCGGTCAGCGACGCCGCCAGGAACATGCCCTTGTAGATGATGCTGCGGCAGGACAGCGAGCAGATGTAGAACTCGGCGATCTGCGCCGCGATGGCCTGCTTCTCGATGCGGCGGCGTATCACATACAGGTCGCGCTCGAAGTCCGCCTCGTCCGCGTTGCCGCCGCGTATCATGATCTGCTCGATCTCGGGCCGGGTGGCGTTGGCCTTCTCGCCGATGCAGCCGACGTTGATCGGCACCTGGCGCCAGCCGTGGATGCCGTAGCCCAGGTTCAGGATTTCGGTCTCGACGATCTGCCGGCAGCGCTCCTGCGCGCCCAGGTCGGTCTTGGGCAGGAACACCATGCCGACCGCCATGCGGCCGGACTGCCCGTGCTGGCCGCCCTGCTCCACCGCCTCGGCGAAGAAGTCCTGCGGTATCTCGATGTGGATGCCGGCGCCGTCCCCGGTCTTGCCGTCCGCGTCCACGGCGCCGCGGTGCCACACGGCCTTCAGCGCATCAATGCCCGCCTGCACCACGGCCCGGCGCGGCTTGCCGTCCAGCGCCGCGACCATGCCGACGCCGCAGTTGTCGTGCTCCTGCGTGGCGTCGTAGGTGCCGCTCAGGCGGGCGGCGTTGTCCTGCCAGTCCTGGACGAACTGGGTTCCGGCGTCGTGAATGCTGTCCATCGCCGCTACTCCGCTGCCGCCGCCAGGGCGTTCTGCTGCATGTACTCGTGCATACGCGCCGCCGCGTCGCGGCCGTCGCGGATCGCCCACACCACCAGGCTCGCGCCGCGCACGATGTCGCCGGCGGCGAACACGCCGGGCATGGTGGTCATCTGCGTCCGGTGGTCCACCTTCAGCGTGCCCCAGCGGCTGACCTGCAGGCCCGGCTGGTCCCATAGCCGCGGCAGCTCCTCCGGGTCGAAGCCCAGGGCCTTGATGACCAGGTCGGCTTCCAGGGTGAAGCTGCTGTCGCCGCGCTCCACCGACTGGCGGCCGGTGACGTCCGGCATCCCCAGCCGCATCCGCTGCACCCGCACGCCCGTTACCCGGTCGTCGCCCAGGAAGGCTTCCGGCGCGGACAGCCAGATGAAGTTCACGCCCTCCTCCTCGGCGTTCTTCACCTCGCGCATGGAGCCGGGCATGTTCGCCTTGTCGCGGCGATACAGCACCGCCACGCTGGCCGCGCCCTGGCGCGTCGCGGTACGCACGCAGTCCATGGCGGTGTCGCCGCCGCCGATCACCACCACGCGCTTGCCGGCGGCGTCGTGCTGCCCGCTATCGAAGCTCGGCACGTCGTCGCCCAGGCCCTTGCGGTTGCTGGCGGTCAGGAAGTCCATCGCCGGCTCGATCCCCGCAAGCCCGGCGCCAGGGCCGCCGATGTCGCGCGCCTTGTAGACGCCGGTGGCGATCAGCACGGCGTCGTGCCGGGCGCGCAGGTCGGCGAACGACAGGTCGCGGCCCATCTCGACGCCCAGGTGGAACTGGATGCCGCCCTCCTCCAACAGCCGCCAGCGGCGCAGCACGACTTCCTTTTCCAGCTTGAAGCCGGGGATGCCGTAGATCATCAGGCCGCCTACCCGGTCGTAGCGGTCATACACATGCACCTGGTAGCCGCGCGTACGCAGCCGCTCCGCCGCCGCCAGGCCGCCCGGACCCGCACCTATGATGCCGACGGACTGCGGGCGCTCCTGTCGGGGCGCCGGTGGCTTGACCCATCCCTGCTCCCAGGCATGGTCCGTAATAAAGCGCTCTACAGCGCCGATGGTGACGCTATTAAAACCCTTCTCGATGACGCAGTTGCCTTCGCACAGCCGGTCCTGCGGGCAGATACGTCCGCAGATTTCGGGAAAGGTGTTGGTGGCGCTGCTGACCTCATAGGCTTCTTGCAGCCGGTTCTCCGCCGTCAGCTTGAGCCAGTCGGGAATGTTGTTCGCCAGGGGGCAATGCACCTGGCAGAACGGCACGCCGCACTGGCTGCACCGGCTGCTCTGCGCCCCGGCCTGCGCCGGGTCGAAGTCGGCATAGATTTCGGCGAAGTCCTCGCGGCGCATGGAGGCTTCGCGCTTGGACGGGGCTTCCTGCGGCAGGCGAACGAATTGCAGCATGCGGTCAGCCATCGGCACGCCCTCCGAGATAGGCCGCGAGGTGCGGCTTGTTGCTGATGGCTATAAAGGCAAAACTCTGGGAAGCCAGCAGAAAATGCCTGATATGTCAGCATTGCTGACGCATAATCAGCTATGCTCGCAGGTTCTGCCCCGTGAGCGAGCGAATTACCCGGATATTAAGCCCGATCCGGCCCAATCAGGCCCCAATTAGGCTGGGGATTCTTCGCGCTTGCCGCCGCCGGGCCGGTAGCGGTCGAGGTATTCCGGCACGATCAGCTCGACCGGAGTTGGCGTGATGCCCAGGTCCTGCAAGCCTTTCGCCCCCGGCGTCACCACGTTGTCCCGGCCCAGCAGCAGCAGTTGGTCGCGCGTCAGCGGCTTGCCCGGCAGCAGCTCGCCCAGTCGCGCCTGGATGCGCGCCAAGCCCATCGGGATTTCCAGCAGCGGCCGGTTGCGCCGGGTTTCCTGCAATATCCATTGCAGCAGCTCCCGGAACGTCCACACCTTGGGGCCGCCAAGCTCGTAGGTCTGCCCGGCCGCGTCGTCCCGCGTCAACGCCGCCATCACGGCGTCGGCGACATCCCCGACATAGACCGGCTGGAACCGGCTGTTGCCCTGGATGACGGGCATCACCGGCAAGGTCATGGCCATCGAGCCGAAGCGGTTGAAGAACTGGTCCTCCGCCCCGAACACCAGGGACGGGCGCAGGATGGTGGCGCCGGGCAGGCTGGCACGGACACCGGCCTCCCCGGCGGCCTTGGTCCGGGCATACAGGCTGGGGCTGCCGGCGTCGGCGCCGATGGCGGAGACTTGCACCATGCGATGCACGCCCGCGGCGGCGGCGGCGCGGGCGATGCGCGACGCGCCCTCAGCCTGGACGCGCTGGAAGTCTCCGGCGCGCTGCTCCGACAGGATGCCGACCAGGTTCACCACCATGTCAGCGCCCTCGACCGCGCGCTCGACCGCGGCCTGGTTGCCGAGCGAGACGTACAGCGGCACGACCTGGCCGACGCGGCCGGTCGTCATCAGCGGCTTCGACGCCTCGGTGTTGCGCCCGGCAATGCGGACGATGTGGCCCTGGGCCGCCAGGCGCTTGACGACATAGCGCCCGATGAAGCCGCTGCCGCCGAAAACCGTCGCCACGCTGCGCGTCGCCATGTGCCTGATCCCCTTGGTCGCCGTTCCTTACTATGCGGCGGTTCCCGCATCCTCAAGGTGCGCGGCCCGGGCATGGGCGGCTGATTGCGGCTTGACGGGGCTGGGCCGGGGTCTTAACACGCCGCCTCACCACTCGGTGTGCCCAGGTGGCGGAATTGGTAGACGCGCAGGTTTCAGGTACCTGTGACCGCAAGGTTGTGAAAGTTCGAGTCTTTTCCTGGGCACCAACCGGCTTGAGGCCATCGCCGTGACGACGCAGTTCACGCGGGACGGCACCATCCACCTTCACCGGCACGACTTGCCGGGCGGGTTGGACCTTGGCCCCGTGGTGGCCGTTGACACCGAGACGATGGGACTGAACCCGCACCGGGACCGCCTGTGCCTCGTGCAGCTATCGGCCGGGGACGGCACGGCGCACTTGGTGCAGATGGTGCCCGTGGCACTGGGCGGGCGCGGCTATGACGCCCCGAACCTCGCCGCCATGATGGGCAGCCCCAACGTGCTCAAGCTGATGCACTTCGCCCGCTTCGACGTGGCGGTGCTGCAACGGGCGCTGGGCGTCACCGTCGCCCCCGTCAAATGCACCAAGATCGCCGCCAAGCTGGTCCGCACCTTCACCAGCCGCCACGGCCTCAAGGACCTGGTGCGCGAGCTGGTCGGCGCCGACGTTTCCAAGGCGCAGCAGACCAGCGACTGGGGCGCCGCCGAGCTGACGGCGGAGCAGATGGCCTATGCCGCGGGCGACGTGCTGCACCTCCATGCGCTGTGGGCCAGGCTGGAGGCGCTGCTGGTGCGCGAAGGCCGGCTGGCGCTGGCAGAGGACTGCTTCGCCTTCCTGCCCACGCGCTGCCGGCTGGACTTGCTGGGATACGAGGACCCGGACATCTTCAGCCACTGACGGTGCCCGCGCAGCGGCGGTTCTTTGCCCTGACCGAGCTTCGACCGTCGTTGCGAGCTGCGCTTGCGGCGCGGCAACCCAGGAGCGGTAGGGACCGCGCTCGCGGCCTCTGGATTGCCGCGCCGCAAGCGCGGCTCGCAATGACGGCGGGGATGGTCCTGTCAGGGTCAGCGCCGTTGGTGCCGCAAGCCACAGTCAAAGTGGCGTCCTCCGGCGTCAGACCTCGTAGCCGAAGTAGCGCAAGTCCTCGCCGAACGCCTCCGCCGCCACCGCCTGCTCCTCCAGCGTCAGCTCGGTGCGCCAGCGCCCGACGCCGCCATCCCCCTCGGACGTGCGGTGGTCCAGGTTCCCGGCACCGGAGGCCGCAGCGGTCAATGCCCCGACCCGGCCCGGCGAGGCGTCCACGCCAAGCCCGGCGAGCAGGCGCGTGAGCGCGGCCCCGGGATTGCGCATCAGGTCCTCGTAGCGCACGACCTGGGTGCGCGGGCCTGCCGCCGCATGTGCCAGGCGCATCTGCAAACTGCTGAACGCCAGGCCGCGCAGCCAGGACAGGTCGTCAGGGAACCCGTCGCGCCCGAACGACTGCGTGCCGCGCCTGCGGTTGAAGCTGCGCGCCGACAGCCACACGTCGCGGAAGTCGCGCACCAGGAACACCTCGCGGGCGCCGGCATAGACGTTGCCGACGAAGTAGCGCGTGGGCGACACCAGCATCTTCTGCGCGACGTAGCGCGGCGGCGCCCGCCCCTCGATGCAGCGGCCCACGAACTCGTCCACCTGCTGCTTGCAGAAGTCCACGGCCGCGGCCGGCAGCGCCTCCTCCTGCCAGCGCACGGCGGGGTCCGAGCCGGCCATGTCCTCCCAGTCCCGGGTGCGATACGGGTTGCAGCCGAGCCAATCGAGGTCGCGCGACTCGAAGCCGTCGGGGTGCATGGACCCGGCGGCGCCAGGCCCGGACAGCACCTGCGCCGCGTGCCACAGCCAGACCGGCTGCCGCACCTCATAGGGGTGCGCGCCGGGCACCAGGATGTCCGGGTGCCCGGCCAGCAGGCGCATCATGTAGGTCGTCCCGGACCGCCCCATACCCAGCAGCAGCAGCGGCTGGTGCCGCTCGGCATAGCGCAGCGCCGGCCTGCCCGCCGGCAGGCCCTCGACCGTCCCGAGCAGCACGCGCACCTGCCCCACCCCGCTCCGCTCCTCGATCAGCACTATGTCCAGCGCCGCCGCGCCGGGCAGGACGAACTTGGACAGCCGCAGGTAAAAGCCGCAATGCGGCGGGGTGCCGGGCCGGGCCAGGACCTCGACCACATCCGGACGGGGAATATGCAGAGGCGCCGAGGCGAGCAGCGTGCCGTGCAGGTGGAACTCCACCGCGAGCGCCTCGCCGCTGCCGGACATGCACCAGCCGAACAGGGAGATGCTGCTGGCATGGTCGCCGCTGCGGTCCCAGTCCTTCAGCTCGACGCTGACCTGCACCTGGCCGGTAATGACCGACTCGGCCGGAGTGAAGTTAAGCTCTTGACCGTTGAAGATGAGATGGTTGCCCGCGATACCTGCCAAGCTGATTTAACCTCGTAACATGCGTATGCAATCCCTGCTGCACGCTTGCACCCGGCAATCCCGTGCTCACGGACCCATGTGCCGGCGGCGAGCCGGGGCGGCTCCGGCCAGGGTATGCCGCCCCCTCCAAGCCGCCGGTTTGGTTGACCGGCAGGGGTCGCCCGCCCATACAATGAGGACCGCCTTCAGGACCCGCATGACCGCCGCCCTCGCCCTTCCCCTCGCAGACGACATCGAGGTTGCCCGCACCGTGCTCGCGGCGGAGGCGGCGGGGCTGCGGGCGCTGGCAGCGTCGCTGGACCTGCGGTTCGCGGACGCCGTGTCGCGGCTGGCGGCCTGCACCGGGCGGATCGTGGTGTCCGGCATGGGCAAGTCAGGCCACGTCGCGCGCAAGATCGCCGCCACCCTGGCCAGCACCGGCAGCCCGTCCCTGTTCGTCCATCCCGCGGAGGCGTCGCACGGCGACCTCGGCATGATCGTGCCGGGCGACGCCGTGCTGGCGCTGTCCAACAGCGGCGAGACGGCGGAGCTTGCGGACCTGGTGGCCCATGCCCGCCGCTTCGGCCTGCCGCTGGTTGCCATCACCGGGCGGCCCGACAGCGCCCTGGCCCGCGCCGCGGATGTGCTGCTGCTGCTGCCGGCGGCGGCAGAAGCCTGCCCGATGGGCCTGGCGCCCACCACCAGCACGACGATGCAGCTTGCCCTGGGCGACGCCCTGGCCGTCGCGCTGCTGACCCGACGCGGCTTCACCGCTACCGACTTCTCGCAGTTCCATCCCGGCGGCCAGTTGGGCGCGCAGTTGCGGCGGGTGTCCGACCTCATGCACCGGGGCGACGCCATCCCGCTGGCCGAGTCCGGGCTGCCGATGGACCGGGCGCTGCTGGTGATGACCGGCAAGGGCTTCGGCTGCCTGGGTGCGCTGGACGCCGACGGGCGGCTGGCCGGGGTGCTGACGGACGGCGACCTGCGCCGGGCCATGGGGCCGGACCTGCTGGGTCGTAGGGTGGAGGACGTGATGAACCGCACCCCTCGCACCATCGGCCCGGACGCCTTGGCGGCGGACGCGCTCCGTCTGATGGGCGGGCCGCGCCCCGTCACCAGCCTGTTCGTGCTGGACGGGGACCGGCGCCCGCTGGGGCTGCTGCACGTCCATGACCTGCTGCGGGCCGGCGTCGCATGAGCGTCACCCCTTTGCAGCGCGACATGCCGGCTGTGCGGCGTCCCGGCGACCGCCTGGCCGCGGCCGGTCCTGCGCGCGCCCGCCAGGCGCCGTCCACCGGCAGCATCGCCCGGCGCCGTGCCCTCGTGACGCTGACCAAGTGGGCGCTGCCGGTCGGGGCGCTCGCGCTGCTGGGCAGCATCGCCGTCTGGCCGGAGCTGACGCGGGTGAAGGAGCAGGGCCGCATCGCCTTCCGCCGCGCCTTCAGCGCCGCCCCTGACAGCGCCCGGCTGCGGGAGCCGCGCTACCGCGGCGTGGACGAGCGCGGGCGGCCCTACACCGTGACCGCCGACTGGGCGGCGCAGGACGGGCCGCTGTGGGTGAACCTGTCGGAGCCGAAGGGCGACATCGTGCCGGAGGGCGGCGGCTGGATCATGGTGCAGTCGCATGACGGCGTTTACATCCAGCGGTCCGGCCAACTGGACCTGTCCCGCGATGTCGTCCTGTATCGCGACGACGGCACGGTGATGCGTATGCAGAGCGCCGCGGTGGACGTGAAGAACGCCGCCGCCGCCAGCGACGACCAGACCCATGCCGAGGGTCCGTTCGGCGTGCTGGACGCCCAGGGCTTCACCTTGGTGGACAAGGGCGCCGTCATACAGTTCCACGGACCCGCCCGCCTGGTGCTGAACGGCGCGGCGCGGTGAGGGCCGTCCTGCCCGCGGCGCTGCTGTTGCTCGGCCCCGTCGCTGCCGCGCAGGCGCAGGCCATAGACATGTCCCGTGGCGGCCCGGTCGAAGTGACGGCCAGCGAAGGCATGGAGTGGCGGCAGAACGAGCAGATGGTGATCGCCCGCGGCAGCGCCCGCGCTGTGCGCGGCGACGTGACAGTGACGGCGGACCGGCTGGTCGCGCGCTACCGCCGCAAGGCCGGGGCCGCTGCTGCCCCGGCGCCCGCGGCGCCCGCCTCCCCCGGCGCGGTCGCCGCCGACACCGGCAGCAACGAAATCTACCGGCTGGAGGCTGAGGGCAACGTTCACATCTTTACCGCGACCGACCTGGTGGTGGCCGACAAGGCGACCTATGACATAGACCAGGCCGTGCTGCTGCTGACGGGATCGGCGCTGAAGCTCACGACGCCGCAGCAGGTGCTGACGGCGCGGGACAGCATGGAATACTGGTCTGCCAAGCACATGGCGGTCGGCCGCGGTCTCGCCACCGTCACCACGGCGGATGGCCGCCGCGTATCGGGCGATACGCTGGTGGGCTACACGACGCCCTCGGACCAGCCTATGGCGCCTAAGCAGGCCGCCGCCGCCGCTGCGCCGGCCAAGACCGATAATGGCAAGACTGGCACCGACCCGCTGGTGTCGTCCGGCAAGCTGCAGCGGGTGGAGGGCTTCGGCAACGTCGAGGTCCGCACCGCGACCGAGGTCATACGCGCTGCCCGAGGCGTCTATGTGCCTGACACCGGCATCGCCCGCCTGGCCGGCTCCGTACGCCTGACGCGCGGCGCCAACCAGTTGAACGGCGACGAGGCCGTGGTGAACATGCGTACCGGCATCAGCACCCTGTCCCGCAACCCCGGCGGACGCATCCAGGGCCTGGTGGTGCCGAACGACGCGCAGGCCGCGGGCACTCCCGGCGCGAAGCCGAAGCCGTGAACGATACCCGCCGCGTGGTGCCTGGCGGCCCCGGGCTTGGCACGCCTCCTGGTGCCGGGCCTGGTGCGCTGCCTGGGAGCGCCGGGCTTGGCGTGGTCGCCGGCAGCGCGGGGCTGGCCGCGTCCGGCGTCGGCAAGACCTACAAGAAGCGCCCCGTGGTGCAGAACGTCAGCATCCAGGTGCGCCGGGGCGAGGCCGTGGGGCTGCTCGGCCCCAACGGCGCTGGCAAGACCACGACGTTCTACATGATAACCGGCCAGGTCCGCCCGGACACCGGCAGCATCACCCTGGACGGCCAGGACATCACGGGCCTGCCGATGTATCGCCGCGCCCGCCTGGGCATCGGCTACCTGCCGCAGGAGGCCAGCATCTACCGCGGCCTGAACGTCGAGCAGAACATCCTGGCGGCGCTGGAGGTCGTGGAGCGCGACCCGGACCGCCGCCGCATGATGCTGGACGAGCTGCTGGCGGAGTTCGGCATCAGCCACCTGCGCCGCACGCCGTCGCTGGCGCTGTCGGGCGGGGAGCGCCGCCGGGTGGAGATCGCCCGCGCCCTGGCGACCCAGCCCGGTTACATCCTGCTCGACGAGCCGCTGGCCGGCATTGATCCCATCGCGGTCGGCGAAATCCGCGACCTGGTGTCGCACTTGAAGCACCGCGGCATCGGCGTGCTCATCACCGACCATAACGTGCGCGAAACGCTGGAGATCATAGACCGCGCCTATATCATGCACGACGGCAAGGTGCTGATGGAGGGCCGCCCGCAGGAGGTGGTGGCCCATGTGGACGTGCGCCGGGTCTATCTCGGCGAAAGGTTTAGCCTGTAAGCTGCCGCCCATGGCGATGGGTCCACGGCTAGAGTTCAGGCAGACGCAATCCCTGGTGATGACGCCCCAGTTGCGTCAGGCCATCAAGCTGCTGCAATTCACGAATCTGGAGGCCGCCGCCTTCGTCGAGGAGGAGCTGGAGCGCAACCCGCTGCTGGAACGCGACGAGCGCAGCGACAGCCTGCCGGAGTTGCCGGCGCCGGACCAGCGCACCCAGTCCCTGGGCGAGCTGGACGCCACCGCCCTGCTGCGGCAGGAGCGCCTGCCGGACGCGGTGGAGGCCGACCACAGCAACAGCTTCGACGCCGGCGGCCCCGGCGACGGCGCGGCCTATGACGGCGGAGGCGAGGGATCGTATGCCGGCGCCGTCCGCGGCACCGGCGGCACGGACCTGGACGACCGCGGCATGGACGCCCTGGCCGCCGCCCCGCACAGCCTTCGCACCCACCTAGAGGAGCAGCTTCGCCTCAACTTCGCCGATGCGGGCGACAGGATCATCGGCGCGCAGCTCATGGCCCTGCTGGACCCTGCCGGCCGCGTGCCGGTCGGGACGGAGGAGATCGCCGCCGCTCTCGGAATAGATGCCGCCCGGGTGGAACGGGTGCGGACGGCCATGATGCGCTTCGACCCGCCGGGCCTGTTCGCGCGCGACCTGCGGGAGTGCCTGGCGGCGCAACTGGCCGACCTGAACCGCCTGGACCCGGCAATGGACCGCCTGCTCGACAACCTGGACATGCTGGCCCGGCGCGACCTGCGCGGCCTGATGGCAGTTTGCGAGGTGGACAGCGAGGACCTGGCCGACATGATAACCGAGCTGCGGGCGCTGAACCCCAAGCCCGGCGCCGGCCACGACGCCGGGCCGATGCAGCAGGTGATCCCGGACGTGCTGATGCGCGCCGCCCCGGACGGCGCCTGGCTGCTGGAGCTGAACCCGGACACCATGCCGCGCGTGCTGGTCAACGAAGCCTACCACGCCCGTGTCAGCACTCGGGCCGGCAAGGAGGAGCGGACCTTCCTGGGGGAGAACCTGTCCAGCGCCAACTGGCTGGTGAAGTCCTTGCAGCAACGGGCCAACACCATCCTGAAGGTCGCGGCGGAGGTGGTGCGGCAGCAGGACGGCTTCTTTCGCGGCGGCGTCGGCCACCTGCGCCCGCTGATCCTGCGCGACATCTCCGCCGCAGTGGAGATGCACGAGAGCACCGTGAGCCGCGTGACGGCCAACAAGTATATCGCGACTCCGCGCGGCACCTTCGAGCTGAAGTACTTCTTCACCACCGCGATCAACGCCGTCGAGGGTGGCGAGAGCCACAGCGCCGAGAGCGTCCGCCATCGCATCCGCGCCCTGGTGCAGGCGGAGGACCCAGTGGACGTGCTGTCCGATGACGCCATTGTTGCAGCCCTGCGACGGGAAGGCGTGGACATCGCACGCCGGACCGTGGCCAAATACCGGGAGGCGCTGCGCATCCCTAGCTCGGTGCAGCGCAAGCGGGAGAAAGCGGTGCCGGCCTAGACGAGCGTTCTGGGAGGTGCCGCTGCGGCCAGGTCAACCATAGGGGCGCAGCCATGCAGATCACAGTGTCGGGCAAGCAGGTGGAGTTGTCGGACGCGCTTCGCGTCCGGGTCAGCGATCACTTGGACACCATCGCTGGCAAGTACTTCGACCATGCGCTGGAGGCCAGCGTCACGTTCAGCCGCGCCCGCAGCTTTTTCACTTGCGACATCAACGTTCATGCCGGCCGCGGCCTGACCTTGCGCGGCGAGGGGGAGGCCGGGGACGCCCACAGCGCCTTCGACGACGCGGCGGAACACATCGCCAAACGGCTGCGCCGCTACCGCCGCAGGGTGAACGAACATGCGCGGGACCTGGCCAACCGCGCCCGTCCGGAGGCGGCCCGGCAATACGTGCTGCGCCAGGACGAGGACGGCCAGCCCAACGGCGTGGACACCCGCAGCGACACCCCGGCCTATGCGACGGTGATCGCCGAGAGCCAGGCGGAGATCAACACGCTATCGGTTGGGGAGGCCGTGATGCGGATGGACCTGGCGGACCAGCCCGTCCTGATGTTCCGCAACAGCGCGACGACGGAGCTGAATGTAGTCTATCGCCGGCCCGACGGGCACATCGGCTGGATTGACCCAACAAAGATGCGCTAACCGCCTTCCCCTCTCCCTTCGGGAGAGGGTGGGGGTGAGGAAGGCGGCAAGCGCCCTAATCCCCATCGCAAGCATTGCACTACTGAAGGCAAAGACTGTGCTTGCGGCCTCCCTCACCCCGGCCCTCTCCCGGAGGGAGAGGGAGAAGCGCAAGTAGTGCCTAATGCACCAGCGCCGGCACCATCTCATGTTCGATGATGGCCGCGACCGCCATATCGCAATCGGCAGCCACCGCCATCGGCGAGCCGTCGGCGGCAAAGATGGCGAATGCGGTCGTGCCGTCCATCCAGACCGGCTTCACATAGGCCAGTTGCGCCATGCCCAACTGCATCAGCTGGATCTGGGTCAGCTTGCGGATGTCCAGTTGTTCCGCGGGAACGGATGCCAGGGCGTCCGTGTGCAGCTCGGGGATGTTAACGTCCATAACCTTGAGTCCTCTATGGGGAACACGGCTCGCGCAAGGGGCAACGCCGCGTTGATGGAACAGTTGGGTGCGCCGCAACGGCCAGCGCATCATGTTTCTGTGCGTTGCGGACACCATAATAATAATAACGCCGTAAATGCGGCGCTGGACGGCGCCGCAGCAGTCCCGGGCGTCAGTCCCGGTCGGGCACGGCGTCCACGGTCTGGCCGTTGCCGGACTTGGTGATCTGGATCGTTTTGACCCGAACTTCCGGCTGCGGCCGGGCCAAATCTATGTGCAGTAGGCCGTTATCCAGCCAGGCGCCTTTGACCTCAATCCCCTCCGCCAGCACGAAGGCACGCTGGAACTGGCGAGCGGCGATGCCGCGGTGCAGATAGACCCGGCCCGCCGCTTCGTCGGCCTGCCGTCCGCGTATCACGAGCTGGTTGTCCTCCTGCGTGATCTGCAGGTCGTCCATCGTGAACCCGGCGACCGCCAGGGTGATACGCAGCCCGCTCGGACCCGTCTGCTCGATGTTGTAGGGCGGATAGCCGTCGCTGGGCGACTTCTGCGCCCGCTCCAGCATCTGTTCCAAGTGGTCGAAGCCCAGGAACATGGGCGAAGTGAACATGCGTGTGGTCATCGGGCCTCCTCCTTGGAGCGAAGCATGGACGGGACCCGATAAGGCATCCCGACAGACACGGATGTTGTCAGCGCGGCCCGCCGATGCAAGGGCGGCGATTGTATGGGCGGGCCTCGGCCGCTACATGGCCGGGATGCACGCCACAACTGCCCTTCCCGCCACCGACGCCCCTACCGCCGACACCCCCACCTTGCCGATCCTGACCCCGCCGCATCCGTCGCTGCGCGCCAGGACGCGCAAGGTCGGCCCCGACGACATGGACAAGGTGCGCGGCATGGTACCGCAGATGCTGGCCACGATGTATGCCGCCCCCGGCATCGGCCTGGCTGCGCCGCAGGTCGGCGTCCCGCTGCGCCTGGCCGTCGTGGACCTGCAGCCGGACGACGCCCCGGCGCCCGTCGTGCTGGTCAACCCCGAGATCACTCGGGTCAGCGAGGACTGGGCCGTGCGCGAGGAGGGCTGCCTGTCCCTGCCGGGCCAGTATGCCGATGTCAGCCGCCCCGCCCGCGTCCATGTCCGCTACCAGGACCTCAATGGCAAGGTGCAGGAGCTGGAGGCGGAGGGCCTGCTGGCCGCCTGCTTGCAGCATGAGATAGACCACCTCGACGGCGTGCTGTTCGTGGACCACCTTTCGGCGCTCAAGCGCAACATGATCCTCCGCCGCTTGGCCAAGGAGCTGAAGCAGAAGGCCGCGGGGTGAATGCCCCGGCTTCCGGCGTGCCTTCCGGCACGCCTGCCGGCCCGGCTCCCGGTGCCCGGCTGCGTCTCGCCTTCATGGGCAGCCCTGACTTCGCCGTGCCGGCCCTTCATGCGCTCTATGCGGCCGGGCACGAGATCGCGGCGGTATATTCCCAGCCGCCCCGCCCGTCCGGACGCAGCAACCGCGTGACCCCCTGCCCCGTCCATGCCGCCGCCGAGGCGCTGGGCCTGCCGGTCCATGTTCCGGCCCGGCTGCGCCGGAACCAGGACGAGCAGGCGGCCTTCGCGGCGCTGGACCTGGATGCGGCCGTGGTCGCGGCCTATGGCCTGATCCTGCCGCAGGCGATGCTGGACGCGCCGCGCCGCGGCTGCCTGAACATACATGCCAGCCTGCTGCCGCGCTGGCGCGGCGCCGGGCCGATCCAGGCGGCGGTGCTGGCCGGCGACGCGGAGACCGGCGTCACGATCATGCAGATGGACGCCGGGCTGGACACCGGCGCGATGCTGCTTCGGGAGGCGGTGCCAATCGGGCCGCGCACCACGGCGGCGAAGCTGCACGATGCCCTGGGCGCAATGGGCGCCCGCCTGGTCGTGCAGGCCCTGCGCGATGCGCCGCCGCCGATGCCGCAGCCGATGGAGGGCGCGACCTACGCCCCGAAGCTGACGCGCGACGACGGCCGGCTGGACTGGACGCAGCCGGCGGCACTGCTGGACCGCCGTGTGCGCGGGCTGACGCCGTGGCCGGGCACATGGGCCATGCTGGGGCAGGACGTGCTGAAGGTGCTGGACGCCGTGCCGGAGGCCGGGTCCGGCCCGCCCGGCACCGTGCTGGACGACGCGCTGCTGGTGGCGTGCGGGGACCGTGCGCTGCGCCTGCTGCGGGTGCAGCGGCCGGGCCGCGCGCCGATGGACGCCGCCGCCCTGCTGCGCGGCCATCCCGTGCCGGCGGGGACCGTGCTGGCGTGACGCGGTCCGCATGGCCGCACCCGTAGCGGTCTCCGCACCCCTCGCGCCTCCGTTTACGGCCTGGGCGCTGCTGCTGGAGTATGACGGCACCCCCTTCCTGGGCTGGCAGCGCCAGGCCGAGGGGCTGACGGTGCAGGGCGTGCTGGAGGAGGCGGCCCGTCGCCTGTCCGGCTCCCTGCAGGCGTCCTGCGCCGTGGCGGGGCGCACCGATACCGGCGTCCATGCCGCGGGCCAGGTCGCCCTGCTGCTGCTGCGGGACGGCTTCCACGCCCGCCAGGTGCGGGACGCCCTCAACTTCCACCTGCGCCCGCATCCCGTGGCGGTGCTGCATGCCGCCCCGGCGGCGCCGGGCTGGCATCCGCGCTTCTCCGCCGTTGGCCGGGCCTATGCCTACCGTATCCTGAACCGCCGCGCGCCGCCCGTGCTGGACCGGAACCGCGCCTGGCACGTTGACCGCGCGCTGGATGCCGCCACGATGCAGGCGGCGGCGGCGCTGCTGACGGGGCACCACGACTTCACCTCGTTCCGTGCCACGGCCTGCCAGGCGAAAAGCCCCCTGCGGACGCTGCGCCGCCTGGACGTGGCGCGCGATGGGGAGGCGATCTGGATCAGGGCGGAGGCGCCGAGCTTCCTGCATCACCAGGTCCGCAACATGGTCGGCACGCTCAAGCTGGTCGGCGAGGGCCGGTGGCGCCCGGAGGACGTTGCCGCCGCCCTGGCTGCGCGGGACCGCCGCGCCGCCGGGCCGACGGCGCCGCCAGGAGGGCTGACGCTGCTGCGGGTGGACTACCCGGATGATCTTTTTGCGCCGCTTTAGTGTCTGTCCGGAAACTTGGTCTTGAAATCACTCGAAAACGCCGACGTGCCGCGCGAGCTATGGAAGCTTGGTCGCCCGATGCATGCTGTATTCTGACCATCCACCCGGCGCGGACTATCTCGCCAGAAGCAAGCATTCTCAATGATTTGTTTTCGGACAAACACTTAGGGCTTGGCCGCTGCATTCATCCGCGTCGGCCCGGTTCCATATCAAAGGCCGCTTGCTCTGCCCTTTCCGTCATTGCGGGCCGTGCTTGCGGCAGGGCGATCCGGAGGCCGCACAACGCAGTCCGTGCTGCGGTGGTGTCTCACTTTGAAATTGGTGGACGAACTCCAGATACCAGCCAACCGTGAAGAGTGTGCGCCACAATCTCTCGCGCCCAACTTGCTTGATCGGGATCGAACAATTCACCGGTAACTAATTCATCCACAACCGCAGATGCAGCAGCTTGACACCAGAGCAGGTCGGCGCTGTCTTGCGTCTCCATGGTCATTGTGCGGCCCGCAGCTTACAACGCGCGTGACTTTCACCGCAGCGCCGATCATGTCGGCTGGGTGATACTGGCCTTTGGGCATTCTTATTCTTCATAGTGATGCGATGGAGGTAGGGTGCGAGCTGCTGTCTTCTCGCAGAGTACCCAAAACCTTGGACGCGGTCAGCATTGATCCTCTGTTTCCCCCTGCGAGGTCGGCCATCCCCTCGTCATGTGTCCACCCTATACCCACCATGATTGGGCGGTAAATGTTTATTGCCATGCACAGGCTCTATGAGAATTTCAAACTGAGACGCTACCCGTGCTGCTTATGCATCGCCGAATCGGTATTGTATAGTAACGATAGCCGAAAACAGTCAGAGCCAGAGGCCACTGGCCTCAGCCCAGGGCGTCCGGCTGCAAGTCGCGCAACGCGCGCACGAGCGGGGGGCCGATCACCAGGATCATGGTGCCCAGCCCGACCAGCAGCACCAGCGCGGCAGCGCGCCACCCCGGCAGCCCCAGCCCGTGCCGGGCCAGCACCCAATGCAGCCACATTGCATAACCGCCGGCCGCATAGCCGAAGGCCGGGCTGCCGATGACGGCTGCGGGCGAGCCGCCGGTGACGACGGCCAGCGCCACCAGCAGCACGGCCATCACGGCCAGCACCGCCCACTGGCACCAGTTATAGGCCGTGGCGTAGCGGAGCCACCCTTCCTCCTGCCCGAACGCCCGCGCCAGCGCATGGGACAGCACCGGCGGCGCAAGCTGCGACACCAGCGCGAGCAGCAGCAGGGCCGCCGCCTGGACCGCGGCGCCGCCCAGCAGCAGCAGGGCGGCGCCGGCCAGCGGCACCGCAAGCAAGGGCGCCAGGCTGGCCAGGAACCCCTCCTGCGTGCCGCGGAAGCAGGCCAGGCCCTCGGCGCGTCCGCGCGCCAGCAGCAGCACGCCCCGCAACGGGGCGAACCGGGCGGGCGGGGCGCCGCTCATGCGGGATCAGCCCGCAGGAACGCGGCCAGCACGGCGCGATACACGTCCGCCAGCGCCCGCAACTCCGCCACCGGCACCCGCTCGTCAACCTGGTGCATGGTGGCGCCGACCAGCCCGAACTCGGCGACCGGGCAGTATCGCGCGATGAAGCGGGCGTCGGAGGTGCCGCCGCCGGTGTCCAACCGGGGCGTGCGGCCGGTCGCGGCGGCAACTGCGTCCCGCAGCCGCTGCACGCCGGGGCCGGGCGCGGTCAGGAACGCCTCGCCGCTGACGGACACGTCCAGGTCGAAGCGCGGCGCGTGCGGGGCGACGGCGGCGCGCAGCCAGGCGTCCAGCCCGGCGCCGGTGTGGCGGTCGTTGAACCTTATGTTCAGCCGCGCCCGCGCCGTTGCAGGGATGACGTTGGCGGCGGGGTTGCCCACGTCCACGCTGGTCACTTGCAGGCTGGACGGCTCGAACCATTCCGTACCGGCGTCCAGCGGCGCGGCGGTCAGGGCGGCCAGGGCGCGCACCAGGCGATGCACGGGGTTGTCGGCCCGCTGGGGATAGGCAACGTGGCCCGCGGTGCCATGCACCGTGAGCGCCGCGTTCATGCTGCCGCGGCGGCCGATCTTGATGACCTCGCCCAGCGCGGCCGGGTTGGTCGGCTCGCCGACCAGGCAGAAATCGGGGACGTGGCCGTGCGCCGCCATCCAGTCCAGCACGCGGACGGTGCCATCGGTCGCCGGTCCTTCCTCGTCGCCGGTGATGAGCAAGCTGATGGACCCGGGGCCGGTCCAGTCCACGGCGGCGGCGGCGAAGGCGGCGACCGCGCCCTTCATGTCGCAGGCGCCGCGGCCATGCAGCGCACCGTCCCGCACCTCCGCGCCGAACGGGTCCGCGGTCCAGGCCGCATCGCCCGCCGGCACCACGTCCGTGTGCCCGGCGAAGCACAGGTGCGGCCCGGCGGACCCGCGGCGCGCGAACAGGTTGGGCGTCGTGCCGAACGGCAGGCGCGTGACGGCGAAGCCCACCGCCTCCAGCGCCGCCGCCAGCGCGTCCTGCGCGCCGCCGTCGGCAGGCGTGACCGAGTTGCAGCGGATCAGCGCCTGCGCCAACGGCAGCGGGTCCGTGTAGGCGTTGGACCTTGTCATCGCGGGCCGCTTGCGGCGGGCGTGTAAATTATTCGCCCCCTCCCCTGAACCACCGGGAAACGGCCCGGCTTGGCCGCCGCAGACCTCTCTTTTCGGGCGTTCTGGCCGAGTTTGCGTCTGGCGAAGGGCGTCGGCGCCGCCAAACTCGTCCAAACGGAGGGGCAAGGGGAAAAACTTACACGCCCGGCGCGGCAATCCAGGGGCCGCCAGAACCGGCCGCTGTGCCGGCAGCCCCTGGACCGCCGCGCCGCGCTGCTCCTCGCAATGATGGTGCTGCCGGAGACGGCGCCGCCGGGAATTGCAGCATCGGGGATTGCGGCGTCGGAGGTTCCGGTGTTGGGCAGCAGGGAGCGATGGACTCGCCGGGGCACCTGGATCAGTCCCGCAGCAGGTCGTTGATGCTGGTCTTGGAGCGGGTCTGCTCGTCCACGCGCTTCACGATCACGGCGCAGGACAGCGCCGGGCCGAGGCTGCCGTCCGGCATCGGCCGGCCCGGCAAGGTGCCGGGCACCACGACGGAGTAGGCGGGGACGCGGCCCACGAAGATTTCCCCCGTCGTCCGGTCCACGATCTTGGTGCTGCCGCTGATGAACACGCCCATGGACAGCACGCTGCCGCGCTCGACCACCACGCCCTCCACGACCTCCGACCGGGCGCCGATGAAGCAGTCATCCTCGATGATGGTGGGATTGGCCTGCAACGGCTCCAGCACGCCGCCCAGGCCGACGCCGCCGGACAGGTGGCAGTTGCGCCCGACCTGCGCGCAACTGCCGACCGTGACCCAGGTGTCAATCATCGTGCCGCTGTCCACGTAGGCGCCGACGTTGACGAAGCTGGGCATCAGGATCACGCCCGGCGCGATGTAGGCGCTGTGCCGCACGATGGAGCCGGGCACGGCGCGGAAGCCGGCGGCGCCGAACTGGTTCTCCCCCCAGCCCTCGGTCTTCAGGCGCACCTTGTCATAGGCCGGGGCGCCGGTGCTGGGCATCGGATGGCTGTCGTTCAGGCGGAAGGACAGCAGGACGGCCTTCTTCAGCCAGTCGTTCACCACCCATCCGTCCGGGCCGGGTTCGGCGACGCGCATGGCGCCGGTGTCGAGCAGGTTCAGCGCCTCCTCCACCACGGTGCGCTCGGCGCCGCCGCTGCCGGCCGACAGGGTGCCGCGCACCTCCCAAAGCTGCTCGATGCTGCGGCGGAGCGGGTGCGACATGGCGATGCGGGTCCGTTTGGGCGGGGATTGAAGGGTGGCGGACCATGCGGGGGCGGCCCGGCCGGTGTCAACGCACAGGGCCAGCGGGGGGCACGGCGGAACCGGCGGCTGCGTCCCATGACTTGGCACGGGGACCTGGCACCGGGATTTGGCACCGGCAGTAACCAGTTCTTCACCAGGGCTGATGCACCCTGGCCCGCATGAAAACGGAAACCCTCTGCCGCGTCTCCGATGCTCCCGGCGCGCAGGCCGACGGGCTGCACGAGGCGCTGCTGGACAGCCGCCAGCGCTGGCGGGAGTTCGGCGCGATAGCGGCAGACCTTGCGTTCGAGACCGACTTGCAGGGCCGGCTGACGTTCCTCGCGCCGGACCAGGTGCTGGGCCGGCACGGGGCCGACCTGGTCGGCCATCCCTGGGCGGTGCTGCTGGCGGAGGAGGACGCGGCGCTGCCCGATGCCGGCCTGCCTGCGCCGATGCGTCAGCGCCTGACCTGGATGCGCCATGCGGACGGCGGCGCGCGCTGCATGGCCCTGACGGTTGCGCCGCGGCTGGACGCGGCGGGGACAGTGGCGGGCGCACGCGGCATCGGCGTTGACGTGACGGAGCGGGAACGCCGGGACGCCGCCGCCGCCGGGGTGCTGCGCCGGGCCGAGCTGCTGGAACACGTGCTGGCCGGGATGCGCCGGGAGGTGCTGGCCTCCCGCATGATGGCCGCCGTGCTGCACGAGCTGATGCGCGCCCTGGGCGCCGACGGCGCGGCGATCCTGGACCTGGCGCCCCCGGGTGCGCGCCTGGACATGCTGCCCTCCGGGGCGTCCCCGGGCGCGGCGGCCCCCAACGTGGCGGCACCCGGAATGATGGCAGGAGGCGGGCATGTGCTGCACAGCGTCGGCGCCGACCCGCGGCCGTTGCTGACCGCCGCCGCCCGGCTGCTGCTCGATGTCGAGGACGGCACGGCCGTATGCGGCACCGCGGAGGGGCGGCAGGTGCTGGCCTGCCCGGCCTCCAAACGCTTCGGCAACCGGGCGGGGCTGCTGGCCTGGCGCTCGCCAGCCGCGCGCCCGTGGGATGCGGACGACCAGGCCCTGGCCGCCTCCGTCACCGGCGTGATCCGCGTGGTGCTGGAGCACGAGGCCATCCAGCGCGAGCTGGGCCTGCAGGCGCGCACCGATCCCTTGACCGGCCTGCTGAACCGCCGCGCCTTCCTGGAGGAGGCGGGCCGGCGCGTGGGCCGGCTGGACCGGGAAGGGCTGCCGGGCACGCTGATCTTCATAGACCTCGACCGGCTGAAGCCGCTCAACGACCGGCTGGGGCACGAGGCCGGGGACGCCGCCCTGGTGCTGACGGCCGGGCTGCTGCGGCGCACGTTCCGCCCGGCGGACCTGGTGGCGCGGCTGGGCGGCGACGAGTTCGCGCTGTGGCTGGACGGTTCGGACGAGCTGACGGCGGCGGAACGGGCGGAGCGGCTGCGGACCGGCCTGCCGGAGGAGCTGGCGCACCTGACGGCGGGCGAACCCCGTGGCATGACCCTGTCCATCGGCATCGCCTGCCGCCCCGGCGGCAGCGGGGAAGAGCTGGAGTCGCTGATCCAACGGGCGGACCAGGCGATGTACGAGGTCAAGCGGCTGGGCGGCGGCCAGTGGCGCGTGTCGCGGCCGGACGCGGGCGGATGAGCGCGGCCCGGGCTGCGGCAACGGATGTCCGCATTATGGATGCCGCGGGGAATGCCGCGGGGAACGCCGCGGGGAGCTTCGCCCCGGGCTTGGCGCAGGACCTCGCCATCTCCGACATGCTGGGCGACGAGGCCGCGCGCGTGCGGCTGGCGGCGCATTCGGGCACCCCGCCGCACCTGCTGCAACGCCTCGCCGCGGACCCTGACGTGATGGTGCGCGCCGCCGTCGCCATGAACCGCGCTACCACCCCGGACCTGCACGCCATCCTGATTGCCGACGGCGACGAGCGCGTGCGCGCCCTGCTGGCCGCGAAGCTCGCCTACCTGCTGCCCGGCCTGACCGGGGCGGGACAGGCGCAGGCCACCCGGCATATCCGCGCCACGCTGGCCATCCTGGTGGAGGACGAGGCGGTGCGCGTCCGCGCCGCCATCGCCGACGCCGTGAAGGCTATGCCCGCAGCCCCGCGCGACCTGATCCTGCGATTGGCCAACGACCCGGCCTTGCAGGTCTGCGATCCCGTCATACGCCTGTCGCCGCTGCTGACCGATGGCGACCTGCTGGCCCTCTTGGCCGCTCCGCCCCATCCCGAGGCCGCCCGGTCGGTTGCGGCCCGTCCGGGCCTGGGCGGCCGGGTCGCCGACGCGGTTGCCGCAGGGGCGGACACCGCCGCCGTGCGCGCGTTGCTGCAGAACCGTTCGGCCACGATCCAGGAGCCGACGCTGGACGCGCTGGTGGCGCAGGCGGCGGGGCGCCTGGACTGGCACGAACCGCTGGTGCGCCGCCCGGCGCTGAGCCGGGCCGCCACGCACGCGCTGTCCGCGATGGTCGCCGCCGGGCTTGTGCGCGTCCTGGCCGACCGTGCCGACCTGGACCCGGCCCTGGCCGGGGAGTTGCGGCAGCGGCTGCTGGCCCGGCTGGACGACCTGCCGGCGCCGCAGATAGAGACGGAGGACCCGGTGCCCGCCCTGCGCCGGCTGCAGGCCGCCGGGGCGTTGACGGAAGCCACGCTGCTCGACGCCGCGCGGGCCGGGGACGTGCGGCGCACGACCGCCATACTTGCCGTGGCGAGCGGCCTGCCGCCCGGTGCGGTGGAGCGGGCGGCCTATCTCCGCAGCGCCAAGGCGCTGGTCAGCCTGGCCTGGCGCGCGGGCTTCGGGATGCGCGCGGGGGCCGTCGTGCAGGCCGTGCTGGGACAGCTTGGGCCAGGCGCCCTGCTGGCCGCCCTGCCCGGCGGAGGGTTCCCGCTGACGGAGGCGGAGATGGCGTGGCAGATCGAGGTGCTGGGGTCAGGGGGCAGGTAGCCTGCTGCTGCTCCCTCTCCCTCCGGGAGAGGGTCGGGGTGAGGGAGGCCGCAAGCACCGTCCCCGGCCCATTGAGGAAGGCCGCAAGGACCCAGGCCGGGCCATGCGGCGCGGAGAGGGCGCTGACCGGGTTGGGGTCCGTAGCTTACCGCTTCCCTCACCCCGGCCCTCTCCCGGAGGGAGAGGGAGAAGCGCAGCCCTAGGCGCGGATCAGCGTGCCCAGGCCGCCCTCCTTGAACAGCTCCAGCAGGCAGGCGTGCTGCATCCGGCCGTCCAGGATCACCGCGCCCTTTACGCCGCCGCGCACTGCCTCCACGCAGTTCTCCACCTTGGGGATCATGCCGCCGCTGATCATGCCGCTGGCGATGCCGGCCTCGGCCTCGGCCACCGTCATCTCCGCGATCAGTTGCCGGTCGCGGTCCAGCACGCCGGCCACGTCGGTCAGCATCAGCAGGCGCTGCGCGCCAAGGGCCGCGGCAACGGCCCCGGCCACGTCGTCGGCGTTGATGTTGTAGGTCTGTCCGTCGTCGCCCGCGCCCACCGGGGCGATCACCGGGATCAGCCCGGCGCCGGTCAGGGCATGGATCACCCGCACGTCCACATGGACAGGCTCGCCGACGAAGCCCAGGTCGAGCGCACGCTCGATGTGGCTGCCGGGGTCCTTCACGGTGCGGGTCAGCTTGCGGGCGCGTATCATGCCGCCATCCTTGCCGCAGATGCCGACCGCCAGCGCCCCGGCCTGGTTGATCAGCCCGGCGACGTGCTTGTTGACGGTGCCGGCCAGGACCATCTCCACGACCTCCACCATGGAGGCGTCGGTGACGCGCAGGCCGTCCACGAAGGTGGACTTGATGGCCAGGCGCTCCAGCATGGCGTTGATCTGCGGCCCGCCGCCGTGAACGACCACCGGGTTGACGCCGACCTGCTTCAGCAGTGCGATGTCGCGGCCGAACTTGGCGGCCAGGCCCTCGTCGCCCATGGCGTGGCCGCCATACTTCACGACGACCGTGACCCCAGCGTAGCGCCGCAGGAACGGCAGGGCCTGGACGAGGATGTCCGCCTCCTCGGCGGCCACCTGTATCTGCTCGGGGGTCAGGGTCATGGGGTGCTGCCTAGCGGTGGGGCGGGCGCGGGGTCAAGGCGGGTGCTTGCTGCCTTCTCCCTCTCCCTCCGGGAGAGGGTCGGGGTGAGGGAAGCGGCAAGCGCGGACCCTGATCTCACGGGGCTGAATGGCGCGTGAACCGGAAGGTTGGTTTATGCGGCCTCCCTCACCCCGACCCTCTCCCGGAGGGAGAGGGAGAAGGCAGCGCCAGGTCCGCCAGCTCCGCCCGCAACGCCTCCATGCCCAGCCCGGTCTCGCTGCTGGTCGCCAGCACGTCCGGAAAGGCGGCGGGGTGCTTGCGGACCAGGGCCAGCACCTCGGCGTGCTTGCGCCCCAGGGCGCCGGGCCTCACGCCGTCCGCCTTGGTCAGCACCAACTGGTAGGTGACGGCGGCGCGGTCCAGCAGCTCCATCACCGCCAGGTCCGATGCCTTCAGCTCGATCCGGCTGTCCAGCAGCAGCACCACGCGGCGCAGGGTCGGGCGCCCGCGCAGGAACTCGAACATTAGGCCCTGCCAGTCCGCCTTGACCTCCTTCGCGGCCTGGGCATAGCCGTAGCCCGGCATGTCCACGAGGGTCAGCCGCCCCGCCAGGTCGAAGAAGTTGAGCTGCCGCGTCCGCCCCGGCGTATTGGACGCCCGCGCCAGCGCCTTGCGCCCGGTCAGCGCGTTGACCAGCGTGGACTTGCCGACGTTGGATCGCCCGGCGAAGGCGACCTCCGGCAGGCCCGGCTCCGGCAACTGGTCCAGGCGCTGGGCGGCATAGAAGAACTGACACTCCCCAGCGAACAGCAGACGGCCCGCCTCAAGATGCTCAGCCTCAACACGTCCGGCCTCAAGACGCTCGGCCTCAAGGCGGTCCGCCTCCGCCACCGCGGTGTCCGCCCCGGCTTGATCAGCCCCGGCCTGGTCCATCCCAGCTTGGTTAGCCCCTACCTGGTCAGCCCCGGCTTGGTCAGCCCCAACTTGGCCGGCTAGGTGCTGGCTGCCACCCGGTTGGTCACCAGCGCCGTCCGCCGCATGATCGTCCATTGTTGTGCAATCGTTAGAAGGTTGTTCCAGCTCCAATAGATCACCAGCCCTGCCGGGAAACTGGCCAGCATGAAGGTGAAGATGATCGGCATGAACTGGAAGATGCGCGCCTGCACCGGGTCTGGCGGCGGCGGGTTCAGCTTCTGCTGCACGAACATCGTGACGCCCATGATGAGCGGCCAAACGCCCAGGTGCAGGAAGCTGGAGAACTGGCCGGGATCGAACGGGATCAGCCCGAACAGGTTGAACACGTTGGTCGGGTCCACCGCCGACAGGTCGCGTATCCAGCCGAAGAACGGCGCATGGCGCATCTCGATGGTGACGAAGATGACCTTGTACAGCGAGAAGAACACCGGTATCTGCACCAGCATCGGCAGGCAGCCGCTGGCGGGGTTCACCGACTCGGTCTTGTAGAGCTTCATGATGGCCGACTGCATCGCCTGCGGGTCGTCCTTCAGCCGCTCACGCAGCTCCGTCATCTTGGGCGCGAGCAGCTTCATTTTGCTCATCGAGCGGTAGGAGTAGTTGGCCAGCGGGAAGAACACGAGCTTGGCAAACACCGTGAAGATCAGGATTGCGACGCCGAAGTTGCCCGTGACCTGGTAAAGCCAGTCCAGCGCATAGAAGATCGGCTTGGTCAGGAAGTAGAACCAGCCGAAGTCCACCGCCTTGTCGAAGTTGGGCAGCTTGAGGTCGCGCTCGTAGCGGTCGAGCAGGTTGACCTCCTTCGCACCGGCAAACAGCCGCGTCGTGGTCGCGGCGGCGGCGCCTGGGGCGACCTCTACCGGGTTCGTCGCCACGAAGCCGACTTGGTAGCGGTCGGCGTTGTTCTCCAGCAGATGGTGGAAGGTCGCCATCACCGGCACGGCCTGATCCGGGATCAGCGCCGTCAGCCAGTACTTGTCGGTGATGCCTGCCCAGCCGCCGGTCGTGGCCTGCTCCAGCGAAGCGCCCTTGGTCTTGTCGCCCTCGGACTTTGCGGTGTCGTAGGTCTGTTCCTGCAGCTTGCCGCCGAGTACCCCCAGCATACCCTCGTGCAGGATGTAATAGCCGGCGGTGACGGGCTTGTAGTCGCGCCGGATGCGGGACCACGGATGCACCACCACCGGCGCGGCGCCCGCGTTGCGGACGCGCTGCTCCGCCGTGAACACGTAGTCGCCGTCCACCGCCAGCGCGATCTCGAACACCTGGCCGGCGCCGTTGTCCCACGACAGGGAGACGGGTTGGCTAGGCGTCAACTCGGCGGCGGAGGCGGTCCAGACCGCGTCCACGTCCGGCACCCGCACCCCGGCATCCCCGGTCCAGCCGAACTGGGCGTAATAAGGCTGCGGGTCCGCGCGCGGCTCCAGCAGGCGCACCAGCGGGGAGCCGGGCGTGACCTCCACCCGGTAGTCGCGCAGCACCAGGTCGTCCAGGCGGGCGCCCATCAGGTTGATGCTGCCCTGCACGCGCGGCGCGCTGATGGGCAGGCGCGGCACGTCGCGCGGCGGCGGCGCGACCGTCACGGGCTGGGTGCCCGGTGCCGCCGGGTTGAGGGCCGGGTGCGGCGTCGTGCCGGTGGGGGTGTTCTGCGTCACCTGCGCCGCGAGGTCCGGCACCGGCCGCTTGGGCTGCAACTGCTGGAAGCCCAGCAGGATAGCCAGCGAGATCACGAAAAAGACGATCAGGCGTTTCTGGTCCATCAGCGGGCCGCTACTTTCGTGTCGCAGGAACAGGGCACGGGATCATGTCCGCCTGCCGTCCAAGGGTTGCAGCGCAGGATGCGGCGGGCGGAGAGCGCCGTGCCGCGCAGGGCGCCGTGGCGGTGCAGGGCCTCGATGGCATAGTGGCTGCACGATGGCTCGAACCGGCACTGCGCGCCGATGAACGGGCGCAGCGTCCACTGGTAGGTGCGGACCAGCAACACCAGAACGGCGGCGGTCATCGCGGCGGCCCGGGGACCAGCGTCTTGGCGAGGGCGCGGCGCAGATCGTCCACCAGCAGCGCGAAGGGCCGCCCGCGGGTCGTGTCACGGCCGATCAGCACGAGGTCCGTGCCCTGGACCGGCTCGTCGCGCAGCAACAGCCGCGCGGCTTCGCGAAGGCGGCGCTTGGTGCGATTGCGGACCACGGCGTTGCCGACCTTCTTGGTGACGGTAAAGCCTACGCGGGCCGGTGCGTCGTCCCCACGCGGCAGGGCTTGCAGCACGAGACCGTGGACCGCGGCCTTGCGGCCCTTGCTGGCAACGCGCAAGAACTCCGCCCGCCGCTTCAGGCGAGCGGGTGCGCCCGGGGTGTGCGGCGCCATGCCGGCACCTGCCTCGCCGGCACTGGCCGGGTCAGGCGGACAGGCGCTTGCGGCCCTTGGCACGCCGGTTCGCTATGACCTTCTGCCCGCCCACGGTGGCCATGCGGGCACGGAAGCCGTGGCGGCGCTTGCGGACCAGTTTGGACGGTTGATAGGTGCGCTTCACAGTGGAACTCCGATTTCGTCAGCCCGGCGGCGGCAAGGCAGCCATCAGAACAGGGCCGGGCGCGGCGCTGCCGGTCCGCCCCATTGCAGGGGCGGCTTATAGTGGCACGGGCTTGCCGGCGTCAATGCGGCCGTGATGCGCCAGCCCGGCCCCTGGACGCGGACGCACTTGAGGCTACGCGCGATTGGTGCTGTACGCAGTGCCATGGCACGCACGATGATCCTGATTTCGCTGCTGGGCGCCGGCCTGGCCTTCGGCGCAGCCTGCGCCACGCTGGCGCTGATGGGGCTGGGAGTGCCGATGCTGCTGGCGGCTGTGGCGGCGGCGGCAGCGGCCGGGCTGGTGCTGCACGCGGCGCTGCTGTCGCAGGTGGCACGCCCGGCGGCGGCCTTGCAGGACCGTGCCGAGACCATGGCCGCGTCCGCGGCGGCAGCGGCGGAGGCTCGCCTGTCCGAGGTGGAGGCGCGGGCCGCCAGCCTGCGCCACGACCTGCGCGGCGTGCTGTCCCCGGCGCTGATGGTGACGGACCGGCTGCTGGGCAACCCCGACCCGGCGGTGCAGCGCGCCGGCCAGGCCGTCATCCGCTCCGTGGAGCGTGCGACGGCGATCATCCAGGCGTCGAAGGCCGAGGTCGCCGCGGCGCCGCAAGGAGCATCAGCCGCGCCGGCTGGCCCCGTCGCAGGATGACGATGGCCGCCTGACGGAACCGGCGCCCGAGCACTGCGGCCCGGCGCGGGTCCATGACGACGAACCAATGCTCCTCCCGCCAGCCCCTGCCCTCCCCCGCACCGGCCAGGCGGGACGCGCCGCGCAGCCAGCCTTGCAGGGTCAGCCCGGCCCGGCGGTTCCAGCCCGGCGGCGCACGCCGGCCCCGGGGGTTCCACGCCGTGACGAACGCGCCGGCCTGGCGGCCCAGCAAGGCGTCCAGCGCCGGGCAGCGCCGGCCGATGCGGGCAGCCGCAGGACCGGCGGTGTAGCGCGTGCCGCGGAAGGCGCGCAGCAGACCCGGCGGCACGGATGCGATCATGCCACCGGCCATCCGCCCTGACCCTTGCAGCCTCGTGCCGTCATTGCGGGCCGCCCTTGCGGCGCGGCAGTGCAGGGGTCCGTAGCACGGCCCTGGCCGCCCATGGAGTGCCGCGCCGCAAAGGCAGCCCGTGATGGCGGATGGCAGGACGGTCAACGCAGATGGCAGTTGGCGTCAGTCGTCCCGCCCGTCGCTGAACTCCACGTCCCGGTGGACATGGACAGACATCAGCAGCCCGAAGCCGAACATCACCGTCAGCATCGCCGACCCGCCATGCGACACCAGCGGCAGCGGCACGCCGCCGACGGGGATGGCGCCCATCACCATGGCGATGTTCACGAACACATACATGAAGAAGTTGACGCCGATGCCCAGCGCCAGCAGCCGCCCGTACTGGTGCCGGCAGCGCAGCGCCATGCCCATCGCGCCCAGCACGATGCAGCACAGCAGCCCGATCACCGCCAGGCCGCCCACCAGCCCGAACTCCTCCGCCAGCATGGTAAAGATGAAGTCGGTCTGCTTCTCCGGCAGGAAGTTCAGGTGGCCCTGGGTGCCTTGCAGGAAGCCCTTGCCCCACAGGCCGCCGGACCCCAGGGCGATCTTGCTCTGGATGATGTTGTAGCCGGCGCCCAGCGGGTCGCTCTCGGGGTTCATGAAGGTCGTGATGCGGGCGCGCTGGTAGTCGTGCATGTGGCTGAAGGCGAGCTGCGCCGCGAACGGCAGCGGCAGCGCCACCAGCGCCATCTTCCACCAGCGCACCCCTGCCGCCATGAACACCGCGGCACCGACGATGCCGGTGATGACGGCGGTGCCGAGGTTCGGCTCCTTCAGGATCAGCCCGACCGGGACCAGCACCATGATGACCGGCGGCATCAGGAACAGCGGGTTGCCCATGCGCTCCCACGTCGCACGGTGGAACCAGGCGGCCAGCGCCATAACCAGGCCGATCTTCGCCAGCTCGCTCGGCTGCAATTGCAGGCCGCCCAGGTCAATCCAGCGCTGCGCGCCCTTGCCGACGTGGCCCATCCGCAGCACCAGCACCAGCAGCACAACCGACGCGCCATAGACCAGGTAGGAGAACCGGGCGATGAACCGTATGTCCACCAGCGCGATGCACAGCATCATCACCAGGCTGAACGCGAAGCGCAGGATGTGCTTGGACGCATACGGCTCCGGCGACCCCCCGGCGGCCGAGTACAGCGCGACGTAGCCGACGCCGGCCAGCAGGCACAGCAGCACGACATACAGCCAACTGATCTGCCACAGCTTGGTCGTCAGGCCGAACGACGGTTCGGCCCGGATCAGGCGCCGCTCGCTGATCATCGGGGGCTGCACCAGCGGCGTCGCGCCCTGGCCGACGTCTGCAAGCCGTCATCGCGAGGAGCGCAGCGACGCGGCAAACCAGAGGCCGCAAGCGCAGTCCCTGCCGTCCCTGAATTGCAGCGCCGCAAGTGCGGCTCGCAATGACGGCGGTCGGTGGCCAGGCGGCGCTTACGGTTCAACGGGCTGCCTCGCCGCACTTGCGACCCGCGACGACGGCGTTCGATGGCCAGGCAGCGCCCGCGGCTCAACGGACGACCCCGCCCGGACGCGACCCGTCCGCCACGCGCTGGCCGCCTGCGGGTTCGATGTGGGCGGCGGGGTCGCGGGTCAGCACGTCCACCATGATGTCCCGCCCCAGCGGCGCGGCTGCGGCGGCGCCGGCGTTGCCGTGCTCCACCACCACCGACACGGCATAGCGCGGCGCGTCATAAGGGGCGTAGCACACAAACAGCGCATGGGGCCGGAACTCCCACGGCAACTGGTCCGACCGGTATCCGCGCTCCCGCTGCTCGCGCGACACGCGGCGGACCTGGGTGGAGCCGGTCTTCCCCGCCATCTGGATTCCAGGCATGTTGATCCGGGCGCCCGGCGCCGTGCCGCCGCCCTCGTTCACGACGCCGAACATGCCCTCGCGCAGGATGTGCATCCCGCGTTCCGGCAGGTTCATGGACGGCCAGTCCTCGGCCCGGCTGCCGCGTTGCAGCACGCCGCCCAGGGTGCGCGTCAGGTGCGGCTGCACCGCGCGGCCGGTGGCGACGCGGGAGACATAGGTGCAGAGCGCCAGCGGCGTCGTCTGCACGTAGCCCTGGCCGATGCCGCAACTGATGGTGTCGCCGATGTTCCACGCCTTGCCCTGGCCCATGCGCCAGGCGCGCGTCGGCATCAGGCCCTTGCGCGCGCCGGGCAGCTCGACCTCCAGCTCGACGCCGATGCCGAAGCGGTTGGCCATCGCCGCCACCCGGTCAATGCCGGTGCGGCGCGCGACCTCGTAGAAGAACACGTCGCAGCTCTGCTTCAGCGCGCCGCGCAGGTCCAGCCCGCCGTGGCCACCCTTGTTCCAGCAGTGGAAGCGGGTGTCGCCGATGTCCAGGTGCCCGGGGCAGCCAATGCGGTCGCCGGGGGTGATGGTCCCGGCCTCCAGCCCGGCCATCCCCACCGCCATCTTGAACGTGCTGCCCGGGGCATACAGGCCGCTCGCGGCCTTGTTGATGAGCGGCGCCTTGCGGTTGCCGGTCCACTCGATCCACTGCGCCTGGCTGACGCCGGAGTTGAACAGGCTGGGGTCGAAGCTGGGGTTGGTGGTCATCGCCAGCACCTCCCCGTTGCGGCAGTCCATCACCACCGCCGACGCGCTCTCGCTGCCCAGCCGCCGCAGCACCGAGTTCTGCAGGGCCACGTCTATGGTCAGGCCGAGGTCCTGCCCTTGCGTGCCCTCCTGCCGGTCCAGCTCGCGTATCATGCGGCCGACGCTGTTCACCTCCATCTGCACGGCGCCCGCGCGCCCGCGCAGCTTGAGGTCCTGCGCCTTTTCCATGCCGTTGCGGCCGATGCGTATGCCCGGCAGCGCCAGCATGGGGTCGTCGCCCATGTCGCCCTCGCTAGGCGGCGCCACGTAGCCGACGACATGCGCCAGCGCCGGCCCTTGCGGATACAGCCGCGTGGTGCCGACGTCCACGAAGATGCCGGGCAGGTCGGGGGCGCTGACCTCGATGCGCGCCATCTCCTCCCAGGTCAGGAACTCGCGCATGACGACCGGGATGAAGCGGCGGCGGCGGCGCAGCTCGCGGTCTATGCGGGCGCGCTCGTGGTCGGCCAGCGGCACGATGCGGCCGAAGGTGTCCAGCGTGCCGCCCACGTCGGCCGCCTGCTCCGCCGTCAGCAGCGCGCGCCAGTTCAGCCGGTTGCCGCCGACGACGATGCCGTGGCGGTCCAGGATGCGCCCGCGCGGCGGGGCGATCAGCCGGGTGCTGATGCGGTTGCTCTCGGCGAGCGTCGAGTAGCGTTCGCCCTCGACGACCTGCACTTGGTACAGCTTGGCCGCCAGCACCCCCAGGACGCCGACCTGGCCCGCGCCCACCAGCAGGGCGCGGCGGGTGAACACGCCGGTGCGCTTGTTCTCCTTCCTGATCTGGCTCATCGCGTCCGCCCTGGCCCATTCCACCGAGGTTCGGCAATCCCGTCATTGCGAGCCGCTTGCGGCGCGGCAATCCAGGGGCCGGGGAAGCCAACGTTCGCGTGTGCGGCCCCTGGGTTGCCGCGTCGCTGCGCTCCTCGCAATGACGGGGGAGGAATGGACATCTACGCCTGCTCCGGGTTCGCCAGGCTGCGGTGCGCGCGGGTGAACACGGTGGCCAGCACGGGATACAGCCCGGCCGTCAGCGCGAACTGGAACAGCGCGGCGCCGCCGGGCAGCAGGCGGAAGGTGAGCAGGCTGGTCAGCAGCCATTCCAATGCCGCCGCCCCTGCCGCCACGGCGACGAAGGCCAGCCACACCAGCAGGAACCCCTGCTGCGCCAGCACCCGGCGCCAGCGCACCGCCAGGCCGTAGGTGACGAGCAGGGTCAGCACGCCGATGCCCGGCGGCTCCAGCCCCAGCAGGTCCGACAGCAGGCCCAGCCCGAACACCACCGGCGGCGGCATGGAGGCCGGGCGGAACAGCGACCAGAAGAACACGCAGGCCAGCGCCGCCGCCGGCTGCAGCTGCGCCTGGCCCGGCAGGCGCAAGGGCGCCGCCAGTAGCAGCAGCAGCAGCGCCGTGAACGCCGCCGGGAAGGCGGCGCGCGACGCCGCGTCGAGCTGCCGCCACAGGGTCGGGCGCGGGCGTATGCCCGGCGTGCGCTGGGAACTCACGCCGTTACCGCCGCCGCTCGGCCCGGCCGTCCGCGGGCCGCGCGGCGGACTCCGGCGGCGTCACGCCGCGCAGGCCGTAGTTGAAGATGCGGACGACCTCCAACCGGTCGAGCTTGGCTGCCGGCACCACCTCCGCGGCGTTGCCGGCGCTGTAGCGGACCACGCCCACCGGCAGGCCCGCCGGGAAGGCCCCGGCCTCGGCCGAGGTCACGACGCGCTCGCCCTCCACGGGGATCACGCCCTCCGGCCAGTGGACCAGGCGCGGGCGGGTGGCGTTGGTGCCCTCCAGGATGGCGCGGGCGCGGCTGCCCTCCAGCGTCACGGGGATGCGGCTGTTCATGTCGGTCAGCAGCAGCACGCGGGCGCTGCGGTTGCCCAGCTCGGTGATGCGCCCGACCAGGCCGCTTTCGTCCAGCGCGATCTGGCCCTTGGTCATGCCGTGGTTGGGGCCGACCGACAGCAGCACGGCGCGGGCATAGACGCCCCCTGCGTCGGCGACGACACGGGCGGTGACGTAGGACGGCGCCGGGTCGGGTATCCAGCGCAGGTTGGCCTTGAGCTGGGCGTTCTCCGCGTCCAGCGCCAGGGCGACGGCGTGCCAGCGGCGGAGCTGCTCGTTCTCGGCCTTCAGCCGCGCGTTCTCGGTGCGGACGCCCAGCAGATCCTCGGCGTCAGCGATGGCGCGATGTACTGTGGCGATGGGTTCGGCCACCACGGCGAAGATCGGCGCCAGGGCGTCGGCCAGAGCCATGCGGGTGCGCTCGGTCATGCCCAGGTCCGCCTTGCCCAGCAGCATCAGGCCGAACGACGCCGCGATCAGCACGGGCAGCGTCAGCCGGGACAGCGCCTGGCGGACGGGAATGGACAGCCGTATCACCTGCGCGCCCCTCGCTCACCGCTATTCTTTTATTAATACATGGATGTCAGTACATTGCGTAGCCGCTTCATCTCCTCCAGCGCCCGCCCGGTTCCCAGGGCGACGCAGCTCAGCGGGTTCTCGGCCACCACCACCGGCAGGCCGGTGGCGTCGCGCAGCACCTGGTCCAGCCGGTGCAGCAGCGCGCCGCCGCCGGTGAGTACGATCCCCTTGTCCACGATGTCGGCGGCAAGCTCCGGCGGCGTGTTCTCCAGCGCGACCTTCACGGCTTCCACGATGGCGCTGACCGGCTCGGCCAGGCTCTCGCTGATCTGGCGCTGTCCCACCAGTATCTCGCGCGGGACGCCGTTCATCAGGTCGCGGCCCTTCACCTCGCGCCAGGGGCCGTCGTCCAGGTCGTCGGACGGGGTGGCGGCGCCGATGTCCATCTTGATGCGCTCGGCCGAGCTTTCGCCGATCAGCAGGTTGTGGGTGCGGCGTATGTAGCTGATGATCGCCTCGTCCATCTTGTCGCCGCCGACGCGCACGCTGCGCGAATAGACGATGCCGCCCAGCGAGATGACGGCAACCTCGGTTGTGCCGCCGCCGACATCCACGATCAAGCTGCCCGAAGGCTCCGTGACCGGCAGCCCGGCACCGATGGCGGCGGCCATCGGCTCCTCGATCAGCAGCACCTTGCGGGCGCCGGCGCTCTCGGCGCTCTCCTGGATGGCGCGGCGCTCCACGGCAGTGGAACCGCTGGGCACGCAGACGATGATAAGCGGGCTGGAGAACACCCGGCGGTTGTTGGCCTTGCGGATGAAGTGCTTGATCATCTCCTCCGCCACTTCGAAGTCGGCGATCACGCCGTCGCGCAACGGGCGTATGGCGCTGATGTTGCCGGGCGTGCGGCCCAGCATCAGCTTCGCCTCCTCGCCGACGGCCAGCACCTGCTTCTTGCCGCGCACGTCGGCGATGGCGACCACGCTGGGTTCGGCGAGCACGATGCCGCGGCCCTTGACATAGACAAGGGTGTTGGCCGTGCCGAGGTCTATGGCCATGTCGGCCGACATGATCCCCAGCAAACGTCCGAACATGCGATGAACCCTTGGATGACGGTCGGAAAGGCCAGCGGCTGGTATGAGGAGGCCGGACGGCAAGTGCGGCGTGGCTTAGCGGCCATGCCCTGCCGCAGCAAGGCCCGCCGATCACGTACTCGTGAGACTTGAGATCGCCACAGTTCGGACACGCACTGAACATCCGGTCAAGCGTTAGTGCCTCTGCAACCCATTCCAGAGGAATAACGAATGCGTACCATTGCGAACACCGTTTTGATTGCTGGCCTGACTCTTCTGGTTTCGGCCTGCGGAGAGACGCCGGGCACTCGGGCGGTTACGGGCGGGTTGCTGGGCGCCGGCACCGGGGCCGCGGTTTCCGGGGTCACAGGCGGCAATGTCGGAACGGGTGCGTTGATCGGTGGCGGCGTCGGTGCCGTCGGCGGGGCTGTGACGGCGCCGCGGCGTTACTAGGGCCCGCAAGTTGCTTGGGCCTGTAAACGGAACCTATACGGGAGAACGAACATGAATAAGATCGCATTGAGCCTGGCCCTGGTTTCCGGACTTGGCCTATCTGCTTGCAGCGACCCGTATGACCCTGGCCAGCGCGCCCTGGGTGGCGCCGGCATCGGTGGCCTTGGCGGCGCGGCCATCGGCGGCATCGCGGGCGGCGGACGCGGGGCGCTGATCGGCGGCGCTGCAGGCGCTGGCCTCGGAGCCTTGACGGGCGCGGCCAGCACGCCGAACCGTTCGTACTACAACGAGCAGCCCCGCTACGAACAGCCTCGCTACAACCAGCCTCGCCCCTACTACGGCTACTAAGGCCCGGCCTGGCCGGGAGCATTCCTCCCGGCCAGCACCTTCTAGGCGGACAGCGCCTCCGGCTCCGTCCGCGCACGCTTGACCAGTAGCTTGTTGAGCGCATGGACATAGGCCCGCGCCGACGCGACGATGGTGTCGGTGTCCGCGCCCTGCCCGTCCACCATCTTGCCGCCCTCCTCCAGGCGCACGGTCGTCTTGGCCTGGGCGTCCGTTCCCTCCGTCACCGCGCCGACCGAGAACAGCAGCAGCCGCGCCTCGTGCGGGAACAGGGCACGTATGGCATTGAAGGTCGCGTCCACCGGGCCGTCGCCGGTGGCGTCGGCCTGATGGGTCGTGCCGTCCACCTCCAGCTCCAGCGCCGCCTTCGCCGGGCCGCGCGACCCGGCACGGATATCCAGCGACACGAAGCGGATGCGGTCGTGATCCCGTCCGACCTCATCGTCCACCAAAGCCACGATGTCCTCGTCGTAAACGACCTTCTTGCGGTCGGCCAGGTCCTTGAACCGGCGGAAAGCATCGTTCAGCTTGTTGTCGCCGACCTCGCCGTAGCCCAGCGCCCGCAGCTTGTCGCGGAAGGCGGCGCGGCCGGAGTGCTTGCCCATCACCAGGCTGCTCTTGGTCCAGCCGACGCTCTCCGGCGTCATGATCTCGTAGGTCGCGGCGTTCTTCAGCACGCCATCCTGGTGGATGCCGCTCTCGTGCGCGAAGGCGTTGCGGCCGACGATGGCCTTGTTGGGCTGCACGTCGAAGCCGGTGATGGTGGACAGCAGCTTGCTGGTCCGCAGGATGCTGGTGGTGACGATGCCGGTCTGGTACGGCGCGGCGTCCGGGCGGGTGCGCATCGCCATCGCCACCTCCTCCAGCGCGGCGTTGCCGGCGCGCTCGCCGATGCCGTTGATGGTGCATTCGATCTGCCGCGCCCCGGCGCGCACCGCGGCCAGGGTGTTGGCGACGGCCAGGCCGAGGTCGTTGTGGTTGTGGGTGGACAGGACGACGCGGTCGGCGCCGGGCACCCGATCCCGCAGCATGGTGAAGATGCGGGTCATGTCGTCCGGCACCGAGTAGCCCACGGTGTCCGGCACGTTGATGGTGGTGGCACCGGCACGTATGGCGGCCTCCACGCAGCGGCACAGGAAATCCGGCTCGGTGCGGCTGCCGTCCTCGGCGGACCACTCCACGTCGTCCGCGTGCTGCCGGGCCAGGGTGACGCTGTCTATGGTCAGTTGCAGCACGGCGTCCGGCTCCATCCGCAGCTTGTACTTCATGTGCAGCGGGCTGGTGCTCAGGAAGACGTGGATGCGCTTGCGCTCGGCGGGGCGCAACGCCTCGGCGGCCCGCAGGATGTCTGCCTGGCCGGTGCGGGCCAGGCCGCAGATGACAGGTCCCTTGATGTGGCGGGCGATGCTTTTCACGCTCTCGAAGTCGCCGGGGCTGGCGATGGGAAAGCCGGCCTCCATCACGTCCACGCCCAATTCGGCCAGGGCCTCGGCCATCCGCAGCTTCTCGGTCAGGTTCATCGAGAAGCCCGGCGACTGCTCGCCGTCGCGCAGGGTGGTGTCGAACATGATGACGCGGCTGTCCGGCATGTCGCCGAAGCTCGGATGGTTTATCATGGCATGGCCTCTTGGAGATGTGTGCGGAACGGCAGCCAGGGCGGACCCCCCGGGCAATGCCGGCGCAGCACTCCGCCCGGCGCTATGCCCGAGGGCGGATAAGTCGAAGGAGGAGGGTCAGCCCGGTCAAGCGCAGGGCCGCGCGCAGGACGGTGCGCAGCATGGCGGCCAGGATGGACATGGTGAGGGACGACAGCACGGGCGGACGCTAACCCGGTTGGGCCGGGGAACGCAAGCGAGGCGCCGTCCTGGTGCCGTTGCGCCCTGCGGCGGGCCACGATGGGCAGGGAAGTCCCGTTGACGATCTGCATCAAGCGGCAGTTGTCCGTTGAACAATGACAGGCGGACCGCCAGGGGGCACTTGGATGCGAGCTGCGGGGCCGGGCAGTGCCATGGTTGTTGGTGGCAACGCGCCCAATCGAACTATTCCTACTACGGAATATGTTGTCGGCTAACGTAAACAAGTATGCTACCGTACGGCCATCGCTTGCCGAGCATCCCGGGCGCAGGCGGCTGAGAGACGCTTTTGCGCTCCCGCCTCCCGTCGAGGAGTGCGTATCCTTTGAATTTCATCGCGTCGCCACCCAGCGTCAACGAGCTGCTGTCCATGCTGCCACCGGCCGAGATGGAGCGGCTCCGGCCGCACCTGACGCGCGTGCGGCTGGTCAACGGCCAGACCCTGCACGAGGCCGGCGAGCGCATCGAGCAGGTGTTCTTCGTCAACCAGGGCTTCGTTTCCATGGTCGCCGAGACCGGCGACGGCGACAGGGGCACCGAGGTCGGCCTGATCGGGCGCGAGGGCATGGTCGGCTTCCCCGTCCTGCTGGGGCTGGAGGCGGCATCCTTCAACCGGGCCATGGTGCAAAGCCCGGGCGACGCCCACCGGCTGCCGGCGCAGGTGCTGTGCGACGCCGCCGGGCACCTGCCGGTGCTGCGGCGGCGGCTGTCGCAGGCCATGGAGGTCTCCATGGCGCAGGTGGCGCAGACGGCGGCCTGCAACGGCCAGCACGTGCTGCCGCAGCGCCTGGCGCGTTGGCTGCTGATGGCGCATGACCGGGTGGACGGGGACGACCTGTCCATGACGCAGGAGTTCCTGTCCATCATGCTCGCGGTCCGGCGGGCTGGCGTGACGGGCGCCTCGCAGGTGCTGCTCGCGACGGGGGCCATCCGGACGGAGCGGGGCCGCATGACCGTGTCGGACCGTGCGGCCCTGGAAGCTGCCGCATGCGGCTGCTACGGTCGTATGAGGGCCTTCGCCGAAGAGGTTGCGGCCAGAAATCTTTAGTCTTGCAAAGCGTATATGTCTTATAACGCACACTGCATGTAGCGTCCGAATGCACCCATAGGTTTGATGTTGAGCGAATAAGAGAAAACACTGCGCTGCTCTTTAACACTTGCTTGCATTTGTCTGATTTAGACCGAAACTGTCTGAACATGATCGAGGCGATCCAAGGAGCAGCGCCAGTGCCTTACGACCTGTCCTGCACGGAACCGGACATCGCGCCAATTCCGAGGTCGGGAAGGCTATTCATTACGGAGCCAGACCATCCAGCGCGGCCCGGGATGGACATACTCCTGGTCGAGGACGACGCACTGGTGCGCAAGTGCCTGGGCGAGGTGCTCGCCGATGCCGGATGGCAGATGTGTGAGGCGGCCGACGCCGCAGAGGCGCTCGACCGCATGTGCGTCGGCGGGATGCCTGGCGTGCTCGTGACCGACATGGTGCTGGGCCGCGGGATGAGCGGCACGGCGCTAATCGCCGCCGCCCGGCTCTTGTACCCGCAGGTCCGTGCCGTGCTGGTCAGCGGCACCGACATGGCGGACCCGGCGCTTGACCCAGGCGACCGCTTCCTCCGCAAGCCCTTCAGTGTTGACGACTTGGTCCAGGCCGTCTCGGAGCTGATCGCGGAACAGGCCGTGGCGGACCTTGCCCATGCCGCTCCCTGACGACGCCCCGGACGGCAGCCCCGGCACCTTCGCGGAGGAGGTCCCCGTCCGTGTGACGGTCAACGGCACGACATTCATGGCCGTCTATGCGGTCAAAAGCGGCACGGTGCTGCTGACCAGCGCCGACTTCGGCGAGGCGTCGGCCGGGCCGGACGGCCTGGCGCCGGAGGCGATGGCAGCGCGGCTGCTGCGGGAAATGGCCGAGGCGGCAATAGCGCGTGGAGAGCGCTTCATGCGTGATGACGAGACCAACATCCCGGGTGAATGAGCGAACCTGTTGCAGCTTGCCGAGACCCCCGAATGGAAACCCGGCAGCAGCCGGGGCAAGGCCATCGTTCAGCCCTGAGCGCCGCTGGCGGTGCCTGTCCGCCAAGCCACCAGATGCTGGTGGCGAACTGCCTGTCCTGCCGGCAAGCCATCCTTTGTATCCGTCGCCAGACCAAATCTCTTGCTGAGCGCAGGCCGGGCGAACCGTCTTGCCCTGAACGAGCGGACAGCCTCGAACTCGTCACCAGTGTCTCGCCGTCGAGCGGCCATGCCCGGAGCGTCCGCTGACCCCGGACGGCATACGGCAGTGCAGACGTTCTGATTGCGGGGCGAAAGGGCGGACAAGCTGACTAGGGGTCCGATGCCGGCAATTCCCTGGCCAGCTTGCGACGGGAGGCCAGGATCCGAATCGGGTCGGGATGCGGCCTTGAGGCCGGGACATGATTACCACGTCCCGCCGGACCCGGCATCGCCTACCCCAGCAAGTGCCCGAACCGCCGCGCCTTGGTCGCAAGGTAGTGGTCGTTCACCCCGTTGGCCTGCACCACCAGCGGCTCCCGACCGGCGATCTCCACGCCGCAGGCCGCCAGAGCGGCCAGCTTGTCCGGGTTGTTGGTCAGCAGCCGCACCCGCGGGATGCCAAGCTGCGCCAGCATCACCGCCGCTGCCAGGAAGCTGCGCTCGTCCGCGTTCCAGCCCAGCGCCCGGTTGGCGTCCAGCGTGTCCAGCCCGTGGTCCTGCAGGGCATAGGCGCGCAGCTTGTTGGCCAGCCCGATGCCGCGGCCCTCCTGCGCCAAATAGAGCAGCACGCCGCACCCCTCCGCCGCGATCCGGCGCAGCGCCGCGCGCAGTTGCGGCCCGCAGTCGCAGCGCAGGCTGCCGAGCAGGTCGCCGGTGAAGCACTCGGAATGCACCCGGGCCAGCGGCGCCTGTTGGCCGGAGGCGTGCTCCGGACGGCCGATCAGGATGGCCAGGTGCTCAATCCCGGCGTCCGGCGCGCGGAAGGCCACCACGCGGGCGTCCGGCGCGTCCTCCAGCGGCACCTGCGCCTCCGCCACCCGGACCAGCCCGGCGGCCGATGCGTCGGGATGGGCCAGCACGTCCGCGGCCGGCACCGCCAGCAGCGCCAGCCCGGCGGCGCGCTGGGCGGCGTCCGGGCGGGCGGGGGCGGCCAGGACTGCCGGCAGCAGCCGCGCCAGCTTCGCCAGCGCCAGCGCCGCGCCGGCCAGCGCCGGCAGCAGCGCCGGCTCCGGCGGGTCGGACAGGAGCTGGTCCGCCGTGGGGTCGGCCATGCCGCGCAGCACCGCCGGGTCCAGCAGCCGCCCGGCGGCCAGCGCCAGCGCCGGCAGGTCGGGCGGCACCGGCCGGCGCAGCAGCGCCGCGGCGCGCACGGGCGCCAGCAGCAGCACGGGCGGCCCCGCCGCCAGCGCCGCCAGCTCCTGCAGGCCGCGCGCCCCGGCGGTGTCGGCGGCCAGCGCCACGAGGTCGGCGCCAGGCCCGCCCAGCAGCAGCACCGGCGTGCCCCGCCGCAGCTCGGCCAGGGCGCGATGCACGTCGCGCAGGCGCAGCACGGCCGGGTCGGGCGGTGCGTCCAACGGGGCCGGCGCGTCGTAGAGGGGAAGTGGGTGGTCGGACATATCGGGCAGGGCTACAGCATTCCAGGGAGCGATCCCAGCCGGCCATATGAGGACGCGGGGCGCCTTGGTAAATCTCTCACGCCCCCGTGTGCAACTTGCGCCGGCCACGGGGAGTTTGACACGTTGCCGATCCAGACGGACCGGTCCGGTCCGCCCATGCGGCACCCCGGAGCACCACGACCCCATGCGGCCCTGCGCGCCCCTGCCGCGTGCCACCGACGAACCGCCCCGTCCCGCCCTGCGGCGCCGCGGCCATAGCGAGGTTGCCGAATGACGGCTGAACGCCCCATCCTGATCGTGGACGACGACGCCGGGCTGCGCGAGATGCTGGCGGAGCAGTTGCAGGTGGACCGGGAGTTCCTCGCCACCCAGGCCGGCACGGTATCCGAGGCGGAAGCCAAGGTGACGGCCCGTGACGCCCGCTGCGACGCGATCATCCTGGACGTGACCCTGCCGGACGGCGACGGGCGGGACCTGTGCGCCAGCCTTCGCAAGCAGGGACTGCGGATGCCGATCATCATGCTCACGGGGTCGGACGACGAGGCGGACGTGGTGCGCGGGCTGGACGCCGGCGCCAACGATTACATCGCCAAGCCGTTCCGCCTGGCGGAGCTGCTGGCCCGGCTGCGCGCCCAGCTCCGCATCTTCGAGAACAGCGAGGACGCGGTGTTCACCATCGGCCCCTACACCTTCCGCCCCAGCGCCAAGCTGCTGCAGGAGCCGATCAAGAACCGCCGCATCCGGCTGACGGAGAAGGAGGCGGCGATCCTCAAGTTCCTGTATCGCGCCGGCACCCGGCCGGTGGCGCGGCAGGTGCTGCTGAACGAGGTATGGGGCTACAACGCCGCCGTCACGACGCACACGCTGGAGACCCACATCTACCGCCTGCGCCAGAAGATCGAGCCGGACCCCGGCAACGCCCGCCTGCTGGTGACGGAGGGCGGCGGCTACCGCCTGGACCCGCTAGGGGTCGCGCCGGTAGCGTGACGGCGGCCTTCTG